>Ga0208522_1000437_pt1 | contig 28074 bp, 20 predicted proteins | sample ETNtaG_25_FD_185763 | JGI IMG/M metagenome (GOLD analysis project Ga0208522, IMG submission 185763) | Marine microbial and viral communities from oxygen minimum zone, Eastern Pacific Ocean - ETNP201302SV86 (SPAdes) (version 2) | ecosystem: Environmental > Aquatic > Marine > Oceanic ... | reverse complement strand
TGAATCGGTGAATGAGTCCGTGGCATTTGCAGGATCGAGAACCTTATTTCCATCATCGTCGGTGAGGTAGCAATACTCGAAACCATCTGGCATCCCATCGCCATCGGTGTCCCAGTCTCCTGGGCCATTTGTACGGCCATCATTATCCATGTCTTCTTCGAACCATGCTAGATTCTCTTCGACAATTCGTGCTTGTGTGAAAGGCGCTTCAATGGACATAGAATTGACAACATTTCCGCAATACGAATCAATCTCAATTTGCCCGAATGCAACTTCGACTTCGTCACCAATCAGGTCCCCGTCACTATCCTCTGACCAAGGGTCTGTGCCATACCTTTCTTCGATATAATTCGGCATTGTGTCTCCATCAACATCGAGTACAGTGTCACAGGAGTGACGTCCGGTGAATGAATCTTCCAAGAGATTCCATTCATCTTGTCCAAACGAGAGAATCCAATCCGCTACTGTTTGCGGTGAGAGTAGACTACAGTCCCAGTTTGCATCGACTGGATTCATCAGCGTGAATGTCGTTCCATCTGCTCCAATGGTCGTCTGCTGATGGAGAACTTCCCAGCCATCATTGAGCCCGTCAGAGTCACTATCTCTCAGGTTCGGGTTCGTTCCGTATTGGGCCTCCTCAGCGTTGGGTAGTCCATCTCGGTCCGGGTCCCCCATTGGTCCATTGTCGGGGTCAGGGAATGTTTCGTTGTTCTCTCCTGTGGTGACATCATCCTCATTCGGATTTTGACTTGATTCAATTTCACCGAAGTCAGCATCACCATCATCCAATGGGTCCAGTCCGTTGGCGACTTCCCACCCATCGAGTAAACCGTCACCATCCGTATCGTCATTGTCAAAATCAGTACCGTATTGGGTAATCTCCATACGATCGCTCAGACCATCTCCATCGTAGTCCGCCCCTTCTTGTTGGGTTTCATCGTCTGGTGCTGTAATGTCATTGCCCGCTCCATCGAAATTGAGTGTAGTTTCCATCATCGAGCCGACGATTGTATACATGCCAGCTAAACAGATGGTTGCAGTAATTGCGACAACAGCCCATTGGTTGTGATTTAGTCCCATAATTTCATTTCCTACAGGGTGCGTAGCACCCTTCGACTTTCTTCCGACACGACGCTTTACACTTAATGCTTCAGTGACGCCGTGTGGCCCAGTATCACGCAATTTAGATGCAAAATGAGCATTACTATGCAATTTCCCTACGACTTTCTAGTCTGATGTGGTGCCCGTTTTCATCGGATGTCCATGTTGCCTTCGCAGAACGCCCCTCTGCCCTCTCCCAGCACCCTATCAGGCGCCCCACAAGAATGGCAGGATGCAGGGCTGCAGAAGCACGGATTTTCACACCCCCATGCTCGTCTATTTCTTCAGCTCCCATCACCAGTCCGAGACCTTGTAATGCCAAATGTCGCTTTGAGACTGAAATCCAATGTTCAGTCGATGCGATGAGGACCAATTCACCTGAAGCCAAAAACTGCCGCCTAGCCGCCTCAGCCATTGCATCCCATAGAACAATTTCTTCGTGTTCAGAAATGCCTTCCCATTTCGTTCGGGAATCAGTGGATCTCTGCGTTGCTGTGAGATAAGGAGTAGTAAGGGCCTCAAATCGAAGTAAGAGGTCACGAGACAACATAATCACACGATTTCCTTCGACAGTCCACAATCCATCTGCTTCATGCCGTGCCCTGTCGTAGAGTCGTTCATCCTCGGCCAATACACCCCTACAATCAATCCACGGTATTATGGATTCTTTGGGCGACGGAATTTGTCTGGAATCACGAGTGCATTCTACTACCGTTTCTCCCACCCCCCGGTCAGACCATTGGAATCGAAACCGCTGCTCTTCGATACATTCCCAAACTGCATTCGCCATACCCGCAGCAAGTGCCGTTTGGGCACGATTGGCCACCAGTAGTGTAGCGCCTTCAGATGACACTTCCATCATTTCAAGTTGCCCAACCCCACGAATGGCCCAATCTGAATTGACATGCGCAATACGTTTCTTTTGCTGACCCAACCAAGATTTGGGCATCGTAGGTACAAGATTCCATCTCCATTCTTCACTTTCTGCAGATGCATGAGCCAATCTTCGACCTAGAGGTTGATCTATTATGGCCTCTAGTTCCGCGAACCAATTCTCAAAGGCCGGTAATGTAGAACACCACACGGCTGAATCCTCTGCCTGTGTGTCGATGATGAATCCCGCATCAGTAGGGAAATACCGTTCCTGTAATTGGGCAATCAGCCATGGTGTAGATTCATCCATTGAATCATCAACAAGTGGCATCTAATCACCTAGGAAAAGTCCTGGAAATCGTCTGCATCATCAGTTGTTTTGCGACTGCTTTTCTTGTCGGGTTTTCTAGAAATCTTTTGTATTCGTTGGACCTGTTCAGGACGTGCTGACGGTCTTCGGGCTGCCCCCTCACTTGGATTGGTATGTGTAGGGATACCTCGCTTCCCTGGCCCGGTTTCCATTATGGGGCGCCGCTCTTCTTGAATGCCAGACTCGAGTTGTTTACTCTGAATTCCTAGATTACGACGATGCGAACCTCTGTAGGCTGCAGGGCCGATGAGTCTCTCTAGTGTCCGCATTCCTTTATCCAACGGCTTGGGCCGCTTTGTCCACCAACGCTCGGGCAGTGGTTGCGCCCGTGCCAAGCGACTTGATTTCATGTCCCTCATCCTATTCCTAAGTCGATTCTTGAACGGGCGGTCGCGCTCTTTTGGTAAGCGTACAACCAACCATCCTGGAAATCCAATATCAAACACATTTCCATTTACTGTAACTAGTAACCCCTTCAACATGAGATGGTTTCCGATGGGCATTTTGTTTTCATCTCCTGTCACCTTGTAATTCTTCATCTTCTTTGCATACAACATCATAGCGCGTTGATCTCTATGTTTGATTTCTCGTCGTTGTTGGCGTCTGAATCTACGCGCAAAGAGTTGCATAACAATCAGAGCAACAGTTGTACCGAACCCAACCAGTAGATTCTGATTCGTTTCAATCCATGCCAACCATCCAAGAACGAACCAAGTAGGTAGCAAAACTCCCCAATTGATGATGACCATGACAAGTGTGGGCGTATATGCCGGAGGCACACCCTTTTCCAAGGCCTCATGCGCAATCACCATGACGTTGGCGTTGAGGGCCTCATCCATTCCCTTTCGAGCACTGAGAGCCGCAAAGGGATTCACTGGCGCATCATCAATCCAAGCTGCCTTTTCTGCATCAGTCCCAATTGCAAGTGCAATTTCCAATTCTTCAGAATCGGCCTGGAATCCAAGTATTCCCCCGAGTGCCTGCACACGTGGATCTTCTGGACTCGATTCGTTGACTTCTTCAAAGACATCTAGGGCATCGAACCATTCACCCAAATCAATCATGCATAATGCACATGAGATTCTAGCCAGTGTAGAATCTGGATGTGCCCTGACTAAATCAAGACACAGGTCTAGGGCCTCTTCACTGCGTCTTTGCGCGCGTAGCATGGCTGCACTGGCAATTTGTGCGTGTAGGGATAGCCGATCACTGTGTGCATCCCCGAGGCGTGTATCTGGAGACCATGACTTGAGCCGTTTCTGCATTTCTCGGAGATGGTCAATGGTAGAATTATTCTCCCAGTCATACAAATCGTCTTTATCGACACGTCCAGCCCATGGGTCTAGCCATTCCATCGTTAGGGCGAGTAATTCCGGTTCATCGTACCCCTCGGGTTGTTCCATTCCATGAAGCGCCTCTTTGGCAGCATCAAAACGGCGGCATGCAATATGCCCGGTCGCAATAATCATCCTCGCCTCATCATCATCACCACCCTGTTGCGCCAACACCTTCCTCGCTTCTTCGATAGCCCTTGGCCACAATCCGCGTAGTGCTGATTCAATCATTCTAGCTCGGCCCTTTTCAAGTCGAACAACGGCCTTTTCACCATCGATTTTTTCGGTTTGGAAATTCCTCAATGAGGCGATATCATCGGCCCTTGCAGCGATTTCGATGTGATCCCTCATCCAATCTCCACCACCTGCCATAATCACACCCTCGCGACGCTCGTCAGGGGCAAGATCGAATTTTAAGCCCCTAAGATGACCAAATCGAGTGCTTGAGAGAATCCATGTTAACAGGAAAATTGCTTGACCAGCGGCGATAAATTGCCACGTACTTTGTAGCAACACATTTTCGCTGATACTATCTCCATATGGCATCATATTTGCAAATTCCTTGTAGGTCTGCAAAACGAGTAGAAGCACAATGTAACCAGAGAATCCAGCCAAACCGAAGAAAAGAATCCGTCCTTGGACTTCCGGTTCCGTTCGAATATCACGTGGCTGAGCGAGAATCACACCTCCGACACCTGCAAATGTCTGCCCCCCTAGGAACAAGTTGCGTGTCAATTCAAAGATGAAAGCAAGACCGACAATCGCTACGTTCAGCATCAAGTAGGATGCTAGAACCTCCTCAAGGGTTTTGAGCGAGATCAATTGTTGCATAACATCCGAATTTTCTACCATTGAATAGATTGATTCACCCAGAATTCCACCAACATCGAGTAATCGATCTGCATCTGGTGGTTGATTGATGATTACGTGAATCAGTGTTACTATTCCGTTGATTGCTGTCAGCGGCATCGTTGTAAGGAATACCACCAAGAATAGCGCAATCAATCGTCGCAAAAATCGAGGCCTGTCGGGATCAATTGGCGTTTTCCAACCCTTCACAGTTCTCCATTTTGAGAGAAGTAGTGTATTCCACGAAGCCCCCATGATTCGGCCATAAGCAAAAATGGTCGGTGCCATGAAGACGAGTAATGCATAACCTCCCCATTGAATCATAATCGTTGAATCATAGATTCCACTAGCGTGGGAAATCGTCCAACCATAGTACATGATTGAGGCTACAATCGTCACCATCGTGGTAGCGGTTCCGACATATCCAACCAATTGAGCGGAGAATTTTTGCCGAATTAGCCGCTGGTTCATTGCCCGAATTTGAGCATACATGGTTACGATTGGAGAGACGATGATTGGTACTGCAACAAACGCAATTGTAACGAAAATATTGGGTTTGTAAAACGTCCCTGGGCCAATCAATAATTCTGCAACAATGAGCATCACGCCCCCCATTGCCATCAGGTAAGACAACACCCCCATCGAGACTCCACGAAGGTTCAGGAGTTCCCTTGTTTGCTTTTGAGTACGAGTTAGTCGGTGCACCTCAAAGAGATCATCATCCACTTCAAAGGCGATTTGAAGATTACCGAGGCTGAGGGGCAAAATCCATTTCCAAAGAATCACCGTACCTATGATAGCAACAACAACCGGACTCAGTAATCCAATGTCAATTGCTCCATAGTCGACAATTTCCGCTTCTGCTGAACATAGAGGCAACAAGCAAATGAGCAATGCTAGGCTGAACAACACCAAGCGAAAGTCACGCATCGTGACTCCCTGTCACGCTCTGGTTCTAAGCGGTTGCGATTCCACGCTGCGGGAACCGCAGCGTGGCGCACGCACGTGAGGGGGCTCTAGCGACTCCGTTGTAGAAACCGATCAATCCTATCAAACGCCTCATTCAGGACTTCTGAATTTGCTAGGTAAACAAGTCGAAAGTGCCCCCGTCCCTTTTGCGTAGAAAATCCACTTCCATGTACGAGGAGAACATGCTCTTCGTGCAACAAATCAAGAACGAATTTCTTGTCATCGTTAGACCACTTTGGGTCAGTCAATCGAACAAACATGTAGAAGGCTCCCCCGGGCATCTGTACATCCAATCCCTCAATCTCCGATATTCGCTGAATACAGAGGTCTCTCTGTTCGCGAACTTTTTGTGAGTAACCCTGCATCCAATCTTTTGATTGTTCCAGTCCTGCCAAATACCCCATTTGAGCTGGTGTCGATGGACATAGTCGCGCCCTCAACAATCGCTCTATTCCATCACGTACCGAACCCAATCGATTAGTTGGATCATGTAATGCCATGTATCCAATTCGCCATCCCGGGGCGTAGTACACTTTGGAAACACCATTCAACGTGAAAATCGGGACTGAATCGCTTCTTGAAGCGACACTCCTATGCGTTTCGGTAAAATCCAATCCGTCGTAGATCTCATCGGCAATAATCATGCAATTGGGCCACTTCTCTGCAATGCAAATCAATCGATCAATTTCTTTTTCGTTTGCTACATTTCCAGTTGGATTGTTCGGATTGATTAGGACCAACAATCGAACATCCTCATCCATTTTCGATTCAATATCGTCAAAATCTACTTTCCATTCATCCTCTGAATCTAGCGTGTATTCGATGGTCTCCGCACCATACAATTGTGGATAGGCCATGTATGGAGGATAGTGCGGCCCGGGGGCCAGAACCTTTGTTCCTGCACTCAATGTTGCAGCGAAGATGATTTGCAATGCTTCGGTAACGCCAGTACAAACGTAAACATCATCAGATGTACAATTCCATCCTTTACCACACTCATCTTGAGCAATTGCCGAACGAAGAACTGGAAGACCATATGAAGGTGAATACCCGGTTTCACCCCTTTCGAGACTTTCTTGGAATGCCCGAATCATATGTTCAGGTGTTGGTAATCCTGGGTAGGCGATGGGGTCACCAATATTCAATTTCAATATTTCATGTCCCTCTGCTTCTAGGGCCGTTGCAGGCACAACCACATCGCGGATTGCATACTCGATTCGTGCTGCTCGCTCGCTCACAGGAATATCACTCATTCTAGCCCCCCCATCCGCCTGACTTCGGCGAAATGCTCCGATGGTACGGATTGAACGCTGAGACGTGAACCTTTGGCTAACAACGGCATCCCTTCAAGCGTAGAGTTAGCCTTCATGTCCGGCAAACTCACGATGTTTTCCATGGCTTCGACTGGTTCGATATCAACCATCATCCATCGCGGATTCTCTGGCGTCGCTTTCGCATCGAAATAGTTGGAACTAGGGTCTTGTGCTGTGTGATCTGGATACCCCTCTCGACAGACTCTGGCCACACCTGCAACATGAGGGGGTTTGGTGTTAGAATGGTAGAATAGAACCAAATCGCCAACCTTCATATCATCCCTCATTGTATTCCTCGCCTGATAGTTTCGAACCCCATCCCAATGGGTTCGTTCATCCTCTACAAGTTGCTCCCAAGGATAGACGTGAGGTTCGGACTTCATGAGCCAATGGGCCACCATCGAGCCCCTAGGGGCTCGCCCCAGTTTGAAAGGCTTCACCATGCGTCGTCAGCACTGCCGAGAAGTACTGCATCGTATGATTCGGCAGCATCAATGCGAGCGGAGACTGCTCGTGCGCCTCCAGCAAGGCCCGCCTTTCTGCGCATCGCATCACTTCCACCTGCAAGCCCCCATCCTTCTTTGACGAATGTTGCATAGATTGCAGGAAGAAGCAACAGAGCACTGATGGCTGCAAAGAGGAGGAGGACAATGATGACGACCACGAAGGGTTTGAGTGCAGGGATTGGAATCAGAAACGCCGTCATCATTCCGGCTGAAGTTACAACCATCGCCTCAAACAGAGACATCCCTGTGCTCGCACAGGCGTCCTGAATAGCCTCTAAGTCCCCTCCCAATTCACGAACTCGATTGGCGATGTGAATCGAGAAATCAACACCAACACCAACGAGAATAGATCCAATCATGACTGTGACCAATGAGAGTGTAACAGAAAATTGATCCATCACCAACCATTGCATCGCGACAGTGAAAATCACCGGGAATGTGGTGAGTACCGCATATCTGGCGTCTCGGAACACGAACCCGAGAGTAATCACTGTGAATAGTAATGCGAACCCGATGGATTGCCATTGGCTGCCGACGATGAGATTGTTGACATCGATAGTGACTGCTGCAACCCCAATCAATGGACTGGGACGGAATCCGTGATCTTTCATGAGGTCGCTAGCATCGTTAATCTCCCCGGCTGCTGCTTCAGTCTGTTTCACAGGCATGAATGGCATATCAATGTAAATCAGTGAACGTTGGAAGTCCTTTGAGACAAAGAAATGACGTAATTCTGGAGTCAATCCATCGTAGAATACTGAGATGAGGAAACTCTGGGTTTCGACCCCCCCTCTCCCCCCATCATCCAATGCTTCCAATACCAACCAGAATGTGGCGTTGGCATTATATTCCGTCGCGAAGAGAATTTGACAGACTTCGAAGATTACATTATCATCGGGAATCAAATCACACCACTGAGAAAAGTCAGCGCCAGACGCATTCAACGATGCGCCAATTGATTTCATCAAGAATGCGATTGAAACAGCAGTGGTTTGTTCTACCTCATTGGACATATTCGCCAATTCTTCGATTTTCACTAAACTATCGTAGGGATCTTTCTGTAATTCCCCATCCCCTGAGGCCAATAACTCCGGTTCAGCAGCGATGTCAGCCTCAACCATTATCATCCCCACTTGTCCACTTTCAAACTCGTCGGAATAGGTCATCATCATCTTTACCGCTGGTTCCTCCTGTGGTGCCATATCAAGGAGATTGACATCTTCAACCACATTCTCTCGACTGACTAGGCCACTGAACAACATCAGGACAATGAAAAGTGAGAGTGCTATCTTGTTCCAGCGAATCGGTGCCCTGACCGCCGCTACGAAGATTTTCGGCGGAGGGTGTGAGGGCTTCTGCAGATCCAACAACATCGTTAGATTGGGTACCATCACCATCGTGAAGATGTAAACAACGATGATACCCCCAGCTAGAGAGTAGCCCACAGTTTGTATCGGAGCCATAGGTGTTAGAATCAGCGAAACAAATCCGATGACGGTGGTGACAGCAGATAGGAACACGGCTCGACCTGTCGATTGAATTGCCAGGGCCATTTTTTCTTTTGGAGTTCCCTTCGATTCAGCATATCGGTTGGTTATGTGTAATCCGTACGAAACGCCAAGCGCCAAGATGATGGGTCCAGTAATAATCACGGTCATCGTAACCTCAAAATCCTGCCATCCAATGATACCCAGTGTCGCGAATACAGAACACAGTGTGGGCAGTCCTGCTATGATGACAACCTTGATGCCTTGAATCCATTGAACCCGCCCCGTCTGTAGAACGTCACAGTGGAATAGGAACAGAATACCTGCAACAGCAATGCAGCCAATGGGGAAAATCTTCCAGAATAATGAGAAAGTGTATTCCGTGACGGCGTTTGTAATCGGTACCGGGCCCGTCAGTGTCATCCTGAGGCAAAGTGGATCGGGTTCTGGTTGATCCTCCGGTTCGCATTTGCCATTATTATCATTCATTATTCCCCAGTTGTTGGCTATTCCAAGTCGATTAATTTCCGCTTGAGTCTGCTCGATGAGATCCGAGGTTGAAATATCGGGTACTCCATCTCCATCGGCATCATTCTCAGCAACACCGATGATGATGACGGCGCGATTCCAATAACCGACTTCCGTATCACGGAGAGTTCCATTCTCTGTCCTCCCAACATCTCTAACCAATTTATCTCGAGCATTGTCTGGAAGTTCCCCGATAATCTGGTTTATTCTCTGTTGATCCTCGGGAATACTGTATCCTCCTACGATATCGCCGTACTCTTTGATAGCATCACTAGTGTTGTCGGCAGCCCAGGTACAGAACCCCTCTAGGGGGCACGCATCGCCCGCATTCTTAACGAAGGAATCTGCGACACGTGGTGCACTGGAATTGATTTCTTTCACAACGGATGAAATACTCAGAACATAGATGATGTTGTCATCCACGCCTTCGTCCGAATTTTGCCAATTGAGTGTTTGTTCCAACTCATCCAACTGAGATAGAATTTCTTGCTGGGTGATGTTTTCTTCCCCTGATTCTACATAGATAATCATCACATTCGTTGTCCAATCCTTCTCAACTTCTGCAATATTTTCGGCCACCGGGCTACCCAGAGGCAAGAATGCCGCCAAGTCCCCATTCACATTCATTGAGCGTTCCCCAGTCCATTGATCGGTAATGCCTGAATGGAATGCCAAGAATACCGTGATGAACAAACAAATCAACACTGTAGCTGCTGGAAATCGTGTCAACATTCCGAAAACTGACATCTCTTGCAGTTCCCTGCGAATCATCTTCGGAGCAGAAAGGAGTACGCCAACTGCCTTTTCGGATTGAAATTCAGTGATTTTTCTGCGGACATCCGAACTAAAATCATTGATGATGGCTCGGGGTTGCAACCCCTTATGCTCATCTTCCTCATCCGACATGCTCGCCCCTCTGGGGCGCCCTTCTCACCCTCCGCTCTTTAATTCCTCACGCCCAACTGTCTACGGGAGGCTTGAAAACGGGAAGCCACGACCGCGCGGTTGGACCTGTTCAAGTAACCGCAGTAGGGCCGCAGGTGGGAACACCAAAATGGCAAAGCCGACCATTACCGATAAACGCTGGTCAATCGACCTCGAGAAGCGCATTCAAGAAGCGCATTATGCAGACACTGAAACCTACAATGCTCGTTACGGTTTCAAGCCCGATAGTGGGCGAGAACTTTTCGTCATCGATACTCCACCTCCATATCCGAGTGGAACGTGGCATATCGGTGCCGTTGCTCAATACAGTATGATTGATGTGATTGCACGCAGTCAGAGATTGCTTGGAAAAGAGGTCTTCTTCCCATGGGGTGTGGATCGTAATGGAATCAACATTGAGTTCACTGTCGAGAAGAACACTGGTCGCAAGATGAAGACATATGATCGCGCGGAATTCCTGAAACTATGCGAGGAAACAATCGAGGAATATACTCAGTCAATGAGGAATACGGCATCGAGAGTCGGACTATCATGTGATTTCGAGAAGGAATACCTCACCGATGCACCGAATTATCGAGCGGTCACGCAAGCGATTTTCGTCGATTTATTCAAGCGAGGGGAAATCGTTGAAGATTTGCGACCCAATATCTACGACCCGGTTGAGGGCACTACCATTGCCGATGCCGAAGTCGAACGATTACAGAGGAAGACTCAACTCATCGATGTGAAGTGGTCCACAGACAACGGTGAGGAATTAATCATCTCAACCACCCGACCAGAACTCATCTGTGCTTGCGGTGTAGTAGTTGTCCATCCTGACGATACCAGATACACCCATCTTGTCGGTCAAAAGGCCATTCTCCCAGTCGGTGTCGAGGGTCGTTCCACAGAAGTTGAAATTCGAACCCATCACTCTGTGAAATCCGAATTCGGTTCGGGCGTATTGATGGTTTGTTCATTTGGAGATCAAAACGACGTCGCTGTGTTCCGTGAGATGGGATTGTCACCGTTCCAAGCCATCGACCTTGATGGATGCATGACATCTATTTCTGGACCATTAGCAGGACTCTCTGTCAATGATGCCAGAGCCGCCGTCATCGAGCAGTTGGAAGTAGATGGTCGCATAGCCAACATCGAGGTTCGTGAGCAAGAGGTCCCAGTCTCCGAGAGAGGAAAGAATCCAGTTGAAATCATTTTACTCAAGGAATGGTATGTTCGCCAGACACACATTCAGGATCGAATGCGCGAACATGTCGAAGATATCAATTTCATACCACCTAGGAACAAGCAATTCCTACTCGACTGGATGGAGAATGTCAGCATCGATTGGCCCATCAGTCGCCGTCGATGGTACCACACTGAGATCCCCATATGGTACTCTGAGGACACCACCAAAATCATCGTTCCACCACCTGGTACGTATGTCCAACCATGGCGCGAATCTCCCCCAGAGGGTAGCCGAGTTCTCGACCGAGAAACCCGGGAAGAATTGGGCGAAATATCCGATCTAGAATCAACACTAGGCACAATCTCTGGTGAGGAGAAGGTGTTCGACACATGGATGGACTCTTCAAATTCAAATCTATTCGTCTCGGGGTATCTAAATGACCCAGAAACATTCCAGAAGGCCTTCCCAACCGGCATCCGACCCCAGGGTAAGGAAATTGTCCGTACGTGGTTGTACTACACCTTGCTGAAGAGCACCCTACTGATGGATATGCCCGGGTTTCAGAACGTCTGGATTGATGGCTTAGGGATGGACCCATGGGGCCGCAAGATGTCCAAGTCTCTGGGTAATGGCATCGATGCCGATAGCGTGCTTGAGTGTGGCGCAGGTGGAAGAACAGGTGCTTGGAGAGTCAAAGGACCCGAAAAGAGTGTTCAGTTGAAAGCCAACAAGATTGGAAGTGAATGCTTCCGACTATGGAAGGCGTGCGATGCCCAAGTGGGAGATGATTTTCACATCAATCCAGAAGAGATTGAAGCCAAGTATTTCGGCGTCTTGACCAAGATATTCAATGTGGCCCGCTTTGCATCTCAATTTCCCGTTCCAGAGGATTTGGGAACCACTGGCCGACAGGTTGACAATTTCTGTGTCGGTGATCGCTGGATCCTTTCAGAATTCGCACAGGTGCTGGCAGACGTCGAGAGAGGATGGACTGAAATCGATATATTCTCGGCCACTCGAACAATCAAGAATTTCGCAACCGATATTCTTCCAAGTCACTGGCTTGAGATGGCCAAAAGTCGACTCTACGATGGTGACGAAAATGCTGCTTGGACCATCCACACCATCGTCAAAGATTTGCTGACAATCTTCAGTCCAATCTGCCCATTCTTCACACATCATCTCAGTGAGACTCTGTATGGAGAGAGCGCTGTTGACGTTCGACAATATCCGGTATCAACGATCGCCAATGATGAGGGTGCCGCCCATCTCCGTTCGTTGACCAACACATTGTGTGATTTCAACAGTGAAACATGGCGTGCCAAGAAGGATGCTGCACTCAGTTTGAATGCCGAAATATCAGGGATTACAATACCCGTTGTATTGTCAGAATTCAATGAAGAATTGACAGCTATGCACAAACTGGTTTAACCTCAGTTTAACACTTCTCTGTTGACAACAGATTGTGGGGTATCACCATTGAAGAAACCGATAATTAATTCCGCCATTTCAAACCCAATTCGATTCTGCGCCTCAACTGTAGCAGCACCAATGTGCGGAGTACCATGAAAATTCGTGTGTTGTAGAATAGGATTATCCTCAGCTGGCTCCACCTCAAACACATCGAGCGCACAGGAGGTCAGTTGTCCATTCTCCAATGCTTCCAGAGCATCTTGTTCATTGACGATACCACCACGTGCGCAGGAAACGAGATGATTGCCACACGTTGTACCATCGGCCCCGATGCCTGGCATGAGTGCGAGTGTATCCGAGTTGACCAAGTGATGAGTTTCATCAGTCAGATTGCAGTGAATTGTGATGTGGGTACACAATCGAAAGACATCATTGACATCTTCATGGAGTAAACACCCCTGCTCTTCAGCGATATGTGATGGCAGATAAGGGTCAAAGGCATGCAATTCCATCCCAAATGCACCTGCTATTTTCCCAACGCCCTGTGCAATTCGACCAAATCCGATGAAGCCGAGCCGCTTTCCTGAAAGTTCAGTTCCCTTCAGGATTTTCTTTGTCCAATTCCCGGAGCGAAGATCTCGGTCCGCAGTCGCGATGTGTCGCGCCGAGGCTAATAGATGCCCTAATGCCAATTCTACCACAGATTGGGTAGATGACCCAGGTGTGTTACAGACTAGAATTCCAGCATTTGTTGCAGCATTCAAATCAATATTGTCGACCCCAACACCGGCCCTTCCAATCAGTTGCAATGAAGGGGCTGCTGCGATAGCCTGCGACGTCATTTTTGTTGCAGAACGAATGACTACGGCATCAAATCCATCTAGTTGTACAGGCTCCATATCAACTTCATGACCCGCCTCAATCAACATTGAAACAGCATCGTCAGCCATCCCATCGGTCACTGCAATGCGGGCCACGATGCCCCGGTTCGGTGTTCACCCCTTCAACATACGCATGTTCATAGACGGCACTCATATGGGTTATTTCATGTCGAATGAAAAACAAGTGATTATCGATGCCCACGCCCACTGTGATGGCCCATGCGGTGTCTATGACCCGGCTAGCGCACGAATTGCAGGTGAAGCAGTGCAATCAATGACAAAGAAAATGCTAGAACTTGCCGCAAGTGATGCCGATTGCAATTCAGCGGCTTACATCAACACGATGAGTAGGTATGCAGCCATCAAGGAGGAGGAGGCCCAGAAGTGCAAGAATGAACTCCTAGTCTTGTGGACTGATTTCTTCAAGCCACAACATCTTGAATCAATCCCCGACCTGCATAATACGTTCTGGCAGGCTGCAAAGTTGTGCAGTGCTTGCAAAGTCGAAGTCTCTTCAGATCATGCCCAGGAACTTATGGATGCAATAGAGAATATCCACAATATGTTTTGGAACGTGAAGGGCCGCAGTGAAATCTCTTGGATTCGTGCGAGTTGAGACATTGAATCGGATTCAAGTTCGAATTCATGGCGACAGTATGTGGCCCACACTCAAAGATGGAGATTGTGTTGAGGCCATTAAGGGCCCAATCCCAGTAGTGGGAGATATCGTAATCGCCCATCATCCAATGAAGAAAATGACAGTAATCAAACGAGTCAAACGCATTCAGTCTGATGGTTTATTCCTTGAGGGGGACAATCCCGATCCGATTGGTAGCGAAGATTCCCATAACTTCGGGCTTGTGCCAACTTCTTCGATAATCGCAATCATAGATGATTGATTTCCGTTTGAGTTAAGACCAGATGGTGAGGCATGCCCATCGTGGCAGAGGATTTCACAAGCCTGCTGATTGCCGTGGGCGTATTGCTCATCCCAGGTGTTCTTGCATTGCCCTTGCGATTCTGGTGGTCGTATCGAGTTGGCAATGAACCTGAACATGTCCGATATCGACGTTGGGTGCGACAAGTATTGGATGCAGGGGAACCTCTCTCGACCCGACGCCAAGAGTTGGATCATCTAGCCCGCGGATTGCCTATTGACACATCCCGTCAAGGCAGAATCGAAATGGATGTACTGCACCCACTAAAACTCCCTCATTTTATGCTGCTCCCCGTTCTGATCCTATCTCCACTTGTCGGGCTCATCGGTGGCATCGTCTTCGTCCTCCTCTACCCACTGATTCTAGTTGCAGAATGGCTACTTATTGACCGTGGCATACTTTCCAAAATTGTCAACATCGTCATGCGTGTAATGCATTGGGGGATGATTGGAATCCATCGGCTGGATACCGGCGTCCGCGACGAGGATGCGATGGTCGAACATATGCATAGACTGCCAACTACTGCCTTCCTCGGATTGTTCTGTTATCTCATCGTGTCTTACATGCCCCTGCCAACTTGGGTCGGCATCTCACTCACCATTCTCCTGTTCCTAATTTTGACGAGTGTCATCGTCATCGTCAAAGCAGCATCGCACGGTGAACTGGTGTTCGCCGACACCAGTCAGAGGCGAATGCAACCGATGGAACGCCTTGTCGACGATATACTCGCACCTGTTGTGGGTTTGGGGTTGCTCTTCCTACTGAGTCGACATCTATTCCTGACTCAAATTGGTGCCAGCAACTCCATCTTCGCAGACCCGATTTGGTTTGCGGGCATCGTCCTCATTGTCCTGTACAGTGCTGCTGCTGTCGCAATTATGGTCGAAATATCATTTTTCGGCCTTCGCTCGGAGCGTGTCCGAATGGTATTTCAGAATCAAATTGTCGAGATGCACGATCCCGTTCTCTATGCATTCACTAGAGAACATGATCGCATGGAATTGAATCCTCTTTGTTCACTAAAAGAGCACCTGAAGTCAAACGGTGAGAAAATTGAGAAAAAGGATGAATTCAACTTTGAAGATATGTTGAGAACACCTTCAACTCTCCAGGAGGGCGAAGATGCATTGCCCCCTGAGAAACCAGATTTCAAAGTCTTCAAGGGCGTGTGATGCAAGATTCAACGGAATGATTTTCCACAACTACAGGCTTTCTGCGCGTTGGGATTAATCACTTTGAATCCGCCACCCATCAAACTGTTGACGAAGTCTAGGGTGATTCCGGACAGTTGGACACTGTCTCTGTCGTGTACTGCGATTGTAATGTCATCACAAGAAATGAACTGCCACCCGTCATCTTCTGGACGATTTTGAATCTGCAAATCGTACATGAATCCTGAACACCCTCCTCCTAGCACACTGATAACGAGAACATCGCCTGTATCGGCACTCGACATCGCACCTTCCATTGCCGACATTGCATCATCGGTAACATCGATCGTGACGGGGACAACGTCCACATCCTCGGCTACTGGTAGCGTAAAGGTCGTGCCACAGTCATCATCTGACATGATTACCCCTTGGCCCTGTCTGATTTCAACCCTTGTGAGGTTTGAAGCCCACCGACTCATCAATCCTTGAGGCGCCATGCACCTGTGTACACATTGAATCGAGATTCTCTAGCGAATCCAACCAATGTAATTCCGTGTTGGCGTGCAAGTTCGATGGCTAAGGTCGTTGGTGCCCCGATTGCCACTATACAGGGTGAACCGGCCATGACCGCTTTTTGCACCATTTCAAATGAAACTCGGCCACTCAATAGAAAACCAAGATTCGAGAGTGGTAATCTGTCAATTGAACGACCGATGATTTTGTCCATTGCATTGTGGCGTCCTACATCTTCAGCGAGATCGGTGATTTCAGAATGTTCGTTGAACAGTGCTACAGCATGGACACCACCTGTGGAATCGAATAGGGATTGTTCAGAACGAAGCTGATTCAACAACGCTTCAATCGTAGTGATATCAATAGTGAATCCCTCTGCTGAAATTGCCGGTGGGTGTCGAGCTAAAATTGCATCTAGGGATGCTCTCCCACAAACACCACATGAACTTGAACGCACAAATCCACGTGTGTGCCCATCGACTGCAATATTACCCTTGATTAGAACAACATTATCCTCCACATCGATGGATTCGATATCCAAAATGTCCGAGAGTATCCCTTCAGAGTATAGCAGACCTAGTGCCAACTCTCGGTCTTGCCCAGGTGTTCTCATGGTGGTAATCCAAGGTTGACCATTGACATGAATCTCAAGAGGCTCTTCAACGGCGACACATTCCTCTCGGGGCAGGGAACCATCGAAGGTGACCCGCTGAGCAGCAACACGGTCTTCCATACTGGCCCGTGAAGGGTGGCGATTCATGGCCCTATCGCCCATTGATATCCACCAACGTAATTATTCGATATCGATTACTTTGACAGGAATGTCCATGGCTTCTGCCATTGCAATGACCACATGTGTCCACTTACTGGTGGGCGATGGGAAAGCCAGAACGTGCGTGGCCGCTTCAAGGAGTTGATTTGTCAATGATGTCGGCGCCGCAACTCTTCCCGCATCCTCTAGTCCTGTTCGGGGCGCATTCCATTCTTCACTAAATACGGCATATGGGACATTGTGATTGTCAGCCCAACGTTCTGCTAAGTAATCCACACCGCTGGCTCCCCCAGTTATGACTAGGTCAGGATGCGCTTCTTCAGAGGTCCACTGATCCATTGCATCCTCTACTAGGGAGTAATCATAGAATCGACTGGAACCAACAACGACCAAGTTGATGATTCTCCCATCTTGATTCAAATCTATTCCACCGAGCCGACCTATCACGTCGCTGCCCGCTTCATTGTTCATGAATCCGAATAGAGGTATCTGGGCATAAACCCATGCATTGATGAAAAATTCACAATATGAGTGTATATCTCATGCAGCACGCTTGTTTTGCTCCTTAACGAGCAACTTGCATCGGCGAATCTGTTCCTTGGCCCGCTTTTTGTTTTCGCCCTTGAGTGGCTCGCCCACATCCTTGCCCATTGATTGATTGAAGCAATGAATCGCATTGTCATACGATTCTAATTCAGCGTATGCCGTCCCCATGTTATACAGTGCATTTCCAGTGGTCAACCCCTTATCGATTCCAAACGCCTTGTAGTAATTCTCGATTGCTTCTTTGAATTGGTTGAGATAATAGAAACAATTTCCTCGGCCATTCAGAATCTTGATTGCCATCGCCTTATCATCCTTGAATGAAGGAAGAGATCTATCAAAGCATGATAGTGCTTCCTTGTAGCGATCCTTATTGAGTAATTCAATGCCTTTGTTGTACCACTCGATATCCTGATTGGCCACACTAGATGAGTCCGCTTGAACCTGATACTCAGTCATAATTCCTGCTTGAGCCTCTAGTGCTGCCGCGGCAAGGTCGACAACTTCACTCACAGGCTCATACGTAATCGGTTCAGGTTCCTGAACGGTGTCTAATGCAGCCTCGTGTGCAATGATTTCTTCCGTAGAAATCTGTGGTTCAACAATCTCCTCGTCCTCAGATTCTGTGCGTGAAAATGCAGCCCAAGGATCCTCTTCAACAGCCATTTCCTGGGTTGCTGGTTCAACGACTGTACTTGATTCAGGTTCTGGCAGAGATTCTGACGCCTCAGCAACTTCAGCCACAGGTTCTGCAACATCTGCCCCCAACCCACGTGCCTTTTCACGACATGCAGCCGCCTTCTCTTCACTACCCGCAGCGCTCAGTGATTGAGCAAGGCCCAACCATAGCGAGGAATCATCCTTGTTATTTTCAAGCAAACTCTTCCAGATTGTCACAGCCTCTGCATGCTCGCCCGCGAGTGAGTTCGCACGAGCACGTTGGGTGTGAGCAGTTTCCGGTAGGAATTGTAGTGCTTCCCTAGCCATTTCTGGACCTGCTGGAAGTGTCGTTGGTAGTGTCACATCCAGTTCAAGCACACGCCCCTCTCCTTCAGCAAGATCAATGAGCAACTCGGCAAATGAAAGGCCAGCCTCGTGAGATGGATCTAATGATAGCAAAGACCTGAATCCATTCATCGCCAATTCAATTTGACCCATTTCCATTGCTGCAAGTGCAACTCCGTTGGCAGCTTTGACGTAATTGTGGTCCCGATTTAATGCGTTTTGGAAACAAGATAATGCACCCGCAACGTCATCGTTTCGTCGTCGCAATGCCCCAAGATTGTACCACGTCGATGCATCTTCTGGTTCTAGGTCCAGTGCATATTCGAAGGCATTAATCGCAGCATCTGCAAGATCAAGACGTGCCATGGCGCCAGCAGCCACTCTCCAGCATGGCGCATGTTCTGCCGCAGCTTCTGGCAGGTGTGCTCTGAGGGATTCCAGTGCGCCAGCAGGATCTCCTGCCCGAATCATTTCCGTGGCGGTGGATGCCAAGCCATCAAGATCTATTCCGCCCTGAATGGCAGGCGTTTCTGTCTGAATTTCAGTTTCTACTGTTGGAGCCTGAGATTCCAAGGATTTCACTAGACCTTGGGGTTCAGCCCAGGACTGTTCAGGCTCAGTCACAAGTATTTCTTCCACGATTCCATCTTCAATTTCTGGCTCTTCTATGGCTATGGGTGCCACAGGAACAACTGCTCCAGCAGAATTCACGATTTCAAGAAGCGCGGGATGTCCGGGAAAAGCAATCAGCCCGTTTTGTGCATGGGACACTGCATCATCTGGGTGCCCCATTCGTTGAAGGAGGACTGCTAGATTCGCACTTGCAGCTCCGTGACTAGGATTGTTATCTAGGGCGATTCTAAACGCCTTGACAGCATCTTGTACATCGCCAGTGGCCTCACTAATTACACCTCTGTTGAACCACGCCATGTGATCATTTGGATCCATTGAAATGGCTTGATTAAACATCTTCATAGCATCTGAATGCCGCCCCTCAATTCCCAACATTTCCCCTTGTTGAACTAGGTCTGCTGCAGTCATCTCGTCAGGTTCATCTTGTGGACTGTCAGATACAACATCTGTTGCTTGTGAATCGTGGTTATCCGTGGCTGGCGGAGTGTATGTAGGCACTTCGACACCCCCAATCGTTGTTGTGCCAGAATTGGCTTCGGAATTACCGTTAGGGGGTGTTTTTGGCGCTATACCAAAAAGTGGGCCAGAGCATCCCGGGCAGGTGGCTTCTGCACCTTCTAGCCCCACTTCACAGTGAGGACATACTTCGTGACCGTGCTCTGGCATGGATGCGACCTATATTCTGACGCTCGCGTTCTACGCATAAGCATTCGCTGTCCTCGGTTGCGACCCATAGGGTCGATTGGTGCGGCACAAGTTCAAGAATCCATCACCACTCGCAGTAACATGGCTCGCTTCCTGATGATTACAGCAACATCCGGCACCAATAGAGATCTTGCAGATGTTTTCGCATCTACTGCAACTGCAAAAGGGCACGATGCAGAGGTCGTAGATATAGCAGAAATGAATCTGCCCATGTTCACCATGGCTCGCTCGAAGAACCCAGAAGAAGCACCTGATATTTCCGAGTTGGTTTCTGCCATGACACAGGCTGATGCTTGGGTCGTCATTGCCCCGGAATACAATGGTTCAGTCCCCCCTACCTTGAACAATGCCATTGCCTGGATGTCCATGGATTGGCAGAGTTTTCGCACCATGTGTACAGGGAAGCCTGTTGGTTTGGCCACACACAGTGGTGGAGGTGGAGCCCATGTCATTATGGCAATGCGCCAACAATTCTCATTCATCGGGGCGGATGTCATAGGTCGCGCTTGCCTGTCGGGGCGTGACAAGGAAGCTAATCCAGAAACCATCGAAGCGATGATTGACAATCTGGCCAGATAACATTCAATGGCCGGTGAATCATTTGAGTGCTAACACGGACTCTAATGGACTCGCATTAATTCTAGTAATATCTATGTTGTTTGTCGCCTCAGCCACTGGCTTGTTCCATCAGAATCGATTGCCTACAGAACCATGTAATGGTTCAGCCGAGAATTGCGACAAATCCTACACTGATGTGACATTTCCAGAAACGCACAATGCACATTCATCACTGGATGAAAATTACAACTATTTGGCCGCCAATCATCGACTAAATCTAAGTCAGCAGTGGGATGCTGGATACCGTGCCTTCATGCTCGACATACACCATTCAAGATATTCTGAATCACTTGAAAATACATCATTCTGTCACGGTGAATGTGTATTAGGGAATCAAAATGCCGTTGAACTACTATCTCTCCTTCATCAGAAGATGAACTCATCGACAAGAGATGTGGTGACCATACTTTTCGAAATCTACGTCCCCTATACACATATTCAGTACATACTCAACATGAGTGGACTCATCGAAAAGACACACATTCAGACATTGGGAGATTCGTGGCCGACACTGGCCACAATGGTCGAGAGTCAACGAAACCTTGTGGTATTCATCGAAGGTGATTTTGATTCCCAGTATCCATATCTCCATAATTTCGTCGAACACGGATGGACAACAAATTACGGTGAACGCTACCCTGAGGACATGACTTGTGAGGCCCACAGAGGCGATTCTGCCCAACCTGTATGGCACATGAACAATTGGTTATCTGTAGAAAGGGGAACTTCTGATTGGACTCGGGCTCCGGTGGTTAACGCCTATGATTTCTTACTCAATCGCTCACTTGAATGCTGGGAATATCACGGAACGAGACCAACATTCGTAGCCGTTGATTGGTGGACAGATGGTGAAGCGGTCAATGTCACCCGCACATTGAATGCGATGGATCACTGGTCCGACGAAGTTCCTTTGCGAGCTACTACCGATTCAAGATGATCCAAACTTCTTCTGGCTTGACGAGATACTCGGGGGTCATCATCTTCCAATGCCGCAGCCAATGGGGCGACAACTCGTCCATCAGAAAATCGCTGCATAGCATCCACTACTGCCACTCGAACATCAGGGTCCTGACTGCTGGACATCTCTATTAGCCGTAGCATCAATGTCTCACTACTGTCGAGAGCCAATCCCTGAAGTGCCGCCAATTGAACAGATTTCGATGAGTCAGTCAATGCGCCAATTAATTGTGGATAAGCATCAATACCGATTGACGCAAAGGCTCGAACAATTTTCTCCCGCTCACTAGGATTTGCCACTTTGAAGGCAGATTGCAATGCTGGCATCGCTTCAACATCACCCAATCTTCGAATTGCTGTCAAAGCTCCCAAGCGAGTTTGTGCATTTTCGGTTGAAAGAGCGACTAGTAGTGGGGGTAAATACCCAATAGCGACCATTGCGGCCACTGCCGTCGTATGCATCTCATCCTGTTGAAGTTTCAACATGATTGGTTCGCATGCACTTCGTTCACGCAATACTGCCAATGCCTCGATAACGTGCTTACATTCTTCACTATTCAAATTCTGATCACCGAGCATATCGAGCAGACTTGGCACCGCTCGACTACCGAGTCTGTACGCCATTTCCGGGTCTCTAACCGCAGCAGCAACACCTTCAGAAATCGTCCTCCTAATTTCAAAAATACGAATGATTCCTTGGATGAGGATAAAGTCAATTGTCAGTAGAAATCCCATGACAAGATGCCTGCCACCTAGAGTATCCAATTCAATGGAACTCATTTTCACACCATATATTTCAGACCAATCTAATATTGATCTGAATAGGAGATCTACACCTAGCAGCATCCAATCTACAAGGCTAGCATCCTCTGGAACAAGATACAGCCCAAAGATTTCATGACTGGATTTCAGTAATAGTGGGATAATCAGGAACAATTGGATTGATGATAACAATGCACTTATTCTGAGATCGGGCAACTCATCCGGATCGGCATCCGATAGTTTCCTTGCGATTTTCGTTCTCAACTTCTCATTTGTCACCCATGCTCGTCCAACACCTATGACACCTATGAAACCAAGCCATAGCATAATCCAGGCCAGTAATGATGAGAGGAAGAAAGCCGCAGCATGAATAATCCCGAATGAAAACACCAACAATCCGAGTTGATAGTGAGTCGCTTTAATTCCGGTTCCAAAAAGTCGTGAAAACCGGACCAACAACTCTTCGATTTTGCTGAACACGTAACGTGGGGGCATCATTCCGACGATAAAACCCATCTTTCTATTCAAACCATAATCTCGATTTCAAGCGACATCCCAATGAGGGGGGAGGTTCAGCGGCGATACATGCCAGGGGGGTGGTGGCTGTTGATGGCGGCCTGTTCAATACTTGGCGTGGCAACGTGGTATATGCGAAATTTCAGTGAACGTGATGATTTGATGAGACTTTTCGCCTTTACTGGAATATCCTGCATGCTGTCCTTACTAGGATGGACACTCACCATGGATCTCTGAGGTTATCCGATGAATGAACTCGAAGGCGCCTATCCAGTTCGGCTGCCCGTTTGGTGGGCGCGTAGAGGGGCTGCTGGCCCGCATCCAGAATTGGAGGGCGTCACAGGTCGTTTCATCGTAATCCGTCACCCAAAACGATTCCGGAAATTTGAGGGTCTTCTAGCAAGATTGTTGCGTGCTCCTAAGGAGTTGCGCCGACCATTGGATGATTTGAACAGTCTATTGTGGGAATTGTGCGATGGAACGCGTTCATTCGAAGAGATATGCATCCTCATGGATTCAACCTTCCATGAACGCATTTCACCTGTAGTAGACCGTACAACTGCAGCACTCACCCGACTCAATCAATTGAGTCTCATCGGTTTATCCATGAAACCATACGAAGGTGAATGGGAACGGGGCCCGGGCCACGACCCTAGTGGGGATCTCCCCCCTCCCGATGAAAGGTTGGAACTCGATTGGGCTTAATCATCTAGCCAAATTACAGGCGGGACAGTGCGTGTATACTGCAATCGCCGTTGCTGCAGCAAATCCTCCGCACCCTGAACACTGCCACCATGCATCGGTGGCTGTCAGAACATTGCCTGTGACGATGCAATTGAATGCTGGTAGTGATGAACTAGGCAACTCATTCTCAACTGAAGTTTCCCCAAGGGCATTGAAGGCATCAGTAACCGACGCGGCAGGGGCTCCTCGCAATTCTTGGATTTGCACATCACTCCACCCCGATTCACGTAATTGCTCATCTGTATAATCTGCAGGTGATGGTTCGGGTGTTGGTGTAACTACTTGGGCAACTGGGGCGGCCGATGGCATGGGTCCAGGTGCCGTTGCTGTTGGTGTTGGTTGTACGGGTGTTTGTACAACAGGCTGTTGTTGAACGACAACTGGCACCGTTGATTCGGGGGCCGAACCATATGCGATAATTTCCTCTTCATCCATATCTTCAATTTCATCCAATGTTCGTCTGCGACGATAGATGATAGCAATCATGTAAACGAAGAATGCAATGAATACGACTCCGCCCGCAATTCCTGCAATCAGCATAGTAGCACCGCCAAATCCAGCAAATCCATCACTTTCATCGACTTGTTCAGTCTTTAGATGAATCTGTCCACTTGACCAAATTGTTTCTCCCATTTCATCTGTGAGTACAAAATTGACAGTTCTTTCTCTCTCATCCGCTTCAAGTGACAAGTCACAATCTATGGTAGATGTTTGGGCTGGACCTGGGCTGGATGCCGGAATGAACAAAACAACACCACCGTCCTGTGAACGTGGTCTACAATCCAAGAACACTGATTCAGGCACTGAATTGGTGAGGTTGACTGTCACAGCCATAGTAGAATCTGTAGTGACATTGATTTGAAATGTATTCATTTCTTCAGGGGAAAATAGTTGGCTTGAATCCAAATTCCAAGTGGCTTCCACGCTCCGCTTTTGATCAACGGTGACGCGTAAATCTGTCGAAAAGGTTTGCAGTATGTCTTGGTTGAGTACCTGTCCACCCTCCACTTCAACTGTGAGCAGGACTGAATCTCCTAGTGGGAAGTTGTCAAATGTCTCAAAGACAATCATAATTTCTTCGACGCCGCCCGGACTCATTGGAACGTCAATCCACCCGTTGAGTTGACCAGTTCCTCTTGATGTCACAGCTTGGACAATCATTCCAGGCACATTCTTGTCCGATGTTATTCGCAATCTAACGCTATTGTCATACGTATTCCCCGAATTCTGTAGTGTTACTGTCCATGATTCGCTCTGTCCAATCCACAGTGAGACCTCATCAATTTCAAAATCAGAAAGTTCCGGAATAGCTGTCATTTGTGTCCGATATTCCCATGAAAACGTCGCATCTTCTGGACTGGCATCCTCTCCGTTCATCGGTGATGCCGTAAATGTCAACTCAAACACTTGTCCCGGATCCTCGTTTCCAGGCACTTCAATCCACAGTGACCCCAATGCAACACTATTACCATCGTAGGTAGTTGAAAGACTCAATGGACCGGAGATGATTGCACTGTTGAATTCCACCCACCAAGTCCACCCAGCCGGTGCATCAAGATCGAAGAGGATATTCTCAGCACCATTGCCTAGATTTTCAACCTCAAATGGAATTTCATTTGGCTGCCCAGGGACAATGTCCATGGCTGGTGTATTCATTGTCAGCGTCACATCGTGGAGTTGTCGAACTCTAATTCCAGAGAACTCTCCTTCAGTTCCCGACATGCCCGATTCAATTGATACAACATGAGGAGTGACGATGGGCCCCGGATCATTGGCCTGGGCACTTTCTGGTGCGGTGAAGGAAACTAGAACTCTAGCCGTACTACTGGGCCCAATGATTACTGATTCAGACGAGAGTAATCCAATCGTCCAACCAAATACACCGGTTGAATCGAAAGAGAACGTGTAACTATCTTGTTGGGTTGCATTGTTCCAAATTGTAAATGGAACGGTGATGGATTCACCAGGTGAAATCCACCAACCATCATCCGGCATATCGTCTGAATCAACTCCAACACCTCCATTGGAAACCATGGACGCCGTGACATTCACCCTCATTTTCGCCACTTTATTCGGGTCGGCCTGACTCGTGGCTACAAACTCCGAATTTACCCTCATTCCGGGCAATGCATCTTGAGGGAGATTAGCAGTGATTGAGATGATTTCTGTCCCATCTTTTGGAATTGTAATAATGGTGGCTTGATCCCATTTGAGGCCAAAAGTCCAACCGTCTTGATTCAGAACAGATGACGATGAAAGAGAAAACGTATCTTGCCCATCTCCATCGTTGCGCAATGTGATTTCGAAATCACAGGCATTTCCGGGGGCACAGGGGAATCCCGGATCCTGCTCAACCCATGCGGGTTGGTAGCCTGGGTCAACGATGAACGATGCCGTGGTAGAAGACGTGACAGATGATTCTATGCTTTGAGCCAGAACATTGACCGAAGTCGAGCCCATTGGCGACCCATCGGCCGGTTGAACCAGTAGTTTGACTGTCCGCGCCTCGCCCTTGGCCAAATCGATTCTCGATCCATCTTGAATCTGTGAACCCGTCATGTGTTGGAATCTGTGATTCCAGCCTGACGGAAGATTGCTGACACTGAGGGCAACAGAATCAGACAGATTTCCTGAATTCGATAGGCTGATTGTGGTTTCTGCCCATTCGCCGGCCTGTGCATGACCACTGCTCCCAGAGCTTGCAGATATCGCATATTCTTCAGCCCGCGCCTTTTGATCATAAAACATCACGATGTCCTCGAACCAGTAACCGAGCGATGTTCCTCCGCCATCCGAATGGAAGTTGATTCGGAACTTAAATTGTGAATTCATTGTCGATGCAGGAATTCCCCACCACGGAACAACATGATTGCTGACTTGATTGACATTAATCAGCCAACTACTCCCATCGTCGAAGTTGGTATCCACTGAGGATGTGACTGTAGTTGTGATTCTCTGCCATGAATTTCCAGTCCACACATCGATGTCATATCCATCACCAGTGAGTGCTTCTCCGGTGTAGAAGAATCCTACACCAATACCTCGTGTTGGAGAGGGGTGGGCATCAGATGTATCCATGGTCGCACTTGTTAGAGAAGTGTCCCAGTTATTGCCATAATTGGATGAAGAAGTTGACCCACCAACATGGAATGAATTACTACTACTGAGGGATGCTTCATCGGATACATACCAGTTGTTTCCTAGCGCCCATGAACCGGCTGCTTCAGCACGTTCATACAGATTGCCAATTGTGAGGCTGCGAGTCCCGATATCGTTGTTTGTATTTGCATCATTGGATAGCAAACTAGTAACTCGAATTGTGTGATTTCCACTGTAATCAGGAGTCCATGTTGTAGTGACGGTCGAACTACTGCCGGCCGCCAGTGATGAGACCGTACCTCGATAGGAATGGAGAATAAAATCAGAGTATTCGTCGTGTAATATCTCCACATCAACATCGAAACTTCCTGCAGCTGAATCACCGAGATTTTCTACAGTCACCTCGATTTCTTGGGGAAGCCCTAGCATCCCATCGATAATCCACAAGTCAGCAGAACGGCCAAGGCCAATGGCCGACGGATCTTGTGAGGAGAGGGCAGCATGATTGCTGTGATCGGTACTGCTCACATAGCTGACATATGCCGAGGTTGGGGCAATATCGGGGCCTGCACGACCTTGAGTGGCATGGACCGTGGGAATGAGTGAAACCAAGAGCAAAGTGACCAACAGAGTCGCAAGACCAGCCGGGGTCCGATTGGAAAAGAAACGCATACGCCTCATATGTGGGTTTTCAGACGAATTCATCAACGTACCGGTCTAAAGACCGGCTTAGGATTCATCCGTGGTTTTGTCCAATGCCACATTCCGAATCATCTCTTCACGCCGTTCCCTTGCTCTAGCGGCGAAATATATCGATAGTGGAACGACCAATGCAATTCCAAAACATCCGATTAGGGCGGTAATCGACCACATCATCTCAGTCATCGTATCTACTTTGAACGGCTCCACACTTTCTAATTCATGTGATGTAGACTGAATATGGGGTGAGAATTCATCGGGATGAATCGAGTCCAAACTATCTAGGGTAATTGTCCAGACACGAGTTCCGTTTTGTGATGTGATGAGGTTTTCAGATGCAATCTCAGCATCAGCCAACGAGTCAGCATAGAGACTTCCCAGTCCCCCCATCGGGAGTTCAGGGGAAACGATGCCACGAATTGTGATATTACCAGATTCTTCTGCTGTGATACTGTGTACTTGGGATTCCGTGCAAACATTGTATTCCTCAAAACCCCCATCATTGGTTTGCCGGCAACTGAAACGGTCGGCTTCTTCATCTCCCAACATTTCATGGTGATACCATACCCCATCTGACACGCCGACAGAAACCACATCACCTTGACCAACCCCTGCAATAGATATGTTCAGCCATGTTGTCGATCTGTTAGTTGAGAAGGTCCAAGATTGACTGCTATTGTCA
>Ga0208522_1000435_pt1 | contig 28158 bp, 18 predicted proteins | sample ETNtaG_25_FD_185763 | JGI IMG/M metagenome (GOLD analysis project Ga0208522, IMG submission 185763) | Marine microbial and viral communities from oxygen minimum zone, Eastern Pacific Ocean - ETNP201302SV86 (SPAdes) (version 2) | ecosystem: Environmental > Aquatic > Marine > Oceanic ... | reverse complement strand
TTTTACATCGACACCTGGGCGCAACCTCCAAACCTGCTGTTTCTTCGTTAGGGTCTAAAACGTGGGGCCAAGAACTGCGCAAAGCAAGAAAAGCAGTCAGGGTGGTGGCAAAGGAACTAATAGAGCTTTATGCAAAAAAACAAAACCCTAGGCCGTTTTCCTACAGCGCAGATAGTGAGCTGGAGTCGGCCCTGTCCTCTTCTTTTCCATTCACAGAAACGCCCGATCAGAGAGAGGCAATTAATGATGTTTTAGGCGACATGTTAAAGCCCTTTCCCGTGGACCGCCTTGTTTGTGGAGATGTGGGGTTTGGAAAGACAGAGGTTGCACTGCGGGCAATAATGAGAGCTATAATATCAAAAAAGTCGTGCATGTTTCTCTGCCCCACCACCATCCTGGCCGACCAACATTATATCACCTGCAAAGAACGTCTTGAACCCCTCGGTGTCTATGTCGCCCTGCTGTCCCGATTCAAAACAAGAAAAGAACAGTTGAGCATTTTAGAAAAAGCATCTGCCGGCAAAGTAGACCTTCTAATCGGCACCCACCGACTTTTATCCCCCGATGTTATTGTCCATTCTCTTGGTTTGCTGATTGTAGATGAAGAGCACCGGTTTGGCGTTCGGCATAAGGAAAAGATCAGGAGCCTTAAGGCCCATCTTGACGTAATAACCCTATCAGCAACGCCAATACCAAGAACGCTGCAACAGTCAACCGTTGGACTGCGAGATATTACCCGCATCCAGACGCCGCCAGTATCTCGAAAGCCTATCAACACCGATGTTCGCTATTTTGACTGGGCTTTGATCAATGGCTACATTAAGCGAGAATTACAACATGGAGGACAGGTCTATTTCGTACACAACGACATCCGATCTCTTTCTTTCCTTGCAGACACGGTTTCAAAAACCTTTCCAAAAGCGGCGGTAGGCTACATACATGGGCAACTGCCCAGCCGCGAATTGGAGCAAAGGGTTCTTTCTTTTTTTGAGGGCGGTATTGATGTTCTTATTTGTACATCTATAATAGAATCCGGTCTGGACGTTTCTAATTCCAATTGTATGATAATCAATGACGCACACAACTTTGGACTTTCACAGCTTTATCAAATGCGCGGCCGCGTTGGAAGGGGGGAGCGCCAGGCAAATTGTTTGCTTCTGGTACCAAAAAAACGGCTGGATCAGCGAGCCTACCGCAGGCTTAAAACAATTGAACAATATACATCGCTTGGATCCGGGTATGATATATCGATGAAAGATCTTGAAATTCGAGGGGCCGGAAGTCTTTTCGGCTACAAACAAAGTGGCCATATAAGCGCTGTTGGTTTTGAGATGTACTGCGAACTGTTAAAAGACGAGATTAATAGCGCCCTTGAAAAAGAAGATCAGCAGCGGCACCCTGATATTGTTTTGAATGTTGATGCCCTTATTCCGGATCATTATATAAAGAACCCATCTCAAAGACTTGGTTTTTATGACCGGCTATCAAAAAATATTTCTGTAGAAGATATTGAAAAAATAAAAACGGAACTTCACGATCGTTTTGGTAGCATCCCGCAAGAAACAAAAAACTTGATCACCCTGGCTAGTGTGCGCGCTCTTTTCAAAAATAAGTCAATTAGTAAAATAGAACTGGGCACCGATAGTGCAACTTTTGAATTTGATGATATAAAGCCCTTTGATTCTATTGGAGCCCTCATAACACGCATTACCGATTGGGCAGTATTAAACAATTATCTTTTTTCCTTTGGCAAAACAAAAAAAGATAATTTGCTTTTCACAATTCGCTATAAAAATATTGATTCTGTTGTATTGGCTGTACGTCTTTTTGCCAAATTGTTTTAAAGTGGTTAGCCAAGTAATTTCTACTTATGAAGCACATTTGGTTCTTACCGTTTTTTCTCATTGTCTTTGCCTGCAGCAAAAATAGAGGTGACGATTCTATTGTCCTTGCTCGCGTAAACGACCAGGTCTTAACAGCGAACCGCCTCGAGTCGGTTTTATCCCCCCAACAACGGTCCTCGGACCAAATAAGAACATATATCCACGACTGGGTAAACAACGCCATCCTCTTTCAGGAGGCTAAAAAAATGGGCCTGGACAAAGACGAGACCCTGATAAACAAAAGAGAGAGTTATTTTATCAAGCTTGTTGTTGGGGCCTATTTGGAAACAAAGGCTACCCCCGCTTCAACACTATCAAAAGAAAAAATACGTCAGTACTACCAGTCAAACGCTACTAGTTTTGTACGGTCGACTGATGATGCCGTTTTACATCATTTTATAACGGACAACATCTCCGATGCGCGCAATATACAAAAAAGGCTGAAAAAAAAGAAATCCGGCGATTCAATGGATGAACTTTTTTCTCTTTATGGCGTAAACACCAAAACCGTGAAGAGGGGGCGACTTATAAAAGAGTTGGATGTTGTTGTTTTTCGGGACGACGATGTGGGTGTTGTGGGCCCCATTATGGTGAATAATAATTTTCACATCATAGAGATTGTCAAAAAAAACAAGAAGGGAACCCGGGTTGGCCTAGAAAGCGCCTATGATGAAATCTATCAAAGGCTCTTGAAACAAAACCGTGCGGCAATAATAAATTCCGTCGTTGACAGCCTCAGAGAAAGCTCAAATGTTTTTATAAACTCATTATACTATTGATCAAATGAAAAAACTCCTTTTTATTATATTTACATCTTCGCTAATTCCTCAAGAAAACATTCAATATCTTGATGGGGTTGCTGCAATCGTTGAAAATCATATCATTCTGAAAAGCGACCTGGCGCAAATGATAAATATGGCTGCTATTCAGCGGCGCATTGACCCTCGAACAAATCCTGAAATATTTATTCATTTACAGAATACAATTCTGCAGTCTATGGTTGATCAAAAGATCCTGCTTGAAATGGCAGTGCTTGACTCTATTGAAGTGGGAGAAAAAGACGTTGAGGCCGCGCTTGACCAGCAAATAGAAATGCTCATAGCCCAAGCCGGCGGCGAAAAGGCGGCAGAAGAAACGCTTGGACAGTCTATTAAGTCCTTCCGCAGAGAGTTTTGGTTTGATATGCAGGATCGACTGATTTCCGAAAAATATCAACAGCAGCTTATGAATACCGTAAGCATAAGCCGCGGGCTGGTGAGAGAATTTTATAAAACCTATCGGGACAGTCTTCCTGTCTTGCCCCTGAAAGCAAAAATAAGACACCTTTTAATACCAATTAACCCCAGCGAATCTGCAAAAAAAGAGACCATGGAAACCTTGCTCAATATAAAATCACAAATTGTTGGTGGTGGTTCATTTGCAGACTTTGCAGCCGATTATTCCATGGATCCCGGCTCCAGTAAGAAAGGCGGTGACCTGGGGTGGGTAAAGCGGGGATCCGTTGTGAAAAACTTCGAGACGGTTGCTTTTACGCTGGAGGAAGGAACAGTCAGCAATCCGGTGGAAACAGAGTTTGGGTATCATATAATTGAGACGCTGGAAAAACAGGGCGACAAAATAAAAGTAAGGCATATTCTAATAACCCCAGAGATCACCGCTGAAGACAACAAGCGCGCTTTCAGCCTGGCAACGTCATATAAAGACTCTATTTCATCGCTTGATGATTTTAAAAAGTTTGTTGAAAAACACTCTGCTGATGAATCAACCCGAGAAATTGGAGGTGACCTTGGCTGGCTTAATCCAGAAAATTACCCGGTGCCTGAAATAGGGCAGGCCGTGAAATATATTGATATGAATTCCTGTAGCCCCCCTATCAATTCGTCTATTGGGTTTCATTTGCTGTGGCTGGAAGGAATAAAAAAGGGAGGCCGGCCCAACCCAGAAGACCATTGGCCGGAACTGGAAGAAATGGCTTTAAACAAAACCAAAATGGATTGGTACCAAAACTGGATATTGAAAGCACGGGAAAAGTTTCATATTGAAATAAAACAGTAGCCGTGTCCACATAGTTTTGCACAGTACTAATAAATTTTGTGGAAAACGACGAAAACAATAATATTTGTAAAAAATAAACATTTTATTACTTTAAACATTTTGGTTTTCAACAATAATTTTTACAAATCCACATAAAGTATTTATTAAAGTATTACCCATTATAGAGTTCTATATAAAGATGTCCATGCTGTATGCATTCAAGTTTTCAACATACAATCACAGTTATATAAATAATATATAATTTCATATTATATGTTAATTTATAAGACATTATGAAGGACAGATTTTCCCGGATGGTATTTGTTGTGTTGCTATTGAACATCGCCTGTTTATTATTCAACTAAAAAAGGAGTTTTTTTGAAAAAAACATTATTATTTCTTTTTATTATTATTTCTTTTCATTGTGGCAAACAAAAAATTATTGAGTTGCCCATCACCACAAAGTCAGAAAAAGCAAAAATTTTTTATAAAAGAGCCATTATAGAATGGGAGTCTGGAGGGTATGTTGAAAAAGTCGCATATTTTGATTCAGCTCTGGTCCAGGATCCAGACTTTGTTATGGCGCTTCTTTACAACGATCACCCGAATCAACTGTTAAGAAAAGAAAGAGAGGAAAAAGCATACTCTTTAAAAGAAAAGGCAACCAAACAAGAACAATTGATCTTGGATATAGAAAAAAATCTTGATACAGGAAATCTTGACGATGCTTTAATGTATTCACAAAAACTTACCGGAGAAAACCCCCAGTCTTATGAGGCCTATAATAATCTAGGGTATGTGTATGAATTGCGAAGAGAGTTTATTAAGTCTAAGGAGGCTTTTGAAAAGGCAATTAATTTGAATCGCGACAACTATTTTGCGTATAGCCAGCTATGGGGTCAGTACTTTAGCGAACACGGTTCTTTGAAAATGGCACCGGACCAGGAAAAGTATGTTGACGGCGGGTTAGAATATATAAATGAGTTAATCAGAATCAGACCGGAATCCGGCCAGCCTTATCACAGCAAGGCAAACCTCTACAGAAAAATAGGAGATTTTGAAAAAGCAAAGCCCTTTTATGAAAAATCAATACAAAAAAGAAAAGGTTCATCTGCTGAGGGCACAGCACTAACTGTTTCAGGACACAACTATATGTTCAGCGGAGATTTTAACACCGCAAGAAAACAATACGATCTTGCGGTTCAAAAAGCACCCATTAAAGAGTCAAAGTTTAACCTAAACAATTATATAACATGGTCATTTATTTTTCAGGATGATTATACTGGCGCAATACAAAACATTAATAAAACAGAAAAAAACCTGGATATTCTTGGGTTTTCCGGGGAGGCTCTTCTACAGAGAAAAGCGCAATTGAGCTGGCAGAAATTCATTTGTTATGCCCATAATCAAATGGAGGCAAAAGCAGACAGCGCCCTAAATAAAAACGAACTCTATAGAAAAAAAAGAACCGATATTTTTCAAGATGACATAATGAACAGAGACAACAAAACAACAACTCTTTATATGAAAGCCTGGAGAGATGTTCTTTTTGGAAGATATAATACAGCAAAGAACTACCTCAGCGAACTCACACAAATAACAGAAAAGATTAACAGCCCCACGGCCATGTACGACTATAACAATTTATTGGGTATGGTCACCTTAATGGAAGGCAATGCGCAAGAATCTTTAGAGGCCTTTGACAAAGGAGATCCAGACAATACATATTTTTTATATTTTAAGGCGCTTGCGCTGAGGGCCTCTGGCGATAAAACAGGAGCAAAAAAGATTCTTACAGATATTGCCAACACAAACTTTAGTTATTGGCAACTAGCCCTTGTGAGAGAGCGCGCGAGAACCATGTTGGAGGATTTATGAAACACATGAACAAAACAACCGTTTTTACTATTACCGCATTTTTACTGTGTTATGGGCTGGTCTATGGGCAGCAGGCCGTTAAAGACCAGGAAGGAAACTACCTTGTCTGTGAAAAAATGCCGGAAATAAAAGGAGGCCTTAAAGCGCTCCAAAAAAAAATACGCTATCCCCTGCAGGCAAAATCCCTCGGGGTTCAAGGCGTGGTCTATGTCCAGTTTATTGTAAACGAAGAAGGAAAAGTTGAAAAACCAAACGTTATTAAGAAGCTTGGTGCCGGTTGTGACGAGGAGGCGCTACGGGTTTTGAAAAAAGTAAAATTCACCCCGGGGTATGATAAAGGAAAAGCGGTGAAAGTCAGATTTACCCTGCCAGTAAGGTTTATGCTTTGATTCGTAGAAAGCTTCTCATTTTTTTGTGTTTTTCAGCAGCGGGGTCGCTGCTCAACGGAGAAAAACTATTTGAGAGACTCACAGTGAGAGACGGTCTATCAGAAGATATTGTACACGCCATATCTGATGACAAAAGAGGCTTTATCTGGATAGGCACGGACGAAGGGCTAAACCGCTATGATGGTTATGAACCCGTTATTTATAGGTCAAACCCCTTTGATACAACAGCTCTTTCTGGAAATAGGATTTTTGGTGTTTTCAGGGATTCAGAGGGCAACATTTGGGTTTCTACAGATAAAAGCATCGATTTGTATCAATATGGAAAAAACACATTCCGCAGGCACCCCACAGAAAGCAAACCTGTTTCTGTAACGGAAGACTCTTTGGGCAACGTCTGGGTGGCTTCGCTGCAAAGCGGCGTTTTTAAAATAGACAAGCAAACAGGAAAAATAAAAAACTACAGGTTCAGCCCCATGGACCCAACATCAATATCCAGCAATAATTTCGATGAAAATCAGAAAAACCCCATTATTGTTGATGAAAAACAAAACATCTGGGTTGGCACCAGAAATGGACTTAATTATTTCCAAAGAGAAAAAGATGTTTTTATCCGGATTTTCAGCCAACAGGAAGCACAAAACAGCCTGTCATCAAACAAAATAAATACAATGTGTTTGGTTGAAAACAGTCTTTGGGTCGGCACGCCTTCCGGCCTGGACAAGGTTGATACAAAAACGCTAAAGGTGGAAAGACACGCAGGAACAAAATGGTTTTCTATGGTAGGGGTCCACACAGTAATAGAAATTGTTCCTTTTAAAGAAGGGACCCCTATGAGCGGCTTCTGGATGGCAACTATAGGAGGCCTGGTGTACTATGATAAAAACATGTCATCGTTCCAGGATATAATCCACCCGGATATTTTTGGTAGATATGTGTCGGACATTTATAGCGACCCTGAGGGAAACCTGTGGCTGAACATACCCCAAACAGGCGGCTTAATGCATTTTAACACCAACAATTTTTACCTTATGTATGGCTTTGCCGATGTAGAAAACGACTTTGAACATATTGAAAATGACATCCTTGATCACCAATCCATCTCAGGCAATAAAATAAACCAGATGTTTTTTGATCAGCAGGACAATATTTGGATTGCAACAAACAAAGGACTAAACAAACTTTCAAAAATAAAAAATATTTTTTCTACCATTTCCGGTGGAATAAAAAATGAAAAAAGTATTCGCGGACAGGAAATAAAACATATAGAGATAGACAAGGACAATACAATATGGCTGTCCCACGAAAACGGCCTGGACCACATTAAAAACACGGGAGATATAATTGCTCAATATGTGTCTGACCCCACAGATGAAAATTCGTTGTTGACCCGGGAAACAGGAACGTTTGAAATGTTATCCAATGGTCAGGCCTGGATCGCATCTGAGCATGGAGGGGTGTCTGTGCTGGACGTACAGAATCATAATTTTACCCGGCATGTGCACGATCCGAAAAAAGAAAACAGCATTATAGAAGGAAAAATAGAATGCGTTTATGAAGACGCTGGTGGGGCGGTCTGGCTATCGTCCAATAGCGGGGTTTGCCGATATAAGGATAAAAAATTCAATAGCTACATGTACAACCCATCCCTGAGAAATAACCATCTATCCGGTGTCACGGCTTTCCTGGAGGATTCAAAAGGTCAGTTTTGGATAGGTACCGGAGCAAACGGTTTATATAGAATCAATAAAACCGATATGTCCGCTAAGGAACACTATATACTTGACCCTCACGATGAAAACAGTTTTGCCTCCAGTGTTGTTTTGGCTATTTATGAGGATAAAAATAAAGATGTCTGGATTGGTTCCGGTGGAGAGGGGCTCTTTAAGTATAACCGCGATGAAAATAATTTTACTAGGGTAACAATTGATGATGGCCTGCCCAGCAACACCATCACATCTTTGAAAAACGACAACGAGGGTTTCTTGTGGATGGGCACCCGCAACGGAACCGCAAGATTAAAAACGAAAGAAGGGAAATTTCTGATTCAGGGCTATAACCGAACAGACGGTCTCAGTGGAAGGATTTTTTATAAGGATGCCATAGCTGTTGGGAAATACGGTAAAATGTATTTTGGGGGCCCTGAGGGAATGGCGGTTGTTAATCCTCTGGATATAAAACCCAACAAAGAAAAACCGCTTATTGCTATCACCGGCATTGCTGCTATTGACCAAAGCAACAAAAGAACAGAAATAGATTTTTCATCTAGCACAATAGACATTGATCATAAAACCCAGACACTGCAAATTAATTTTGTTGGCCTTAGTTTTCAGAAATCAGCAAAAAACAACTACCGCTATACTCTGGAAAACCACCTGGACAGCTGGGTTGACAACGGAACCAGTAAAACAGTCTCTTTTCAGGGCCTAGATCCCGGGAAATACAAGTTTGTTTTTATGGCCAGCAACAACGACGGGGTCTGGAGCGAACCGTCAAAAGGAACTGAAATTATTGTTCATCCACCAGCCTGGAAAACCTGGTGGGCTTATTCCGGGTATGCCGGGTTTTTTGCGCTGACTGCTTTTGGGGTGGTAAGACGCAGAGACAAAACACAGCTACTAAAACTTGAAGAAAGCAGAAGAACACAAGAACTCGAGGAGGCGCGAGAGTTTCAGATGAAGATGTTGCCCAAAAAATGCCCCGAAGTAATGGACCTGGAGATTGCCGCAGGGATTCAAACAGCAACAGAGGTGGGCGGTGACTATTATGATTTTTTCCCCCAGCGCGACAACAGTATTTATGTAGTGGTTGGAGATGCCACGGGCCACGGAATGACAGCGGGCATGATGGTTTCTATCACAAAAGCAGGGCTCTACGGCACCGCCCCAAACATGCCGCCTAACGAGGTTTCTAAGGGACTGAACAGAACCATAAAGGCTATTGAACTTGGGAAAAATAAAATGGCGCTCAGCATCGCCCGATTTTGGTCCGATAGGGTAGAGTTTACATCTGCAGCAATGCCCCCCATATATCATTATCAAGCCAACACAGAGGACGTGGATGAAATATTGCTGGAGGGCCTCCCTCTTGGAAGCTTTAAAGGGGAAACATACGGCCAGGTGGACATTGCGTCTGAGCCCGGAGACGCATTTGTGTTTATTTCTGATGGCTTACCCGAGGCAACAAATAAAACTGAACAAATGCTTGGCTACAGAGCCGTTTTGGACTGTGTTAAAGAAAATGGAAAAAACAGCGCTGAAGAGATAAAACAATCCTTATTTGATCTTGGAACAGCGTGGCTGGATGGAATACAAAACCAGGACGATATAACAGTAGTAGTTGTAAAAAAGGAAAAAACATCTTAGAGCGTACATTCGTTTTAAAAAAATAGGAAATATAATGAAAAAATTAAATCCGACCGTAGAGCTTACAATTCCAGTTTTGCCAGACATGGAACTATTGGCAACCCAAACATCGGCAGCCGTTGCAAAACACATGAACCTGGATGAAGAAAAAACAGCTGAAATTAATATGGCACTCAGTGAGGCGTGCATAAACGCTTTTGAACACAGCGGAAGCAATAGCGATATAGAAATACACTTTAAAATTTCTGATGACCACTTGATTATCCAGGTCACAGACAGCGGCAAGGGATTTGATAAATCTAAAGTTGACATTCCAAACATTGAGGAAAAAATATCCTCCGATCATAAAAGAGGATGGGGGCTTAAACTAATAGAAGAATTAATGGACACGGTTCAGTTTGACTCATCTGAAGACGGTACAACTGTTACCATGACAAAAAACAAATAATTAGGAGAGTGGAAAATGCCGGACTTTAATATATCTGTGAGAGAGCAAAACGGAGTGGTGATTATTGATACAGATGGCTATCTTAACAATGTAGGAGGCGAAATAATTGCCAGCGAATGCTATTCACAGGTGGACAAAGGAAAAAAAGATTTTATTTTAAACCTGGAAAAATCACCAGTTGTCAACAGCATTGGCGTTTCAATCATCATTGAAATAATTGAGAAACTCCAGGATGTAAACGGCAGCCTCAGCTATTTTAATCTGGCACCAATTGTTGATAAAACATTCAGTATTATGGGGCTGACAAAATACAGTACAATATATACCAATGAGGAAGAAGCATTAAAAAACCTGGCCGGATAAAAAATGCCACCCAGCCCTGAGGGCAAGCTCCACCCGGACGATAAAACAAACCACTATCTTTCTGCCCTCACAGAGCTTGGTGATATTTTAATAAATGAAGATCAAACCGGCGATGTTACAAGAGCCATCTTAAGATTAATGTTGGGAATAATAATGGCGCCAAAAGGCGCTATTTTTTTATATAGCAAAAAGAATAATGTTTTTTTTCCAGCATCTTTTCAGGGGTTTAGTTTTAGCGAACCCATTCCAGCCACCAGCCACTTGATTAAAAACTTGGAGTATCATTCGAAAGGTTATATAAATAGAAAAAAAGCCAACAAAATAAAAAGCAAAGACTTTGTAGGGGCTATAGTTGATTTAGATATAGAAATTGTTATTCCTTTGTTTTTTAGAAGCACACCGCTGGGGGTGGTTTTTATTGGGAATAAATTAATGGGGGAAAAGTTCACCGATCTTGATAAAAATGTATTAAAGGTTGTGTGCAACCACCTGGTAAAATCGCTTCACAATAACCAGCTACTGTCATCCTTAGACAAAAAAAGGAACGACCTAAACCTCAAACTCCTAGAACAGCAGACCCTATTCGATATTAGTGTTGCGATCAGTTCTGTATTGGACATAAACAAGCTTGGGGAGGATATTCTCTGGAGGTCAGTGGGGGTGTTGAACGCATCTAAGGGCATAATTGCTACAGCTAGCGAAAACAGCCCGATACTGAATATTTCATCTTCGTTCAACTGGGATGCTGACAGCGTGCTGCTGTCCAGGAAATTAAATATTTTTAAAGAAATTGAATCAAGCCAGCTGGGCACAGTCCTTGTGTCTGGTCAAAAAAGCACCCTGCAAAAAAAACTTGAGGAAGAACATATTATTGTAGCCCCTCTCCGAACAAAAAATAACATTCTAGGGTATATGATTCTTTGCAATAAAGAAACCCGATCAGGCATTGAAGAATTTAACCAAACAGACCTGGAGCTTTTAACAGCGCTTTGTAACCAAGCAGCTGTTGCTATTGACAACGCCCGGCTGTTTAAGGATATCACCGAATCAAAACAGTTTAATGAAAGCGTTCTGGGAAGCATCGCAACGGGAGTTATTACACTAAATCAACTCGGAGAGGTTGACTCTATAAATAAAGCAGGTAGAAAAATATTGAAAATGGAAGAGAAGAATATTCTAGGGAATCACTATATGTTTCTATTTGAAAAAGATGATGAAATGGTCAATCTGATTCAGAAAGCGGAACTGAATGAGGAAATACAAACAGAACTGAATATTTCGTTTTTGACCGTATCAGAGGACACAAGAATAAATGCCTCTGTCTCTCCGAGGGCAGACCTTGAGGGAGGCATCCAGGGCCTTGTGCTGGCTATAGAAGATATTTCAGATGTAAGCCGGGTTAAAAACACATTTAAAAGATATGTTTCAAAGCAGGTTGTGGATGAAATACTGGATGATGATACAAAATTGAATTTAGGCGGTGAAGAACGAGAAATTACTGTTCTGTTCAGCGATATTCGCGGATTTACCGCCATGGCAGAGAGTATGGATCCGGAAAGCGTTGTATCTACACTAAATGAGCATTTTTCAGCCATGATCGACATTGTGTTCAAGCACAATGGAACTCTGGATAAAATTGTGGGCGACCAATTAATGATTGTTTTTGGGGCGCCGATCGCTCACCGGGATGATACGGAAAGGGCAATATCAACAGCTCAAGAAATGCAAAAGACGATTAAACACATTAATAAAAACAGGATAAAACGAAAAGAAGAATCTGTTCATATTGGAATTGGAATCAATAAAGGAACTGCGGTATCTGGAAATATCGGTTCTCGGGACCGGATGGATTATACAATTATCGGTGACGCTGTAAACCTGGGCGCACGGCTCTGCTCTGCGGCAGGACCGGATGAGACAATAATTTCAAAAACAGTTTATAGCGCCGTTAAAGACAAAATCTCCTGTAAAGAGCTGAAGCCCATAAATGTAAAAGGGAAAAAAGAAAGAATTGCTGTTTACCGGGTGTTGTAAAAAATATTTTATTGTTATTTTGTCCCCATAATTCATAGAAAACCTTTTTAAAAAAAGGGCGGTTTAGGTAGTTTCTACGATCGATACAACCAGATAAAAACTGATTCATCTAACCCCGTTATTTCAGACAGGACATTAGTGAAATTTTCCACATCCAAAACCGAACTTCAGCAAGCCCTGCAAAAACTTTCCAAAGCAACCCCCACCAGGTCCACGCTTCCGATCCTGGGGTGTGTCTTATTAGAGGCATCCACAGAAAAAACAACGCTACGGGCCACAGATCTTGAAATAACAATACAGGTTGAAATATCCGTCAGCCTAGAAAGAGCTGGTTCTGCAGCGCTGCCCATAAGAACCCTTTTGGACATCACCACAGAACTGCCGGAAACGCGGCTGACCTTGACCGTTGACGAAAAAAACCGGGCAGAGATGCAAACTGATTCCGGAATCTACGATTTGATGGGTAAGCCGGCAGATGAGTTTCCAGCCACACCGGACAATCAAGACACCGCATCAATTCAAATATCAGCCGAATTGTTGAAAGGCGTAATAGACGCCACATCGTTCGCAGTGAGCCGCGATGAATTAAAGCCGGCGCTGACAGGCGTGCTGTTTCGGTTTGGTCAAAACGGGCTTACAGCCGTATCGACTGACGGCCATCGCCTGGTGAAATATACCAGAACCGATTTTGAGCAGGGGAACTATGTCGGTGACATGATTATCCCCAGAAAGTTTTTAACATTTATGTCTGCTCAGCTTTCAACCGGACTCATTGATTTGTATGTTGGAAAAAACCACCTCACGGCAAAGTTCGGTCAAGACACCGTATTGACTCGGTTGATAGATGAGCGATTTCCGGACTATGAGAATGTTATCCCCAAAGATAATGAAAAAACATTGACAGTGGATAAAGATGTCCTTTTGGGCGCCATCCGCAGGGTTTCTATTTTTTCGAACAAATCCACACATCAAGTAGCCCTCAAGTTGAGCAAAGAAGAATGTAAAATAACCACAGAAGACCCAGAAAAATCATCCAAGGCAATGGAAAGCATTCCCGGCGAATACGATGGAGACAGCCTCAGCATCGGCTATAATGCGGATTACTTAAAAGACGTTGTCCTCCATATAACCGGGGAAAAGGCAGTGGTAAAATTAAATACATCGATCAGCGCAGCTTTATTCAGCTCAGAATCAACGGAAGAAAACATTGACAGCTTAATGCTTCTCATGCCAATCCGACTGAATGACTGATAAAAGAGCTGTTTTTTCCAGCCGATGGCCATTCATCGTCTCAAGCTTGTTTCCGTTCGCAACCACAAAGAAAAAGAATTTGATTTCAGTCCGGGGGTTACCGTGATCTGGGGCGAGAACGGCTCAGGAAAAACAGCTGTGCTGGAGGCGATCAATACCCTGTCCTTTGGGAAAAGCTTTAAAACACATCGACAGAAAGAGCTGATTAACACAGAAAAAAAAGAATTGTTTATCTGGGGCGAATTTTTCTCAAACGGCCAGGAGGACCAAGTTGCAGCCAGAGTCTCGGAAATATCCGGGCAAGTGATAAAACTGAATGGGAAAAATATCTATAGCAGAAAAGAGCTTCTGGGGCGCAACGTTGTTGTTGTGCTTTCTCCGGAAGAACAGGATATTACCAAAGGCCCGCCGGCGGAACGACGCAGCTTCTTTGACAAAGTTTTTTCTGTTGTTTCCCCAGAATACCTCCAGACTCTCCAGAATTATAGCCGTACGCTAAAACAGAGAAACGCAGCCCTGCTTCAGCTTAGGGATAACATAATAACAGAGGAAAACCTGGAAATGTGGGCAAAACCACTATCGCTTTCCGGCTCGAAACTCTGGCAACTGCGCGGCCGGTTTATGGCTGATTTCTGCGCACTGCTGGTCAGCGTAGTTCAGCAATACGACAGCGAGATAAAAATGGAGATTTTGTATTCAGCCCCTGTCCAAGATGAGGAACAATATCAAAAAAAATTAGTAAAAAAAATAAGACAGGATATATCACGGGGCAGGACAGGATATGGTCCACACCGCGATGATGTGGTATTAAACTGGTCCGGAAGAAATATTAAGTCATTCGGTTCACAGGGCGAACACAAACTATGCCTGATTTTTTTAAAGCTGGTAGAACTGTTTTTTATCAAGGAAAAAACAGGAATATCACCAACGTTGTTACTGGACGACCTGTTTGCCAAGTTGGACCTGGAAAGAAGTAAAAACATTGTTCATCTCCTACAGGAGCTCGAATCATCATCTGGAGAACCGGTGCAAACTATTGTTACTACAACAGACCTGCTTAATGTTGAGCATAGCGGCCTGATGTCTGCCAGCCCCGATCATTGTACTTACCACTTGGAGCGCTGATGCAGCATATTGCTGGCGCTATTAAAAATTTCTTAAAGAAAACAGGGCTGGAAAAGGCAATTGCCCAGCAAAACGCCCTAGAAGTGTGGTCTACTGTGGTTGGAAAAAATGTGGCTAAGAACGCTTCAGCGGAATCCATTGAACACGGGATGCTGTTGGTTCGGGTAACAACGCCCGCATGGAGACAGGAACTGCAGTTTCAAAAAAAAGAAATTATAAATTCAATTAATAAAGAATTAAGACAAAGAATCATCAAGGATATCAAGTTTATATGAGCGCAGAAAAGAATACCGGGCAATATAGCGCCGAAAGTATAAAAGTATTAGAGGGGCTGGAGGCGGTAAGAAAACGTCCGGCCATGTATATTGGCGATGTGGGCAAGCGCGGGCTGCACCACCTTGTATATGAGGTGGTGGATAACTCCATTGATGAGGCGCTTGCGGGATACTGCACTAGGGTTATTGTAATTTTTAACCCCGATGGCTCAGTGACCGTTGAAGACAATGGCCGCGGAATACCGGTGGATATACATAAGGAAGAAAAAAAACCAGCGGTGGAGGTGGTAATGACCCTTCTTCACGCCGGTGGAAAATTTGACAAAGGCTCCTATAAGGTTTCCGGCGGCCTCCACGGTGTCGGGGTATCGGTAGTTAATGCTCTTTCCGAGTGGTTGTGGGTTGAGGTAAAGCGGGATGGCAAAATACACCGGCAGGATTATAAAATAGGCAATGCGCAGAACAAGCTTAGAACGACAGGAAAAGCAAAAAAAACCGGAACAAAAGTATGTTTTTATCCCGACACATCAATATTTAAAACTATCAAATTCGAATATGATATTATTGCGGAGAGACTGCGGGAACTGGCATATCTCAATAAAGGAATTGAAATTATTCTTAAAGATGAAAGAGAAGAAGGTGGCGAATCAGATAGATTTAAGTTTAAAGGCGGATTAAGCGATTTTGTAAAATATTTAGATGAGAACAACAACCCTCTGCATAATAAAGTGATTACGGTTCAAAAAGAAAACGGGCAAGTTCCTGTAGATGTTGCCTTGCGATATGGGAACACCTATAATGATAATATTCTTACATTCGTAAATAATATTAATACCATTGAGGGAGGCACCCATCTGTCGGGTTTCCGGTCTGCTTTGACCCGGGCCATGAACAACCACGCTACAAAGAACAACCTTATCAAGGCAAAAAAGAATGAAAAAATAAACCTAACCGGAGAAGATTTTCGTGAGGGCCTAACCGCCATCATAAGCATAAAGGTAGCAGAACCACAATTTGAGGGACAAACAAAAACAAAACTTGGAAATGGCGACGTAAAAGGAATCGTGGACACGGTGGTATACGAAGGAATATTAGACTTTCTGGAACAGAACCCATCTATTGGCCGCCGGGTTATTGAAAAAGCCCTACTGGCCGCCAGAAGCAGAAGCGCCGCTAGAAAAGCCCGGGAACTTATTCGCAGAAAAAGCGCATTAGGAGGATCGTCGCTTCCGGGCAAATTAGCCGATTGTTCAAATCGAGACCCTGCTTTTTGTGAGCTTTATCTAGTTGAGGGTGACTCAGCAGGCGGCTCCGCAAAACAGGGCAGGGACAGAAGAACACAGGCGATCCTGCCACTGCGCGGCAAGGTAATAAACTCTGAAAAGGCCCGAATTGATAAATTGCTTTCGAATAACGAAGTACAATCTATGATAACTGCACTAGGCGCGGGATTTGGCGGCTCTGAAGATGAAAGCGGCGAAAAATCCTCTGGTGACTTTGAAATAGAAAAACTTCGTTATCACAAAATAATTATTATGACTGATGCAGACGTAGACGGATCCCACATTCGCACATTGCTTTTAACTTTCTTTTATAGAAAAATGAAAGAAGTCATAGATGGTGGATATCTCTATTTGGCTCTCCCCCCACTGTATCGCGTATCCCAGGGAAAAAAAGAAGCCTATGCCTACGATGATAATGAACGAGATTTATTGATCGAACGCATGAAAAAAGATAATAAAAACACTAAAGTATCCATTCAGCGTTACAAAGGTTTAGGTGAAATGAACCCCGGGCAGCTTTGGGAAACCACCATGGATCCGGAACGGAGAACCTTGCTGCGGGTTTCGGTTGAAAGCGCTGTAGAAGCAGCGGAGACATTTCAAAATCTTATGGGACATGATGTGGAAGCCCGAAGAACCTTTATCGAAAGAAACGCAAAATTTGTTGTTAATCTAGATGTATAACACCGCAGGAAAATTTTATGGTTGATTTTAACAGAGACAACACCCTACCGCGGGATATAGTGGATGAAATGAAAGAGAGTTATCTCAATTACTCCATGTCTGTTATTGTCTCCCGGGCTCTGCCAGACGTACGAGACGGGCTGAAACCAGTACACCGCAGAATCCTTTACGGTATGAGTGAGCTGGGCTCAGGCTGGAATCGCCCCTATAAAAAATCAGCTCGAATAGTCGGTGATGTTCTGGGAAAATATCATCCCCACGGGGATAGTTCTGTTTATGATGCGCTGGTACGCATGGCTCAGGATTTTTCCATGCGCTATGAACTGGTAGACGGTCAGGGAAATTTTGGATCCATTGATGGCGACAATGCGGCGGCCATGCGTTATACCGAATCGCGGATGACAAAATTATCTGGCGAAATGATAAAAGACCTGGAAAAGGATACGGTGGACTGGGCTCTCAATTTTGATGAAACACTGAAGGAGCCGACTGTTTTGCCATCAACCGTGCCTACGCTTTTGGTGAATGGGTCAGAGGGGATCGCGGTGGGGATGGCGACTAAAATACCCCCCCATAATTTGGCAGAAATCATCAACGGACTGGTAGCCATGATTGATAATGAAAGGATTGCCACAGATGAATTGATGGAACACATTAAAGGGCCTGATTTTCCCACCGCAGGTCTCATTTTAGGTATGGACGGCCTTAAACAGGCTTACGAAACAGGCCGAGGTAAAATCAAGATGCGAGCACGTGCCCATATAGAAACAAACAAAAGTGGCAAAGACAGCATAGTGATCACGGAGGTTACCTACCAAACGAACAAGGCAAACCTGGTAGAAAAAATTGCTGATCTGGTTCGAGATAAAAAAGTAGTGGGCATTACAGATCTTCGGGATGAATCGGACAAAGACGGCATACGCGTTGTGATCGAAACAAAACGGGACGCCGTTCCAGAAGTTATCCTGAACCAGCTTTACAAACATACCCAACTTCAAGATACGTTTGGCCTTATTCTTCTGGCGCTTGTGAATGGAGTTCCAAAGATTATGCCTCTGAAAGAAGTTCTAACTCATTTTGTGGATTTTCGTCATGAGGTAGTTGTACGACGAACTGAATTTGAATTAAAGGAGGCAGAAGCAAGGGCCCATTTATTAGAGGGCTTGAAAATTGCCCTGGATAATATTGATGAAGTGATCAAAATTATTCGCGGAAGTAAAAACCCGCTCCAGGCAAAAGAAGGATTAATGAACGGGTTTAATCTTTCGGAGATCCAGGCCCAGGCCATCTTAGATATGAGACTCCAAAAGCTTACCGGGATGGAAGTTGAAAAGGTTGTCACAGAATATAAAGAAGTGATCAAAATGATTGCCCACTTAAAGGGAATCTTAGAGAGCAAAAAACAAAGAATGGATATCATTAAAGGAGAATTACTGGAAATTCGCGACCTTTATGGAGACGAAAGAAGGACAGAAGTCATCCCTGTAGACACCGATTTTTCCATGGAAGACATGATTGCCGAGGAAGAAGTTGTTCTAACAATTACGCACAAGGGCTATATCAAGCGGACTGCATTAAACACGTATCGTACACAGAGAAGAGGCGGCCGCGGCATACAGGGAGCCATGAGCAAAGATGAAGATTTTGTAGAACACTTATTTATTGCCAACACCCACAATTACATGCTTTTTTTCACAGACAGGGGTAAGTGTCACTGGTTGAAAGTCTATGATATTCCCCAGGGTGGCCGCGCAACCCGCGGACGGGCCATTGTCAATCTGATCGGTTGTGAGCCCGGGGAAAAAGTGGAAGCCTTTGTCAGTGTGAAGAATTTTGATGATGATCATTATATTGTTATGGCAACCCAGAAAGGCATCGTTAAAAAGACAGTACTGTCCGCCTATGGCAAACCTCGAAAAGGAGGTATCTACGCTATTGAAATTCGAGAAGGGGATAAGCTCATTGAAGCCAGGATTACAAATGGAGAACATGACATACTCCTTGGAACCTATGAGGGTAAATCCATCAGATTCTCTGAAAACAATATTCGTCCCAGCGGCAGGAAAACCATGGGCGTAAAAGGAATAAAGCTTGGTTCAAAAGATGATTACGTTGTTGGAATGCTGGTTGTGCGCCGAGAGGGCACAATCCTGGTTGCTACGGAAAAAGGAATGGGCAAACGAACAGATGTTATCCAATACCGCACCCAGACCCGCGGCGGAAAGGGAGTTATGACCATGCGCTGTACAGAGAAAACAGGCAAAATGGTTAATATTATGGAGGTAGTTGATTCGGATGACCTGATCATTATTACTGACTCAGGTGTCCTAATGAGACAGCCCGTAGCGGATATAAGAACTATCGGCCGGGTCACGCAGGGGGTGAAACTGGTCAAGCTTGATGAGGGTACCAGCATTTCTTCCATTACCCGGGTCATCAGTGAAGATGCGGCGGCAAAAGAACCGGAACCCGAAGACAGACAATTAATGATCAAGGACACCGACCAGCAAAACGAGGAGGAATGAGTCTTAAAAAAAAACTGGATTCCATCCAGAAAAATATTGGATTTGCGCAAAAACGGGGTGGCTTTGACCACCCCGTTCAGCTTATAGCTGTTACAAAGACCCGGCCCTTTACAACTATACAGGATTGTTATCGTTCTCAGATTACAGCCATCGGGGAAAATCGCATTCAGGAAGCGGCGGCAAAATTCCGATCCTTTGCGGATATGCCGGGGCTCGTGCGGCGCTTTATCGGGCACCTGCAGTCCAACAAAGTCAACAAATGCCTAGAATTGTTTGACACAGTAGACTCCGTGGATAGTGTTAAGCTGGCCCGCAGGATATCCAATCGGGCAGCCGCACTGGGAAAAACCGTGCCGGTGCTTCTAGAAGTAAACACCAGCGGAGAACCGCAGAAAGGCGGCTTTGACCCTGACCAGGAGGAAGATATGCTTACCTGTATGAAAGAGAACAATATACAGGTAGAGGGCCTTATGACCATCGGACCCTACACTCAAGATCAAAAGGCCAAAAGAAAATCGTTTAGCGCCCTGCGCCTGCTTTCACAGTCGTTGAATGCACAAGCTGGGGAGAAAATATTGAAAGAGCTGTCCATGGGGATGAGCGGTGATTATGAGCTGGCAGCTGAAGAGGGCTCAACTATGGTGCGCCTGGGAACAGGTTTGTTTGGGCCCAGGGAATAATTCTTTTTACCTTGTTTTTTTATGAGCCAGGGCCTCCTTACAGGCGGCAGCTTCTTTCCTCTGCTCACTGCCCGTATTTGTTTATACCATTGCTGTACAGATAATAACACCCGGGAAAAAGAACAATAAGAAAAAAAGACAACTATTCTGTTATTTGAAATTTTGGTTTTAGTGTCTGACATGATTAACATCATCTAAGTTTCAGGGGGACACAACCATGTTTAACCGAGCCTTACTTTCTGTTTTTTTTATAAGCTGCCTTATTGCCCAGCAGCCCTTCGGTAAAATCTCCCTGCCCCTGGGCAAGGTACAGGTACAGACCAATGGGAACTGGTCCCGGGCCAAACCCAATCAACCCATCTTTGAAGGCAACCATATCCGAACCCAGGCCAAGTCGCGCTGCGAGATAACCTTAAAAGGGGGAGGAAAGGTGCGCATTGGTGAGAATGCGGAATTGGAATTGAACGAAGCGGATGTGAAACCAATGATGAAAAACTTCAATGCCAACCTGAAAAAAGGCAGTATATGGGTGTCTGCCAAAGCAGCGTTCGGTGAAAAGAAAAATGTTGCTGTGCGCACCCCCACAGCGGTGGCGGCAATACGAGGTACCGTATTTAAAGCCAAAGCCGGGGATGATGAAAGTTCAGTGCAGGTATATGATGGCAAAGTGGATGTAAATCAGGTAGAGAAGTTTATGGAGGAGCGCCGGAAACGGAGAAAAGACCTGAGTCCAAAGGGAAAAGACGGAAAGCCGAAATTCAAGCTGGGCCCCGTGAAAGAGATCGCTGCGCCAACCCAGGTTTCCGGGCCTTACGAGATCACCCTGGAGGAATGGGTCAGCCTGGCGAAGGGTATGCAGATCAATGTCCGCGCTGATGGGAAATACCACATGTTTGAATTTGACCAGGAAAAGGACGGAAAAGACGATTTTGTAAAGTGGAATAAAGAACTGGATTCTGAAAATTAATCCTGGTTACGTCCCAGCAATGACTGATCGACAAAAACGCATGGTTGTGGGGCTGGCTATAGGTGTATTTATTTCCCTTTTTATTCATTTGGGTACTCACAGTGAGAATTCAGCCTTGGCGGATCTTTTTGATCGCTATGAAAATCAGTCTTACGATGCCAGGATGCGCGCCAAAACAAACGGCGTGGAAGAAGCATCTATTGAAGATGTGGTAATTATTGATATTGAGCAGAATTCTGTAGCATCTCTAGGAAACTATCATGAGTGGCCCCATGCCTACCATGGGCAGTTGATAGATGTTGTTTCATCAGGAGAGCCCAAGGCGCTTATTTTTGATATTATATTCGACCAAAAAGATGACGGAACATATAAACTCGTAGAAGCGTTGTCCTGGAATCAAACCAACCCGCTTCCGGATGTAAAAACCACAGCGGACCAGTTTCTCGTAAGCCATGATCCCAGCCGATTTGTCTGGAGCACCTCACAGAGCCAAGCCACTCACCACGCTCTTGTTTTTGAGGGTGAAGACACACTGAATTTTCTTTATGCAATGGATGCTGTTCCGGAGAGATATGATGCCGCCAGGCACATAATTAAGGTTTCCGAGGAAACAGCTGACCGCCTTCCGGAGGCAGCGCGCCTGGGGAATACTTATATGGATTTACTAAGCAGTTCTGCCGGAGCCGGCTCTGCAAATTTCCCGCAGGATAAAGATGGGATAATACGCCGGGCACCCACCGCTATACATTTTAAAGGCTCTGGGGATGTGTTCCTGTCATTGACAATGTCTGCGGTAAAAGATGTCCTGGGTATTTCCACTGATGGATTTGACTATGATTTTGAAGCAGGCCTGCTACGCCTTATAGACACCAATGGTGTGGAGGTGCGGAAAATTCCGATAGACAATGAAGGGCGCATGTATGTTAATTATTTTGGCCCCCATAAAACATTCTATTACATCCCCTATATGTATTGCTTCGACCCGGAAATGCTGGATCCGACATATTGGGCCGGAAAAGTAGCGATGGTGGGATCGTCGCTTCCAGGGCTTATGGATTTACGCAACACCCCTGTTCAGGAAACATTTGCAGGTGTGGAGATTCATGCCAATGTTATCCACAGTATTTTACAGAACCAGTTTATCGCTCCCAAGAATTCTGCTTCTAAACTGCTGGGTATGATTTTTATGGCGGCCCTGGTGGGGTCCCTGGCTGGATATCCCCATAAACCATTCTGGGGGTTTTTGGTCCTGTCCGGTGGCGTGGCGGCGTGGATCATTTTCAGCTATGGTCAGTTCCTGGAAGAGCGTATCGTATGGGACGTGATCCGACCCACGCTGGCCATGACGCTGACCCAGTTGAGTGTTTTTTCTTATACGTTTTTAATTCTGGACAAGGACAAGCGTTTCTTAAAACAGACTTTTGGTACTTATATATCTCCAAAACTCATTGAACAAATGATCGAAGAAAAAACAGAACCGCAGCTGGGGGGCAAGGAAGATATACACACAGCCTTTTTTTCTGATATAGAAAATTTTACCGGCATTGCGGAACAAATGACCGCCAGCAAACTGGTCCTGCTCTTAAACGAATATCTTACCGAAATGACCACCACCCTGCTGGAGAACCAGGGCACACTGGACAAATACATCGGCGATGCCGTCGTTGCTTTTTACAGCGCCCCTATTCCAGTTGAGGATCATGAGTATAAAGCCTGCATTACTGCCCTGGCCATGCAAGAGCAACTTTGTGAACTGCGTAGAAAATGGCAAAAGGAAGGAAATAAGTGGCCTGTTGCTGCCCACCAAATGCAGGTCAGGATAGGGCTGCACACAGGTCCCATGGTCACCGGGAATATGGGCTCGGAGCAACGCATGAACTATACTATGATGGGCGACACAGTGAATCTAGCCGCACGGCTGGAGGCTTCCGCCAAGCAGTACGGGGTTTACACCCAGATATCCGAGGACACCTATGAGCCCGTGAAGGAAAGAACCGTTGTCCGGGAACTGGATTTTGTGCAGGTGGTGGGCAAGACACTGCCGGTGAAAACATATGAGCTTATTTCTCTAAGAGGCGAGGAGCCGGAAACATATAAAACGCTTATTCCGGAATTTCAGGGCGCCCTGGAGACCTACCGGGAACAAAGGTTTAAAAAAGCAAAAAAAATGTTCATAGAACTGGAAAAAATTGAAGAAGCGTACGATGGAAGAATAAAAAACCCTTCTCTGGTTTATGCCGGAAGGTGTGAACATTTTATTAATTCGCCGCCGGAAGAGGACTGGGACGGGGCCTGGGTCCTGGAAAAAAAATAAGATTTAAGGTTTTCTTTAAGGCTTTTGTAAGGTTTTCTGAAAGGTTTGTTTTGTAAATTAAAGCAATGGAGAATTCTGCTATAAATCTTATGTCTCCGTACGCGTTCCCGTATCGGCTGCGTTTTCCTGATAGGGATGAACCTTTTCTCTATCCAGTTGTCTTTATTCTTTCGGGGCTATATGCGGCATACAGCAGGGGTATATTCCCTTTAGCGGTCCTTATAACAGGCATTTTTGAGCGGCAGAAAAGGGACGCCTTATCCAATACAGCAGGTCTTGTCGGAACAAGAATAAAAAAAGACGCTTTTTTCGCTTAGTGTTGAATATAAAGCTAAACATAATGTACATTTAGGAAAATGATCCGTACTGCGGTCATTTTTTGTGCTTAAAAAAAATATTTGTCTTGAAAAAGGAGGCATAATATGAAAAAGATAGTTACTGTTATTTTGTTTTTACTGGTCACAGCCGTTGCCCAGGATGAAGCAGCTGTAGCCCCAAAAAAGAGTAGTGCTAAAAAAACAGTAGCAGTCTTCGACTTTGAGTCTCAGGGCATTGGTGAAAGCGAATCCCTTACTTTCTCAGAGCGTTTTCGGACTGAGATAGGAAATACCGGCGCCATCCGGCTGATCGAAAGAAAAGCACTGGAAAAAATAATGGAAGAGCAGGGTCTGCAGCAGTCCGGCTGCACAACGGACGAGTGCGCTGCGGAAGTAGGCCAGCTCTTAGGCGCCCAGAATATGATCAACGGCTCCATCGGCCGGATTGGTAATTCTTATACCGTTGATGTAAAAATGTTTTCGGTGGAAACTGGTGAAACGGAACGCACCGCCAATGCCACCTATGAAGGAGAGATTGATGGTTTATTGGTTGAGATCCAGATTCTCGCCTGGGAAATAGTTGGGATGGAAGCACCCACAAAATTAAAACTACAGCGCGAAGGTGATACGGCCCTGGCAACCTTGGCTGTGATGGACTTTGAAGGCCGGGGTATTTCCATGGGCGAAGCCCAAACGCTCACCGATCGGCTGATTACTGAGCTGTCTCGCACCAAAAAAGTTATTCTTGTAGAAAGAAGCACAATGAGCGATGTTTTGAATGAGCAGGGATATGAGACCGCCGGGTGTACCTCCGATGAGTGTGCCGCGGAAGTGGGGGCACTGCTGGGTGTGGACCTGATGATCAGCGGCGCCATCGGCAAAATAGGCAACACCTACACTATTGACGCCAAGATGTTCAAGGTGTCCACCGGAGCAGCGGAAAACATGAAAAACATCACCTACCAGGGAGAGGTGGACGGCTTGATCATTGAGATCGAAATCCTGGCCTGGCAGATTCTGGGACTGAACCCGCCCAAGAGCCTGATCACGAAAAAACGCAAAGGCATGGCGGCCCTGGCGACTAACACCCCTCTGCCAAAAACGAAGGGCGGAGCGATCATGAGATCCATGTTTGTTCCCGGACTGGGGCAGCTCTACGGCAATCATGGAAAATCGGGCTGGGCTTATCTGGGTTCAGAAACATTGTTTATCGGCCTGGCGGTTATGGGTATGAACAATTACAATACTGCGAGCACAGACTATGACGCAGCCCTGGTCGCCTATAGGGAAGCAACAGATATAGATGAAATAGCGCTCCAAAAAGCAGCTACCAACGATGCCATTTCCCGAATGGACAAGGCCAACAGCATGAGCCTTACTTTTTCTGTTCTGGCCGGTGTGGTCTGGGGCGCAAGCGTGATACATTCGGCCTTGGTGGCGCCAAACGAATTGGCTCACAACAAAACAGCGCCTTTGCAGCTGGCCTATAATCCGATCACAAAAAATACGGAGCTGACCTTCAATTTTTCCCTATGAAAAAACATCTGATCATTTTCGCTTTTTTCTTCTTCTCGTGCAGCAACGATGTGCCTAACCCTGCTTCAGAGGATATTTTTGACAATCCTCTGGATGAGGAAGAAGTAGAATACGACCTGCCGGCGCTGACATTTTATCCTGTGGAAGTGGATGTCGCTGCCGGCACCAGCTTTGGTGTGGATGTATTTGCCCTGGGGTTTGAAAACCTGGCGGGGACCAGTATCCGCATTACATTTGATGAAAACCGCATTACTTCCGCTTCTATCATCCCGGGCACTATTTTTGAGGATGCGCAGAACGATCCCATCTTTTTTTCCGAGGTTAACATGGAAGATGGCTGGATCAACCTTACCGCGTCATTTTTAGGCAGCGACTCCGCCTCGGTGAGCACAACCGGCAGCGTGGCCCAGCTTACCTTTACGGCCGTAGCTACAGGAGACAGTAAAATTCAATTCGGGACCGAGTGTGAAATGGTGGATCCTGATGATGTTCTCTTAGAAATCAACGGCTTTGGCGAGGCCAATATCACAGCCAATTAATCAATGAAAGATATATTAAAAATAATAATACCAGAACTGGAGCAAGATATGAAACATATTGCTAAAACAGTAACCACTCTAATGCTGTTTCTGATAAGTACAGCATGGGGACAAACCTTCAGCGTCAGCGGGTCGGTAACACTGGAAGGCCAAACGGACCACAGCGGGGTCAAAATAAAATTCATCAACCTGCCTTCTCTGGTAGCGGAAGATTCTACAACCAGCGCATCCACGGGGGCTTACTCCATCAACATTGCTGCTGGATACTACCTGGTGGAATGGACCAAATCCGGCTACGTACCAGAGGAACTGGGCGGCCTGGTCTTGACAGGAAACACAGTGCTGGACGATAAGGTCTTGATACCGGGTTCCATACAGGAAGTTTCCGGGACAGTGAATACTGCCACCTGGACCACCAGCAATGTGTTCTATGTGACCGGCAACTGTACAATACCATCGGGCCAGACGCTGACCATCAACGCCGGCGTGCGGGTCAAATTTTCCAGCGGGAAAGGCATGGAAGTGAACGGGACGCTCATTGCCAACGGCACCTCAAGCAGCCGCATTGTGTTTACATCCCGGGAGTCCGTCCCGGCGGCAGGAGACTGGGACCGCATTTACCTGAAAGGCACCAACAGCCAGCTGAGCTATTTTGATTATCTATATGCCGCAAACAGCCTGCGGGTGGATGGCAGCAGCGCTGCAACCAACACCACCATTGATAATGGCTATTTTGCCAACCTGGGCTCTGCAGCCTATGGGGTCTATATATACCAAGGCGGCGGAGAAACAATTTCCAATAACAACATCACAGTCGGGGGGGAAAATAAAGCAATCTATAATCATAATTCTGATAACATATCCATAACTGGCAACACGATTAATGCTTATCGGGGGATTCATGTTGATAATGCTAGCGCGATTCTCATTCATTCCAATTCTATAGTTGCTGAACACCAGGGTATATATTATGATCAGTCAGGTAAGTCCGGCAGAGGCGGAAAAATATCTAATAATACAATTACGGGAATATTAAAAGAATACGGCATTTATTCACGGCCAAACTATGCACACAATGACACAATTATTAATAACAGTATCCACCGAACAGAAACACCGGAGAGTTGTTGCTGGGGTACCCGGTTTATATATTCAGATGATAGCTGGGGTATACGCGTTGACTCTCTTGGCGTTATAAAGGGCAACACGGTTCTTTATGATGATTCCACGGGCACCAACCAGGTCTGGAGCCAAACCTGGGGAATATATGGTGAGGGAGACAAAATTGACTCTAACTATGTAAATATATATAACAACCACTTGAATTGTGATCAGTTTTTCTCCATAAGAAGCTATCGCTCTCATGTAACCCGCAACACCCTGATAGCAACACCGAATCGACACTGCAGCAGTCAATATTTTGTTTACGCGGATGCTGGAGGTAACGACAGCCTATTAATTCAAGGCAATGCTCTAACGCTCAATCAAGGAGGAACCTCTACTTGGGAGCATGGCATCTCAACGGATAACGGCAGTAGCGATGTATATGATATTTCTAACAACACAATCAACATAAATACCCACGTAATTGGCAACGTCTTCAATTTAGGAGGCAAAGCCTATACGTACAACAACACCGTCACATCCACAAATGACCAGCGGGGCGACATGATTCGTGTTGAAAGTAGCGCACAATCAACAATCTATTCCAACGTATTTAATATGGCCGGTAGCCGGGATGACGACAGGGTTATGTATGTTGCACAAGGCGCAACGGTAAACATATATAAGAACACATTTATTACACAGAGCCAACCCGGCATATATATTAGCAGCGGCGTGTCTGGATCTGTGTATAACAACACCATGGTAAGCACTAGTGATGGAAATTATGGTTTGTATGTGGATGGTTCCAGCTTAAATATCAAGAACAATAATTTGGTAGGTTTTACAACGTCCATCCGCAATGACAACAGCGCCATCAATTTCAATATTAACAACAATAACACCTGGGATACATCCACGCCCTATTCCGGCACCGGGCTGCCGCCGGCTATCGGCTCTATGATCGGCGAGAATGATAACGGCACCACCGCGGACATCTATAATAACATCACCCAGGATCCGCTTTTTGTGCACGCAGATACGGACAATTATAATCTTCAGGCCTCTTCAGCACTGATCAATGCCGGGGATGCCAGCTACACAGACGCGGACGGGTCCGTGGCGGATATTGGCGCCCTGTATTACCACATCTATGTGGCCATGACC
>Ga0208522_1000416_pt1 | contig 29138 bp, 27 predicted proteins | sample ETNtaG_25_FD_185763 | JGI IMG/M metagenome (GOLD analysis project Ga0208522, IMG submission 185763) | Marine microbial and viral communities from oxygen minimum zone, Eastern Pacific Ocean - ETNP201302SV86 (SPAdes) (version 2) | ecosystem: Environmental > Aquatic > Marine > Oceanic ... | reverse complement strand
TGTATCGGGTAGTGTCTGACGAGGTTCGGTGGGGGGCATGTCTACACTACCGCCCCGCAGGGCAGAATCACCAGCCAAGGCGTGTTTTTTGAATGGGTCGACGTTCTTCTCTGATTAGAGCATAGATGTTCGTGGACCAACCTCAATGAGGTGGCACTCGTGCATTGTCCTTACTCCTGCCACAGTGATTGCAGAATCACCTGACACGCATCTCTCTCCTTTCCATTTTTTGACTGTTCTGAGAACGGTCTTTGATCCAGGGGTGTTGTTTGGGTCGACCTTGACCTCAACGATTAGTTCGCCGACCTGCCCCAACCATTCCAAAGCGGCGTCGATGCTTTTGCGAGCATATCCATGGCGCTGCTCAGAGCTACGGACCCAATATCCCAAATTCCATGTCGCTCTATCCGATCTAGTCACTCTATCGAAACCAACTAATCCAATAACATAACCATCCCAAGGGCGGATCATAACCCAATGATGGATGAGTCCAGTTCGGCCCTTTCGCTCAGTATCTTGTATGAAATCCTCAATTTGGGGCCTAATTTCTTTGTCTGGATTAATCCAAGGCATAGCCCTAATGACATCAGGCCATGTCTCTTCGAATGCCTCGAGGATTTCTGGAGTATGGTTCTTTGATGCCGGCCTAAGTACCAAACCCTCGTCGACCCTGATGGATGAGGTTGCTCGTCTGTGCATTGATCGAGGGGTCGGGTTCCATCCCATCAGTTCTGCGTAAACGGACTGTAGTTATGAATTCAGTTTCTCTCTTGCTCGGGCCACGTCTGGGTCTTCTGGGTGTGCCTCATAGGCTGATTCGACCATCCTGCTTGCCTCCGAATTCCTTCCTATTGACATAAGGAGCCTGCCAACCGAGTAAATCAGAGAAGTCCTGTTGCCCAAGTGCGGACCAACCTCGTCCAGAAGCACGGTTGCCTGAGCGGTGTTCTGCTCTTTTGCCGATCTGATTGCAGCTTGAAGTTGCTTGATGATGTCAGGTGCTGGCCATTCATCCTGCTGCTGCCAAGGCCAGAAGGAAGTTTCTGCTTGTTGATTAAGAGAGTAATTTTGCTCTCCTTCATCGGACGGGAGAGATGGGGCAGATGGAATTTGTACGGGTTCTTCACGCTCCTCTAGAGATTCTTCTTCAAAGACAGGTACTGCAGTTAGTTTGGGGACTGGTATCGATGGAGCGGAAGGGATTGAGGGAGTGTTGGAAATTGAAATTGAGTCTTCCGCGAAGGCTGCCTCGAAATCATCAATTTTCCCATCTCCATCGAAGTCATTCGCTTCTATATTGTGGTCTACGCCGATAGAAGCACCGATTTCGTTGGCCTCGATAATTTCGCTCGGAGGAAGTGGTTGTGTGAAATTGGGTGTCTCAGCATTTGGTTGGACCAGTTCTAATGTTCGCTGGTCCAAGATTTCTTCCTCTTCTTCCATAATAGTCGGAACTTCGAACTTCTGGACGAATTGTGGGATATCATCTGCTGTAAGTTCGTACTCCTCATTAATTGGATCGATGGGTGAAATCAGAGAATTGAGGTCTGGTTTTTGATCCAGTTCAATTTCATCGTCCTCTCCATATTGAGACACGTTCACGGTCAGGTCATCAAGTGCAAATGAAGGGAGTGCAGATTCTTCTTCATCTTCGTCCTCAATCTCGCTCATCAACTGGTCCAATAGATCTGTGGATTCCTCATCTCCCAATCCAGAACTCTGCTGAAAAGATGGTCGATCTATCTGATAGTAGCATCTTGTGCAAATCTTAGTTCCCTCTTGGTTAGAATGCTGACATGATGGGCAAACGATTCCCTTGGTGTTTGAATTGCTCCATGATTTGAATCTGTCGAACACCATTCCCGTCCCCCCAGTTTTACTTTCGACGGTGGTGAGCGTATAATTCTCACTGGGAATAGACTGGTTTGTTGATTCAAGTACTCGTCAAGTAACCGTGATAGGGACAGGTGGCGACGGGTATGCGTGAGCGACTCTGAGAAAACGGTTCCAAGCCGGTTCAAAAGGAGCCAAGATCATCACGAGGCGTATCTTCGTCTGATTCGCTGGGAACTAGATGACGAATTGGCTATGACCGAGGAGCGACTCAGAAATTGGTCAGAAAAGAAGTTGGAAGCGAATGGGATTGCCCTTTTCGGTTTGAATGCAAAGACGGATGGGTGGTTGTTTGGTCAACGAATCATTAGGCTTCGACAGGGGGCGGGAAGGAACTTGGGATTCCATAGATTCAGACAGGGTGACATAGTGATGCTAAGCAGAAGCAGCCCCTTGACAGAGAAGCCAATTGAGGCCACAGTTAGCAATAGGAATAGGAACTCAATCAGAATTGTGCTCCCAGAGGCTCCTCAGGGCCTGAGGAAGGGAACGTGGAGGATTGACAGAGGTGCCAACAGAGTTGCATTTGATAGAATGAGGGATGCGCTCAATTCGATCTTCGAAGAAGATGGGAGTGCACCACTAAGAGAATTGCTGCTTGGCCTAGTTCACAATCCTGAGGGTACCGCTTCTCTGATTCCAGAAATGGGAGGAGCAAAACAAACAAGAGTACCCCTTCCTAGTGATTTGAATAAAGCTCAGAGAGCGGCAGCAGAGAGCGCGATCAATAGGAGGTTGACTCTGATTCAGGGACCACCGGGAACAGGCAAGACCCATACCGCAGTTAGAATTCTGGAAAACTGGGCAATACAAGACACGGGTACGGTACTGGCAATCGCTGACTCAAATGTGGCTGTTGACAACTTGTTGGAAGGATTACTGGAGAGGGGGATTAGGGCTGTTAGACTGGGCCAACCAGTGAAAGTACGAGAGAGCCTGAGAGTAGCCACAATGGATGCTAGGATGGAAAGCCACGAGTTGAACAGGGATTTGGTAGAAGAGATTGAGAGGAACGAGAAGTTGTCTAGAAAAATCAAGGGGATGAGAGGTGGAAAAGAGAAGGGGCTTGCACACAGGGATTTGAGTAGAGGTTGGAAGGAAGTAAAAAGACTCGAGAGGCAGATTCGAGACGACATACTAGATAGGGCTCAGGTTCTTTGTTGTACTTGCATTGGATCAGGACATGAGTTACTCGATGGGAGAAGGTTTTCCCGAGTCCTAATTGATGAAGCAACACAGGCAACAGAGCCTGCGGCATTGGTTCCAATAGTGAAGGGTGCTAGGCAAATTGCACTAGTTGGCGATCACAGACAACTGCCTCCGACCGTGATTTCGCGTCGGGCTGAGAGGGGTGGTTTGGATAGATCACTATTCGAACGATTGGCTGACATGGGAATCACGCCGCTACTGCTGACCACTCAATACAGGATGCATCCTTCCATTTCTCAGTTCCCGAACTTGCAATTCTACGAAGGAATGCTGGAAGATGGAGTGAATGGTTCGGATAGGGAGGCGCCCTCTGGAATGCTTTGGCCGGATTGGGAGTCGCCTCTGGCATTCCTTCCAGTTGATGGTGATGAGTTGCTTTCGCCCGATGGTGCGTCGAAAGAGAATGCAGCTGAAGCATCATGGGTGGTAAAAATTCTGATGGGTTTTGTCGAAGATGGTGGGCTTGAACTTTCTGACATTGGTATTGTGACTCCGTACGCTGGACAAGTTAGAGCAATCAGGGATATGATTCCAGAGTCTATGCAAGGAGTTGAAGTTAGGACTGTGGATGGTTATCAAGGAAGGGAGAAGGATGTAATTATTTTCTCTTGTGTTAGGTCCAATTCTGATGGGAACGTCGGTTTCCTATCGGATCGGAGAAGATTAAACGTAGCTCTGACTAGATCTAGGCGTGGGCTTGTGGTAGTTGGAAATCCCGAAACACTGAGACATGATGAGAATTGGAGAGATTGGCTTGAGCACGTAAGGAATCGCAAACTTGAGGCATGGCATCTCTTGGGTACTGCATGAGGTCCAAGAATGAGTGAACATGACTCGCCGATTACAATCCAGGGAGGGGGTACGCTTGCGAAAGCCATAGTTTCGCAGGGGCAGGACCACTGGTCAGTTCCGGATGGAGCGATTCTTGCCTCTTGGGCAAGGAGATTGATTTCCTATGTAATAGATGTGATTATTGTATACTCAGTACTAAATCTGGCAAGTGGAGGAATGATTGCGAATGCATTGAACATTACACTCTGGACTTCATCGGACTTCCACTATTCAGCAGCATTCGCGGCTGTATTGTTCACGAGTCACTGGCTATACTGGAGGGTAACGGGATTAGCTTTCTCTAGGTCTCTAGGTCAGAAGATGCTTGGAATTGCGATTGTAAAAGATGATGGGGGTGTTGTTACCAGTGAAATGTGGGACAGGCGAGCGATAGGAAAGCTCCTCTACCTTATTCCAGTTGTAAACCTCTACTTCGGAGTCTACGAGATTGCTAGGATTTCTCAGAGACATACGCATCAGTCAAATCTTGATCTTAGAGTGGGAACGATTGTGGCTCATTCTGAGTCCCTACCACCAGCTAGTAGAAGACACATAAGATAGGTGGAAGAATGGACAATGCAGTTGATTGGGTACTCGATGGAAAGTGCATTGTCTATCCCACATCTACTCTACCTGCTCTAGGGTGCATTCCAGACTCAAGAGCACTAGATGAGTTGTTCGAAATTAAAGGCAGACCTAGGAGTTCTCCTGTTAGCCTTGGTGTGGCTAATCTGAGTCAAGCGAGAGAGGTAGTACAAGTTCCCGATGATGTTAGCGAAATTCTAGGATTCTTTCCAGAGGGCTCTCTGAGCATAATTCTCAAGGCGAAAAGAGAAATGGACGAAAGACTAGGTGGGCAAAAGGTTGCGATAAGAGTAGTCTCAGATCTTACTGCTAAGCGGTTACTTCTCAGAACCGGTCCTTTGACAGCCACTAGTGCTAACCAAACCGGTGAAGAGCCGTTGTTAGATTGCATTTCAGCCGCAAAGTCTCTTTGTTCCTCAGAACAAATTGTTGTTGGGATTGATGGAATGTGCCATGGAGGCCTTCCCAGTACTTTGATAGCATGGCATACGGTCTGCAAATCGTCTGGGTCGCTGAGGATAGAGGTAGTCAGAGAGGGTAAGGTAAGTTCTGAGGAAGTATTGGCATGGTGGAAGAAGAGGACCTGAAGCAATGGAGAGATGCGGGTCACGTAGCTAGAAGGACTCTTGAGGGGATAAAAGGAGAGATTGTCGCGGGAAAACAATGGTCGGAAGTAATCGATTCTGCTGAGAGATTCATCAGGAGGCATGGTGGAAAGGCCGCTTTCCCCGTAACTATCTCGGTTAACGAAATGGCAGCACACTACACAACCAACACTGAATTAACTCCTCCCGAGGGGTTTGAGGGGGAGATGGTCTTCCAGAACGGTGATCTTGTTAAGCTCGATATTGGAGTTCACATCAAAGGAGCCCTTGGAGACAATGCACTAACGATAGAGGTTGGGAATGGTGGTGAGCATACTGAGCAAATCAGGGCAGCTAGAGAGGCTAGGGATGCGGCCATTGAGAAAATGCATCCAGGAACTCCCTGGCATGTAATCGGAGAAGCTGCACAACAGGCATCTATTGACGCGGGATTTGAGCCGATTAGGAATCTAAGCGGACACAAGATGGAGAGATGGAATCTACACTCGGGTGTTTCGATTCCGATGTTCGCATGTGGTCCGAATAACCCCGGATACAATGGAGAGGTCGAAGCAGGAGGGGTGTATGCGGTGGAGCCATTCAATACAACGGGAAAGAGTGGGATGATTGAGAACGTCCCCCCCGCTAGTTCATCCAACATCCTACGAGTAACCGGAGATGTGAAGATTAGAAAGGCACTTTCTAAGGGGAAGTTGAAGCCACTTGGAGCCACTATGGCGAGGTATATCGAAGAACGGTATAGCACCCTTCCTTTCGCAGAGAGATGGGCATCACCCTTACTCAGTAAGCCATTCCCAGAAGAGGATGAGGAATCGCTGAAGAGGAAATGGAAAGCCCTAGTGAAAAAATTGACCTCTATTAGGTTCCTCGAAGTTTACAGTGCCCTCAGGGATGTCGACATGGGCAATGTTGGGCAATTCGAGCATACTGTTTTCATCACCGAAGGCGGTCCGGAGATACTTACTGTAGAGTAAATTGGAAGTTATTGCATTATTCTTCCCAATTTTCTAACAACGATTAACTATCGTCCCCCCTCTGGTGTAACCGTACAGGACGAAAGGTTCTCGCTGAGTGCATCCCATCCCCTCGCATTTATCTCTCTCCTGTACACCTTTCTCTCGGAGCCGGATGGCTAGCAATGCTCTGATTGAGTTATTCGGCCTCTGTTCTAGTGGTTTCGGCTGCGCCAAACATAGTTACTGCAATTATTGCGGTGAATATCAGAAGCATACCACCAATCTGCTGGATTGATGGCTTCTCTGAGAGAAGAAGGACGCCCCAGAGAATTGTGAGAACTGGTTGAAGAAGAATTGCGAAGGAAGTATGCGCGGCCGGAAGCCTTGGCAGAGCGAATGTGATGGCAATCCATCCAATTACTTGACAAGAAACTGCGAGTAATATTAGCCAACCGTGTCCAGGCCATGTGATCGAGAAATCAATTGGCTTGATACCCAGACTCGAGAGTGGGAGTATTCCAGCTAGGAGGAGTCCGGCGGCACCTCCTGCAGTTGCATCTAATTGAAGATTGACAGATGGCGCCCGGATTCGATTTGAAAATCTGTAAAGGATTAGAAATGAAGAGTAGAATATTGCTGCAACTATTCCCCCAATTACTCCCTTTATTGGGTCATCTCCGTATGGCTCATCATCCCAGATTCCAGAGATGAACAATAGCCCCAGCATTACCATCGGCAGAGCAAGTAGAATCATCCGATTGGGTCGTTCTCCAAACATCCACCAACTGGCCAATGTTACGATTATTACCTGGGAATTTCCAATCAACGTTGCAATTCCGCTGCCTATGTAGTCAATTGCACTGTGATAACCAATGAAATCGATGGCCAGCAGCAATCCTGCAGAAAATGCTAGCGTTCTATTCTTTCTTCCTCTCTGGTCATCCCGATTCAAGTACCATACTAAGAAGAGCAGGATTGGGAGAGCGTATAACATTCGGAAGAATGCCCCTGTTATGGGAGGCGTGTCGGATTGAATATACAACAGGGGTGCAAATGAGAGTAACATCGCTCCAGCCAGAGCAATTAGCATGATTCGCCGGTCATCGGCCGGCGCAGACATCCAACCCCTCACTCCGAGGCAAGCATCTTCTGGAGATCGCCAGACTGATACATCTCGAGAACTATATCTGACCCTCCGATTAGTTCGCCTTTGATGAAGATCTGCGGGATGGTTGGGAAATCTGACCACTCCTTCAATGCAGGTCTGGCCCTAGGATCCAATAGGACATTAACACAAGCAAATGTCTCCATTCCAAGTTCAGCAATTGTCGTGCTGAGAACCTGAGCGCCTCTTGCGGAGAATCCGCATTGGGGCTGTTCAGGAGTACCTTTCATAAAAATCACAATTTGGTTTTCGTCAACAACTTGTTGCAGTTCTTCTGGTGTCCAGTCAAAACTCATCTCAATCACTCTTTTCTTGGTCTACGAATATGCACTCCATAGAACTCATGCTCTTGACCGTGTGGGTCGAAAACAGTTTGGGAGGATGCTTCGGCTTGCTTCGGGGTCATGCATTTCAGGTCCAGTGCATGGACTGTGTTGTTGGATATGAACTCCTTGAAATGGTTCAAAATCGGCTTCTGTCTCTGAAGTGGCATTACCCCCTCATAGCTTTCTGATATCACTCTGACATGGAAGTGGTCACCCGTTCCATGCAAATCAGAGGTTTCGACAATTGCATCTGGCACGACCTTGAGGACCTCTTGCGTCATCCACTCAACAGTTACCATGAAATTCGGAAGGAGTAGTTTGGATATAAACTACATTTCGAGGGATTTAGAAATAGACTCTAGGTTTTCCCTGATTGATCCTTTGTCATTAATCAGTCCGGAACCCACAACGGCGATATCGATTCCCCATTCGGCAATCATTGCAGCGTTGTAATCTTTCACTCCGCCATCAATCATCAGTTTGGTTGCCCTACCCCCAGTTGCAATTTGGGCATCAATAGCCGCGCGGAATTCTCGAACCTTATCCTCAACCTCCGGCATGAACTGTTGTCCACCCTTGCCAGGAACTATTGACATCACTAGGACAAGATCCAAGTCCTGCAATAATGGAAGGATTGTCGTTGCTGGAGTTTCTGGGTTCAAAACGCAACCTGCTTGAACGCCAACTGCATGCAAGGATTTGATTAACTTGGCAAAGTCGTCTACTGCCTCGATGTGAGAGATAATCATGTCTACGCCAGCATCTGCATACTGGTTCCAAGTCTCCTCTGCATTGGTAATCATTAGATGACAGTCGATGAAGACCTCCGGACCTACTCTTTCTCTGACTGATTTGATTAGTGCTGGTCCAAAGGTTATTGTCCGATTAATCACCCAATTTCCATCCATGACGTCCATGTGTAACCAATCAATACCAGCATCGACTGCCTCGTCAATGGTTTCACCTAATCTGCAGAAGTCTGCCGTAAGTATGCTTGGTGTGATTTCCATGTTCTCCTCGCTGATTAGGAGGGGGTGTCGGTTCTCAATCCTTCTAGTCCGAGTTATCCGAAAACACACATGTTGATAGGATGGGAATCAATCCATCGGATTAGGTGGCATAATGGGCAAGGTTGTGGATACTGGTGACACGGACTTTGACGTGACAACAAAGAGCGACGAGTGGGTACTAGCAGATTTCTGGGCCCCCTGGTGTGGGCCATGCAGAATGGTTGGACCGGTCCTCAAACAGATTGCCCAGGAAAGGGAGATTACGATTGCAAAGGTGAATACTGACGTCAATCCACTAACTTCGGGTAGGTTTGGAATTAGGGGAATTCCCGCACTTATTCTTTTCAGAAACGGGGAAATGGTTGACAGGATTACCGGTGCAATGCCCAAACCGAGTATGGATTCATGGCTAGACAGGCATATGTCTTAGTTTCCAGTACTATTCAGCTTTTCCAGTCTCTCGTCGAATGGCTTCCCAACATCTCTCAGAAGACGTGATCTTAGGGCCTCATGCAGCCACATACCGTCTTCAAACTCTAACATTAGCCCCCTCTCAATGAGTTGTTCTGGAGGAATGCCGTCTACCCCCGCTGCCACTGCCAACCTCTCCCAGGGAACGGGTCTCTCGGAAGTTGCCAGAATAGAAAGGATTTCTCTATGTGCTTCTGGTAGAACATTCAGGATTTCTTCGTCTAAGAATCGAAGCCAGTCTTCGTGAAGTGTCTGGCCATACATTTCGAGCAATTCTACCGCCAGAGGATGTCCCCCTGTTACTCTGTGAATCTCTGATGCAGGAGCATTCGCTGGGACATCTATCTTTTCTATCCAATCTTCAATCTCTTCTGGTGAGAGACCGGATAATGCCATCTCCGAAACCTTGTCCAGAGTATGGACATATCTGCGGTCGTAGAAGGCTAGATTGGTTCTGGAAATCATCAATAGTCGAAGTTTCGTTGTCTCTGCTGTCTGAAGAAGCGCTCCGAACAGGTGATCCCCGTTGGTTCCAATATTGTGAACGTCATCTAAGATGACCAGAATTTCGTCGGGTTGTTTCCCTCCCTTATTGGAATCAATGAGGGATTTCTCATCAAGCAAGTGTGCAGTTAATCTACGTCTGAACGAGTCTATTTCCAATCTAGCTGCTGGCTTGTATGGCAGAGTTGCGAGGATGTTGTAGGGATCTTCTGAATCTCCGGTTATTCCAATTCGGTGAAGGAGGCTAGTTGCAATTCCGAGTGGCGAATCCCAGGGTTGGCATGGATAGTACATGGTCTTGAGATTGGATTTGGAATGCATCATCTCTTCAAACCAGTGAGATGTTAGTGTCGTCTTGCCAGAACCAGCGATGCCAGAGAGGACGAGCAATGGTTTTCCGGAATTGAACCAGTCGTCCATGGTCCCAATTTCGATCTTTCTCCCATGTACGGTGCGGGTCTTGGGTGGTCGTGTGTGATAGGTTGAGTGGGCTCCAGTGAAAATCGAGATTGAACCTAGGGGAGGTTTGTTGTCGTCTTTTCTTACTAGAGCCCCGAAGCGAATATCTCCGAAGTTGAGTACGCTCTCATGTTGGGCATGCATCAGAATCTGTAGTAGGCTCAGGCCGGCACGCAACTTGTTCGCAGCCTCATCCGCTCTGACTTCCAGAACGTTGCCCTCCTTCGATCTAATCAAAACCAGAACGGAACGTAACTCAGAAATTCTCTCTCTTGCTAGTTCCCTCCCTTCATCTGTCAACTGCCATGTCTTGTGCCTACGATTATCTCCTCTCACCGTCCTGCTGTGCTGGGAAATATATCCTTGAGAAGTTAGTTGTCTCATTGCTCGAGAGACATTCGGAGGGTGTAAAGCACAAGATTCCGCGATTCCTGAACGAGTGACATCAGAGGTAACAATGTAGTGATCGGCTTGGAAGTCCTGTTCCCAGAGATGAAGCATTATTCTATCCGAGACGGACACATTGGGTCGTGAATCGTGACGTGCCACAGAAATGACGGTGGAGGATGATAGCATCAAGGTTCGGGAATTTGAATTCACAAGCTTTCATCGAAACAGAAGGGATAATTCTGCTGCATTGGAGGTAAAAATAGATCTTCGCAATTCCTATCAACAGAAGAGAGGCTGAGTACGCTCTGAGATCCCATATTCACTGATACAGGCATCATTGAAACTGGGCTGGGGATGTAGTCTTCGCCAGTCTGAGACAATACTAACTGGATTCCATCTCCTGCTGGTACGACAACATCCATTCCAAAGAATTCCATTTTGGCAAGTACTGTGGAGCCCGGTGCTAGTGACTGACCATCCTTGCCACCATTGTGAAACCTTAGATCCATCACGGCATGACCCAAATGCATCCCACTGCTGGATTGAACCATCTCAACGAATAAATGACCACTTGTCGATAGTAACGAAATTGTAGCCTCGATGTGAAAAGTTGGAGTACCAACAATTCTCGTTTCTTGATTGAATTCTGGACATTCAACAGTAAGTGTGGAAGTGGTGGAAATGGTATTGCTTCCTCCAATTATTGTACAGGAATTCATATCCAATTCAATCCAATTTACATCTTCGGGCGGATAAGAAACCTCAACTCTCCAGCCACCCATGTTATCTTGAACTTCAGCAATCAGTCGGGGTTTAGGGCCCTTTTCCATCAGATAATAGTTGAACCACTCGAGTAGGTCGTCTGCCCAGTCCCATCGCAATGTGTATGGGAATGCTTCTCCCCCTCTGCCCGAATCGAGACCTTCGTGCCCAGACCTTCGATCTGGGTAGTCGTGTCCCCACTGGCCGTAAAGGCCCTTGACTTCGAACCCGGCATCCACCATCATGTTGTGAACAGGGAATGCCATGTGTGGATCAACATTCCAATCTTGTAATCCATGAATAATATATACTGAGCCGTTGTAGTTCTGTATTGCTCTGGATAAAAAATGCCTCTCCTCCCAGTAGTCACTTCCAGTCCATGCAAGATTGTCACCAGTAAGATATGCCCCCACGCCCGCATAGTAACCCTCCATGTACCCTTCACAAGCATTCTGAGCATCCTCCAGATTCCCGTCTAGACCAAAGCTACCATACACGCCGTTATGCATTATCGCCCCCCTTGCCTCCATGCTGCCATTCCTCCACATTAGGTCGTGGACACCAATTAGTCCCGACATAGGGACGATTGTTCTGAGGTATTGTGAACCCATTGCAGCTGCCTCCCAAGGAGTTGAACCGTCATATGATTTCCCGATTGCTCCAACCTTTCCATTTGAGAAGGGTGCCTTGCCGAGATACTCAATAGCGGCATGAATACCCAATTGTTCATCCAGACCCATCAGATCCATGCAGTGATTCGATTCTCCTGTTCCGAAGACACTGACTTGTGCCACACCAAATCCATGGGGGACTAGGTTCTCAATCAGAAAACGGCCAAGTCGATCTGCGGGGGTAAGAGCATCGACATCCCCATCATTGTAGTAAGGTCCGATTTCAGTGATGATTGGTACTTGGCATTCTATTGGAACTTCTTCGGCATCTAAATCGCAACCCTCGATTATTGGGAGCCAGAGTCCTAGGTGAACTTCTGCGCCTCCTGTGACTCCTGCACCCCCATCCAAGAGTGTGATATCTGGAACTGGAACAAAAATCGATCTTACAGAGTCTATATTGAATGAGCCGTTTGATGATACTCTGCTGAATACGTCATCGTCGCGATAAATCATATCAGAGCGATTCTCGACTTGTGGAAGCCAGTGATTCTCTTCTGATTCGGAGAGTTTCTCGCCTCCCTCACTTAGGCATCCGGAAAGTGCAGGAGCCAATAATAACAGGACAATTACTGAAATTGAAGAGGAAACACTTGGTCGCACTGTACAATCGGCGGAGTTGGTCGGCATCAATAGTTCGGGACCAAGAACACAATAATTTCTTGCTTCCAAAGGGCCATGTTAGTCCTTCAGCATCATCCTTAGTTCCTCGACTGAGCGCTGCTCGTCGAAATAGACCAATTCCAGAGAGTCGTAAAGCTCAGAGTCTCCAATTTCCTCGACTAATGGTAAAATCTGACTATAAGTTTCAACTGCTATCTTTTCTGTTTCAAATGCCTCGGCCAGCATCTCCTTGTAGTTCGAGGTGTGAACGATTGGAGAAGCATCGCGATTTGTGATGGCAGTTCCATCTAGTTTGACAATCGCGGAGCGGACAGTAGCAGCATGTGTAACTGACTCGTTTGCCTCATTATTGAAATGCGCAGAGAGATGAAGCCTGTGAATTCCAGAAACATAAGCAGAGTAATGAGAATACAATGCTATAGCTCTAAGTTCCCATGCAAGTGCTCGGTTGAGTGCTTCGATGAGTTCCTGCTTCGGCATACGTACTACTCCATTGCTTCAATGATGGCGAGTGCTATCAACGCTCGCTTTGCATTCCAATTGGCTTCCGCCGGAACATATGTGTCTTGGTCCTCTTTGGAGGGGTCGTGGGTGCATACGGGGAACTACTGACGAGATTGAAAGATATTGATTTGATTAGGCAGATTGGGAGCCTGTTGAGTTGGGATCAAGAGGTTTTGATGCCTCCTAAAGCGGCACCCCTCAGAGCGGAGCAGCTTGCATGGATTTCGAAAACCGCTCATGAGAGGCTCACTGATTCTGAGATTGGAGATTTGCTGGATCAAATTGAATCGAATGATGACCTTGATGTGGTTCAGAAAGCAAACATTAGACTCGTAAGGGAATCATACGACAGAGCAACCAAGTTGCCCACAGAATTCGTTGAAGAGATGGCAAAGCACCAATCGGGAGCGCTTGTTTCTTGGACGGAAGCTCGTGAAAAGGATGATTTTTCGATTTTCCGAGATGACTTGGCCAAAGCGATAGAGCATGCTCGAATGAAGGCTGACTTCTTCGGTTATGAGAATCTGAGATATGATGCACTACTTGACTTGTATGAGAGTGGGCTTACCGTAGAAAGATTAGATCCGCTATTCTCGGGCCTAAGGGATAATGTTGCCCCCCTAATCAAAGCAGTAGTTGATGATGGGAAGAGGCCGGATATGTCATGGATTGAGGAAAACACATGGAATCAGTTGGCGCAAGAAGAGTTGAGTCAGAAGGTGTCAGAGGCCATCGGTTTCGACTTCTCAGCGGGTAGGAGGGATCTATCGACTCATCCTTTCTGTGGTGGTCCAAATCCAGATGATGTTCGATGGACGACTCGCTATAGGGAAGACGAGCCTTTCGGATCCCTATTTGGTTCGATGCATGAAACTGGACATGGAACGTATGAGCAGGGTCGTCCAAGAGATTTTGACTTCCAACCGGCGGGAAAAGCAAACGGATTGGGAGTACATGAGAGTCAGAGTCGTCTTTGGGAGAACCAGGTGGGCAGATCTAGAGAGTTTTGTGAGTGGTCACTATCATTGTGGAAGGAGTTCTTTCCAGAGAATATGAAGGAGGTTGGCGCTGAGCAATTGTGGCAAGCAGTGAACTTAGTGGAACCAGGACTAATTCGAGTAGATGCCGATGAAGCAACTTACAACTTACATATTATGATTAGATACGAAATTGAGAAGCAACTAATCGCGGGTGATTTAGAAGTTGACGATTTGCCCGATGTCTGGGACGAAATGTACCAGGAATATCTCGGAATAAGGGCACCAAACCGTTCTCTGGGGGTTCTGCAGGACGTTCATTGGTCTTTGGGTGCAATTGGTTATTTCCCAACATATACTCTGGGTAATCTATACGCTGCCCAACTGCTTGAGGCCGCGAGAAAAGATCTACCCACGCACGATGATCAGATTCGTGATGGGGAGTTCTCACATCTTCTGGGGTGGATGAGGAAAAATGTGCACAACAAGGGCAGTTTGCTTGAACCGGCAGACCTGATTGTGGAGGCTACGGGTTCGGCTCCGTCTCCAGATGCTTTCGTTAGGTATCTGAGTTCAAAGGTTGAGAGGCTTTACGGGGTTAGTGCTTGAGAATAGAGCGAGGTGTTCCATGGCTGTAGCAAGTCTGGAGGATTATTCCTCCCTAATTAGGGAGGTTGATGGAGAATGCGTATTTGTAAGAATTTCTGGTGAGTTTCTGGTCTCAGGTACTAGATCTGGCGAAGTTGCATGTTGGAACATTTCCAATGGAGCGGAGATATGGAGATTGAGGTTTGACGGACCGTGCTCCGACTCAGCCTGCAACGAAGAAGAGATTTTCTTAACTGAGTCTGAAAACATTCACGCTGTTCGAATGAGTTCAGGTGAAGTAATCTGGAGTGTTAAATTGGAAGGATCTAGCGACTTTGTGCAGATTTCTTCTGAATTCGTGTGGGTGACCTCTTCTGTCTACAACTTTGAGATCCAAGACTATTCGGAGGGGGCAATCTGGCAAATCGATAATGGAGGAAAAGTTAGGAATAGATGGGAAACTATTGGCAGGGCTTGGTCTCTCTCAACACTGGAAGATCAAGCATTGATGGGTTTAAGTCGTCCTAGGTGTGGTTATGCTATCGTTTCTGAATACAACGGCGTAGATTATCTGGAGCTGGATGAAGAACATCCGGTTACATTTGGAAAGAGTGGTGAAGATAGTGTTGTTATCCTCGGACATAGCAATGGAATGATTACAGAAATTGTTGGCGGCGAGGTTAAATCGATTAATGCTGGTGATTCGTCAGTTCGTTCTATTGACTACTGCAATGGGTGGGTAACTGGACTAGAGTCGGGTAGTGTTTCCTCGAGCGAAGTTTTTGGATTTTGGACGATTGAAATGAATGGTACTGTGGATGTAGTATGTTTCGGGCCATCACTGGATGAAAGCAAGGGAGTTTGGGCCTCATCCTGGGAAGGGAAATCTAAGATTTTCCTAATTGATTCCTCAGAGGGAAACATAGATCTCGAGATATCTCATCATTCTAGAATTGGGTCCGCTTTCTGCAATGGAGAGACGATTTGCTTCGGAGATTTTTCTGGTTGTATCTATGTAATCGAGGGAGAAGTTCTTCGGCGTCGCTTCGCTCTTCCAATCGAAGAAAAGATGGAGGAAAATCGGAGTTCTGAGTTGCGAAGAAAAATACGCGGACTGCGGAGTGGGTAATTTGCAGTGGAAAAACACTCCCCAACACCTCTATTTCCAGTGAACTGCGGCTAAATCTACGAAACGTTTATGAGCCATCCATAACCCTGTAATCTTTGCCGCTCCGGGGGAGTGGTGTGAGGGCGCTTCGGCGCGACTCGCGGGCCACGAACCAGCACCGGAAACCGGTGCGGTAAAACCGAGAGCCGAAAGGTGATCGGAGAAAGCCAGAACACGATGTGGAGTGTGAAGGCAACGGCGAACAAATCGGACGAACCGGACGCAAGGAAGGGGAGAGTGAGTTGGGAGCTGAAGAGATACACGCGCGTAGGGGAAATGAAAAAGACCTGGGTCGCGTAAGTGGGGAACAAGGCAGAGAGAACCGGACGCAAGGAAGGGGAAGGAAACCGAGGGAAACACTGGGCAACAAGGGCGGGGAGACCCGTGGAGAAGCCAGTATCGAGACGTGAAAGGGAAAGCGGAGACGAAGTACCAGAAACGGATGCGGCGAAGGAGAGGGAGATCTCTCATGAGTCGGAAAATGGCAAAAGAAGAGCATGAAGTTCTGGAGTCATCTACCCGGGGAAACCTGGGCCTTCGGGCCCAGGGGACACCCGGACCCTGCGGAGTTAACAGGGGGGGAAGCTCCCCCATGTGCGGAACCCCCTGTTGCTCCCACCTGATTCATCGGCCCATATTGATTATTGAGATTTGAACGGAGTTAGTTCGAGTGTTTCTCACAGACTCGGGCCTGTCATGTCACTAGGTCTAACCCATTCGGAGAACTGCTCCTCGTTGAGCATCTCAAGTTGAATTGCACTCTGCCTGAGTGTTAGTCCATTCTCATGGGCATTCTTGGCTATCTTTGCTGCGTTGTCGTAACCTATGTGTGGATTTAATGCGGTGACCAACATCAAGGAGTTCTCCAGATGCTCGGAAATTTTCTCCTCATTTGCCTTCAGACCAATAACGCATTTCTCTGAGAAAGATACGCAAGTATCGGAAAGTAATCTTGTACTATGGAGGAGGTTGTGCACCATCATTGGTTTGAAAACATTCAATTCGAAGTTTCCTTGACTCCCCCCGATTGAAATTGCAACGTGATTCCCCATGACCTGACAGCAAACCATCGTCATTGCTTCAGATTGTGTAGGATTTACCTTCCCTGGCATTATACTTGAGCCGGGCTCATTGGCTGGAAGGGATAATTCTCCAAATCCACATCTGGGTCCAGAGCCCAACCATCGTATGTCATTGGAGATCTTCATTAGAGATGCTGAGAGAGTGTTGAGGGCTCCTGATGCAGCTACTATTGCATCGTGTGCAGCGAGTTGTGCGAATTTGTTCTCGGCGCTTGTAAAGGGTAGGCCTGTCTTTTCGGATATCTTCTCAGCAACTAGGTTGGCAAATTGGTGGTGAGTATTCAGACCAGTTCCAACAGCGGTCCCTCCAAGGGCAAGCTCGAATAAATCGGTCAATGCGGTTTGTATCCTAATCAGATCGGCGTCCAGCATGGATACGTAGGCTCCGAACTCTTGGCCAAGAGTGAGTGGGACGGCATCCATCAGATGGGTTCGGCCAATCTTCACAATGTCTTCGAACTCGTCTGCCTTTTCTGCTAAGGAAGTACGGAGTCTCTGGACGGAGGGGATGAGTCGATGTTGAATCTCTTCAGCGGAAGCAATGTGCATAGCCGTCGGGAACGTGTCGTTACTCGATTGTCCCCGGTTAACGTGATCATTTGGATGGACTGGTGATTTGCTTCCCAGTTTCCCCCCAGCCATCTCAATTGCCCTATTTGCAATGACCTCGTTTGCATTCATATTGGTCTGTGTCCCAGAACCTGTTTGCCATATCCTGAGTGGAAAATGGTCATCTAGAGAGCCCGAAATGACCTCTTCACAAGTCTTTGAGATTAGATCTCCGACGTCCTCATCGAGACTGTCTAGGAATATGTTTGTCTCGGCAGCAGCCTGTTTTAGGATTCCAAATGCTCGAATTACTGACCTCGGCATTTTATCCTCGCCGATATCGAAGTTGATTAGTGATCTAGCGGTCTGTGCTCCATAGTATCTGTCTGCTGGAACTGGAACCTCCCCCATGGTGTCTACCTCAATCCTAACTTTCCCTCGGGAAGACTTAGGTTTCCTAGGCTCAACTAACTCGGAGGGAGTTTGTTTCAAAGAACCCCCGGATAGAGAGGTATCAATCATCTTGGAAATAGTTGCAGATCTTCCTTTCTCCCTTCCTTTCCCCACCCTTGCATCTAGTCTCCTAGCTAGACCCTCTGGAATGCTTACTGTAATTATTCTGCGATCACCAACACGGTGCTTTGCCATATTATTCCTATTAATTAGTTATTAATAAATATATTTATTTTCAGTTTCAAACCCTTTCTACCTTGATTATCTTCTGTGGAGAAGCAGGTCTGTCACCTGGAAGAGTCTCGATTGATTCGATTGCCCTGACAACTTCCATCCCCTTTGCTACCTCCCCGAATACCGCGTGTTTGCCATCAAGCCACGGTGTGGGAATTGTAGTGAGGAAGAATTGGGAACCTCCAGTATTTGGACCAGCATTCGCCATGGAGAAGATTCCAGGTTTGTCGTGCCTCTTGGCCAGCGCTGTTGCTTCGCAGGGGATTCGCCAACCCGGGTTTCCTGTGCCTGCCCTCCCATTGTTTGGGTCACTGGAATGGGGACACCCTCCTTGAATCATGAAATCTCTGATTATCCTGTGGAAGTGTAATCCGTCATAGAATCCATCGTCAACTAGTTTGAGGAAGTTTTCGGTTGTCTCTGGGCAGTCATCGGTATACAAATCAATATCAATTTCTCCAGCACTTGTTGTCATTCGTACGTATGTCATTATTGCACATCGGCCGTTCCAAGTTCAATATGGTATGGTTTGTGGACTATGCTACTGTTGATCCCGGAAGTGTACCTTCTGGGAGTTCTAGAAGTCGTACAGTGCCATCAGCATCAAGGGCACCCAGAACAAGGAACTGCGATATGAAACCAGTTGGGAGTGTCTTTTCTCCCAGATTTATTGCAGCTACAACAGTCCTACCGATTAATTGCGAACGAGAGTAGTTGGTAATCTGAGCAGAACTCCATAGCTTGCCTACTATTGGTCCGAAGTCCACTCTAATCTTGTAGGATGGTTTTCTCATCTCAGGAAATTCTTGGACATCGTCGATTACTCCAATCCTCATATCTACAGAAAAGAATTCTCCTATTCCGATGTAGTCCTTTCTCTCTAATTTGGAAGGATGGTATGGGAGACTCTCTGAGTCTATCTCATGCTGACTCATTTATTCAACTCGCAATGTCTGACTTCAGAGTAAGAGGAATGAGAGGTATTCCTGCCTCTTGGAATGCTTCTAAACCTCCCTCCTGCCTGTCTAGAATTGTGATGCATGATACTACGTCACATCCCATCTCAGTTAGCCTATTTGCGGCCCTCAGTGCAGAACCTCCTGTGGTGGTTACATCCTCGAGGAGAACTACTCTGTCGCCATTTTCTAGACTTGAGCCTTCGATACCGGGAGGGTTTCCAGTTTTTCGCCCACCCCTGCCCTTGGGTTCCTTTCTAACGATGAACCCCCTGAGTGAGGATCCTCGACCTGCCTTGGCAATCGAAATCCCAGTTAGTGGCACTGCTCCTAATTCGAGACCGCCCACAGCATCAACTTGACCGACTTTTTCGATGTGGTGATGAATCAGAACCCCTAGAAGGTGAGCGCACTCGGGGTCCATCATCACCGGCTTCATGTCGAAGAAGTGCTTGCTCCTCCTTCCACTAGCTAGGGTAAAGTCCTCTTGATCGGAGAAAAGGTAGGCCAAATCGCGAATCCTGTGAATCAGAGTTTCTCTCGCTTGCTCTACTGTTGTTGACGTCATCCTACCTCTTCTGCCTAGACGAAGTGGGATGAAGGTTGCCTCTGTTAGAGTTGATTTCGGTCGAGATGACGGTCAATGTTCTTGAACGGTCTTGTCTGAGTTCGGAGTGCTGTAGCGAGGGAGAGCCATGTCCAACAGTCCAAGAATCGCAGAAATGGATGTCAACAGACTTGAGTCTGAACGTTCATCCTACTATGAATCTCTGGATGAAAGGATTGAGGAGGTTTATGCAATTGCAGCAAAGGCAAAAGAACAGGGTTTGGATTTCTCTAAATCGATTGAAATTCCAAGAGCATCCGATTTGGCAAGTCGAACAGAGAAGCTTCTCGAAGATCCTTACCTATTCGCTGATCCGATGATGCGAAATCGGCCGCCACTAAAAATCGAGGATAAACTGAGAGAGCTTCTACAGAAGCACGACAGAGAAACCGCTGCAATAATGATTGCAATTTCTGTTACAAAGGAGATGCATGCAGCAACTGGAGATAGAAGGAGGGCCATAGACTCGGGTCTCAGAGTTGGTCTTGCAGTACTTACCGAAGCCGTTCTAGTTGCTCCTTTAGATGGGATTGGTGATGTAAGAATCATGAACAACACTGACGGTTCTGAGTTTCTCTCCATCGACTTCTGTGGTCCAATTAGAGCCGCAGGAGGGACGGCGCAAGCTCTAGGAGTACTCATTGGAGATATACTCCGACGAGAAATAGGCGTAGGCAGATACCTTCCAACGATTCCTGAAGTAGAGAGGGTAAAGGAAGAATTTGGATTGTATCGGGCAAATCTCCAATACAAACCACCTCCGGAAGAGACGGAGATAATTGTCAATGAGTGCCCAGTGATGATCAATGGTGAAGAGACTGAGAGGATGGAGTGTGCTGGCTACAAAGAAGTCAAGAATATAGTGAATGAAAATGGAACTTTCAGAACGAGAGTTAGGGGGGGAGTGATGCTAGTAATAGGCGAGGGGTTATGTCTCAAGGCTCCAAAAATTCAGACACACACAGAGAGGTTGAATGTTCCTGGTTGGGAATTCATTTCTAGGTTCGTAGATAAGAAGAAAGGAGGGGATTCGAAAGGCACTGAGGAGAATAGGAGGATAATCCAGAAAGAAGGCAGGTACATGCAAGACGTGATTGCCGGAAGACCAGTATTCGGTGAGCCACGAGAACCTGGTGGTTTCCGGCTCAGATATGGTAGAAGCAGAGCAACTGGGCTCGCAGCTGCAGGCCTAAATCCAATTACAATGGAAGCAATGGGAGGGTTCCTGTCCGTAGGAACTCAGATGAAGATAGAGGGGCCTGGTAAGGCGTGTGCTGTAACTCCGTGTATTGAGATAGATGGCCCTACGGTTCTTCTGAAGAACGGTGAGTTCCTGAGAGTGAATTCCGAAGATGAATGGAGCAAGTGCGAAGAAGAGTTAGACTCAATATGGGATGCTGGGGAGATTCTACTTGGTTTTGGCGAATTTCTAGAGAACAACAAAACTCTAGTTCCCTCCTCCTATTCTGTAGATTGGTGGGCAGTGGATGTTGCTGATTCACTTGATACACATGAGAAGATTGAGAAATTCGCCGAGATAATTGGTATGAAAAGAGAAAATCTTCCATCCGGAATGCCCTTCAATGGGGCAATAAAACGTGGTGGAGAGTCTGCCATAGATAGATCTTGGAGACGAAGGACGTGGATTTCTTATCTCAAAGGCCTTGATCTAACTTGGGCTAAGGTACGAAACATCTGTGAGAGTTATGGAACCGCCGTACCCCCTCCATGGAACCTTTGGTGGTCCGATCTACCGATTCAGTTTGTCCCTGCATTAGTTGATTCAATGGTAGGCAATGGGTCAATCGAAGATTCGTCACTAAGAATCAGGGGCTTAGTTGAGGGTTGGCCCTTCTCGTTAGAAGCGAATTCATTACCAATTGGGGAGTCAATCTTCGGGCAGTGGCCTCGTTGGACTGAAGTGTGCCGTCATGGAGTGGTCAAATCCTCATTGATGACTCTTGGAATAGAGCATCATCATGAAGGCGCTGACATTGTTGTTCCAAACCACTGGGAAGGGCTGCTGGATGGCTTGGGGCTAGAAGATTCACAAGGACAAATTTCAATCAGAAGAGACGTGAAGCCAATTGTTTCACAGATTGTAGATAGGGTATCAAGATGCTTGGAGGCCATTCAGTCGGTTGGAAGTGCGGAAAGTGAGAGTGCCGAGACGTCGAGAGTTCGTAGTGAGATCGATGACTACCGAGTAGAACGAACTCTCCAATTGGTCAGGAGTATTTCGGAACTTCCCAGATGGGAAGACTCAGTCCCTTGCAGAATTGGGGCTAGGATGGGCAGGCCAGAGAAGTCAGGGGCCAGAGAGATGAGTCCTCTCGTACACTCCATTTTCCCCATTGGCGAGAATGGTGGTCCACAGAGGCTAGTCTCAGAGGCTTCCTCAAAGGGAACTATCAGAGTTGTAGTTGGACCTAGGATTTGTCAGACCTGCGGAAAGGAGAGTCCGTACATCAGTTGCCATCACAGACCAAATCCAGAAGAGCCGGTCGAGTGCGGAGGGAGAACCATTAGTTCTCCTAGGAAGCGAAGGGGCAGGAGGAAGGGGGAGAGGACTGCTGTAAATCTGGGCTCAATTATCGAAGTAAAGAGGAGAAGTCTTGGTCTGGATAGAATCCCAAAGAAGATTAAGGCTGTGAAGGGATTAATCTCTGAGGCTCAGTCTCCCGAGCAACTGGAGAAGGGCATTCTTAGGGGTTTGCACGGAGTATCTGTTTTCAGAGACGGGACTTCTAGATTCGACATGAGTGATGTTCCTGTAACTCACTTTCGACCATTGGAGATTGGCACTCCATGGAAGAGGCTGGTGGAATTGGGGTATACTCACGATTTCTTAGGTAATCCATTGAGAAATGACGGGCAGATTCTAGAGTTGCTCCCTCAGGACTTCATTCCCTCTAGTCTGGCTTCTGATCATCTTCTCTCAACTTGCTCATTTGTCGATGATTTGCTTGTCAGGTTCTATGGAATGAGTCCTTTCTACGAGACAAATAGTTTGCAGGATATTGTCGGACACATCGCAATAGGGCTCGCCCCGCATACCTCAGGAGGAGTAGCATGCAGGATTATTGGTTGGACTGATGCCTCTGCTGGTTATGCCCACCCTCTCTTCCATGCTGCAAAGAGAAGGAACTGCGATGGTGACGAGGATAGTATAATGATGCTAATGGACGGTTTGCTAAACTTTACACAGACAATCCTACCTGCGAACAGAGGTGGAAGAATGGATGCTCCGTTGGTCCTAACGACTCGATTGAACCCTAGTGAGATTGACAAGGAGGCTTTGAATGTCGACTGCTCGTGGAACTACAGTAGGGAGTTCTACGAGGCGACCCTTGACCAGCCACACTCCAAAGAGGTCAGGGGCTTGGTGGACATAGTTGAGAATCGACTTGGAATGATTGGAGAGATTAGAGGATATGGGTGGACTCACGATTCTGGATTATTGGATGCGGGGCCGGACAACTCCTCATACAAGACTCTCGTTACCATGAAGGACAAGCTGGACAGTCAATTGAGCCTAGGGAGAGTTCTGCGTCCGGTTGCTGCCGAGAGGGTTGCAAAGCAAGTTATTGAGTCTCACTTCCTACCAGATATGAGGGGGAATTTGATGGCTTACACAAGGCAGAAGATTAGGTGCGTGAAGTGTGGCGAATCGTACCGAAGGATGCCTCTGGCGGGTAAATGCATCAAACAGAAGGCTAGACCTTCCGGTGGTTTCTCAGGAGGTGACCTAGATTCCGGTTGTGGTGGCAATGTTGTACTCACAGTTTCAGAAGGAGCAGTTAGGAAGTATATCCAAATCACTGAGGAAGTAATGGAAGAATACGGAGTGGATGACTACACCAAGCAAAGGGTCGGGTGGATGTCGTCTAGCGTAGACTCGTTGTTCAACAATGACAGGGTCACCGTGATGACTCTGGAGGACTTTATCTGATTAGGTATGCCAGCGGGTCTCCAAGAAGAAGCATTGGCAATATTGCGAAGAATAGGTAGACAATGAAGGGGTGCTTCCTTGTTATCCAGACCGATTCTATTCCCATTTCCTCTAGAATTGCCAATTCCGTGACCCTGTTCTCTCCAATGATGGACTTTCGTGAAGGTAGGATTCGGTTCACTACAGTCTTTTCCCCGTCCTTCTCAATGACGTCGGTTAGGATCCATGAAGAATTGTGGTCCAGTTCGGAGATTTCACCTAATTCAGAGATGTTTCTCTTAGTGGCATGCCAAGCCATCTTCAAATCGGAGGCCGCCCCAATGTTTCCCTTTGTGGCATTATGGACAAAAATTACTGGAGGGGCTATGAGGAATGCTGCGGCAGCCCAGATGAACATTACCATTGATGGTGGCATCCTGAAGATTGGGTCTTCGACTAGGGGGAATATCTGATCTGGTACGAAATTCCATGAGGGGAAGAACATCGTAACTAGGATTAGTGCCTTCACATCTGCTCCTCCTTGGATAAGACCTAGTCTCCAAGAACAGAAGAAGACGATTGAAGTCAGGAATGCCCCGAACATACTCCACCAGAGTGTTGTGTTTGGAGATTCGTCCCCGAGAACCAAATCTACGAAGTTTGTCCCAGAATAGGTAATTGCTCCTCCGACGAGACCCGTTAATCCGAGTACATAGACGATTGAGAGCAGTAATTCTCGTGTGCCCCATTCTCTCAACTCCCTAGGATCAGGAGGGCTGGTGAAACAAATGGAGAAAATGGCGATTAGGGAGAAAGTCATGCAGATGTTTGCAAATCCAGTGTCATCCGAGGTCATCTCTACCAACAAAATCAGAGAGGCGGGGATTGCCCATCTAACCCAGTGGCTGTCTCTAACTGTGAGGGTTGCAAAGTCCGAACGAGCCGCAGTTGCCATGCAGAGGATCAGCAGCGAAATTCTGAGAGTGGAGATTAGAGGGTCGGCCACGACATTAGGCAAATGGCAATCGACATCAAGGCTTCTGCGCTATCGCTATCAGCCAGTCTGGAATAGACCGACTGACTGGTCTAGTATCCAAGCGCTGAATAGGTTCGCTAGGCCGGCAATCCACATCATCTGAATCATCTGCCCGAGAACTAGAACCGTCCCTCCCCCCCTGATTCTCGCTGTGATGAGCCCTAGAACGACAATCGTTACGACGATGAGGAACGAACCCATGTAGTTGAATACCTTGATATTCTGTTCTATTCCGCCCGTCTCCGCTAAGGCTGGAAGGGCCACGTCTACCCCTCCAGTGGCCGTCCCCACCTCGCCTGCTCCGTCCACGAGCCCTTGGGCAACCGAGGCGATGGTCTCTCCAAGGCCCGCAATGATGGAGGTGGTGATGTTCAGTGCGATTATCATGGCAATCAGCAGTCCATAGGATACGCTACGCATCACGTTGGCCGATATCTGCCGTCTCTGACGCAGACCGAGCAGAGTGGTCGAGCTTTGGGAGACCATGTCTCCCACCATCCCCGCCTCGCCGGTCGAGGAAGAGCCTTCGATGAACACCCTCGTGAATCGAGAGACTAGCATTGAGTTGTTGTCCGCTGCGAACCAGTCCCAGGAGTAGTCGCTGTCGATCCTCATCGATAGTCTCTTCTCCAGATTCGAGATAGAGTCGTCAAGAGCCCCGAAGTCAATCCCAGAGAGTGCCTTCACCATGGCGCTCGGCTCCTGAGCCCTCGCCTGTGCAGTACCACCGAAAGCTCTGATGAACTCAGGGAATGCCTCGTCCCTCCTCCTAACTCGAGTCTCCTCTTGGACGGTGAGCATTGCTGGTGCGAGGAGCGGGGACATCATTGCCGCAATTACCAGAAGACCGAAGTATTTCCATTGGCTGAATAGGATATCCGTTCCGAAGGTGATGAACACCGCTGAGATAATCATGACCATGATGGTACCCAGAATTGCAGCGAAAATCCACGACCTGCGCAAGTCAATAGCCTGCTCGGTGTTGAAGCCGTGCTTGGCGAACAGGTCCTCATCGGGGATAACGAGTGTGAAGAGGTACCAAGCACCAATCTGAAGTATGGCGAATAGCGTCCCGGCCAGCAGGACCCATCTCGCCCTGATGACGACCTCGAACGGGTTGTCGGTCTCTGATCCGGTCTGGAAGAGAATCAGATGAAGACCTGCGACCACGAGAAGCAGCAGACCCGTGGTTGTTAGTGATACGAAGGTCTCCCTCAGGGTATCCAACTGTTCTAGTCTAGCGTCGTAGATGGTGGTGTAGGCCTGCTCAAATGTCTCGTTCTCACTGGTGAAGAACTCTCCGATTGGCTGGCCGACCTCGACGGAGAAAGCCATCCTGTCGAGGAAATCGCTCCAAATCGCGGATGGGCTCTGTCGCCCAACAATCCTAGCCGCCTCTGGGAGGTTTGTGTGCCATTTGGTGACAAGAGTCTCGATTGCTTGAATCTCATGTGCCAAAGCGCCGTAGTCACCCATCTCCTTGAGCACGTCGAACATCCCTTTCTCTGCGGACTCGCCCATTGATAGAATGCCCATCCTGGTCATGAACATGTGCATGTCCTGCTCGATTTGAATGGCCTCGGCCGAAACCTGTGCCACCGGGTATGCTATTGTTCCTGCGAAGGAGAGCAATGGGAAAATCAGTATCAGTCCGATTGCCCTCGCTCCCGTGATGACGTCGCTAACGGTGTACCAAACGGCGAGGCCTGCAATTAAGCCAATGATCACTGCTGGAAGGGAGAAGAAAAGCAAGTACCTGCCGAAGGGCATCCCCAGTCGCAGCAGGGCGATTTCCCATGTGCTGGCCTTTTCCTCCATTTTTCCACGCCCTAGTGATTAATTCCAGTCCAAGTCTCCAGCGCAGAGGCGAACCTGTCCCATCCTTCCTTGTAGTAGACATCCAGGAGATCGAACACGTCATCGTAATGAGTCAGGTCGCGATCGCACATCCTCTGTATTGCCGTCGTCCTCCTCTCAAGCTCGTCGTAGATGTCCCTCTTGCTGCGGAATCCCATCCTCGGAGCGATCTTGTTCTCGAGCATATCGGACTGGAACATACCTCTGAAGTACACCTCGTCGGCTACCGGGTCCCATTCGAACATGTTTCTTGTCAGGATTCCGTCGGCAGTCTTGTCGAATCCGATTACCTCGCTGACTCCGGTGATTCTCCTTGCAATCCCCCCTCCAGGGGCCTCGACCACCTCTTGGAAGATTGCGAAGTTGAGGTTATCGAAGAATCGGGCTGGGACGTTGATTGGGTCACCAGTAAATCTCTGAATCAGTTTGACTATGTTTGAGGCGTGGAATGTACCCATTACTGGGTGCCCTGTCTGCATTGCTTGGAAGGCAATCGCGCCCTCCACACCTCTAATCTCACCGATGATGATGTATCGAGGCCTGGATCTGAGAGCCGCCTTCAACAGGTCGAACATCTCTACTCTGGAGTCCTCGTTCTTCGAGTCTCTGGTGATAAGACGCTGCCAGATTGTGTGTGCGACCTTGACCTCGGGGGTGTCCTCTGCGGTGTATATTTTCACGTTATGATCGATGAACGGTAGAACGGCATTGAGAGTGGTTGTCTTCCCGGATGCGGTCTCTCCGGATACCAGACACGACATCCCCGACTCTAGCCCTAGCCAGATGTAGGCAGCCATCTGGGCCGATAGCGTCTTCCACTTGATTAACTGGATTATTGAGATGGTTTCCTCGGCGAACTTCCTGATAGTGAACGAAGAGCCTTGGATTGACACGTCATCGCTGTAGATGATGTTTATTCTCGAGCCATCTAGTAGGGCGCCGTCGACGATTGGCTTGCTGTCGGAGACTGGCCTCCCAATCCTCTCTGACATCGATCTGAGGTACTTGGTAAGTAGTTCCTGATCCTTGAATGCGATGTTCGACGTCAGCATCGGGAATACCTTGTGGTCCATGTTGATTCTCGTAAGCCCGATGGAGTGTATGTCCTCTAGCATCTCGTCGGCCAGAAGCGTCTCTAGTGGACCATTGTTGACCAGGTCCCTCACTACGACGTACTTCAGGCGGTCTAGTTGCTCTGGCGTCACCTTCAATGGTGCCTCTCCGAATCCGACGAGTTCTCTGGCTTGGTTGATCAGTGGATTGGAAAGTAGGGAAGATGTCGTGGTAGTGGTCATCTCGTCCATCATCTCGTGGATCATCGCGATGAACTCGGCATCGTTGTCGAAGCGTTCCTTCTGAGGAGCGTCTCGGAGCAGCCTTTCTACGATCTGATCCCTGATATCCTCCTCCTCTTCATCGATGGTTGGCTCTAGACCGAACCAGAAGGTGTTACCGGCACCCTCGGCCCCTTCGGGAGGGGAGTAGACGTGTGCGAAGCATGGTGGCCTGGTAGCGTAGATCAGGTTCCGGGGGCTGACGCTCTTCGCGTCCCTGTCTAGAGGGCCGTAGTATATCGGCCTGGATCCGTGTTCTGCCTCGAAATTCTCGACCCATTCACGAATGTGCGGGAATTCGGCCATCAAGCCCCCCAAGTCCCCGGGCTCGATATTGAAAGTCGGCTTTTCGGGCTCTTCTTCCCCTGCTTCCTGCTCCGTGACCATTCAAAACCCCCTCAAGCAACTGCCGTGATGTCCACGATGAAGCCCATCTCTGGCATCACCTTCCAGCCTATCCTCTCAGTCACCGGTCCAGCGGCCCTGAGGAACCTCGTGACGCCCACTGTCCTCACTAACTGCCCTCCAACGACTGCCGTCATCATGTCCAGAAGTACTTCGGCGGAGTTCTTCATTGCCCTGAGTGTGTCATTATCCATCTCATCTGGATCGATTGTCAGGATTAGGGTGCGACCCTCGGATGTGAACCTACGCAGGGCCCTAATCAGGTCTTTGCTGGACATCTCTTCAGGCATGAGTTCTGATGCCCTGTCGATGATGATGACCTCTGCATCCTTGGAAGCTGGTGAGTCGAGCAAGTCCAGCAGAGTCACACTCTCTTCGGATGGCTCGGCAATAACTCCGAAGCTAGAGATTAAGTGGAACGAGCCGTCGTCTATTCTCTTGTCCATATAGTACCCTATGCTTCCTACCTGCTCGAGCCACCCTCTGGTAGTAAGCTCGGTCGTGTAGAGTGCAACCTTGACGTCATTGGCCGTCATCCCGAAGGCCATTCGCTGGCCGATGATGCTCTTTCCCGAACCTATCCCCCCGCATACTAGCATCAGGGCCCTGTTCGGAATTGCCGTCCCCATGCTCTGGCCCAAGCTGTCTTGGATTACCCCGAAGTCGAAGTTGTTCTCATTAGCTTGTGACAAGTCTTACTTCCTCCGATACTGTGTAGGCCCCAGCGTAGCCTGTAGCAGACGATACAACAGTTATTGTCATTATTACATCATTGGTCCCCGTGTAACTGAGTGTATCGCTGGTGTCGTCGACTGTGAACTGGACAATTTGACCGGGTGACCAACTTGTTGAAGAGTCTGCAACTGAGACTGTAAGAGGCATTGTGTCGATGAAGACTCCGATGCCTTCGAGGTTCAATTGCGTCTCACCGGAATTCTGGATATACACGGTTGCGGTCTTCTCCGTGTTATCCCAAGCCACGTTGCTGGGATCGTT
>Ga0208522_1000414_pt1 | contig 29142 bp, 20 predicted proteins | sample ETNtaG_25_FD_185763 | JGI IMG/M metagenome (GOLD analysis project Ga0208522, IMG submission 185763) | Marine microbial and viral communities from oxygen minimum zone, Eastern Pacific Ocean - ETNP201302SV86 (SPAdes) (version 2) | ecosystem: Environmental > Aquatic > Marine > Oceanic ... | reverse complement strand
GGACCCAAGGAACCCCTCGTTCCAGTAGCAGCTAGCGTGAACTTCTCTGGCCTGCAAGCCTTCTCACTTGTGGACGACAACTCCACTGGAACTCAGGAACTGATCCTACAGACAGTTTCGAACAAGGATATCAGACTGTCCTACGTCAGCCATCAGACATCATCCCTGGATAATCCAGATTATCAGTCTGCATGGCTATCCGATATCCCAAACAACATCACAATATCTGTTTCCCCCGGTGGTGTCGATTACTCCGCATCTTCTGAAATAGGATCAATCGTATACACAGGATACGACGGATCCCATCGCCAGGCGGTCCGCGTATCCGGGTTCCCTAGCTCATTCTCAACAACCTCTGGGTCGGTGATATCTTGGTCATCAGACTCAGCAATCGATTTGATTGAGGCCCAAATCAGTGACTCAACAGCGCCACTGTCAATGGAAGGGGACCATTTCCTCTTCCACCACGACCCCCTTAGCAACACGTCGTCTCTTTCAACAACGGTATCAGGAGTAAGTGAGGTGGGATGGATCAAACCTCTCGAGGAGGGGGCGTCGGGGAATGCTGGAATTGGGACAGCATTCGCCACTATAGAGGGCAGGAACGCAATGAGGATAAACATAGGAAACGCCCCATCCAGCGAGAACCTCCCGTTGAATGTGCTAGCTGAGATTGACCCCCTCCCCTCCAGACTATCTGTCGAGATTCCTACTGGTTCGGATTCAGGACCCTCTCTTGACATCCCTGAAATAAACTCTTCACAGGGGATGACAGGAGTGGCATTTTTCATCGGTGGCTTCTCAGACCTGGGAAGGTCTGTGAATGGAGTTCTCTCAGGAATAACTACTGATATCTCCACTGGATCCAGCACTGGGGAGGGGAACTTCTCATTCTCCCTCGGGCTAGAGGCCGACTCAATTTTCGATCTAGTTGTCGAGTCAAGCATGGGTGCAGACTCGATAGATGAGCCAGAGTGGGTACATGGAATAGTTCTGAATTCTGCACCTAATGGGATTTCCGAGGGCTTCCACCTCAAGACCTGGATTCCAAACCTGCCAGCATTGGTCGACCTCTCGGTATCCAGAACTATGATCCCAAAAGGCGAGGTTTGGGCCGTATCAATAGGGCTGGAGGGATGGGAACCATTCAATTCCGAGTTAGTAATCGCCTCCAAGGGCGTAAACGGGCAGGACATCTTCCTCACGATTGACGGTCTCGAGGTAGGTAAGCCGACATCTCTACTGGTCGACTCGGTCTTCCGAACAGAGACGGTGGGAGGGATAACTGAGACCTCCACCTCGACGCTTTACTCCATGTCCAACAGACTAGAGTGGTTCCATGCCCTTCTGCTGGATAGGCAGTCGGGGAGCAGGACGGAGATGATGGTGCAAGACATCCCAGAGTCCGTCGAGATCCAAGCAAGCCTAGGTAACGCCATCTCGATGGACGTGACAGTTCCCGAGCAGTTTCGACAGGGAGACCTAGGCGTGGGTTCGATAATGATTCAGCAGATGCAGTGGATGGATGGCTCGTGGTGGCCCGCAACCATGTTCTTGACCCAAATCCCAGGTTCGATGAACCTCACAACGGAACCCGACTTGAACTTCGACATAACCAAGAATCTGGCTTTCCAAGGAATGCCAATCCTTGACTTCTCTGCATCCAGCGCGGGCATGTCTCTCTACATCGAAGCACAAGGGAGGGCGATAAACAGCAAGGGGGACGTCGTCCTGATGGCAGAGGGTCTTGCAGACAGGCTATCCATCAAGCCCACCAAATCCTTCGGCTTGAATATCAGATCGAGCGGTGACGGCGTCGATAGACTGTACTTCAGAGCGACTGACATCCCGACCCTGCCCCCAGTTGTCCTAGAACAGATGGAGGCCCTAGGCGAGAATCTCAAGAGTGCTAACATCGAGATACACGAGTTCGGAAGAGTGACCGTGATGATTCCAGGCTATCAGTTGATCGAGGTTTCTGACGTCCAAGGGGGGAGGATCATAATTTCTGCAAGAGCCACGGCAGAGGTCAATGACATCGATGTCGATCTCAGGGGGGTGTTGCTCGACGCCCAAGTGACGGGAGGAATCCCCTCGGGTACAACCTTGGGGGTCAATGGATTCGCATCCGATCTTTCCTTGCTGAACATGATTCCTGGTTTCTCAGGCGCAACTAGCCACTGGATGGCCCCAGAACCGGTATCCTCGGCCATCCTAACTGCCATCGCAACGATAGGGGGGATGTCATGAAGGGACCCGGGCGACTCCTCGGACAAGCCTCGGAAGCGGACGAGGATACTGCTCACGATATTCTGGAGAGGCTAGAGGACGTTGCAGACTCCATAACTCCCAAGCGCGTCGTCTTTGCTTCGATAATGGTGCTATTGATAGCGCTGGCTTCGATATTCTCGATCATCTGGGTGATTCCATATGAGAATGTGGATGTAGAAGTCGTATACATGCAGGCAGGTTCTGGACACGTAGTCCTAGTGGAGCTCGACAACAAGGGAAGCCGGGCAATCGAGGACGTCAGTCTGACAATCAGGTTCCTAGACTCAGAGAAGGCAGAGATTGATCGGCATGATTTCTATCTCTCGAAACTCCCAGCTCATAGCTCGATTTCCAATACTCCGGCGGACGACCTGGAGCTAGTTGTCTTCGGACAGTCAGTTTGGGAAGATTACTTCATCGAGATAACACTGGAGTACATCGACAACGATGCACAGCGAGACCTCCACATCTGGACTCACCCAGTGGGCGAGTGGACAAGGGAGTCATTCGTAGACCAGACGCCTTTCGAGATATTCTAATCCAACATGCTTCTGGATTCACGAGTGACCCATAGTATCAAAGCGAGGGAAAAAGGGGATTTGGCCGATGGAGAAACAGATTTCCGCTTTCATACTCATCTTCCTCCTCTCATCTATGCTAAGCCTTCCAAACCAGGGGACACCAACTCCGGATGGCATGCCTGACGAACTTCCCATCGATGTAACCAGGATTGAGATTTCCCCCGATCCGAATAGCGTCAGAGACCTGGGAGCCCCAATCATCTCCCAAGGGGAAGAGGGGTCGCGAGGCCTCTGGGCCGACTCCTCGATAGGCGACTTCACCACTTCGGGCTTGACTCTTGACTCTGGTATACCGCCTTCCATGATGGCGGACAGATCAGATCTGATGATGGTGCTCATTTCTCCCGACACAGGACTCTGGGAGGCAAGAGTCGGTATTCTTGAAGCCGCAGATGTTGCTGTTAGGACCACAATCCCCCCCTCTGGGTTCCTAATCCAAGGGACGTCAGAAGAACTAGAATCGGCTTCCAGTCTACCATTCGTTGCGGCGAGCCATTCAGTTCCACTAGCACTAATTGTGGACGACAGCCTCTGGGACGAGCAGTCAATCACAGAGGTCGAGGTTATCGGGTGGAAGGACTCAGAATTGATCAGGCTCGACTCACCCGGGGTCGGACTAACTGGATCAGTAGCCAGAACTTCACTGAATCACCTGGAGTCCGAGTGGTCACCTTCCGTCGGAATTCACTTCGGAAATATACATCCAACATCCATCCCATCTCTGGCGATGAATCCGGAGGTAGCATTCGTCTCCCCCGTTCTCGAACTATCCATCTGGAACAACCTTGCTCGTTCACACATGGAAGCAAACTCCGTCGAGGAGTTCTTCTTCACCGGTCTGAATGGCAGTGGTCAGAGGGTTGCAGTTGCAGATACTGGAATCGACCATGACCACGGTGACTTCGGCTCAAGGGTCGTCCAGAGGATCGACGTTGCGAATGACGGCTCAACAGCCGACACTAATGACGGGCATGGCACGCACGTAGCCTGCACCGTACTGGGATCAGGCAGTCACACGGCTTCGTACGAGGGCATTGCCCCCGAAGCCGAACTCTACATGCAGGCAATGGAGGATGATGACTCCGGAGCCCTGTCGGGTCCCGGGGTCTACTCGCTCCTGAACTCGGCTTACAGCTCCGGTGGAGCCAGAATACACACAAACAGCTGGGGTAGCTGGAACGCAGGAGGGGACTACTCAACACAATCGGAGGATGCCGACGACCGCACCTCAACTTGGGATCAATACTGGTCCTACGACGGCATGACGGTACTATTCGCTGCTGGAAACGAGAGGGATGAAGGCGTATCACCCCCGGGGACTGCGAAGAACGTAATCACCGTCGGCGCTCATGTGAACAGGTACAGCAGCGATGCCGCTAACGAGATGTACTACTGGAGCAGCAGGGGCCCTACAGATGACGGTAGGATCAAGCCCGACATAGTCGCGGCTGGTGACTACGTGAGGTCCTGCAAGGCTCAGGAAGCATCCGAAGCCCCCGACAACCTCAATGACGACTGGTATGTCGAGTACAGCGGTACATCGATGGCCACCCCAGCAGCAGCAGGGGCATCGGCTCTCGTCAGAGAGTACCTCATGGAGATTGCCGAGAGGCCAGAGCCCCAAGGTGCACTGGTGAAGGCGATGCTAATCCTGGGTGCAGAGGACATGGGCACCCGTGACATCCCAAACAACGACGAGGGATGGGGGAGGATCAATCTGGTGAACACGCTTCTACCAGAAAGTGACGTAGGAATCTTCGTCGATGACCGTTCGAGGCTGTCAAGCGGCCAAGAGGCCTCATACAACTTCGATGTAACACGTTCCGGCGAACCCCTCAAGATAGTCTTGGCATGGTCAGACTACCCAGGCTCGACCTTCTCGGGGACCCAACTCAGGAACGACTTGAATCTCGAGGTCACCTCTCCCGAGGGGGCCGTCACATACCTCGGCAACGACTTCGCAAATGGCCGTTCCACAACTGGAGGGGAGAAGGATGACAAGAACAATGTGGAGGTCGTCCTAATCGACTCTGCATCCACCGGAATATGGAACGTCAAGGTCAAGGACTTCTCCCACGGGGGCAGCAGGACCTACCAGCCATTCGCTATAGCAGTCAGAGGGGTCAACGTCAATGACCTGACTCCTGACCCTTCCATCTCCCCTGGATCCTTCGAGATATCCACCCCAATCCCCCAGGTGGGGGAGCCCACTAGCTTCTCGGTCTCAGTGGTAAACCAGGGATCGGGATCCTTCGCAGAGGTATTCGTCTCGGCCCACATCAATGGGGACCCGCTAGAGACGAAGTCATTGGGGATGTCACCGGGAGAAGAAGTGAGGTTGGAATGGGATTGGACTCCCGAGTCCTCTGACAAGGGCGACTCAGAGATCAGAATCGAGGTGGACCCAGGAGGCCAACTAGACGAACTCTACGAAGACAACAACCTGCTTGTGATACCAATAGTTGTCAGTGCCCCTGGAATCCAAGCCTCCACAGATTCGCCATGGAAGACCCTCCAGGATGCTTCTGATTCTACCACAAGGTGGGAGATAGCAATGACTAACCTTGCTCTTTTCGATACAAACGCGAGCATAGAGGCAACAAAACCAGTCAGGAAGCTAGACGGAGTCGAGTTCGACTGGTACAAGAGCTTCGACCAGATATATGTGGAGTTGGGGCCCGCCGAGTCGACCACGGTGAACCTCACCCTCGTCCATCCTTCCCCTCCCGATCCCGGCACATATTCCATGATTATCACTGCAACAGACGAGGACTTCGACGTCGAATCGCAATTGGAGATATTCTTCGACGTGCCCGTACTAGCCCAACCAGAAGTCACACTTCCTTCCGCCGAGATACAAGTGGATTCCCACGAGGTGACAAACACAACCGTGGAGATACATAACTTCGGCAACGGGGCTCAGACGTATGACATAGAAGTGACCTCACCCGCCGGATGGGACGCTGGGCTTCTGGAACTCGGACCTTTCCAGGGGTCACGACAAGGGTCGACTGGGACCTTGTCAAAGGGTGGTTCAATCACTGCTGGAATTATGATCACACCACCAGGGGTCCTTCTCACGGCCGGTTCAACATTCTATGCCGAGATTTTGGTTAAATCCAGAGTTAGTTCGGAGACATGGCCATTCCAGATCCCCCTGGTGATACAACCAAGCGACTCAATCGAATTCACCCCTGGCTCGGGCGGAAGCGAGGGGGGAATCCCTGCAGACTCACTACATGATATTTCCATCCAGATTTCCAACCAGGGGAACAGGGAAGTCTCCATGACGCCAATCGAGAGAGCACTCCCCGGCGGTTGGACCATCCAAGGGGGCCTTAGCGAGGTGACGGTCCCAATGGGTTCATCCGTCCAGTGGTCATTTTCAATCCAAGGCAACGGTCTCGCCGCGAGTGGCGTGGTGGAAATCAGGTTCCTGATTGAGGATGGTACGTTCTTCGATTGGAACACCAGCCTAGAGGCAATCTCTGGAGCCGTCCCCGAAGTCTCATTCCACGAAGTCGTCTTCGTAGAGGGGACCAACATCAACTCGTCGACGAGCCCACTCGGCCTAGGGGCCCATCCGGTCAACAACGCATTTGACATGGGTTGGAAAATCGAGAATGCCGGGACCTCCATCTGGGAACCAGAGGTGTCCCTCGAACTCCCCTCGGATGATTGGGCATCAAGCTGCTCAGTCAATCCCATCAGGATCAGCCCGGGGGGATCTGCGATGGTTTGGTGCTCAATCACAATCCCATTGAGTCAGGAAGCCGGCTCCGAGCCAGAGATTTCCCTGGTAATGGCAGCAGATGGAGTGGAAGTGAGGGAGACTCTGACCCTATTGGTTGACACCGTGAAGGAGGTCGAATGGACCCTGATCAACTTCAGCGAGGCAAGAGAGGACTACCCCACGAACCTCTATCTCGAGCTTCACAACACAGGCAACGTCGCTATCTCAAACAGGATAGTCACAGACGGCCCAGACGACTGGAACATCAGGATTGTTGACGGAATCCTCGTGACCCTCCAACCAGGAGAGGGGAGGTCTGTTCAGGTCGAGTTCACGCCGGACTCAGGTTCAGACGGCTCTCTGACAGTGATGCTAGCCAACGCAGAGGACATCTCAGGGCAGTCCCGGACACTAGATATCGAGGTCATCTCGGAGACCAGTGCTGCAACGATTAGCCCAGCACTCTACGCGTTGGGTGCGATAATGCTCGTGCTAATTGCGTCGATTTCAGCAGCTCTGGCATACACTAGGAACGGTGGCGACCTCTCCTCTCTAATCCCTAGCAGGCAATCATCGACAGCCAGAAGGAAGGAGTACACCCCATTCCCCCTGTCAGAAGAGCAAGAGCCCGCCGTCGAACCAGTGGAAGAGGAAGAACCAACAATTATCGAGAAACAGGAACTACAGCGTTTCCCCGATCACCCTGGTTGGCTCTGGGATCCTTCTGGCGAGGAGTGGGTAGCAGACCCCGAATACGACCACGGTGACCAATAGCCGGAGAATATTGAGAACTCCAACAATCGTGATTATTGCCACACCAAGAGCCCGAAGCCCTTAGAGGGGCGAATGACTCGGTCAATCGATGAGAAGGCCAGATTCTGCAGTCATTATCGCTGCACTACTGCTAGCCTCCTTCGTTTCCACACCCGCTATCGCGTCTGCCGACCTCGCACTGAGCGCCAGCCCGACAAACTCAACTGCGACCACGGAAGACGCAGCCGAGTACGACATCACGATCATGAACACCGGAGACGAGGATCTCACAGTTTCTCTCAGTTCCTCGCAAGAGTCAGACTGCAATGGATTCACCTCCAACTTGGATTCATCGGTGGTCTCGGTGGGCGAGGGCGAGTCGGAGACCGTGACTCTGACAGTCAGCATCAACGACCAGGCCTCAGGCGACTGCGTGACCACAGTCAATGCCAACGGGGTCTCTTCCAATCCCTCAGAAAACGCCCAGGCCGACGTCGAGGTCACGACCACAGCCGAAGGAGGGGGGCAATACTCCGTCAAACTGAACTATCTCAATCCGAGCAATGGCGCAATCAATTACGATGGGGAGGATGACGAGGAGGAGTGGACGGTAGACGTCGAGAACACGGGAGAGAACGATGCTACGGTACAACTCGCGATTTCCTCAAAGTCAGACTGCGACTCCGATGGCCTCGAGGCCACTGTAGAACCCCAGCAGATGTCGCTCAACTCAGGAGACAAGGAAACTGCAACGGTCACAGTGAACCTCCCCGATGGGAGCTCCACAGAATCTGGAGACCACTGCTTCGTGCTTGATGCCACCGTATCCAATGACCCGAACCCAGCGGACCAAGCGAACGATAGCATAAACCTGAATCTGAAAATCCCAGAGGTGAAGACATGCGACTCCTCCCTCCAGAACCCCTCTCACAATCTGGAACCAGGAGAATCGGCGACTAACTCCTTCACACTCACCAATACTGGGAACACCGCTTGGACCGTAAGCGCATTCGCCACTTCGGAGGGCACCGATGTGAGTGACTGGGTCGATTTCGAAACACCCACAAGCAGGCTCCTGTCAGAGCCCGGTGGCTCCCAGGACACAACCTCTTTCGAATTCGAGATTACCCCCGATGACTCCGTGGAGCCCGGATCGGTAGACGTCTACATCCAAGGTAGAGCCGGTAGCAGCGTGGGTTGCGAATCCCTCCTCAGGGTCAATCTAGGACAGGTTCACGACGCCTCGCTATCCCTCTCCAACCCCTCCATCAGCAATGCCGACCCCGGCTCCACCGCGTCAACGTCGATGATGATAACAAACACAGGCAATGGCCAGGACAACTTCGCCATAGGCGTCAAGGACCTCTTGCCAGGGTGGCAGGTCGAGCTCTCAGAGACATACGTAACAATAGACGGGAGGCACTGCAACTCCTCCTCGAACTGCGACAGGAAGAGCGTGCAATTGCAGATCACCGTCCCAGCGAACGCCAAGGCCAACATCGAGTTCCCTATCACGATGTACGTCAACTCGCAAGGCATCACCCTGGACGAGGTTTCTGCAACAGTTACAGTGGCTGCAGTCCATGGTGGCAGCATCGACCTCCCCTCGGACTCCCAGACAGGCAGGTTCGGCCAATGGGTCTCCTTCCCACTAGCGCTGTCAAACACCGGAAACATCCAGGACAACTTCGCCCTCTCGTCCTGCGACCCGAATATCCCCGATTCCTGCGAGGACACAAAGTGGGATTCGAGGTTCAAGGACAGCCAGGGGAACGATATCTCCCAGCTCACCGTCGAATCGGAGGGGACAGTGCAGATTTTCCTCGAAGTCCTCGTCTCGGACAATATCAACAACAACTCGGAGTCGTTCGACGTGAGGATAGGAATCGTTGGTACAAACATAATGTTGTCAGAATCCCTCACCGTCACCGTCTCGAACTTCAACTACAGCATGTCGGTGGCATTCGAGAGCCCGGAAGAAGACCCATCGCTGATGCGATTCTCGCTCCCGCCAGGGGGCTCCTCTTCGCTTTCATTCCTAATCACAAACACGGGCGACGGCGGTTCGGACGATGTCGTCATAGATGTCTCTGGCATGGACTCCTCGGTTCTGAGGACAATCAGCGTCGATGGACAGGTTCTGGATGGTGACGAGGCCACGGTGCCATCAGAAGGGCAGATCACGGTAACGATAGACTTCGAAGTACTCGACGTGGAAAGCGGAACCTCCGGAGTAATCAGGGTATCAGTAACTTCGAAGAAGAATACCGGGCAAACACCCTCCTCCGTGGACTTGGTCGTGGACATCCGGTCAATTCACGACCTGCAGATAGATATCGAAAGCAGTCAGAAGATGGAATCCTCGTACCCGGAGAATGCCGAGTTCACGATTTTCGTTACCAACCACGGGAACATAGAGGAGGAAGTAGAGGTACTCACCAGCGATTCCCTGAGGGGTTGGACGGTGGATGTGATTGGAGACGAGTTCAAACTCCAGCCTGGAAAGACACGGGAAGTCACGGTAAGGGTCACGCCACCGAGCGAACTGATTGCCGATGACGAGTACTCCTTCACAGTGATAGTCCAACCAAAGGACATGCCAGTGGCGGGCGAACCCATCGATCTGACAGTCGAGTCAAAGGTTCACTCCGGAGCGCTGTCTGGAGACGCCCAGAAGGCCATTGCAATGGCCATCATCCTGGTTGGATCGATAGCTGTGACATACCTCTTCATGAGGGTCAGAGCCGAGAATCGAGTGATGTCGGACTCCATATACGTAGAACTCGACGAATGACAGTTCCAAGGCCTTCGTTCGGATACGCTTATGTCCGTAATTTTCGTGGCCATGTTCAACGGTCCCTACGGGACCGAGGGTGATGCCATGAGTACCGTAGCGGAGATGTACCTTCCAGTGGCGGTCATGACCATCGTCGGAATCGGATTTCCAGTTGGCAGCTTCATCGCTACTCGCTTCCTCAGGCCAACTCCGAAGGGCTCCGATTCCAACAAGACGAGGTCGCTCCTCCTACCGGGCTATGAGACCGATCACAGCCTCTACATCAGGAGGGACTCGACCTACGAGTGCGGCTCGGACCCAATAGGGGATGCGGACATCAACTTCCACTTCCAGTACTACTGGTACGCCATAGTCTTCCTAGTGTTCGACATCGCATTCATGTTCCTGGCCTTCGGGGGGGTGATGGCCATCCAGAAGGGCACCGGGGAACTCCCTGACGAGGGTGCGATAACCAGCGCCCTGCTGACTATGTCCATATTCATCCTACTAATGGGGCTGGGAGTCTGGCACGTCTTCCGCAAGAGGGGAAGGATATACATCTGAGGGATGATATGGACGGCGACGGACAGAACTACTCGGTCTTCAACAGCAGAATGCTTGTGGACACCGTCGGCGACATTACCGACGAGGCCTTGAAGGCAAGCAAGATCAAGGATGTGATCGGGGTCCTGGTCGGACGAGTCTTCAACTGGAGCCAGAGGAAGTCACTATTCCCCCTGCACCTTGGAATCAAGTGCTGCGCTCTCGAGATGGCAGCAGCAGGGGCGAGCAGGTTCGACGCCGAGCGATTCGGCGTCTTCTTCAGATCAAGCCCCAGGCAGTGTGACGTGCTTTTGGTAAATGGCCCAATCAGCAAGAAGTTCGCCGACCCGATAGTCAGGCTCTGGGAGCAGATGCCAGAGCCTAAGTGGTGCATAGCGATGGGGGAGTGCGCCATCTCAGGTGGCCCGTACTTCCAGTCCTACAACGTCCTCGAGGGAGTCGACACGATAATCCCAGTTGACGTATACATCCCCGGGTGCCCACCAAGGCCAGAGGCACTAATCGATGGGTTCGACAAGCTCCGCCAGAAGATAATTCGAATCGGAGCCGTCCCTGACGATGCTGCGCCGGAATCAAACAACCCGATAATCATTGGAGACGTCTAAGGGGGGTATCGAAGTGGGGAAGGTCGTTTCAACATCGAGCCAGAAGGCCGCTGCCGAGGCGATGGCATCAGCACTTTCGTCCATGGAGGGAGTCGATGCAGAGGTATCCGAGAGGAAAAGCGGGACAAGCCCACGAAGCATTGTATCCATAGACTGTTCCAGCGAGAACTGGCGCGCTCTGGCCGAATGCATGAGGGTTGAGCACGATGTCGACTACTGCTCCATGGTCACCGGCATCCATTGGCCCGAGGGATCACCGGACAAGAACTGGGAGGTAATCTACCACTTCATGAGGATGGGGGTGACGGACCCACCAGTTATCGATGGCATGGTTCAACCGATCGTCAAAGACCCAACGACACTCGAAGGAAAGGAAGTCCCACTGGAGATCGAAGTGAGAATCGCCCTCCCCGAAACAAGAGACCCGAAGGTTGCATCCGTACAGGACATCTGGGTCGGAGCAGACTGGAACGAGAAGGAGACATGGGACCTAGTCGGAATAGACTTCGAGGGCCACGTTGGGATGCGCAGGGTGCTACAGCCCCATGAGACCCCTGTGGGCTTCCATCCCCTGCAGAAGCAGCACAAGCTTCGATATCACGACTTCGAGGAGATGTACGACGACGTTCAAGGATTCCTGAGGAAGCCCTCGGATGCAGGGAAGATCAAGTGAGGTGATGATATGGCAGAAATGTGGATCTCGATGGGCCCGCAGCACCCGATGACCCATGGCCTATGGACTCTCAAGGTGAAGGTCGACGGCGAGACCGTTGTCGATACCGAACCCGATCTGGGGTACATCCACAGGGGGGTCGAGAAGATCTGCGAGGCCAGGGACTTCACCCAGATCACTACCTATTGCGACAGGCTGTGCTACGCCAGCGCAAACACATGGTCACACTCATACATCTACGCAGTAGAGGACCTCCTCGAGGTCGAGGTCCCAGAGAGGGCCGAGTACATCCGACTGATCGCAGTCGAACTGCAGAGGATCGCATCCCACCTGATGTGGCTGGGAGCATATGGCCCCGACATCGGGAACCTCTCCGTGATGGTATGGTGCCTGAGGGAGAGGGAGATGATGATGGATCTCCTCCAGGAGCTCGGCGGCTCCAGGATGCACTACAACTTCCCCCGGGTCGGGGGGGTGAAGAGGGACCTGCCCCATGGCTTTGCACAGAGGGCTAGGGCAAAGGTCAGTCTGTTCCTGAACAGGATCCAGGAGTACGAGGCACTGTTCGACGAGAGCACAATTTTCCTCATCAGGACCCAGGGCGTCGGGTACTCGAAGCCCGAGGAGATGGTCAACCACGGAGTCACTGGCCCCAACCTGAGGGCAGGCGGGGTGAACTACGACATCAGAACCGCACATCCATACTCCGTCTACAGCGAGCTGGATTGGGAACCACCCGTCGAGAGGCCATCGATCAAGGGAGCAGACTGCTATGACAGATACAGGGTCCGCGTCGAGGAAATGAGAGTCAGCGCCATGATGGTCCTGGAGGCTCTGGACAAGATTCCCCGTGGGGCCGACACATACCACGAGCCCGGGGATCCAGCCATCCTGGCCAAGGCGCCTAGCAGGGCCCCAGAGGGAACCTCCGGCCACCATCACTTCGAGGACAGCCGCGGTGAGTCGATGTTCTACCTCGCCGGTGGTGGTGAGGGAAGGGGTAAGATGCCATACAGGGCCTCGATCCGGTCTCCGATGTTCATCACGATCCCTTACGCATCCAAGTGCATGGTCGGTTACAAGGTAGCCGACATCCCAGCGATAATGGGTTCATTCGACCCGTGCATAGGGGAGACGGACAGGTGAGATGATGGCTACGGGAGACTGGTTGGACCTAAGGGGCTGGGTCGAGGGATTGGTCGGGTGGTCGATGGACAACGTCCACGACACCCTCCCCTCGGAGGACCTGGATCTCACAGTGACCATCTCCCTTCCCAAGGGGATATGGCCGGAAGACATCCTGCTGGGCAGGGTAGTGAACCTGCAGGACGGATTCGCCGATATGCAACCTGCCCTAGAGGGCCTCTTCTCGGCCACGATGATTTGCACGGTGGTCTTCACCACGATGATGCTGACAATGCTCCCGATTCCATACATCGAGAGGAAGTTCATCGGCCGACTGATGGACAGGCTAGGTGCCACGACCACGCTCAGGAGCCTCTGGATAGGCGAGAGCGGAGTCACAGCCGGAGAGTGGTGGAACCAGCTCCCCTTCGGAATGGGGGCCCCAATAGGATGGCTAAACAAGACCCTGAACTCGATATGGGGCAACGACCACGAGCTGGACGCCGTATCCAGGGTGAACAACAGGGGCTACCACGGCTACTGGTTCCTGCTGCCCGGATTCTTCCAGGCCTTCGCCGACTTCACCAAGTTCGCAGGCAAGGAACACATCGTCCCCAAGGATGCCGACAAGCCGGTCTACGAGATCGCACCGGTGATGATCATCTCCACGACAGTGCTCGTGTTCGCCTTCATTCCGTTCGGCCCGCACTTCTACGTCTCAAGCCCGGAACTCTCAGTCGTCTTCATGATGGCAATATTCGGGGTAGCTCCCCTGGGGGTCTTCTTCGCCGGGTGGTCCTCCAACAACAAGTACACCCTCATCGGGGGGATGAGGTCAGCCGCCCAACTCACCGCTTACGAGATCCCACTGCTAATCACGGTCCTCGGAGTCTGCGTCATCAGCGGCTCGTTCAACGTGATCGAAATCGTCGACTTCCAAGCCGAAGAGTCCAACGTGTGGAATCTGTTCATGCTACCGCTCGGAGCGGCCCTGTTCCTAATCACCATGATCGCAGAGGTGGAACGAATCCCCTTCGACATGCCGGAAGCAGAGGCAGAGCTGGTGGAGGGATGGTGGACAGAGTACGGTGGAATGAGATGGGGCCTCATGTTCGCGGCCGAGTACCAACGCTGCTACGCCGCCTGCCTGCTCTTCGCTCTATTCTTCCTCGGAGGATGGGAGGCGCCATTCCAGGGCACCATGGAATCGCTCCCAGTCGTCGGAGGCGGACTAGAGTTCCTCCTATCCCTCATTCCCGGAATCGCATGGGTGCTGATCAAGGCATGGGCCCTGTTCGCAGTCTTCGTCTGGATCAGGGCATCACTGCACAGGGTGAGGACAGACCAGATCCTCGAGTTCGGATGGCAGTGGCTGCTCCCACTGTCCATAGTCAACCTGGCAGTGGCGATGTTCCTCAGGGTCTGGGTATGGGACGGGGGCTGGGGGATAGTGGCACCCGTGGTGATGATCCTGTCTGGGATCATAGGACTCGTGATTCTCGTCGTCGATGAGGACAAGGAGGCCCTCGAGAGCATGAGGAGGCCATACAGCACATACGCAGTCACAAAGGCATACCCCGGGAGGCACCCAGACTCAAAGCTCGAGGACCTCCAGAGGCAGTACACGTCATACTCCGCGGTGAAAGCAGCATCCTCGGTCAGCCTATCGGATACGGAGGCCGGCACATGAGCTACCACCCACACGGCACCCCGAGTTTCCGCAACCTAGTCGTCAGGCCGATGTGGATCACTCTGAAGACCGCGTTGCGAACCGTCCCCTTCCTAGGCAAGCTCAAGTTCCTCAAGAGCGGATACCACGCCCAACCCGCCGACATGCTCGACCCCGAGACAGCTAGGAGGGTCGGCAAGTCCCACCCCAGCTCAGACCAGAAGTTCTCCGCTGACAGGGAGACTAGCCAGCTGATGCCCTTCGTGGAGAGGCCAGTGACCGTGATGTACCCATACGAGAGGCTGGACGACCTCGAGCCATGGCTCTTCGTCCCGGGGAACTACAACGGGAGGATAGGGGTGATCTGGGAGACTTGCACCGCATGCAAGCAATGCGTCAGGGCATGTCCCAACGACTGCCTGCACATGACCTCCGAAGTGAGGGTGAATGTCCTGGACACCGCAGAGGAGGGGGATGAGTGGCACGGATTCGGCAGCGATCTAGAGGTCGGCGGCCTAGCTGCCATGCCAAGGGAAGACTTCCACGAGATAGAGGAGGAGCACGATCTGGTGAAGGACCACACATCGGCACCACAGCAGTACGAGTTCGCGGAGATCATCGACATCACAGGAGACACAGCAACCGTGAATTGGATGGATGGCTCAGGCCACCAAGACGTGACTCTGGATTCAATCAGGCCCGCTGAGGAGGACATAGTCTCCGGCAGGATCGACCTTGGAAGGTGCATGTTCTGCGGCCTCTGCATGGAGGCATGCCCCTTCGAGTCGTTCTTCATGACCAACGAGTACGACGGGATGTCGGGCTTCTCGAGGGAAGACCTCTGGATGGACGCAGGAAGGACCAGGGTCCTGCCATCGGTCCACAAGGAGAGGGTGGACATGGAACTCGCCAAGCGAGCCAAGAAGGAGAAGGCCAAGCGGGAACGGAAGGCAGCAAAGGCGGAGGCCTGAACATGGTCAACTTCGAGACGGTCATTTTCGTCATCGTCTCAGGCGCTGCCATAGTAGGGGCCCTCGGTTGCGTCTTCTCCTCGAGGGTGGCCCACTCCCTCCTATGGCTGATGTTCACGTTCTTCGCAGTCGCCGCGGCATTCCTGATGGCAAGCGCCGAGATGCTCGCTGCGATCCAGATCCTCGTCTACCTGGGCTCGGTCATGCTGGTGGTCCAGTTCGGCGTCATGCTGACCCGCAGGAGAATCCAGGACGTCGAGTCCCTCCCCACGCTGAACGCAATCTCAGCGGTCTCGGGAGTGGGCGTCTTCGCATTCATCCTAGTCCTGCTGAGGGGCATGATGGAACACTCGATGTGGGACTCCGGGACATCCACGGCACCCACGACTCTAGCCTTCGCAGACGCCATCTTCAACGACTGGACGATGGCCACTGTGATCCTCGGGTCGTTGCTGGCCATGGCGATGATAGGGGCCTCCTACCTAGTCAGGGACGAGCGGCTAGTCAACCTCCTCTGGGACATGGGGGCCGAGGAATGATCGACCCAAGCTGGATAGCAGCCCTGGGCGTGATCCTATTCGGAATCGGTCTCCTCGGGACCTTCTACCACAAGAACGCAATCGTCGTCCTCATGTGCATCGAGCTGATGCTCAACGCAGCCAACCTGAACTTCGTCGCAGCAGCCTCACACTACGGCGATGTGGACGGCTGGGTATTCACCGCCATCGCCATCGCCATCGCAGCAGCCGAGGTCGCAATCGGCCTCGCGATAGTACTCTCCCTTTACAGCACACAGGGCACTATCTCGCTCGATGCAGCGAGGGAGCTCAGCAACTAGGTGATACCATGGGGGATTCAGGAAACGAGTACAGGCTACTGATGCCACTAATCCCCGCCCTCCTGATCGTCCCGGTCTTGGCAATCGCGGGAGTGGAATCGGTCGATGCCGCGTTCCTAATCGTCCTCGCCCCGTTCATCGCATTCCCGATCATCCTAATCTCGGGCCAGGTGTACAACGGAAAACCAACTTGGAAGGGGACGCTGAAGGAGGGAGGCGTGATCGGCCTCTCCTCGTTGCTGGTATCCCTGTCCACCGCAGTTTGGATTCTGGTGGACTACATCCGGGGTGCTCGCGAGATATCCGAAGACGCCGGGGGGCGCGTTGCCGCATCATGGATGGAGTGGATCTCGTTCGACGTGCTGCACTCTGACTACACCATGAGCTCTGAGAGGATCATCGGCGTCGGCGTTTGGATCGACTCAGTGACCCTGATGCTACTCTTCGTAGCAACCTTCCTGTGCTTCCTGATCTGCTGGTTCAGCCTCGGATACATGAACACCGACCCGATTAACGAGAACCGCAACCATCGCTTCTACGCCGAGTTCGTGCTCTTCGCAATGGGGATGTTCGGCATGGTGCTGGCTGACAACTTCCTCTGGCTATTCATCTTCTGGGAGATCATGGGGCTCTGCTCCTACCTGCTGATAGGCTTCTACTTCTGGAAGGAGAGCGCAGCCTACGCAGCGAAGAAGGCGTTCCTCACGACTCGTGTGGGCGACGTGTTCCTGATGGTCGGCCTGCTTATCCTCTACGACATCTACGGGTCCCTCGAGTTCTCTGTGATATTCGCGGACCCATCGATCCACGGGACAGTGGACTCGGACAAGCTATTCTGGGCCCTGATGATGCTATTCGTCGGTGCAGTAGGGAAGTCGGCCCAATTCCCCCTTCACGTTTGGCTGCCTGACGCCATGGAGGGGCCGACCCCAGTTTCAGCCCTCATCCACGCGGCCACGATGGTCAACGCCGGACTGTACCTCGTTGCCAGGATGGTGCCGTTCGTGGACATAGGGCACCATGGGGTTGCCGGATTGGACGAGCTGGGCCTGATAGTGGCGTACATCGGCGGGATAACGGCATTCATGGCAGCATCAATCGCCTTCGTCCAGAATGACATCAAGAAGGTCCTAGCCTACTCGACCATGAGCCAACTGGCCTACATCTTCACCGGCCTCGGAGTATCACTATGGTTCTACAGCCACGGCAAGACGGATGCTGCAACGCTCGTCTTCGGCGGTTCAATGTTCCACCTGTTCAACCACGCAATGGCCAAGGGGATGCTCTTCATGGCCAGCGGCTCGGTCATCCACGAGGTCCACCACGCCCATGACCACCTGCACGAGGGGCCCGACCACGACCACCACGACTTCGACCCCCAGGACATGCGCAACATGGGGGGGCTGGCATCCAAGATGCCCGTCACCTCGGCCGCCATGATGATCGGGTCGATGTCAATTATCGGCATCCCGCTGATCGGCGGGTTCTGGTCGAAGGAGGCGATCGTGGCCAAGACGTGGAAGGCGTCACTCGACTACGAGCCACTGATGTTCGGCCCGGCCATACTAGTCCTGCTGACCGCTGGGATGACGGGCTTCTACATGTCCAGGATGTGGTTCATGACCTTCGCCGGAGAGCCCAAGCACGAAGTCGTGGAACACGTACACGAGTCCACTCCATGGATCAAGGAGCCCCTTGTTATACTCTCAGTCATCAGCGCCCTCGGTGGCTTCGGGCTATCGGTCTTCGGAATCGTGAAGTGGCTGGCAAAGCCGTACAGCCATGACCTGGGGATCCACAAGGACTCGTTCATCGACCAGGTTATCTACGAGCTGGAGCACGCCTTCCTGCCCGAGGACCCCAACCTGAGGATTGTGGGCTGGACCACCATCTTCCTCTCATTGGTGATAGGCCCGATCTTCGCAGCCAGGGTCCATGGCGGGTCCCTGAGGGAGGGCCAGTCATCCGGCCCCCTGGTTTCGTGGCTAGTCTGGCTCTCAGGAAAGTTCGGCTCCCAGGACGTGTCTGAGATGTCCAAGTCGAGCCTGTCGGAAGCCCTCCAGAACCGCCTCTGGATCGACTACTACTACGAGCTGGCCCTCTCCAAGACAGTCCTCCCCCTCGCCGCCCTCGCCGCTTGGTTCGACAGGACGGTGATCGACGGCATCATCAAGAAGGTCGAGTCCAACTCGGTCCTCGGATCGATCCAGATTCGCCGGGTCACAACCGGACGGGCCAGTGACTACATCCTGATGGCAGCAGTGGGCGCACTCTCGATCTTCGCTCTTGCATGGGGGGTGAGCGGCTGATCCTGACCATCCTCTCCCTATTGCCAATAGCAGTCGGGCTATTGCTGATGTTACTGCCCCAAATCCTGCCAGAAGAACTCTCCGCGCAGGTCTCAGGGGTCTCCAGGAACATCTGCATGGGCGTCGCTCTGGCGCTGCTCGCAATATCCACGTGGGCAGCAGCGACGTCACTCAGCGACATCGATTGGATGGGCATCGACTTCGGCGGGTACGAGCTCGAGAACACACCATTCGAGATCATCCCTCACATTGGGGTCTCTTGGCACGTTGGCGCCGATGCCCTCTCCCTGCCGATGATTTGGCTCACAGCCCTGGTGGTGCCACTCTCCATGCTCGTAGAGTGGGATGCCAAGAAGGGCCACTACTTCCACCCCCTGCTCCTCATAATGGAAGGCGCCATGATCGGGGTCTTCGTCTCGCTCGACCTATTCGTCTTCTACGTCTTCTGGGAGATGACCCTGATACCGATGTTCTTCCTGATACTGGTCTGGGGAGGGGAGGACAGGCGCTATGCTGCGATGAAGTTCTTCATCTACACCTTCACGGCCAGCGTCGTCATGCTAATCGGGATCCTGGTGATGTACTTCAACACCGGAGCATCGATCTCCGAGAGGTCGTTCGACATGATCGCCATGCTCGATAGCGGCGGACAGATGAGCGAGGGGCTGCGGCACCTGGTCTGGGTCCTCCTCCTGATAGGCTTCGCGACCAAGATGCCCAGCGTCCCGGTCCACACATGGCTCCCAGATGCCCACGTGCAGGCACCCACGGCCGGGTCGATGATCCTAGCCGGAGTGATGCTGAAGATGGGTGCCTATGGGTTCCTGAGGGTCGCAGTAACCGCATTCCCAGCATCAACCGTCGTGTTCACCCCCCTATTGGTATTCCTCGGAATGGCCAGCCTAGCTTACGGTGCATGGGTCTGCATGGGGCAGTCGAACCTCAAGCGGATGGTCGCATACTCCTCGGTTTCGCACATGGGGCTGATCTTCCTCGGCATAGCGACGATGCAGCCACTGGGAATCGCAGGAGCGCTCTTCATGATGTTCGCTCATGGGATCATCAGCCCCCTCCTGTTCGCTGTCGCCGGGTCATTCAAGCACCACTACCACACCCTGGAGATCGGATCGATGCGCGGGATCGCCCACCACAGCCCATGGCTGGCGGGGCACATGATGCTCGGTTGGATGGCCAGCCTCGGACTCCCATTGATGGCAGGATTCGTGGCGGAGGTCGCGGTGCTGATCGCCTTCTGGATGACGTTCGGTTGGCTCGTCATGCTCCCGGCCCTCACTCTCGTGATCACCGCAGTCTACTACCTGACCTCGATGCAGCGGACGATCTTCGAGTCCAATGACCCCCACCAGGGGATGCTCCCGGACACGCTGCACCACGAGCCCAGGGACCTCACCTGGCATGAGAACGCGGGCATGACGATACTAGGGGCGCTGACGATCCTCTTCGGGATCCTGCCGTTCTTCTTCTGGGACATGATGTCCTACTGGGGCACCGAGGTAATGGTCGAATTGCTGGTCGAGGCAATGCAGTCAGAGGGGGTGAGCCCATGACCTCCGAGCTCGATGGGATGGACATCCAGCTCCTCCTCCCGGAACTTGTCCTGATGCTGGGACTGGCCGCCATCATCATCATCCCTAACCTCGGGGACGCCAAGTTCAGGATACCCCTCACTAGCTACAGGATACCGGTAATGATCGGAGGCACAAGGTTCCCCACAACAAGAGACCCGCGCCTCCCCAACTGGATGACCCTGGCCACGCTCTCGGCTGCCCTCCTGGCCTCCACCATGGCCTTGCTCGACCCCCCCTCATCGGGTCAGGTGGGCAGCGCTCTGGAGGTCGACCAGTTCAGCTCCCTGCTCACGAACCTGTTCATCTGCGTTCTCATCCTCTGTGCGGCCTCGGCGACCCAGAGGCTCCCCTCCGATCCCAATGCCCCGGCTCCATCGGACGGGGACGACGAGGAAACCGAGAGCAGCAAGACCGCGGCCCTCTACGACAACCGCAGGCAGGCTGACTTCCACATCCTCCTCCTGACCCTCGGCCTCGGCATGTCGCTGATGGCCAAGTCGACCCACCTGTTCATGCTCTTCGTATGCCTGGAGCTGGCATCACTCTCATCGTACGTCCTAGTGGGCTTCCACAAGGAGTCCAAGGAAGGGGGGGAAGCGGGAACGAAGTACTTCATCGTGGGCTCAGTCGCATCCGCGGTCGGGATATACGGGATGTCCCTGCTATACCTATGGAACGGTGACCTCAGCGTCGCAGGCCTGTCCCAGTCGTGGCAGTCCATGGAGACCCTGGACCCCCTCGCAGCGGCAGGCGTCGGAATGATGCTGGTCGCATTCGGCTTCAAGGTCGGGGCAGCACCATTCCACCTCGCCATACCGGATGCATACTCGGGAACGTCATCCATGGTCGCAGGCGTCCTCGCCACCGCATCGAAGGCGATGGGCTTCGTTGCCCTGTTCAGGCTCCTGCTGACCATAGCGATGCCCGCCACGGGCGCAGCATTCTGGTACTGCACCCTAGCCGTGATATCCGTCATCACGATGACGTGGGGCAACCTAGCAGCACTATCCAGTGACAACCCCAAGCGGGTCTTCGCATACTCCAGCGTCGCCCATGCGGGATACATGCTCGCAGCGGTGTCCGCGATCGGGTCCGGAATGGCGGACCCATCGGCCCAGGAGCTGATAGTGATGGCCGTGATCTTCCACCTCTGCGTCCTGGTCCTGTTCAAGATGGGCCCGTTCATGGTCCTCTCGTCGATCGAGAGGGAGGGCTCCAGCCACAGGGTCTCGGGACTCAACGGCCTCGCTAGCAGGGACCCGCTCCTCGCAGCATCCATGTTCGTGTTCATGCTCTCCCTCGCAGGGGTGCCGCCGTTCTCCGGATTCCTCTCCAAGCTGCTTATGATCAACGGGATAGTGACCGTCTCGGCCGGGACCGGGGGGGCATCGACGATCCTCTCGTGGGCCCTGAGCGTCAACCCCGTCTTCTGGCTGGCAGTGGCAGTGGTGCTCAACAGCGCCCTCTCGATGTTCTACTACCTCAGGATGGGGATGGTGATGTTCTTCGAGCCAAATGAGGGCAGCGAGTCCTCCCCATGCAGCCCAGTGGTCCGTGCGCTGATCATCTCCATGGCGTTCCTCTCCCTGGCATTCGGCATCGGTCCCCCGAGCGAATGGCTTCTGGGGCTAGCAGAGGACGCTGCAGCCGCACTCCTGTCCTGATGGCAGGCTCAACTTCACATAGGTGCCCCATGACCGAGGCACGATGGCCCGTAGGGAGGAGTCGGTGGACACTGAGCTGCTAGCTCAGATGGAATCCGGCGGAGACAGGATACGCGTACCCCTGCCGAACCGAAAGGTGAACGAGATGTTCGCCATCGCCGACAACATCCTCGGGGGACGGAGGGTCCGCTCGGTCTGCGAGGACGGCGAGTCCCGCCTCGCAAGGATACCAGGGAAGATGCGGCGCCGCCAATGGGTCAGGGAGGGCGACCTGATCGTCATCCAGCCATGGGAGTTCCAGGACGAGAAGGCCAACGTCTGCATGCGCTACACCAAGACCCAGTCCCTCTACCTGTCAAGGAAGGGGGTCCTGCCGGAGATAGTCGACCTCTTCGGGATGGCCACCGAGGAATCGCGGGAAGTCAAGGAAGCAGAGGAATCGCAGGAAGTCGAGGAAGCAGATGAATCTGACATCGAGGAGGCCGGCAGCGAGGAGACAGAGGCATCGCCAGAGCCAGCCGTAGACGATGACGACATCGACTCATTCTTCGGGTGAGCAAATGCCCTCGGACGAGGATTGGGAGCAGCCCGACCTGGACACGATGATGAGGTCCGAGAGGAAGCACGAGTGGATCTCGGAGCCCAAGTACAAGCGGATGTTCGACGACATAGAGGACGCCCTGCAGGGAGTCATGGGGAGAGGGAGGTACGAATGGGTCGATCGGAGGGTCTTCGACCAGGTCTTCGACCGATCCACCCTCCTAGCCCTGCACAAGCTAATGGAGCAGGGCGAGATAGCGACGATCGACTACCCCATAGCCAGGGGGAAGGAGGCCCACGTCTTCCACGCCACCTCAGCGAACGGGCCCATGGCAGTCAAGATATTCCACACCACCAACGCCGTGTTCAAGGGCCTTGCCAAGTACATCGACGGAGACCCCCGCTTCTCCGGCCTCTCAAGGAGGCACAGGGAGCTGGTCAACATCTGGGTGCGCAAGGAGTTCAGGAACCTGAAGAGGATGAGGAAGAGCGGCCTCCGGGTCCCAGAGCCCCTCTTCAACCTCAAGAACGTCCTCGTCATGGAGTTCATCGGCGACGAGGAGTCCCCGAGCCCGCGCCTGAAGGACATCAAGGTGGAGGAAGCGTCTGCGGTCTTCGAGGACCTGCTGGAGATAATCGCCGTCATATGGCAGACCTGCGACCTGGTGCACGCAGACTTCAGCGAGTACAACATCCTGTGGAGGAAGGGAGTCCCATGGGTCATCGACGCCGGCCAAGCCGTGACAACGAGGCACCCCAGCGCCAAGGAGTTCCTGGTCAGGGACGTGACGAGGCTGACGCAATGGGCAGGTCGGAACGGGCATGAGGCCGATGTGGCAGAGAGCCTAGTGAGAGTGCTGGACGGACCCGTCCCAGACCTGTCGGCGGCTACTAGCGTGGATTAAAGCGGCAGTTACCGTCGCAGAACCAACATGGAGCATCTCTGCAGAGTACCCAAGGACAGGATAGCAGTGCTCATCGGCAAGTCCGGCAAGACCCGGAAGATGATCGAGCAGGCCTGCGATGGGAGCCTGAGCATAGACTCCCGGACTGGTGACGTATCCATCTCCTGGTCGGGAGACCCAGACCCAATCAGGAGGATGAAGGTCCCAGACGTGATTTCCGCCATAGGTCGCGGATTCTCCCCCGAGAGGGCGGCCCAACTCCTCGACGACGACGTCTTCCTCAGGATGTACGACATCAGGGAATGGGTCGGACGCCAGCCCAACCAGACACGCAGGATGAGGAGCCGTCTCATCGGCACCAACGGGAGGATAAGGACCCTGATCGAGGAGATGTCAGGGTGCGAGATAGCGGTCTACGGCTCGACTGTGGCAGTGCTGGGGGGCAACGACTCCCTCGCCCTCGCCACGCCAGCCATAGAGGGGATACTGGGGGGCTCGGAGCACAGCACGGTCCTCTTCGGGCTCGAGCAGGACAAGAGGAGGCAGAGGCTCCGCTCGAAGAACCTGGAGACATTCAGGGACAAGACCTCGATCGCCCCGGACTCGTTCGAGTCGATGGTCCCAGGATTCTCAGAGGCGCGAAAGAGGATGGCGGAAGAGAAGCCCCTCGAGCTGGAAGACGGCGAGAGCGTCAGCTTCGGCGAGGAGTAAATCACCGTCACGCATAAGGGAGAATGGCCATCCGTAGGCCCGTGAACAACCCGCTCGACGAGGCCCACCCATACGAGACATGGGCAATCAACGCACTCCTGGCGGTTTTCCTGCTGATATTCCTCGGGCTCGGCCTCGAGTGGGCGGGGATCGAGAACTTCCTGTCGGAGTCGCTGAACGAGTACTTCATCGACCCGATCAAAGGGGAGTCGACCGGCGATTCGGGCTACAACGCAGTCAACACGATGACCTATGCCATCGTTCTGGGGCTGTTCGTAGTGGCGCTCTCCGCATGGCTCAGGAAGCTCGGGATAGACCCGACCGACACCACCCTGCTCGCCCTCCTCCCATTCATCACATGGGCCGTCTTCGGCGAGGTCGCCGAGGACGCGGAGATGTTCGGGGCCGGTCTGGCACCATACTTCGTCAGCCCTGGCATACACTTCCAGGCCGCCTTCTGGGTCGTGCTAGCCGGTGCAGCGGGAATCTCCCTCGATCGTGCAGAGAGGGAGGGCATCTCCCAGAAGAACGACCTCGAGACCCTGGCGACGGGCCTGATACTGATCCAGTTCGTCGTCTACGCATCCTCGATCTCGGGAAAGGCAGGGGACCTGAGCCTCTGGCCGATGCTCCTAGGTGTGATCGCTGCGATAGCGTTCGCCCTGTGGTCCCGTGAGCTCTCCGGGCTTTTCTCGAACGTCCAGCGGATGGTATACCTCACCGGCGTCGGGGGGTCGCTGATCTTCTTCGGGGCACTAGCCTCATTCACGATAGACTCCCCTCCTGCGGCTGATCGGATTTGGCCGCTAGTGGTCGTGATAGGGGTTCCTGCCGTCGTCTGCTACTGGATGTACTCCCAGGGGAGAAGCGCTGTGGCCGAGCTATCCAGGCAGGGACTGGTGGCAGGCATCCTGCCACCTGGGATGTCCGACGACGAATACAGGAAGTCATCAGCAGACGATCTCCCCGAGAAGGGCATCATCGAACCACTCAGGTCACGTGCAATAATGGCCCAACCACTCGTCTTCCTCGCCGTAGCCGGACAGGTGATGGACGGCCTGGCCACATGGATCGGGATCGACGGCTTCCCCGGCCTCGGTGAGAAGCACGTGGCCTCCCAGCGCGTCATAGATGCCGGCCTGTGGGTCAACGAAAAGCTAGGGATCGAGCACGGCATGCTGGATGAGGGGGTCTGGCTCTTCGCACTGGTCAAGTTCGCCCTGGCCGGCCTGATCTACTACGTATTCTACAGCCTCAACTTCGAGAGGAGGGAGCAGCACCTCAGGCTGCTCATCGGCCTGGCAATGCTGGTAGTTGGCATGGCTCCCGGACTTCGGGACGTCGGCAGGCTCACTCTGGGCGTCTAAATCGTGAAATCACGACTCACGGCCCATTCAATTGAAGACTCCCCTGCACTCTGGCAGAGCGAGCGATATGGAGAGGTTGCCAAACGGGGTCGATTCGAGTGGCGAGGACTTCGCCCAGCGCAGGCAGAGGAACGGAACCCTAGCTGAGGTGCTGAAGTCCAAACTGGACGAAGTAAGGAGGTCCGGCGACGAACCCCACTTCCAGAGGCACAGGGACCGCGGGAAGAGCCTGCCAAGGGAGAGGATAGCAGAGGTCTGCGACCCTGGATCACCCTTCCTGGAGACCTCCGCGCTAGCCGCAGACGGGCTATACGACGGGAGGGCTAGGTCAGCGGGGATAGTCACGGGAATCGGACTCGTCCACGGCAAGGAGTGCATGTTCGTAGCCAACGACGCCACGGTAAAGGGGGGGTCATACTACCCCATGACCGTCAAGAAGCACATCAGGGCCCAGGAGATCGCGGAGGAGAACAACCTCCCTTGCATCTACCTCGTGGACTCCGGGGGGGCGTTCCTCCCGATGCAGGACGAGGTGTTCCCGGACAAGCTCCACTTCGGCAGGATCTTCAGGAACCAGGCGATACTATCCAGCAAGGGAATACCCCAGGTCGCTGCTGTGCTGGGCTCGTGCACGGCTGGCGGGGCATACATCCCCGCGATGTCCGACGAGTCGATCATAGTGAAGGGGAACGGGACGATATTCCTCGCAGGCCCACCACTAGTCAAGGCAGCCACCGGGGAGGAGGTCTCCTCGCAGGACCTAGGGGGGGCCGAGGTGCACACCTCGAAGTCCGGAGTCGCGGACCACTACGCGGAGGACGAGGAAGACGCGCTCAGGATAGTCAGGAACATAGTCGAGAACCTCAACGTCCCCCCCAAGCACAGGCTGGACTCCAAGCCATCCGAGCCACCGGCATACGACGTCGATGACCTGATGGGCATCATCCCGGAGGACAACAGGACGCCATATGACGTCAGGGACGTCATCTCAAGGGTTGTCGACGGGTCCAAGTTCCACGAGTTCAAGCGCCGATACGGGAATACCCTGGTCTGCGGGTTCGCCAGGATCCACGGCTACCCCGTCGGGATAGTGGCGAACAACGGGATACTCTTCTCCGAGTCATCCCTGAAGGGCGCTCACTTCGTAGAGCTCTGCGGCCAGAGGGGCGTCCCGCTGGTATTCCTGCAGAACATCACCGGATTCATGGTCGGTCGCGAGGCCGAGTCGGGGGGGATCGCCAAGGACGGCGCCAAGCTGGTCACCGCAGTATCCTGCGTGCCAGTGCCCAAGTTCACAGTGATCATCGGAGGCTCGCACGGAGCCGGTAACTACGGGATGTGCGGCAGGGCCTACGACCCACGCTTCCTGTTCATGTGGCCCAACGCCAGGATAAGCGTGATGGGGGGGGAGCAGGCGGCCAGCGTGCTGTCCACGGTAGGCAAGGAGGACCCGGACGAGATCCGCGCCAAGTACGAGCGCGAGAGCAGCCCATACTACTCCACGGGAAGGCTCTGGGACGACGGGGTCATCGACCCCAGAGACACCAGGGACGTTCTGGGGCTATCTATTTCCGCCAGCCTCAACGCCCCCATGCCAGAGACTCGCTACGGCGTGTTCAGGATGTGAGATATTGACTCCAGGCCCAATTCCAGAAACCGAGCTCTGCGGGCTGGAGCTCGACGGCGCAGTAGCCAACCTGACCCTCGACAGGACGGACGTCTTCAATGCGCTGAACGCGCAGATAATCTCCGAGATGGCCGAGGTCCTGGAATGGGCCGCAGAGAGGTCAGTGGGCAACACGGGCGAGCTGCTCTCCGCAGACGGCTCCCCAAACCTCAGAGCCCTCGTCATCAGGTCAGAGGGCAAGCACTTCTGCGCCGGGGCCGACATCAACATGATGCGCGACGGCGGGGGGAAGACGCCAGAGGAGAACCGGGAGGACTCGGAGAGGCTCGACAGGCTGTTCCACGGTCTCTGGTCCCATCCCTGCTTCACAATCGCATGCGTCCAGGGGGTCGCCCTCGGAGGAGGAGCGGGCCTGGTCGCATGCTCGGACCACGTCATCGCCGAGCCCAATACGAGGATCGCACTGTCCGAGGCAAAGCTCGGGATATCCGCAGCGGTGATCGGCCCCTACGTGCAACGTCGTCTCGGGAGCGCTGGATTCCGGAGGATGGCCATGCTCGCATCCAGGATAGGCTCGGAGGAGGCCCTCAGGATAGGGTTCGTCGACGAGGTCGCTGGAAGCGCCGAGGACATGGAGGGCTCGGTCTCACGGGTCATCTCCGAGGTGATGACCTCCGGGCCCATAGCCGTGACGTCAGCCAAGCGGATGGTGGCCGAGCTGGACCGCTGGGAGGGTGACGACGAGTCACTGAGGTCATGGACGCTCGACCTAACCAGCAAGATGCGCGGCTCCCCCGAGGGGCAGGAGGGGCTCTCGGCATTCCTGGACGGCAGGAAGCCAGCCTGGTCCCGAGAGGACCGGGAAGGCTGAACATGTCGCTGGAGTGGATGTCGAATGCGCCCAGCCCGTTCTCCAAGGTCCTGGTAGCGAACCGGGGCGAGATAGCGGTGAGGGTCCTCCAGGCGGCCAAGGAGGCCGGGCTCTCATGCGTGGCCGTCTTCTCGGAGTCCGACTCATCCTCCCTGCACGTCGAGATCGCCGACGAGGCGGTCCTCCTAGAGGGTGACACGCTCGAGATGACCTACCTCAACGGGAGCTCCATAATCGAGGCAGCACGGTCAACGGGAGCGGATGCGATACACCCCGGATACGGGTTCCTGTCGGAGAGGTCGGACTTCGCAAGCGCGGTCGAGGCCGCGGGGATCCGATGGATCGGGCCCTCGGCACATGCAATAGAGACGATGGGGGACAAGATCTCCGCCCGCTCGCTGATGATCGAGTCGGGGGTCCCCGTGATCCCAGGCGAGCAGATACCGGTCGAGGAGGGCGCCGACCACCTAGGGGCCCTCGCCAGCGCGGCTGCGAAGGTGGGCTACCCACTCCTGATCAAGGCGAGCGCCGGCGGCGGCGGCAAGGGGATGAGGTCGGTATCGGTCCCGAAGAACCTCAGGAGCGAGTTCGAGGCGGCAGCCAGGGAGGCCTCGGCCGCCTTCGGCGACGGGACCGTGTACATCGAGAGGCTCCTGAAGAGGGCCAGGCACGTCGAGATACAGGTCCTGTGCGACTCCCACGACGGGGCGATCCACCTCAACGAGAGGGACTGCTCCCTCCAGCGCAGGTACCAGAAGGTCATCGAGGAGGCGCCCTCTCCGGCGGTCAGTCCCGGCACCAGGGACGCAATGGGGCACGCGGCAGTGACCGCAGCCCGCTCCGTCGGCTACGTCGGTGCGGGGACGGTGGAGTTCCTCCTCGCCAGCAACGGCGAGTTCTTCTTCCTCGAGATGAACACCAGGATACAGGTGGAGCACCCGGTCACGGAGATGACGACGGGGATAGACCTGGTCCAGAAGCAGTTCGAGGTGGCAGCGGG
>Ga0208522_1000413_pt1 | contig 29146 bp, 24 predicted proteins | sample ETNtaG_25_FD_185763 | JGI IMG/M metagenome (GOLD analysis project Ga0208522, IMG submission 185763) | Marine microbial and viral communities from oxygen minimum zone, Eastern Pacific Ocean - ETNP201302SV86 (SPAdes) (version 2) | ecosystem: Environmental > Aquatic > Marine > Oceanic ... | reverse complement strand
CCTGCACAAGATTTGCCTGCACATTGTGCATCTTGTCCGAGACGATATTGACCACGGTACCGGCACCATAGACACCGATTACCCAGCCCTGATTGACGAAGATTTCCGCCATCTGGGAGACATAGTCATCGGCGACTTCCACTGAAACCGACTGCGATGCCTGATCCCAAAGATCATAGATCTGCTGCAGTTCAGCGCTCGGCTCCATGCCTTCGGCGCCCTTGGTGTTGTACCACTTGAAGCTCTGGTTGGCGTAGCCGTCCGAGCCCATGATGCGGCGCGGATCGGCCGGCACATAGGTCAGGCGGTCAAACGGAATCCAGTGCATCTGGAAGTCGTTATTGGCGCGATTGTTGTCCCACTGGGTCCGGTCGATCACGCGGGGCAGGAATTCGATGCCGACATCGGCAAAGTTTTCAGCCAGAAGTTCGAGCGTTTTGGCGTGAGCGGCGTCATTGGCCTCTACCACCAGGCTGAACCGCTGCCCATCGGGCCGCAGGCGGAAGCCGGCACCATCGCGTTCGCTCAGGCCCGCTTCATCAAGCAGTTCGTTAGCCAGATCGGGATCGTATTCGGTCCAGTGGTTCGACAGTTCCTCGCTGTAATAAGGCGACCCCATCACCGGCGCGGTCTGCAACTCCTTTGCCAAACCCGATTGCGTCAGCTCATTGATCAATTCCCGATCCACGGCAATCGACATGGCATGGCGTACTGCCTCGGTCTCGAACAACCCGCGCAGAACCTCGTCCGTGGTGTTCATGTTGGGCACCAGCGACCACACATTGGAGTCTAGGCCCGGCACGATGTGATAGCCGCCCCGCTCCTCGTTCTCCTTGTAGAAAGTGTAGTTATCCAGGCTCATATAGCGTGCCTGCATGTCGATCTGGCCCTGCGCCACCATCAGGTTGAGCGTTTCGGGATCCTGGAACAGCCGGTGCTCGATGCGATCGATATAGGGGAGCTGGTTGCCCTCCTGATCGACGGCATAATAGTACGGGTTGCGCACCATGGTGACTGTTTCAGCCGGCGCGGGGGTCTCGATTTTCCAGGCGGTGATGACCGGCAGCTCCGGATTGTTCCACCAGCCGGTCAGGGCACCCTTGGATCCCCAAAGATCGGTCCAGGCCGCGACATTGTACTTTTCGGCTGCTGCCGCGAGCTCTTCTTCGCTGGCATATTTGTCGTTGTACTGGCTCAGATAGTGCTTGGGAAACAGGAAACTGGGCCGGTCAAGGCTGGGCTCGCCGGTCGAATCCTTGGCCAGGATCTGCAGGAAATACACATAGGGCTGGGCGAATTTGATGGTGAAGGTGCGCTCGTCCTGAACCTCGAGCTCAAGCGGCACGCCGCCCGGGGCAAAGGTGGGGTCAATCGTCGGCACCAGTGCAGGATTGAGGAATACGTCGTTGTACCAGAACTCGACATCCTCGGTTGTGACCGGCATGCCATCGGACCACTTCAGGCCCTCAAGAAGTGTGAATGTGAATTCGGTCGAATCCTCGTTGACCGAATAGCTCTCGATATAGCCCGGGGTCAGCACTGCCGTGCCGTTCTCATCAGCGGTCCATTTGAGCACGCGCTCTTCCATGAGCTTGGTGGGACCCCAGCGGTCGCCCGGACCGCTATAGGCGCGACGCCAGGTGCCGCCATACTCGCCTACGCTCAGCGCGTTGACCACGGTTGGGTTGGTTGGCAGGCGTTCATCGACCGGCGGCAGGGTCCCCGCTTCTACCATTTCGGTCAACATTGGGGCTTCCTGGAAGGCCCAGGCCGCGACTGTCAGCGACGTGGATGACAGTGCCGCGAGTGAAAGTGCCGCGATCCAATTCTTGGCATTCATAGACTTCTCCTTAACTCACGCGCCAGCCTCCGCTATCTCCGGACCAGCGCAATAATCAGCCATGAGAAGCAGATAGCAGTGAATGCAAAAAATTTTGCACTATCCGTCTCCTCCCGAACACACAGCTGACCGGACGCGCTTATATTGTCTGTTTTTCGGCGCCTTGCCCGCTGTGGGCGCGGGCATATTTGCTGCTGAAGGCGTCAAGTGCAATATGAAATAAATTGCATAACAGGCTGTGTCTGAACTGCATCCAGCATGGTGTCGCGGCGATCGGACCAGCAAGGCATTGAGAAACAACGATTTTGACATACCGGGGCGGATTCCGGACGCATTTGCCTGCCCCTGAAATAAATTCCCCAAACAGTTACTTAGAACGCGAATCGACCGGTCTTTCCAGACGATCGAAACCGCAAATCGTGTTGGAGTGTCTGGCCGTGACCACTCGGATGGGGGTGTTCTGAACCACAGAGGATGGCCAACCGGCCTAGACCAACGTTCGGACGCTTCCGCGAATGGTCAACCGGCAACCCAGCTCCAGCCGGTTGGCCGGCATCGCCGCATCTGCGGCAACAATTCGCTGCTCGAGCAGATTGAGGGCCGCAAGGCCGATATAGTCGAGCGGCACGCTCACCGTGGTCAATGTGGGCGACGTGAACTCGCCAAGGGCCACGCCGTCAAACCCCACGACCGAAACATCATCGGGCAGGATGAATTTGGCTTCCTGCAAAGCGCTGATCACACCCAACGCAAGATTGTCCGCGGCGCAGAAAATCGCCGTGACACCACCGAGCCCGTCATGCTTGGAGAGCCAGCCACGCATGGCCGCAGCGCCCATGTCGGGAAAATAACCCTCCGCATAGTGGACATAAGCCGTCTCGAGGGACAATTCATTGGCCCGGAACGCATCGAGAAAGCCATCACGGCGCCGCCTGACAGTACCACGCCCCTCCCAGGTCAGGTGCATGATGGAGCGATGCCCCTGCGTGATTAGCCAGTTGGTGGCATAGCGTGCCGCAAACCGGTTGCCCGGCGTAACGCTGTCGATCTGCATTTCATGGTCTTCGCCGTTCATCAGTACAGCCGGAATACGGGAACCCGCGATTGCCCTGAGTAGATCGGGCCGGTCATCGCTGAGCAGCAGGATGCCATCCACCTCGGCCTGACGGGCCTGCTCGACCAATTTGGCACCGCTGAAATTGGGCGTATCCACCTCGATCGGCAGCACTCGGATGGAACGCCGCTCGCATTCGCGCATCAGCCGGCTCAGCAGCGTCCAGGAAAACAGGTTGTGCTGGTTGTTCGGAAGCGTGTCGCGCGGCACGGCGAGCATGACACTGCGCAAGACAGCGATAGTGGCCTTTTCGCGCCGCCGCGCCAGATAGCCGAGCTCCCTGGCGGCACTCAGCACCCGTTCGCGCACTTCGAGCGAGATGGTCGCGGTGCCGTTCAGCACATGAGATACGGTAGATGCTGCAACCTCGGCGCGGGCAGCAATGTCTTTTATCCCGACTTTTCGGCTCACACCGGGCCTCTCATGAGTCACCTATGATCGTGACTCTATGTGACCTCAAGCCAGACTTCGCAACCTATGATTTTCCGCGGAACCCCACGCGGGCGCGCATCATGAGCGAACCCGGGAAGTTGGCCGCCGGCAAATGTGCCGACGGCTTCTCCAGTCGGTGGATCAGGCAGACCGGTTCTTGTTGTACAGATCGAAGAACACGGCGGCGAGCAGCACCACGCCCTTGATCATCTGCTGCCAGTCGATATTGACGCCCATAATCGACATACCGTTGTTCATCACACCCATGATGAAGGCACCGATCACCGCGCCTGCCACCTGGCCAACACCGCCTAGCGCCGAAGCGCCGCCGATGAACACGGCCGCGATCACGTCCAGTTCCAGCCCCTGCCCCGCCTTTGGCGTCGCCGAATTGAGGCGGGCGGCATAGATCATGCCAGCCAGCGCCGCCAGGGCGCCCATGATGGCGAAGATGTAGAAGGTGGTGCGTTCGGTCTTGATGCCCGAGAGCGCCGCCGCCTTGAGATTGCCGCCAAGGGCGTAGATGCGGCGGCCGAAGGTCAGGCGCTTGGTCATGAAGACAAAGAAGGCGATGAGAACCCCCATCACCACCAGCACATTGGGCAGGCCGCGATAGGAGGCGAGCATATAGGCGAAGAACAATACCAGCGCCGAGATCACCACATTCTTGATGATGAACAGGCTGAACGGCTCAACGTCGTAGCCGCGCGCCAGACGACGGCCGCGCCCGCGGATCGAGAAGAACACCATGCCGACAATGGCTAGAATGGCGATGACCATGGTGGTGGAGTGCAGCACCACGTTCTGCCCGTTTTCGGCCAGCCAGGGCATGGTGATCGGGCCAACGATATCGGGGATAAAGCCGGCCGAAAGCATCTGGAACTCGGCCGGGAACGGGCCAACCGACTTGCCGGCCAGGATGGCCAGCGACAGCCCCTTGAAGATCAGCATGCCGGCCAGCGTGACGATGAAGGCCGGAACCCGGTGATAGGCAATGATATAGCCCTGCGCAGCCCCGATGGCAGCGCCGGCCACGAGACAGATGGCGCCAGCGACCAGCGGATGGGCCAGGAAAGCCAGCTCGGGCGGGAAATTCCAGCCCACCATAAGCATGGCTGCCAGTGCGCCGATGAAGCCGGAGACCGAGCCGACCGAAAGGTCGATGTGCCCGGCCACGATGACCAGAAGCATGCCCAGCGCCATAACGATGATGTAGCTGTTTTGCAGGATGATGTTGGTCAGGTTCACCGGCTTGAACAGCACGCCATTGGTGAAATACTGGAAGAACAGCATGATGAGGATCAGCGCCAGCAGCAGGCCATAGTCGCGCATATTGGCGCGCAGGGCGCCAATCAGCGTCATTTCATGGGCCTGAGCCGGCTGGGCCGCGGAACCGGTTCCGGTCGGTGCAGTTTCGGTGGTCATGATGCCTTTCCTTCGGCGCGCACGATGGAGCGCATGATCTTTTCCTGGCTCGCCTCGCTGGTGGGCATTTCGCCCACGATGCGGCCTTCATTCATAACATAGAGACGGTCGGTGATGCCCAGGAGCTCGGGCATTTCCGAGGAGATCACCAGGATCGCCTTCCCCTGGGCGGCGAGCTGATTGATGATGGTGTAGATTTCGTATTTGGCCCCGACGTCGATGCCGCGGGTCGGCTCGTCGAGAATGAGCACATCAGGGTTGGCGTAGAGCCATTTGCTCAGCACCACCTTTTGCTGATTGCCGCCAGAGAGGTTGCCCACGACCTGATAGACGCTGGAGGAGCGGATATTGGTCTTCTTGCGGTAATCATTGGCCGCATCGAGCTCGGCCAGATCGTCGATCACGCCCCAGCGCGACACCCCCATCAAATTGGCGATGGTGGTGTTGTGCTTGATGTGATCGATCAGATTGAGGCCATAGGTCTTGCGGTCCTCGGTGGCATAGGCAATGCCATTGCGGATCGATTTATCGACACTTGAGGTATCCACCTTCTGGCCGTTGACGAAGACCTCACCCGAAATCTTCTGGCCGTAGGACTTGCCGAAGACGCTCATGGCAAATTCGGTACGCCCCGAGCCCATCAGACCGGCAATACCCACAACTTCACCCTTGCGGAGTGAGATATTCACATTGTGAATAATCTGGCGCTCGCGATGCTGGGGGTGGAAGACGTTCCAGTTGCGCACCTCGAGCACGACTTCGCCGACATTCGGGGCGCGCGCCGGATAGCGATCATTGAGGGCGCGGCCCACCATCGAGGTGATGATACGATCCTCGGTGATGTCCTCAGTGTTCATCGTCTCGATAGCCTTGCCATCGCGGATCACGGTCACACGATCAGCTATGCGGGATATCTCGTTGAGTTTGTGGCTGATGATGATCGAGGTGATGCCCTGATTCTTGAATTCGAGCAGCAGATCGAGCAGTGCCTGGCTGTCTTTTTCGGACAGGGATGCGGTGGGCTCGTCGAGGATGAGCAATTGCACCTGCTTGGAGAGCGCCTTGGCGATCTCGACAAGCTGCTGCTTGCCAACCCCGATATTGGTGATCAGCGTGTCGGGATCTTCCCTGAGTCCCACCATCTTGAGCAGCTTGCGCGCGCCGTCGCGGGTCTCGTCCCAATCGATGATGCCGCCCTTGGCCTGCTCATTGCCCAGAAAGATATTCTCGGCAATCGAAAGCAGGGGGACGAGCGCCAACTCCTGATGGATGATGACGATGCCCTTGTGCTCGCTGTCGCTGATCGATTTGAAGTGCTGCTCTTCACCCCGGTAAATGATCTGCCCGTCATACGAGCCGGCAGGATAGACCCCGCTCAGCACCTTCATCAGGGTGGACTTGCCCGCGCCGTTCTCGCCACATATGGCGTGGATCTCGCCCTCGCGCACGTCCAGATTGACGTCGGAGAGCGCCTTAACGCCGGGGAAAGTCTTGGTGATGCTGCGCATCTCCAGAATGGTCTTGGTCATGCTGACCCTGTCATTTCAGTGACCGAAAATGGGCTCGCCGGGCGTATTGCCCTCGCGGGCCCGGCCCTCCAGACGCCTTCGATGAGCGCGGAGAAAGCCCGGTGAACTTGCTTGAGTAGGGACCCCGAACAATCGGGATCCCTGGTTCCAGAGGCTGCTTACTGCAGCTCTTCAGCCTTGATGTAGCCCGACTTGACCACGCGTTCTTCGTAGTTGGTGATATCGACCTCATACGGGGTCAGCAGGATCGAGGGCACAACCTTGACGCCATTGTCATAGGTGGTGGTGTCAAGGCCGGCCGGCTCTTCGCCCGAGAGCACGGTATCGATCAGCTGGGCGGTGTACTGCGCCAGTTCACGGGTGTCCTTGAACACGGTCGAGTACTGCTCACCGGCAATGATTGCCTTGACCGACGGGGTTTCGGCGTCCTGACCGGTAATGATCGGCCATTCGAGATCGCCAGACCCATAACCAACGCCACGCAGCGACGAGATGATGCCGCGGCTCAGGCCATCATAGGGAGACAACACGCCATGCACGCGGCTGCCGTCCGAATAGTTGGCGGACAGGATATTGTCCATGCGCGCCTGGGCGACAGCGCCGTCCCAGCGAAGCGTGCCGACCTGTTCCATGCCCTGCTGGCCCGACTTGATGACAATGTCACCGGCGTCGATCAGCGGCTGCAGCACGGCCATGGCGCCGTCGTAGAAGAAGAAGGCGTTGTTGTCGTCCGGCGAACCGCCGAAGAGCTCGACGTTCCAGGGCTTTTCATCGCCAAAGCGGGCTTCGAGACCCTTGACCAGGCTGTTGGCCTGAAGCACGCCCACCTGGAAGTTGTCGAAGGTGGTGTAGTAGTCGACATTCGGGCTTTCCAGGATCAGGCGGTCATAGGCAAAGACCTTGACGCCCTGATCGGCGGCGTTCTGCAGCACGGCCGAAAGCGTAGTGCCATCAATCGACGCCACCACGAGAGCCTTGACGCCCTTGGTGACCATGTTTTCGATCTGGGCAAGCTGGTTCGGAATGTCGTCTTCCGCATATTGCAGGTCGACAGTGTAGCCCATGCCTTCGAGGGCGGACTTGAGCTCGTTGCCGTCCGAGATCCAGCGCAGCGACGACTGTGTCGGCATGGCGATACCGACCTGGCCCTTGTCCTGGGCGAAAGCGGCGGTGGCTGCGGATGCAACCAGAGCACCCGTAGCGAACAGCGTCGCAATTGATTTGAGAACCTTCACGTCTCGACTCCCTAAAACTTTCGAGATTGGTTGATTATCGTCTTCTGGGTTCGGGAAAGTCAGGCAGTCCCAAGCCGGCCAGCAAGCGCACAACGACAAAGCTGCACCATTGATCGCCGGCTGAAGCCGCCTCTTGAACAAGTCGACGCCTGTTGGGCATCGCCTCTTAACAGAACTACTTGAATCCTCCGGCACGGACGGCAGACCACCGCCATGGACTCTCCCAAGCCCGTGCGCTGGAAGCTAGAATAATCAGATAGGCGTGTAAAGCGTTCGAACCTCGCATGGCCTTATTTTTCGACTATCGCAAAAATATTCCGATCATGCTGCGCCTCGCATATGCACGACGACGAACACGTGGGAGTAGGGTCGTCAGGAGTTGAAGTCGAACCGAAAAGGGCGCAAACATATACCAAGTTATCTGATAAGTTGGAGTGTCGAGAATTTCCAGAAGCGGCCCCATAGCTGGGCGGGGAAGCGCTGCCACCGATGTTGCGGACGACCTTGCCCAAGAGATCCTCACGGCTCTGACGCCTGGCGCCAGCCTGCCCAGCGAAGCTGAGCTGGCCGACCGCTATGCGGTCAGCCGTCTAACAATCCGCGAGGCGGTCAAGCTGCTTGCGGGGCGCGGTCTGCTCGATATTGCGCGCGGCCGAAAGGCTGTGGTGCGCGAACCGGATGGCACTGCCTTTTCAGACTTTCTGACATCGCTGCTGAATAACGACTCCAAGAGCCTTTTCGACCTGATCGAAGTGCGGCTATCGCTGGAAGTGCAGAGTGCGACACTGGCCGCCAAACGTGCCAATCGCGCCGGATTGGCGGCAATTGAAAGTGCATTGCGCGGGATGCAGGACAATGCCGAAGCGGCCCTGGCTGGCGATCCGGCGGCCGATCGCCGCTTCCACGATTTCGACGTAGGCTTCCACGAGGCCATCGCCCTGGCCAGCGGCAATCGCATTCTTGGCTACTTGTTTGAGGCCATGTCCGCCCAATTGCGGCACGGCATCCAGATCAGCCGCCGCGGCCACGCCAATCGCGGACACACCCTGTTTGACACCATCGAATGGCATCAGCGCATTCTTGAGGCGATCCGGGCCGGCAATCCCCGAGCCGCCGGCGAAGCCATGCGCCTGCACCTCAAGGACACAGAGAGCGATATTCGCAACGCGCTGTCCAACGTCGCCGATCAGCCGGCCTGATCGGCCTGCCGGCAGCTATTGCTGGCCAGCGCTCCGTTCAGGCAGCGCCGACCCGACATAGGCCTGCAACAGGCGCGTGAGGGCCTCGAGCGAGGCCATATGCGTGCGTTCCCAGCCATGCGAGCTATCCAGGGAAAAGCAGGCTAGTCCCACCCGGATATCCCACCCGGCCTCCACCGCCGCAGCACTGTCCGATCGATAGTGGCGAAACGTGTCCCGCACATGGGCGATGTCATGGCGCGCACACAGATCGAGCAGGTGCCGCGTTACCCGTTCATCGAACGGCCCCTGCCGGTCGCGCATGGCAATGGTCACCGCATCGTCGCGGCTCGCCTGGCTCGGCGCCGTGACCGCATTGTCGATGGCAAGCAATTCCTCCACTTCGGGCCCGAACCCGTGCGTCCCGCCGATACCGATCTCTTCGGCAATGGTGAACATCGCCTGGAAGGGTATATCGACATGAACATGCCCTTCGGTGATCGACTTAAGCAGCGCCAGAAGCGTGGCGCATCCGGCCTTGTCGTCGAGGTGGCGCGAAACGATGAAGCCGTCGATGACTTCCGGTTGCGCATCGACGGCCACCATGTCCCCGACATTGAAGCCAGCAGCCTTGAGCGCTGCCGCATCGGACAGTTCCGCATCCACCCGGACCTCCAGATTATCCCAATCGGCGGGCTGCGTATCGACCTCGGTATTGAAGCGATGACCGGAGGCCTTGAGTGGCAGGATCGTGCCGCGATGCTGTGCCTTGTCCGAGAAGATCGTGACCCGCGCCCCCTCGGCGAAGCGGGCGGCCCAGGTGCCCGTATTGCGCAGCGCCAGCCGGCCATTAGGTTTGAGTTCGGTAACCATGGCCCCAAGCGTATCCAGATGCGCGGCCAGGGCGCGACGCGGCGGTCCATCCCCGACCTCGACATAGAGCACGCCACGCCGGGTATATTTCGGTTCCAACCCCAATTCGCGCAGCCAGCCATCGACGAGGGCTACGGCCCGGCCGGTCATCCCGACCGGGCTCGGCGTCCGGACCAGCTGTAGCAGGCAATCGAGCAGATAGTCCTTGTCGATCATGCCGGCCGCCGTTTTCTCCCGCGGCGCGGGGCGGCTTCTTCACTCAGGAACCGATCCATCAGCTTGGCCTGGAGCCCCAGCATGTGCTTTTCGGCCTCCGCCATGTGCTCGGCCAGGATAGCCGAGGCAGCCTCGGCATCGCGGCGGCGCATGGCCGCGATCAGATCGCGCTGATGCTCGATACCGGACTGTCGCAGCACCGGTTCGGGCTGCACATAGATGTCCTGGGCGATGGCAAGGTCCTTGAGCAGACGCTGCAGGAAGCGGCAGGTAAAGGCCAAGATCGGATTGTCGGCATATTCGGCAACCACGCCATGAAAATCGAGCTCGGCCATGCGCTGGTTCCAACGCTCCGTGGCATCGGCCGGCTCATGGTCATAGACCGCGATGATGGCTTCCAGACGGTTGAGACCAGCTTCGTCGATATGCGGGGTGGCACTGGCTGCCGCCAGCGGTTCGAGCGCCTTGCGCATCTCATAGATATTGGCAATCGAGAGGTTCTTGGCGAACAGGAAATTGGACAACAGGCTCATCGCCCGCCCTTCCGACATCCGCTCGATAAAGGCGCCGCCGCCAGGACCGGTGCGCACCGAAATCAGCCCCTGCACCTCGAGTGCCTTCAATGCTTCCCGCACCGTGCCCTTGCTCGCGGCAAACTGGCTAATCAGGTCGCGCTCCTGCGGCAGGCGGTCGCCCGGTGCCAGACCATGTTCCACGATCATCCGCTTGATGGCGTCGACAATCTCGTCGGTTCGCTTGCGGCGTGGACGCTCGTCCATGCTTGGGTCTATCTCGTTCATGCAGCATCCGAGGTCGTCAGGCGCGGCGCGCTGGAAATCAGCGCCCGCGTATAGTCGTGTTGTGGCGCGGCGAACAGCTGGGCCGCCGGCCCCACCTCGACAACCTCCCCCAGATACATAACCGCGACGCGATCGGAAATCGATTCCACCACCGCCAGGTCGTGGCTGATGAAGAGATAGCTCAGCCCCAGATCATCTCGCAATTGCTGGAGCAATAGCAGCACCTGTGCCTGCACCGAGACGTCCAGGGCACTGACAGGTTCGTCCAAAACCAGAATGCGCGCCTCTGCGGCCAGCGCACGAGCAATCGCAATGCGTTGGGCCTGCCCGCCAGAAAACTCATGCGGAAAGCGTTGCAGCGTATCGATCGGCATCTGCACCGCGTCGATCAACTCCTTCTTGCGGCTGGCCCGCTTTTGTCCGTCATAGCCACACAGCAAGCGCAGAGGCACATCGAGAATGTCGCCGATGGTCTTGCGCGGGTTGAGCGAGGCAACGGGGTCCTGGAACACATATTGGATGGTTCTGCCAAAAGCGCGGGAGCCCGCCGATGCCAGCTCTTCCCAGGGCTTTTCGTCAATTGACATGCTACCCGAGGTGGGATGCTCCAACCCCACCAGCATGCGGGCAAGTGTCGACTTGCCGGACCCGCTCTCGCCCACAATGCCCAACGTCTCGCCCCGCATCAGGTCAAGCGAAATGCCCTTTACCGCATGAACCTCATTGGCCTTGCGTCCGAAGAGGCTACGCCCGCCACCAAAGGTCTTGACCAGATCCCTTATCTGCACCGCCGTCTCGCTCATGCCCCCGCTCCCGAAAACAGCGGCCGCACCCGATTGAGAAATGCCTGCCCTTCGCCCAGTTCCGGCACGCAGGCAATAAGGCGCTTGGTGTAGTCGTGCTGCGGATCGCGCAACACATCATTGGTGTCACCCTGCTCGACAATCTCACCGTTTTTCATCACCGCCACGCGGTCGCAGACCTGCGCCACAACGCCAAAATCATGGGTTATCAGCAGGAGCGCCAGCCCGCGTTCCTTGCGCAGATTTTGCAACAGTTCGAGAATGCGCGCCTGCACAGTGACATCAAGTGCGGTGGTCGGCTCGTCGGCGATGATGATGTCCGGGTCGTTCGCCAGGGCCATGGCGATGCCGATACGCTGCCTCTGTCCGCCGGACAGTTCATGCGGATAGGCCGTCGCTCGCTCGGCAGCATCGCGAATGCCAACGGTTTCCATCAGTTCCACAGCCCGGCGTTTGGCCTCAGCCCTGCCCACATTGTCGTGCACAAGAATGGCTTCAGCGATCTGTGCGCCAACCCGGAACAGCGGATGCAAAGTGGTCAGCGGGTCCTGAAAGACATAGGCGACGCGCCCACCGCGCAGACCGAGCAATTCCTGCTCGCGCAGCGAGAGCACCTCTCTTCCGTCCACATAAACGCCACCCGCCGTTATGACGCCCGGCGGCGAGGCCACGAGCCCCATCAGCGACAGCGCCGTCACCGACTTGCCCGAACCGCTCTCGCCAATCAGCCCCAGGCATTCCCCTTTGCCGAGCCGGAAGCTGATATTCTTGACCGCCGGCGCGATCGAGCTGCCATCGTCAAATCCCGTCGAGAGATTGTCCACCACCAGCGCCGGCGCGTCCTCAAGCTCAGCAGCGGGCTTGGTCTTGCGATCAATCTTGGTCACCGGCATAGGCCGGTCCAGCGCCCCGGAGCGCAGGCGCGGATCAAGCACGTCCCGCACCCCATCGCCCAGCAGGTTGATGCTCATCACCAGAATGAAGATCATGATGCCCGGAATGATCGACGCATGCGGCGCGGTGAACAATTGCGCCCGCGCCTGCCCCAGCATGGAGCCAAGATCGGAGGTCGGCGGCTGCGCGCCCAGACCGAGGAAGCTCAGACCCGCGGTTTCCAGGATCATCCAGCCCACCGTGGTTGACATGGTGATGACGATTACCGGCAGCACATTTGGCAGCACCTCGGTGAACAGAATGGCCGGATGGCTCTTGCCCGAAAGCCGCGCCGCATCAACGAATTCGCGATTGCGGATCGAAACCGTCACACCCCGTATATTGCGCGCAAAGAACGGGATATTGACGATGGCAATGGCATAAAGCGCATTGAGCAGCCCCGGCCCCAGCGCCGCCACGATGGCAATCGCCAGAAGGATATAGGGGAAAGCCATCAGCATATCGACAAAGCGCATCAGGACGCTATCGGTCGCGCCCCGCGCATAGCCCGCCACCAGCCCGATCAACGACCCGAAGATTGCCGCCAGCGCCGTCGCGCTAACCCCCACGAGCAACGATACCTGCGTCCCCCAGATCAGCCGCGAGAGAATATCCCGCCCCAGATGATCGGTCCCCAGCAGATGCCCGTTGCTGAACGGGGGCAGCAGCCGGTTCGGCTGGTCGGTAATGTCGGGATTGGGCAGTGGTAATACCGGCGCCAGAATGGCCAGCACCACGATGAAGCCGAACATGAACAGGCCCGCTGCCGCCAGGCGATTGGCCATCAGCAATTGCCAATTGCTGCGGCGCTTGCGGGGTTCGGGCGCAGTCAGGGTCATGTCTGTCATGCCTTGAGCCTCGGATCGAGCATGGCTTGGGCAACATCGGCCAAAAGGTTGACGAGCACATAGACCGTCGCGGCCACCAGCACCCCGCCCTGCACCAGCAGTAGGTCGCGCGTGGATACCGCCTTGACCAGCATCTGCCCCAGTCCCGGCCACTGGAACACGGTTTCGATATAGACCGCTCCACCCAGCACAAAGCCAGCCTGGATGCCGATCACCGGAATAATGGAAACCAGCGCCGCGCGGAACGCATGGCGATAGATCACTGCGTTCTCGCTCAGCCCCTTGGCGCGCGCGGTGCGGATGAAATCCTGTCGCAACACCTCCAGCATGGCCGCCCGTGTCAGCCGCGCCACCACCCCTGTGGCGACAATGGCCAGCGTACCCGCCGGCAGGATCAGATGGCGCAACAGGTCCGGCAGATCGCCACCGCCATAAACCGCATACATGCCCGAGGCCGGCAGCAACCGCCACTGCACCGCAAAGAGCAGGATTAGCACCAGCCCCAGAAAAAAGGCCGGCATGGAAATGCCGATCAGCACAAAAAACGTCACGATCCTGTCCGTCCAGCCGAACTGGCGCACTGCCGAAACTATGCCTGCCAGAATGCCGAGGACCGAACAGATGACCAGAGATGCGCCCGCCAGGATGAGCGTCGCCCCAAACCGCTCCAGCACTTCGTCAAGAACGGGCCGATTGAGGATATAGGAGCGCCCGAAATCCCCCTGCAGCAGATTGCCGATCCAGATCACATATTGCTCCGGCCAGGAGCGATCGAGCCCCAGCGCCCGGTTGATGCGCTCGACATTTTCCGGCGTGGCGTATGACCCCAGCAGCGCTTGGGCGGGATCACCCGGGATAAGTTTCATCACCAGGAACACGATGATCGACAATCCCAAAATCACCGGGATCGCGGCCAGCAGGCGCTTGCCGATATAGGCGGTCATGTCTGGTCCTCCTCTAATCCCGGGCCTGGAGTTATCCCCTCACCGACCTGCGCCGACGCGGAGCGCCGGATGGGGGTCCCTCCCCCACCCGGCACAAGCCTATGGCTTGCTCACGTCCCGCAGCACCAGACCGAAGTCCGGCTGCAGCTCGAAGTCGCCCACGGCACTGGTGACGACCGCATTCTGCTTCCAGTTGGCCACGAACAGCCAAGGCGCGTCCTCATGAGCGATTTCCTGCACCTGCTTGTAGAGTTCGGCGCGCTCCGCCTGGTCGGTCGCAACGCGGGCCTGGTCGAGCAGGGCGTCCACTTCCGGGTTTGAATAGTAGGACGAGTTGAACCCGCCCTCTTCCGGCCAGGCGGCCGTGCGCAACGTGAGGAAGGGCAGCGTGTCGGGGTCAGAGGTCATCCATGCCATTTCAGCCATATCCGCCTTGCCTTCCAGGCCCGGATTCACCTCCGAAAGGAAGGTGTTCCACTCATAGGTCTGGATTTCGACATCAAGGCCCACCGCAGCCAGATCGGCCTGGATGGCCGTGCCCATCGGCACCGGATCGAGCATGCCCGAACCGCCTTCGGTGACGAGGAAGGTCAGCGACGCACCTTCCGCACCGGCCTCGGCCAGCAGCTGCTTGGCCATTTCCGGATCATAAGGATAGGGATCGACCTCTTCATTATAGGCCCAGTTGAACGCTGGCGGGATTGGCCCAGCTGAAACCTCGGCCGTGCCTTGCAGCACGTCGTTGACCAAGCTCTCCTTGTTGACCGCATAGTTCACCGCCTGGCGCACCCGCACATCGGTGAAGGGCCCCTCCTTGGCGTTGAGCATCACATACCAGACATGGGGGCCGACGGCCTCCACCACCTGGTAATTGGCATCGTCACGGAACTGCGCGACATTGTCCGGCGGCGTTTCGAGCAGTACGTCGATCCCGCCAGAGAGCATCTCGGCGACACGCGTATTAGCGTCGGTGATAGGGCGGAAAATGGCCGCCTCCAGCGCCGGTGCGCCGTCCCAATAATCGTCATTGCGCGAAGCGACGACGCGCGTATTGGATTGCCACTCCTCGAATTTGAACGGGCCGGTGCCAACAGGATTACGCCCATAATCGGCGCCATACTGCTCAACCGCCGCCGGCGAGACAATCAGGCCCGTCGGCGAGGCCAGATTGGACATGAAGGGCGCAAAGGGCTCGTTGAGGGTGAACTTGACCGTCAGGTCATCGATCACTTCCACATTCTCGACCGAGGAGAAGAAGAAGGAGAGCGGGAACGGACCGGTATCGGCAAAGGGGTGAGTCTCGTCCAGCATGCGGTCGAAATTGAACTTGACCGCTTCGGCATTGAAGGGCGTGCCGTCGTGGAAGCTGACACCTTCACGCAGGTTGAAAGTATATTCGAGCCCGTCATCGGAAATGATCCAGTCGGTGGCCAATGCCGGTTCGATCTCCAGCGTGCCGGACTTGTTGCGCACCAGCCCGTCATAAAGATTGACCGCGATGCGGAAGTCATTGGCGGCAGTGGAAACATGCGGGTCCAGCGAGGCTGGCTCCGCAATCTGCCCGACCACCAAAACATTGGGCGGCGTCTGGGCAGCCACCGGCGATACCAGTGCCAGGGCAGTGGCGGCGAGCAACGGCGCCAGTCCGTACCATTTGAATGTCATCGAAACCTCCTTGCGTTCCCTCAACCATTGCCTCGCGGCCCCTACCGTGAGACAAGGAATGTGTAATTTATCATCATAAATATCAGTCGCCGTCAATTTATGCTGATAAATTTGGAGGAAGGACTTCGCCGGTATGACTTTTTCGATCGCCGCACGAGATGCTCGAACCGGTGCGCTGGGCGTCGCAACCGCAACGGCCGGCCCGGCCGTCGGCGCCCTGGTGCCACATGGGCGGGCCAACGCCGCGGCGGTCGCCACCCAGGCCATGACCAACCCCTATATAGCCATCGATCTGCTCGCCAATGTCGAGCAAAACGGCGCTCAATCGGCGCTGGACCTGGCTCTGGCTGCAGATCCGGAAAGCGACCGGCGGCAAGTTATTGTCGTGGATGCAGAAGGCGGCATTGCTGTGTGGACTGGTGGGAGTTGCCAGGGCTATGCCGGTCACCGCACCGGGAAAGATCTTGCCGTGGCTGGTAATATTCTGGCCGGCCCCAGTGTGTTGGACGCCATGCTGGACGCCGCCTCGTCAACACTGGAAATGCCCGAAAAACTGCTGGCGGCACTAAAGGCAGGCCATGCAGCCGGTGGCGATAGCCGCGGCATCAACTCGGCCGCGCTCAAGGTCTATGGCAGCCAGGCCTATCCCGATGTCGATCTGCGCATCGACTGGTCTGCCGATCCCCTCGCCGATCTGGCCGATCTGATGCAGCGCACATTGACCGGGGGATATGCGGAGTTCTTTGCCCAGGTCATGCGCCGCGGCTGAACCGCTGTCGACCCAGCGGCACCTGGCGTGCCCGAGCTACGGCCCCGTTCGACAGCGCATCTAGTAAACAAGAAAATCCCGCAGCAGCCCGATCTGCCTGTCATCCGCCAAGGTCGGTGCATGGCCGCATTCGGGGATGACGACCAGTTCAGGGCATGGCCCCCGCATCCGCATAGCGCTGGCAATGGTCGGCGGCAACACGTCGGAGTGTTCGCCGCGGATCAGCAGTGTACGCGCAATCACCGCGTCATAGGCATCCCACACATCCAGATCGGCCTTGTTTTCCGCCATGGTCGAGACAATGGCCGGGTCATAATGCACCGTCACCTTGCCGCCATCTGTCCGGCGCATCGAGGTATCAACCATACGACGCCAGAATGTCTCCGAATTGGCGCCGAACGGGGCATAGGTGCGGCGCAACCATGCTTCGTAGTCGGCCACGCTGTCGAACGTTGGAGGATTGCCAACATAGTCGGCAATGCGCCGCGCACTGTCATAAGGGATGTCCGGCCCCACATCATTGATGACCAGATGCGTAATGCGCTCCCGCAGCAATCCAGCCGCAAGCGTAATACCCAACAGCCCACCCATGGACGTCCCGACCCATCCCAGCCGTCCGATATCATACCGGTCCAGCATGGCCTGGGTCATTTCGCCATAGGTGGCAAAGGTATAGTCGGCCGCCCCTCTTGCCGACCAGGCTGATAGTCCGCGCCCCAGCGTATCCGGGCACAGCACGAAGAAGTCCCTGGACAATGCCTGTGCAGCCTCGTCGAAATCGCGGCCAGTCCGCGCCAGGCCGTGCCACATCACCAGTGCCGGATTAGCGCGGTCGCCCCATTCTGTCAGATGCATTTCGAAGCCAGCGGCGTCGATATAGGTCGAACGCGGCGCAGTCACTTCTGCCCTCCCTTGCCCAGCAGGGTGCCGACAATGCCCGATGGGAAGAAATAGACGAGGAGAATGAAGCCCAGGCCAAGCCAGAGCAGCCAGCGCTCAGGATTGAGCAGGTCGGGCAAAACCGGAACGCTGGCCGTTGCTTCGGCGCCAAGCGCCATCAGGTCCTTGAGATAGTATTGCGCCAGCGTCATCAGCACCACGCCAATGACCGCCCCCAGCATTGTCCCCATGCCGCCGATGACCACCATGAGCAGGATGTCGATCATGATGTCGAACGACAGCACGACATCCGGCCCGGTATATTTGAGCCAGACGGCGCGCAATATGCCCGCGCAGGCAGCTATGCCTGCGGCGATGCAGAAAATGGTCGTGCGATAGAACACCACGCGATAGCCGATGGCCTCAGCGCGCATCTCGTTCTCACGGATCGCCTTGAGCACGGAACCCAATGGCGAGGCGACGATGCGCATCATTATGAGGAACAGCAGCAGCGCCGAGATGAAGACGAAATAATAGAGCGCGATCTTGCCGTTGAGAGAAACACCAAACAGCCGGACAGCCTTGTCCTCGGCATCGGTCAGCAATTCGAAGGCCGGCGAAAACAGGCGCGGGATGGAATAGGTGATGCCGTCCTCACCGCCGGTGAAGTCCGAAAGCTGGCTGGCCAGCACCATCATCACCGAGGCGGCCGAGAGCGTTACCATGGCAAAGAAGATCGCCTTGACCCGCAGCGAGAGCAGCCCGATCAGCAGCGCCAGCACCAGGGCCGCGGCGACCCCGATCCCACCGCCCACCAGAATGGCTTCGAAACCCGGCCCCATCGCCTTGAGCGCAATGGCCGTGCCATAGGCGCCCATGCCGAAGAACATGGTGTGCGCGAACGAAACGATCCCGGTATAGCCGATCAGCAGATCGTAGCTGGCCACCAGAACGATGAAGACGCAGATGCGGGCGGCCACTTCCTGGCTGCGCACGTCCGGGAACAGGAAGGGCGCCAGCGCCAGCGCCAGGCCGATCGCGATCACCGCCCCATAGACGGCCAGCCGTCCGGTCCAGCCTGCCGCCGCGACGGGCCGCACGTGCGATGCGCCGAGCGCGGTGTTGTTCTGTGCCATGCTCATCTCCGCCTCACCGCTTGACCGCCGGCAGCAACCCATAGGGGCGCCAGAGCAGGATCGCCATCATCAGCAACATGTTCGATGCCAGCGCCATCTTCGGCACGAGAAAGGCGACGTAGTTGGCCATCAGCCCAACCAGCAGCGCGCCCAGCAGCGAGCCCTGGATGGAGCCCAGCCCGCCAATGATGACCACGATGAACACCAGGATCATCATCTCCGAGCCCAGCGCCGCAGTGATCAGGCCCTGGTAGCCAGCCCACATGGCCCCGCCCATCGCCGCCAGGGCTGACCCGGCCATGAAGACGAGAATGAAGAGCCGGTCGATACGAAATCCCAGGGCCTCAACCATTTCCCGGTTTTCGACGCCAGCCCGGATAAGCAGGCCCAGCCGCGTGCGATTGAGCAGGAGATAAAGCCCGATATAGACCAACAGCCCGAGCAAAAATGCAAAGATGCGGTAGATCTCAACCGAAACCCCCGCAAAGACGATCGAGCCGGTCAGCACCGCTGGGCGCGGCACGGGGATTGGCGCACCGCCCCAGATCAGCAGGATCAGTTCTTCGGCCACGATCAGTGCTCCGACCGTGATCAGGATCTGCCGCAGATGGTCTTGATAGACCGGTTTGATCACCACCCGTTCAAAGAACCAGCCGGCCAGCCCACCGAAAATCGTAGCGACCGCAATGGCGATGAGCAGCCCCGTCAGGTTGAGCGCCGGATTGCCGCCCGTCACCCAGAAACCCAGCCAGCCCAACACCGTCGCGCCGATAAAGGCACCCGCGGTGACAAAGGCGGAATGGCCGAAATTGAGCACGTCCATAAGTCCGAAAATCAGCGACAATCCCGAAGCCATGAGAAAAATCATCATGCCCATGGCCAGTCCCGCAATGGTCAGCGTGGCCCAGGTCGAGGGCTGGCCGATCAGGATGAGGGCAATGCCTGCCAGCGCCAGCGGCAGCAGCATCACGCCGCCAAAACGGTCGATACTGGCCGTCATCCGTGCACGAAGAGGAAGGGAAGTGTCGGTCATATCGTCCTCAATGGGCTTCCAGCGACAGGCTGAGAAGACGGCTCTGCAGCGCCGGGTCCTTGACGAGATCGGCCATGGCTCCACGATGCACGATGCGCCCGTCATCGATCACCGCAACCGTCTGCCCCAGCGCGCTCGCGAAGTGGAAGTTCTGCTCGACCAGCAGGATCGTGGTTTCCTCAGCGATTTCTCGGAAAGCCGCGATCATGTTCCGGATGATCGAAGGGGCCAGCCCCTTGGTCGGCTCGTCGATCAGGATCAAATCGCGCTTTTCGATAATGGCCCGGGACACCGCCAGCATCTGCTTCTGCCCACCCGAAAGGGCATGCGCCGGCTTGGTCCAGAACTGCTTGATGGCCGGAAAGATATGGTAGATGCGATCAAGCCTCCGGCTGTCAAAGCTGCCATCATGGCTGGCCAGCCGCATATTTTCCTCAACCGTCAGCCCACCGAATATGCCCATGTTCTCGGGCACAAAGGCGATGCCGCGCCGCGCGATATCGGGTGTCGGAAACCCCGCAATATCGGCGCCGCGAAACCGCACGGAGCCGCGCCGAGGCCTCCACAATCCCATGATCGTGCGCAACGTCGTTGTCTTGCCTGCCCCATTGCGCCCCAGAATCACATGCACCCCACCCTCGGGCACATCCAGGCTCACCCCATGCAGGATCTGATATTGGGCAATGTCGGTATGGATATCATCGAGACTAAGGATCGGGGCCATCACGCCACCGCCTCGGCACCGGTGCCCAGATAGATGTCGCGCACCAGATCAAGCGCCATCACCTCCGCGGGGTCGCCATCGGCCACCAGCTCACCATTGTGCAGCACCACGATCCGGTCAGCCAGCGCACGCACCACATCCATCTTGTGTTCGACCAGCAGGACCGTGCGCGCACTGTCCTGCTTGATCCGCGCAATCAGGTCCAGGATCACCGGCGCTTCATCCACCGACATGCCGGCGGTCGGCTCATCGAACATGAAAATGTCCGGCTCCATCGCCAGCAACATCGCCACCTCGAGCTTGCGCTGATCGCCATGCGGCAAGGCCGAAGCGGGCAATGCGGCCACCCCGGCCATATTTGTCTCGGTGAGATAATGCATGGCCTTGTCCGCCACCTCGGTCAGCCCTGCCGCCCGCACCATGATGCGATGCCCCTGCTGCGCCCGCGCCTGCACGGCGAGCCGCACATTCTCGAACACCGAGAGCTTGGGAAACAGGTTGGTCAGCTGAAATGCCCGGCCAATCCCCGCTCGCGCCCTCTGCGAAGGCGAGAGCGCGGAAATTTCCCGCTCCCCCAGAAATATCCGCCCCGCACTCGGCTTCAATTGCCCCGAAACCAGGTTGAACCAGGTCGTCTTGCCTGCCCCATTGGGCCCGACAATCACCGTCAGTTCCCCCGGATAGAACGAGCAGGTCACATTGTTCACTGCCGCATGCCCGCCAAAACGGATAGTCAGGTTTTCTGTGCGGATGGATGGCGATCTGGACAAAACATACCCCGTGGGATGGACACGTCCGGCGAGGAGGAGGACCCTCGCCGGGCGCGTCGTCAAGCCTGCGTTCGGGCGCAGCCTATTCCTGGTTGTTGCGGCCGACGGGAATATCCATCTCATCGGCCTCAATCACCCGCACCAGCTCAGGAATGGCCCAGTCCACGCCATCCTCGACCTTGATCTTGAAGTGATACATGGCCTGGAGCGCCTGGTGGTCCTCGGGACGGAAGGTCATCGTGCCCTTGGGCGTATCGAAGCTCATCCCTTCCATGGTCTCGATCAGGGTTTCGGTTTCCCAATCGGGCGCGGTTTCCAGCGCCTTGACCACCGCCATGGCCGAGGCCATCCCGCCAGCGGTAAAGAAGTCCGGCGGCGTGCCGAAGCGCGCCATATGCTCCTCGACCAGCCAGTCGTTCACTTCATTGTCGGGCGCTTCGTAGTAATAGTAGATCGCCCCTTCCATGCCCGGCACCTGCTTATAGGCGGCCAGCGCCGGCAGAATATTGCCGCCGGTCGAGAGCTCGATCTCGAAGCGCCCCGGATCGGCCGAGGCCAGCGGCGTCAGGGCGTCGATGCCTGCCACATAGATCATGATGACCTTGCGGCCGGGCTGATCCTTGAGCGCATTGAACAGTCGCTCGATGGTAGCGGTGAAGTCGGTGGTCTGCTGCGGGACATATTCCTCGGCGACGAGATTGGCGCCGGTGCCTTCAAGCGCCGACTTGAAAGCGGCAACCCCGTCGCGCCCGAACGCATAATCCTGCGCCAGGGTGGCAACGTAGAGGTTCTCGTCCGGCGCCAGCGCCAGCGCCTGGGCCTGCATATCCATCGACGAATTGCGGGACGTCTTGAACACATAGCGGTTCGAATCCGGCCCCGTCAGGCCATCGGCCACAGCCGGCTCGACCAGAAGAATGCGCTCATATTCCTCGGCCACCGGCAGCATGGAAAGCGCCACACCCGAAGACGTATCACCCACCGCGATCAGCGCATCGTCGTCGCCATAGGCCTCTGCCAGCAGCGCGCGCGCAATATCGGGCTTGAACTGGGTGTCCTTGATGATCAGCTCGATGGGCTTGCCCTTGACCTCCATCGTGCCATTGGTGGCGTATTCGAGCCCCATCTCGAAGCCGGTATGGGTCTGCTTGGAATAGGCCTCCAACGGCGAGCCCGAAAGCCCGTGCAGCAGCGCAATGCGCGCCGCGTCCTGGGCAAAGGCTGCCCCGCTCAGTGCCGTGGACAGGGCCAATGCGGCCAAAATCGTCTTCATGTCTTGCTCCCTCCAATGGGTGGCTGCCACGCCCGGTGGTCCGCCAACCCTATGCAATTCTTGCAAGATTTGTGGGACCAACGCTGGGCACCCACATCTCTCCTCCACATCGCTCCTGCGCGCCGTTTTCGGCATTGACTGGCGCAGAACGAATTGCGCGCTATTATTCCGGAGCCCATCAGCGCCGGACAATACCGTAGAAACACACCACATGATCGACCCATATGAGCTTGGCCTCCTGGCCTATGAGAACGCGCCGATCGGGCTGGTGGTGACCGAAAGCCGCGTGATCAGGGGCTGCAATCCGGCCTTCGCCGAAATGTTCGGCTATGGCGTTGACGAACTGGTCGAACAGTCCTTCGCCATCCTCTATCCATCCATGGAGGAATTTGAGCGCATTCGCGACGTCGGGGTCGAGCCGCTCAAGCGCACCAATCGCTATTCGGACGAGCGCATCATGGCCCGCAGGAACGGAACCCTGTTCTGGTGCCGGGTACGGGGCCACTCTCTGACGCGCGACGACGACCCGCTGCGCCGCGCCGTGTGGAGCTTTGCCGACCTCTCCGAGACCCGCAACGTGCTCAAGTTGTCCGGCCGCGAGCGGCAGATCGTCATGCACTTGGGCGAAGGCCGCACTTCCAAGGAAATCGCTCGTACCCTCGACATTTCGCCCCGCACCGTCGAAAGCTACCGCGCGCGGCTGCTCAAGAAATACAATGCTCACAATGTGGCCGAGCTGCTTTCCCATCTCAGCTCCATGCCCGGTTGATTGCCATGACCAACAAGCGCGCCCTGCCAAAGCCTGTCGCCACCGTGCTCGACGCCTTCGATTCGCTTGGCGACAGCTTCAAGGGCGCCATAACCGTGGACGCCGAGGCCAGGATCACCTGGATCGACGAGCGCTATCGCGACCTGTTGGGCATTCCCGCCGACGTGGATCTGGTGGGTCAGCCGGTTGAAAACACCATCCCCCATTCGCTGCTGCGGCGGGTGGTCGAGACGGGCCGGCCGATCCTGATCGACATCATGGCCTTCGACGACAAGCAGTTCGTCGTCTGTCGCCTGCCCCTGCGCAATGAACAAGGCGAGATCGAGGGCGCCGTCGGTTTCGTTTTCTACGAAGAGATCGATTATCTCGCCCCGATTCTCGAAAAATTCGAGACCATGCAGCGCCAGCTCTCCCGCGCCCAGGCCGCGCTCAACCGCGAACGCCAGACCAAATACTCACTGTCCAGCTTTGTCGGCGCGTCCGAGGCTGTGCGCGAACTCAAGACAATGGTGCGCCGCTATGCCCTGCGCGACGGCGCGGCGCTCATCCTGGGCGAGACCGGCACCGGCAAGGAACTCCTGGCCCACGCCATCCACCAGCAGTCCGATCGCGCCGACGGCCCCTTCGTCGCCGTCAATGTCGCCGCCATTCCCGAGCCCCTGCTCGAAGCAGAATTCTTCGGCGTGGCCCCCGGCGCGTTCACGGGCGCAGATCGCAAGCCGCGCAAGGGCAAGTTCGAGCTGGCACATGGTGGTACGCTGTTTCTCGACGAAATTGGCGATATGCCGGCGGCCCTGCAGGCCAAGCTCCTGCGCGCCCTGCAGGAAGGCGAGTTCGAGCCGCTTGGCTCCAATACGGTCAAGAAGGTCGATGTCCGCATCATTGCCGCCACCTCGCAGCCGCTCGAACAGAAGATCGAAGACAAGAGCTTCCGCGCCGACCTCTATTATCGCATCGCCGTCTTGGCCATTCACGTGCCGCCCTTGCGCGAACGGCTGGATGACATTGGCCTTATCGCCGAAGCCCTGCTCGAAACCATCCCGCGGCCACGCGATCAGCGCGGCTGGCTGATCACGCCCGAAGCCCTAGAACAGCTCACGCACTATTCCTGGCCGGGCAATGTGCGCGAACTGCGCAATGTGCTCGAGCGCGCCGCCGCCATGGCCCCCAGCGAAATCATTGACCTGGGACTGATCACCAAGGCCCTGCCCCCCGGCGCCCGGGAGCCGGCTGCCCCTGCTCCACCCATCGCCGACAACCTCGCCGAGCGCTTGGCATCTGCCGAACGCTCTGCCCTGATCGAGGCCCTGAATGCCGAAGGGGGCTCCAAAACCGCCGCCGCCCAGCGCCTCGGCGTCTCCCGCTCCCAACTCTACGAAAAGCTAAAGCGGCATAGTCTGGACTAGGGCGGCTCCATAGCGCGGGCGGCACAGTCCTAGCCGCCCATCATATGCGCTTCCCCACCACACTGTGTCCGAAAACCCGAACACCCCCTCCGGACTCTGTCCGACAATCCAGACAACCCTGCAACCAGCACGGCGCTAAAACCCCGCAAATCCGGGCTTGGCACGCTTCGTGCAACGTTCTTCGCCAACAAGGCCAAAAAGGCCAACGACAGGGTGGAGGCAAGGGATCGTGTCAGAGCGCGTTGCGCTGGTGACGGGATCGACGAGCGGCATTGGGCTCGCGATCGCGCATAAATTTGCTCAGATGAACTACCACGTGGCGCTCAACAGTTTTGAGCCTGCCGACGCCTGGACCACCCTGGTTGCCGAACTCGACGGCCTGGGCTCGGGCGAGGTCGCCTATTTTCAGGCAGACTTGTCTGATGGTGCGGCTAGTCGCGCACTGGCCGAACAGGCAATTGCCCGCTTTGGCCGCATCGATGTGCTGGTCAACAATGCGGGGATCCAGAAGGTCGCGCCGATCGAGGAATTTCCCGAGGACGACTGGCAGCGCATCGTCTCGGTGAGCCTCGACAGCGCCTTTCACGCCATTCGGACCAGCCTGCCCGGCATGACCGAGCGCGGCTGGGGCCGGATCATCAATATCGCCTCGGCGCACGGCCTTCGCGCCTCCCCCTTCAAATCGGCCTACGTCGCCACCAAGCATGCGGTCGTCGGCCTCACCAAGACGGTCGCCCTCGAAGCGGCCGAAAAGGGCGTCACAGTAAACGCCATCTGCCCCGGCTATGTCTGGACCCCGCTGGTGGCCAAACAGGTCGCCGACCAGGCGCGGGTGCACGGCCTTTCCGAGGAAGACGTCATTCGCCAGGTGATACTGGCGCCCCAGCCAACCAAGCAATTCGTGCAACCCGGGGAGATCGCCGAAATGGCCGCCTATCTCTGTTCGGACTGGGCGCGTTCCATCACCGGCTCGACCATTTCCATCGACGGAGGCTGGACCGCCAAATGAGTTCGCCCGACATCATCCTTTCCGCCCGGCAATTGACCAAGCGCTTCTCCGGCTTCTCCGCCGTCAACAGCGTCGATCTCGATGTCGAACGCGGCACCATTCACGCGCTGATCGGCCCCAATGGCGCGGGCAAGACCACCTGCTTCAATCTGCTTACGAAGTTCCTGCAGCCCAGCGCGGGAAGTATCAAGTTCAATGGTCGCGACATTACCGGCCTGGCGCCGGCCGCCATTGCCCGGCTCGGTGTTGTCCGCTCATTCCAGATTTCGGCGGTGTTCCCGCGCATGAGCGTGCTGGAAAATGTCCGCATTGCCCTGCAGCGCCGCCGGGGCGACAGTTTTGACTTCTGGCGCAATCAGAAGGTGCTCAACGCCTATGACGCCGAGGCCCGCGAGCGCATCGAGGAAGTGGGCTTGAGTGACTTCATCGGCGAGACGGCTGGCGAATTGAGCTATGGCCGCAAACGCGCGCTCGAAATCGCCACTACCCTCGCGCTTGAGCCGGAAATGCTGCTGCTCGACGAACCAATGGCTGGCATGGCGCAGGAAGACGTCAGCCGCATCTCGGCCCTGATCCGCCGCATCGCGGCCAAGCGCACCATCCTGATGGTCGAGCACAATCTGTCCGTGGTCGCCGACCTCTCGGACAAGATCACCGTGCTCGCCCGCGGCGAAGTGCTGGCCGAGGGCCCCTATGAAACCGTCTCCAAGGACCCACGGGTCATTGAAGCCTATATCGGAGCTGGTCATGGCTGACGCTGCCCGCAAGATCGATCCCGCACCAGCCGCTCATGCCCTCGCCGTCCGCGACCTCCAGGCCTGGTATGACGAGAGCCACATCCTGCACGGCATCAATTTCGATGTCGCGCCGGGCGAAGTGGTGACCTTGCTAGGGCGCAATGGCGCGGGCAAGACCACAACCCTGCGCGCCATTATGGGGCTGATTGCCAAGCGCACTGGATCGGTGCAGTTCGAAAACCGCGAGCTCATTGCCTTGCCGGCACGCGCCATCGCCAAACTCGGCATCGCGTTCTGTCCCGAAGAGCGCGGCATCTTCTCCTCGCTTTCGGTCGACGAGAATCTGATGCTGCCACCAGTGATCAAGCCGGGCGGGCTGACGCGCGAGGACGTGCTCACCATGTTCCCGAACCTGCGCGAGCGCCTTTCGAGCCAGGGCACCAAGCTTTCGGGCGGCGAACAGCAGATGCTGGCCATTGCCCGCATCCTGCGCACCGGCGCCAAATTCCTGCTTCTGGACGAGCCGACCGAGGGCCTTGCCCCGGTCATCGTACAGCAGATCGGCCGCACACTGGCCACGCTCAAGAACCAGGGCTTCACCATCGTCCTGGTCGAGCAGAACTTTCATTTCGCCGCCTCGGTCGCCGATCGCCACTACGTGGTCGAGCAGGGCCGGGTCATCGACATGATCCCCAACACAGAGATCCAGACCAATCTGGGCAAGCTTCACGCCTATCTGGGCGTGTGAGGAAACCGGTCCGGGAGTGGACCCTAGGAGGAGAAGACCATGAACTTCAAAACTGCAACTCTGGCCGGCCTTGCGGCCATGCTGATGGCGGGTTCCGCCATGGCCGTCGACGTCAAGCTGGGCGTGCTCAATGACCGCTCCGGCATCTATGCCGACCTCTCGGGCGAAGGCTCGGTGGTGGCGGCCCGCATGGCCATTGAGGATTTCGACGCCGCCGCCAAGGGCATCAATGTCGAGGTGATCTCGGCCGACCACCAGAACAAGCCCGACGTGGCCTCGACCATCGCCCGCCAGTGGTATGATCAGGAAGGCGTGGATGTGATCGTCGACGTGCCAACGTCTTCGGCCGCCCTCGCGGTTAGCGAGATCACCCGCGAAAAGGGCAAGATCTTCCTCAATTCCGGCGCCGCTTCGACTGACCTGACCGGCGCACAGTGCGCTCCCGGCACCGCCCACTGGACCTACGACACCTATGCCCTGGCCAATGGCACCGGTCGCGCAATGGTCGAATCCGGCTACAAGAACTGGTATTTCCTGACCGCCGACTACGCCTTCGGCCATTCGCTCGAGGCCAACACCTCCAAGGTGGTTGAGGAAACCGGTGGCTCTGTGGTCGGCTCCGTCCGTCACCCCTTCCCCGGCACCGATTTCTCCTCGTTCCTGCTGCAGGCCCAGGCCTCGGGTGCGGACGTGATCGGCTTGGCCAATGCCGGTGGTGACACCGTCAACTCCATCAAGCAGGCAGCCGAATTCGGCATCACCCAGGCCGGCCAGGCACTTGCCGGGCTGCTGATTTTCATCACCGATGTGCATGCGCTGGGCCTTGAAACTGCGCAGGGCCTGGTGCTGACCGAAGCCTTCTACTGGGATCTCAACGACGATACCCGCGAGTGGTCGGCACGCTTCTCCGAAGAAATGGGCGGCTCCAAGCCAACCATGGTGCACGCCGGCGTCTATTCGGCCGTAACGCACTATCTCAAGGGCGTGGAAGCCACCGACAGCAAGGAAACCGAAGCGGTCATGGACTGGATGAAGTCCAACCCGTCGCAGGACCAGGTGTTCGGCGAAGGCTCACTGCGCGAAGACGGCCGCCACCTGCACGACATGTACCTGTTCCAGGTGAAGTCGCCTGCAGAATCCACCGGCGACTGGGATTACTACAAGCTGCTCTCCACCATCCCGGCTGAAGTGGCCTTCATGCCGCTTGAAGACGGCGGCTGTGCACTCGTCGAGTAGTTTCATCCTCCTGGCGTCCCGGCTCCGGCCGGGGCGCCACCCAATGTCGCCGGAGCGGTTCGGCAACTGCGGATCCGCAAAATTAGGTAAGAGAACATGTTCGAGCTCTTGGGAATTCCCCCACAAGCCCTGTTCGGCCAGCTCCTTTTGGGGCTGATCAACGGCTCCTTTTACGCCCTGCTCAGCCTGGGACTGGCCGTCATCTTCGGGCTGCTCAACATCATCAATTTCAGTCACGGGGCCCAATACATGATGGGCGCCTTCGTGGCCTGGATGGGCCTGACCTATCTTGGCATTCCCTATTGGGGAGCGCTGGTCGTGGTCCCTCTGGTCGTGGGGGCGACCGGCGTCGTGATCGAGCGATTGATGATCTCGCGCCTCTATCATCTCGACCATCTTTATGGCCTGCTCTTGACCTTCGGCCTGGCGCTCATCATCCAGGGTCTGTTCCGCAACGGCTTCGGCGTGTCGGGCCTGCCCTACTCCATTCCGCCCCAGCTTTCGGGCGGCACCAATCTGGGCTTCATGTTCCTGCCCAATTACCGCGGCTGGGTGGTGGTGGCCTCGCTTCTCGTCTGCTTCGGCACATGGTTTGCCATCGAGCGCACACGCCTCGGCGCCTATCTCCGCGCCGCTACTGAAAACCCTACACTCGTGGGCGCATTCGGCATCAACGTCCCCCGCATGATCACGCTAACCTACGGATTCGGCGTCGCTTTGGCCGCATTTGCCGGCGTGCTCGCCGCCCCGATCTATTCGGTCAATCCGAATATGGGCGCGGACCTCATCATCGTCGTTTTCGCAGTGGTCGTGATCGGCGGC
>Ga0208522_1000409_pt1 | contig 29233 bp, 31 predicted proteins | sample ETNtaG_25_FD_185763 | JGI IMG/M metagenome (GOLD analysis project Ga0208522, IMG submission 185763) | Marine microbial and viral communities from oxygen minimum zone, Eastern Pacific Ocean - ETNP201302SV86 (SPAdes) (version 2) | ecosystem: Environmental > Aquatic > Marine > Oceanic ... | reverse complement strand
GAAAGGTGCAAAAAATATCACTATATTTATCTTTTGGTATTTTGGCTAATGGGTTGTGTTAATAGGGGCAATATTGTTTGGTCGCATTTGAAATAGCCATCTGTTACTCTGAGAATAATTAATATTTTTATTCGGGTTCTTAATTTATGCGACTAATCTATAAAATTATTTGTTTGTCCTTTTCCTTTGTTCTGGCTGGTGGAGGGGGGCTGTATGCTCAGGATTCTGCTTCCTCTAAACGTCCTTTTTATGAATATAAAGGGAATTATGGTGAGCAACTCGACAAGATAAAGTCCAAATTCAAAGATGCTTTTGGTTATGACGTGGTTGATATGGGGCGAAGCTGGACGCCGACTGAGGTTGAAGCTCTGCACCTGGCATTCAATCAGCTTCCTCCCACGTTTTATGAGATTTCTGATCTGAAAGCTTTGTATCGGCTGGATAATATTGTGCTGGGTCCCGGACAAGGTCCTACCGATGATATTCCTGCAGCTACGCTCCCGGCGTTTTCCACAATTTATGAGAAGACCACTAGATCTTACAAAGTATTTGTGGAGAAAAAAGACCTTCGGGTTGAGTTTTACAATCCACTTTTTTATGAGGATCGGTCGGCGCTGATCAACATCATTCAACATGAGATGGCTCATGCGTTTGATATGGCCAATGGATTTCTCAGTTTTTCGGATGAATGGATTTCGTTATCAAAATTCAGAGTGCTTCATATTTTCCCATTGGATGGGAATAGAGAAAGTGATTCCATATATTCACTGATTAACGACTCTGTAGTGGATAACTACGCCCCTGTTTCAACACGTAATCTTCCTACCTATTCACGTCAGAATCCGCAGGAAGATTTTGCGAACTCAGTGACTGCCTACATTCATTATCCTTATTTTCGATTCACTCACCCTTCGAGGTATAAATTTCTTAAAAAAAATGTATTCGCTGGTAAAGAATACTTTCTCGAGGACTCTACAGTGAATGGTCTGAAGGAAAAGATTAGCTCGGATCTGGGTGATGCCTTGGCTAAAGGGGCTTGGGACGATGTTCGTAATATCTTTATTGAACTGGGGCGAGGATATTATCCTGATTTGGAGAAAAAGATTATTAGTCGGATACAGGAGGCACTTGGTACAACTTCCGTTTCACAGGAAAAGGATCGAATCCTTGGTTTGGGGACATGTTATTTAATGCAACCAGAAGGTCTGGAACTGAGGAAAGAGCTTATCCGCGCGCGTCGTGTTTCGGTAAAGGAATTTCTTAAGGACCCAAGGTGTTTTCGCATAGCGCGTGATTATTTTGAAAAAAATCTATCCAAATGGCCTCCTTCCAATCTCTACTTTTATCAAGACGGTGGAATGAGTCACCTGCAATTTACTGATCCTGTTCTTGGCACTGCTCACCTCCGTGGGTTTGATACGGAATACGCATGGAGGATTTTTGTTGTTGGAGGGAGCAAAAAGCCGCTAGCCACGGGCAAGCACAATGTCGATGAGGGAGGAAACGGTTCCGTTCGGATTGATCTGATGAAAAGTGCTGACAAAAATTTTGAATTTCCGGCAGGTAAAGTTCTTAGAATTGAGTTAGGGGTAAAGCGGATTCATCCGCGCACGTTCAAAATAATTGAATCTGAAAAAACAGGTATCCAGTTCGTCGTTCAGCCCTGGTTTCGTTATATCGGACCCCAACCACCAGCCATCAGAGTGACCGTACCGTTCAACTCGCCAAGGGTTTTTCATTGATTCAGGTCAGGGTTCGCACCAGTCGTACGCACATGTTCATATTGGCGTATTTGGAGGGCCACACTTTGACTCCGTCTTCGAATTGAATGACGAGGGCTGAAGAATCTTTTTCTACAATAGTCCATGTGGTTCCACCCGATCCTGATTTAAATATTGGGTCAAGATAAATTTCGTCTCCATATTTATCTGTGTTTTTGCTTTTGAGATCGAACAGGCTCCAAGCCTCTTCTTCGTTGGGATAACGCCATTCCTCTGATCCTGCAAATCTTTGAATATTGGTGATCGTGGTATAGTCTTGGCACTTGAACCAGTTTTGCCATTTTTGGTTATCCTGAAATGAGTCTGTTTCTTTCCAGATCAATTTCATTTTCAGGTCTGTTATCGTACCATTGCCATTATTTTTGAATCGTGTACTGTCTGTCATGATTATCTTTGGTCTTCCATAAGGTGATTGTATACGAGTAATTTAATTTCTGTCATTTCCTGTAAACTGTACTTTATTCCTTCACGCCCGAACCCGGAATCTTTCACTCCGCCATAAGGCATGTTATCAACGCGAAAGGTCGGAACATCATTTATGACCACACCGCCAACCTCCAGTTGGTTAAACGCTTTTAGTGTTTTATCCATTTGATTGGTGAAGACACCGGCTTGCAGTCCAAAGTCAGAGTCATTGACTCTCTCTACGGCATCTTGAAAATCAGTGTATGAATCAACAACAAGAATAGGCCCGAACGCTTCATTACATGCTACAGAAAGTTTTGGGTCGACGTCGGTAAGAATTGTGGGTGCATAATAGGCGGCATCGCGTTTGCCCCCGGAAGCAACTTTCGCACCTGCGGTGACAGCTTCATTTACCCATGATTCAATTCGTTCGGCATTGTCCCTGTCAATCATGGGGCCAAAGGTGACTGATTCATCGAGGGGGTCGCCGGGCTTCAATGACTCTGTTTCTTTAATCAATATATTAAGAAATTCATCGTATCGTGAGGCATGGACATAGGCCCGCTGAACGGAGATACAAACCTGTCCGGAATAAACAAAAGCTCCAAATGCGATTCTTTTCGCGGCAAGATCAATGTCGGCATCGGGTTCCACAATAACACCAGCATTTCCGCCCAGTTCAAGCACAACCTTTTTCCGGCCAGCGCATTTCTTAATGTCCCAACCGACACCGGGGCTTCCGGTGAAGGTGATCATTTTGAAGCGCGGGTCCTCTACCAGAGGAGCCGCGTCTTTACCACTGCACGGCAACACACTGAAACTACCTTCCACTGCTTCTGTGTCTAACACGACCTCGCCAAGGAGTAGGGCGGTAAGAGGGGTGGACGATGCTGGTTTGATAACAATTGGATTACCACTGGCCAGTGCAGGAGCTACTTTATGAGATACGAGATTCAATGGAAAATTAAAAGGGCTGATTCCAGCTATAGGGCCTATAGGAAACCGCCTTGTGAGGCCTGATTTGCCGCGTGCTGATTCGGTGATGTCTAGGGTGAGCATTTCACCATCAAGCCGAAGCGCCTCCTGACTGGCTATCTCAAAGGTGGTCACAGACCGGGCCACTTCCGCCCTTGCATAAACCAGCGGTTTGCCAGATTCCATAGCGATAGTGCGTGCGAAATCTTCCGAACGATTTTGAATACCACGTGCCATGTCAGCGCATATGCGACTGCGTAAATAAGCAGGTGAGGTACGGGTTGTTCTAAACGCTTTGTCAGCCAGATCAATCGCCTGTTCAATTTCAGCAACATCTGCCAGACATACCTCCGCGAATGCTTCCCCAGTGAAAGGATTCACTACGGGGATGGTGCGGGTGCTCTTTCGCCATTCTTTGCCAATCAGTAGGTTGTGAGTCTTGGTCATTATATAAATTTAAAGTAAAAAGAATTTTTCACCAGCCTTGGCCCTTGATTCCATAGGACCGGGAACCAGATTTTCCTGACTTAAGATAGTCCTCCAAATCAGAAGGTTTTATATCAGCATTTTCCTTAGTTTCATCGACGGAATTATTTGCAAGCTTATCTGTGAGAGTTTTAACAACGAAATCGTGTATTGCTTTTTCATCACCTTTGAACATGGTGTTTAGGCGCTGATAGGTTTCATCGTCAAGTTGCAACTTAAGGTGACTCATAAATACAGTTTCCGAGAATAAAAATTTATCATTACTCAATGGTCTAATTAAGAAGATTCTAAACTAAAATAGGAACAATGAAAAGCCCGTCAATAAAAACTAAAATGGAGAGGATGTTTTCTGGAAACGAGTGCGCGAAGAGGTGTCAGTAGGCAATGTAACTGGGGAGTGGGGGAGTTCTATGTCAAATGTGGTTCCGTTGGGCTGGTTTTCGCGGACGGTAATAGTCCCGTTGTGATCAACCACAATTCGGTTAACGATAGCCAAGCCAAGCCCCGTTCCTCTTTTCTTGGTTGTGAAATGCGGCAGAAATAATTTTCCCCTGTCACCCTGAGAGATTCCCACTCCGTCATCTGAAAATTCAATACGTATTTTTTGTTTTGCAGGGTCAAGCTGGGTCGTTATTTCAATTCGTCCCTCTCCATTCAATGCATCCATCGCATTCTCAAATAAATTTATAAAAACCCTGCGAAATTGTTCGGCATCAATATTTATCTGATGGATATTTGGGTCATAGTTCTTTTTGATTACGATATTTTGATCGTGGTTACTGTAAAGAGTGTAGATGTCGTCAATGATTTTGTGTAGTGAATTCGGTTTCGGGTCGGGAGCAGGCATGCGGGCAAATCGGAGAAACTCATTGAGCAAGTCTTTCATACCTTCAACTTCCTGGGAAATGATATCGATACTTTCTTCGAAAACTTTGGCGAAACCTTCTTTGTCTTCACGATATTTTTTTCTTAAACGCTGAGTATTGAGTTGGATTGGCGTGAGCGGGTTTTTGATTTCATGAGCGATGCCTTGAGCCACTTCTTTCCATGCGGCAATTTTTTGTGTTTTTAACATTGTTGTCAGGTCTTCAAATACGATTACCAGTCCAATATATCTTTTTCCCGCATCCCTCAAAACCTGAATGCTGACGAGAAGGTTTAACGTTCTTTCATCTATCCGGATTTCAATTTGTTCTTCGGTAAGCTCTTTATGTTGCCGATGCATATTCCTGATCATCCTCCTAATTGGTTTCTGATAGGAAGGGTCCAGAATATCTTTATAACTTGAACCGAATATCTGATTGGCATTGCCTTTTAATATATCTTCGGCGGCCTTATTAAAGGTTGTGATGTGGCCTCTTTTATTTATAGACACAACACCCGCTGCTATATTTTCAAGAATCGTTTCAATGTATTGGCGACGGCGATCCAATTCAATGTTTGTTGATTTTAGGTTTTCGTTGACAGCCTGAACTTTATGTTGGCTATCATTTAGTTCTCCCGTCATTCGGTTGAAGGATTCAACTAAAAAACCAACTTCGTCTTGCGCGCGCACTCCCACCCGAAAATCCAGGTCTCCCTCTGCAATGCGGCGGGTGCCCTCTGCGAGCTGTTGGATTGGAACTGTGATTCCCCTAGCCATGTAAAATCCAAGCCAAATTGCGGAAAACAGAATCAGTAAGGTAATCATTAGAAATGTAATGTAATAACTGCCGGAAACTGGAAGCTGTAGAAACTTTTGCTGCTTGTAATTCTCAAACGTATTTTGAATCGTCTGAATTTTGTGCTGAGTACTGCCTGGAATAGAAGTCAATGTGAGGATATATCCCCAAGTAGTGACCTGATCACCCGATTTGTCCGTTAATGGTTTAGACACGGCGAGATAATTCCCCTGACTTGATGTGCGAAACTCAGAGACGCCTTCTCCGTCGACGCTTTTCTCCAGTAAATCCTGAAAGTCAATGCTCTCGGCATAGGGAGCGCCCTTTTCGTCAATTTTTGACGCGACGGCTTTTCGGTTATTGTCGTAAAGGATGATTCCGCCCAGCTCATATTCTTTCATCTTTTGGTTTATCAGTAGGTTCAATTGGTGGCGCCTTTTTTGCAGGAAGAGTTCCTCCTTAGTGATAAATTCTTCCATCTTTTGTGCTCGCATAAATGCTGTTTTTTCCATGTGCGCGTAATAGTCTTGCGCTACGTCCATAGATTGATGAAGGGTTTGTTCAATTTGGATATTGAACCAGCTACTGATAGTGAGAGTGAACAGTTTACTTGCTACCGCAAATAGTAAAATGGATGGTACCAATGCCAAAATTAGAAACGCGATGATGAGTTTCGTTTGAAATTTAGAACCCAGAATTTTGCTTTTGCGCTCGTTATATATTTTGACCAGATTGCGGGCGATAAGAACAATGAGGACGAAAAGTAGAATGAGAATGATATTGAAGACAACGAGGACAGCCAGATTGGTTTCTACTGATGCAGAGGATTGCTGTTGAATAAAATGATTTTCCAGAGTGGTGAATCCGATCAACGTCAATAGTATCCAGGCGATGGTCCACCAAGTACGACGTTTTTTTTGTCGGATCAGCTCATCGGAAGGCTCTAGATACCCTGAATTACTTATTGAAGGATCGGACGGCATTGGGGCTGTTGGCTCTTCTGGGGTTATTAACCTTTCTAGATTACAGTAGTTTAACAGAACCGTCAAACCTTCAACAGGGCCTAAAATCCCGCACAAATGTGACACACTTTAATTCAAGAGTTTGAAGGGGGAGGGGGGTATAGCAAAGGGGGGCGTTTATATAAGTGGGTGTCTGTTATTGATACCCTAGGCTCCACACTTTCTTTGGAGCAAAACTTAGCCAAACCTTAGTCAAAAATCAAATTCTCGCCGAGAATCAAATGATTATGTGTGTGGGTGACCTCCTGACTGTACTTTAATCCCCGCAAGGGGCCATTCAAGAAAGTCGATGGGGCTGGTTCGTCATCGAAGGGAATGACTTTAATCGGAGCATCCATTCACCCGGATTTGGCTCTGCTGTCTCTTACTATCTTAACCAACATGACGGAGGTTTCAATGAAGTCAGCAATATTGGTGTCTAATAAAGCGCATTCATTTATCATTGCATTGAATTTTTCAACCCCGTACACCATCCTCATATTGCTCAAAATCAGAATAGCCACCTGACTGGAGCATTGAGTTTCTTCATCCGTGATTTTATGTTCTTTCAGCGCAGACATTAATTTTTGTTTTTCTTCTTCGAGCATTTTTTAAGTCCTTTATTTTGTAGTTAATCGGTCAGGGCTTCCAAGCCAAGCAACGGAACCATTCTATTATTTAAAGAAATGGAAAAGTAGCGTTATTCCTGCGTATTGCGGGATATGGGTGTAAATAGGGTGTAAATATAGAGAATCCGAAAAGCAAAGGGCGTAACGGGTTCACACCAGTAAATCCGGGAACAACTAATTTAAGACCGTGAATTTTGACGCAACTTAAAGCGTTTAAAATTAGTGGGTTACAGGCGGGTGTTTTTGCTTACTTGTTGAAGGATCGGATGACAGAGTTCACGCCTTTGGATTCTTTTCTACTTTGGCGTTGGGTATCGTTGTCAAATTCTTCGCCGACCAGTGTTATGTGCGGGTCGATGGAAAGAGGGGAGGATTCCGCCCATGAGGCATTGAAGTCATTGAATGGGAGAAAGAAGAACAGGTAGTTGAAGGGAAACCAGAGTCGGTCTGTTTCAAGATTTGCTTTTACTCGAATATAATATTTTTCGTTAGGATCTAAACGTCTGATCGAAGCAATCGGAATATTTTTCAGAGTGAGCATCAGTTTCTGATAGTTCTCTCTGTTTCGTGTAGTTATCTTGCGTTTAACACCTTTTCCAAATGCTGAAAAACGATAGACTTTTTTCAGCGAATCATATTTGGCTGTATGTTGGACTGTATTGGAGCTTATCAGTGAGTCGTTCAATAAAATGTTTTCTTTCCTGAGCTCTATCTGATAGGTGAATGTCATGGTCACACCACTTTCGATGGCTTCCTGGATACTTTTAGTGAAACCATCCACCAGACGAGCGTTCATCACAACAGTTTTGCCTTTTGTGCCGACACCAATGTTAACGAGTGAGGGCGACTCTGCCCATGCGACTGTAGTCAGGGCAAAGCAAGCCCAAGCCAGCACTGCGGCAATTAACGCATTACAGCGAAATTCAGTTTTGGTGATTTTTGAAAAACTCGTAAGTGTCAACTAGCCCATCCTCCAAGGAAACCCTCGGTTCCCAATCTAGTGAATCTTTTATTTTTTTATTATCAAGACAGCTTCTACGTTGCTCGTATCCACGTCCCGGCGCGTTTTTCGCTAGGATGTCGGACCCGGCAATTCTTAGTAGCGATCGAGTCAATTCATTAACAGTTGTTTCCAGTCCGGTTCCAACATTGAAAATGCCCGAACTGTTTTGTTCAATGGCATTCAAGTTGGCGCGAACCACATCCCCGACAAAAACATAATCCCTTGTTTGTTCACCGTCTCCATTAATTACCGGAGTCTGACCTTTCAACAACCGGTCGCAGAAAATTGCTATCACTCCTGCTTCACCGCGAGGATTTTGCCGTGGACCAAATACATTGCCATAGCGAAGGACAGTGGAACTGAGGCCATGTTGTTCCTGATAAAACCTCAAGTAGCCCTCCACGCTTAACTTGGAAAGTCCGTATGGACTGCTCGGCTTTTGAGGATGTTCTTCGTCAGCCGGAAAACAATCCTGCTCCCCGTAAATGGCTCCACCGGTAGAGGCAAAAACAAACTTTCCAACTCCAGATGATACCGCATGTTGTAGAAGTAGTAAAGTGCCAATAATATTGGAGTTAGCGTCGGCTACTGGATCTTTAAACGAATCATGAACCGAAATTTGAGCGGCGTGATGATTGATCACCTGGATATTCTCTTTTTCTATGACTTCAGCTACTGAAGGATCGGCAATATCTGCGTTATAAAAGACAGCTTTTGGATTGATAAACTCTTTTCGACCAGTTGAAAGGTTATCGATAATTACTACATCGTGGCCCTTCTCGATATAGGCGTCGGCCACTTGTGACCCTATGAATCCTGCTCCTCCAGTGACTAATATATTCATTTTACAGGGATTTCCTTAAAAGGCGTTTAAGGTCGTATAGAGCGTCCATAGCCTGTCGTGGCGACAGGTCATCGGGTTCTACTTTTTCCAAATGCTTGATAACCGGATGAGCCGTGTCACCGAACAGGCCCAGTTGTTGTGGTTGATAGGAGGCTGTTTTGCCTTCAGAGTGTGAGATTTTAGGGACTCCCACTTCATCAAATTCGCTTTTTTCCAAATTGAACAAAACTTCGCGGGCACGGTGGAGTACCTTGTCTGGAAGTCCCGCCAATCTGGCAACCTGGATGCCATAACTTTTGTCGGCTCCTCCAGGAACGATTTTTCGCAGAAAAATTATTTCATCATTCCATTCTTTCACCTGCACGTTGAAATTCTTGACACCGTTCAATACCAGAGCCAGATCCGTTAACTCGTGATAGTGAGTAGCGAATAAAGTTTTGGGTCCGCCATTCGAATCATCTCCGTGAAGGTATTCGACGATAGACCATGCAATGCTGATTCCGTCAAAAGTGCTGGTCCCCCGGCCAATTTCATCCAGGATGATGAGGCTTTTTTTCGTGGCGTTGTTCAGGATATTTGCAGTTTCATTCATTTCCACCATGAAGGTAGACATACCTTTTTGCAGATGGTCCTGCGCTCCAACGCGTGAGAAAATTCGGTCAACGATACTTATGTGCGCCGAATCCGCCGGGACAAAACTTCCAACTTGTGCCATCAGGGTAATCAACGCGACCTGTCGCAGGTAGGTAGATTTCCCTGCCATGTTGGGTCCGGTGATTATCATAATCTGATCGTCTGTGCTATCGAGTTGAGTATCGTTAGCGATAAACTGGTTTTCCGGGAGGATGCGCTCTATGAGAGGGTGTCTGCCATTTTCCAGTTTAAGATTTGTTTTCTCATCAATCTCCGGTCTTGAGTAATTGTAACGATGAGCCACTTCGGAAAAAGATATGATTGCATCGAGATTGGAAATGACGCGAGCCATATGCTGTATGCGTGTTCCATGAGAAGCCACTTCCTCCCGGACTTGCTGGAAAATTTTCTGTTCCAGTTCAGTAGTCTTTTCCTCGGCTCCCGTGATCTCTACTTCGTACTCTTTGAGCTCCGGGGAAATAAAACGCTCTGCGTTGACCAGTGACTGCTTTCGGATATATTCCTCAGGCACCCGGTCCAGATTCTTTTTGGTGATCTCTATGTAGTAGCCGTATATTTTATTGAAGCCAATTTTTAAAATGGAAATGCCGGTACGCTCTCTTTCCTTTGTCTCCAACTGAGCGATCCAGTTTTTCCCATCGCGCGTTATTGATTTAAGTCGATCCAGTTCCGCGTTGCATCCCGGTTTAATGAGGTTCCCTTCCTTAAGATTGAAAGGTGGATCATCAACAACTTTCTGTTCAAGGAGTTCATGCACTTCCTCAAGATTGTCCCATGATGATGTGAAGGATTTTAATGTGTCATTCCCGCTTTGATTTAAAAGTTCCAACAGGTGGGGCAAAATCGAAAGAGAAGTTTTCAGTGCAATGAGGTCGCGTGCATTACAAACAGACAGCGAAACGCGGCCCAATAGCCGTTCCATGTCGTACATTGATTTGAATTGCTCTCGTATGTCCTGCCTTAGCATCGGATTGTTTCTGAATGTATCCACCTGATTCAGTCGTTCGCTGATGGAATTGATATCGATCAGCGGTTTGAGAATCCATTCCCTAATGCGACGCGCTCCCATGGGAGTCTGCGAGAGGTCGAGCAAATCCAATAAGGAACTTTTACGTCCCCCTTCGCTCGATTCCACAAGCTCCAGACTGCGAACTGTAGCGTGGTCCATGAGCATATAGTTGTGGACATTAAAGGTATTGATTGTGCTGATATGTTCAAGTGCGGACTTTTGTGTTTCATGCAGATAACGGATAAGTGCGCCAGCGGCAGAGACCGCAAGCTTTAAATCTTCGCACCCGAATCCTTCCAATGATGCCGTTTTAAAATGTTCGATTAATCGCCGGTAGGCTTCACTGTATGAAAATGTCCAGTCATCGCAAGAGTGCAGGCTGTGCTCACGTCCTTGCAACCAATCATGTTTTTTGTCTTCACTTGTAGCCGTGTCAGACAGGATAATTTCTCTTGGATCGAATTGTTCCAGTTCATCCGTTAATAGCGATTCTGCGTTGTCTCCATGAAGTTCAGTTATCTTGAAGAGACCGGTGGTGATGTCGAGAGCGGCAAGTCCCCATCCTTTTCCGTCTGAATGAACTGAGACAAGGAACTGATTTTGTTTTGGATCAAGCAGGTTGTCATCCAGAACCGTTCCAGGTGTTACCACTCTAACCACCTGACGCTTGACCAAGCCTTTGGCGAATTTAGGATCTTCCGTTTGTTCGCAAATGGCAACTTTCTTGCCAGATTTAATAAGTTTCGCGATATAGTTTTTAGATGAATGGTGTGGGATGCCACACATGGGAATGGGATTGGCTTTATTTTTATTTCTGGAGGTGAGGGCTATTTCCAGAACCCGCGACGCTATCGTGGCATCTTCGTTAAACATCTCGTAGAAATCACCCATACGAAAAAACAGAATGGAGTCCGGGTAATCCCTTTTGATGCTCATATACTGCTGCATCATCGGAGTTCCATCTTCTATTTTGGGAACTTTTTGAGTGGCGGATTTCATGAGACTAGGATTGCGTTAGACCAGGATTACAGGCTCAGTTTTTTGAAATGAGGAACGAGTTTTTCATATGAATTTCGTAAATGTTCAGGCTGGACTCTGGTTTCAGCGAGAACCGGCATAAAATTTGTGTCCCCTGACCACCGTGGAACAATATGATTGTGAATATGTTCATCGTAACCCGCGCCAGCGCTTTTTCCTAGATTGAACCCTACATTGAAACCGTCAGGATTGTTGACGGCCCGGAGTATTTCGATACAACTATTTGTGAGCGCGGTCATTTCTCCGGCTTCGTCTTTATCAAGCTCGGTAATGCATGCAAGATGGCGATAAGGCGAGACCATGAGGTGGCCGTTATTATATGGGAAAATATTCATGATGACAAAACAGCCCTTACCTTGAAACAGTATGAAATGTTTTTCGTCATCGCCAGATTTTGGCAGGGTACAAAAAATGCACTCGTCGGATTTGTTTTTGGTGATGTATTCCATGCGCCAGGGCGCCCAAATGCGTTCCATAAGACATCCGTCAACTATCAGTTCGATTAAAATTCGCAGGAATCTGCCAGTTCCTTGTTTGGAAAAAGACAATGGAACAAGTCACGGGTTTTTTCCTTCATAAGGCGAGCTTCTTCATCAGATCGCTCGTGATCAAATCCAAGAAGGTGAAGGATGCCGTGGATGAGCAATAGCCCCAGTTCTTCTTCCAGAGATAATCCGTGTTCAGCCGATTGCCTCCGGGCAGTGACAATAGATATTACCACATCTCCAAGCAGGTGCGGATTCAGTCCTTCTTCTTCCCCTGTATTCTGGGGAAAGGAGAGAACATCGGTGGCCCGGTCCTGACCGCGGTATTGCTTATTGAGCTCGCGCATCCTTTCATCATCGACCAGTAACACGCTAATTTCTTTTTCCTCACATTCCAGAGGGATTAAAATATTTCTGATCTCGGCTTCAAGTTTGCCGCAGTCAATGACGCATTCAGTTTGGTCATCACATATATCAATTTGCATTAAACAGTTGCCTCAAAATTTCTGTCAACGTCCAGACCCATTTTGGCTGTATGCTTTTATGATCTCTTTGACTAGGTCATGTCTTACAACATCTTTTTCGCTGAAGGTGGCGAACCTGATCCCATCAATGTTCTTGAGCAGAGTTTGAACCTCAATCAGGCCAGAGTCTTTTGAATGGTCCAAGTCAATTTGTGTTACATCCCCGGTGATAACCATTTTCGAGCAGAATCCAAGTCGGGTCAGAAACATTTTCATTTGTTCTTTCGTAGAATTCTGTGCTTCGTCAAGAATTACAAACGAATCGCTCAGAGTGCGACCACGCATATATGCCAACGGTGCGATTTCAATAATGTTGTCCTCCAACAGTTCCCTTACCTTGCCAGGTTCCATCATGTCGTTCAGCGAATCGTAAAGCGGCATGAAGTAAGGGTTAATTTTTTCTGCAATATCACCTGGTAAGAATCCAAGTTTTTCACCCGCTTCGACTGCAGGGCGAACCAGAATAATTTTTTTAAACTGTTTTCTAAGGAGACCTTCCACCGCCAAAGCTACAGCCATGTACGTTTTTCCAGTTCCCGCCGGTCCAATGGCCAGCACAATACCCGCCTGCCTGACCGATTGAATGAATTCCCTTTGCGCCGGACTCTTTGGGGTGACAAATCCCTTTTTTGGCGAAACAGCTATCCGTTCTGAAAAAATAGCTTTCAGGTCGATCGCGTTGTCTTCTGCTATCAGACGAATGGCGAATTTGATGTCATCATTTTTGATGGGGTGACCTGAAATAGCAAGGTCCTCCAGTTGCGATAACAGAGTGTCGACGGCATTTACCGAGATAGCATCGCCTTTTATTTTGATCTGGTTTTCGCGGGTGGTGATACGGACCCCAAACTTTTTTTCAACTTGTTTGAGGTTGACGTCCTGAGTACCGAAGAGTTCGGGAATGTGGCTGAGATTTTCTAGAAGAAGTTCTTTGGAGATGTTTTGATTCAAGAGAGGGTAAAGTCCTTGTCAGGTCTAATTGCCTGCCATTATATCTCTGTATGTTTTAACTTGTCAAACCCTGAAAAGAGCGCCATATTCTCTTGAAATAATTACGGTTAATCATCTATGGTTTTTAGAAACGAGATTTGGCTGGTGTTATCAGGCTGAGAAATTCACTGCGTGTTCGTGCATCTTCCTTGAAACATCCAAGCATGGAACTGGTGGTAGTGTAGGAGTTTTGTTTTTCCACGCCACGCATGGACATACAAAGGTGCATGGCTTCGATAACTACAGCCACTCCTGCCGGTTGCAGAATATCCTGCAGGCACTTTGCGATTTGAGTAGTTAATCGTTCCTGAACCTGTAAACGCCTGCTGAAAGCATCTATCAGTCGGGGAACTTTGCTCAACCCGATGATCTTACCTTGAGGAAGATAGGCTACATGACATTTTCCTACAAAGGGAAGCATGTGATGTTCACAAAGGCTGAATACATCAACATCCTTAACAATCACCATTTCATCATAGCTTTCATTATAAAGCGCACCGTTGACCAGTTCATTAATATCTATCTGGTAGCCGCTGGTTAAGAACTTTAAAGATTTCTCAACACGTTCAGGGGTCTTGAGCAGGCCTTCACGTTTTGGGTCTTCACCGAGTTCATTTAACATCTGCTCAATCAACGATTTTATCCCGATCTCTTCAGTTGTTAGACTCACAGGTTTTCCCCTCTATAGACAACAAAATTACGTTCGGATTCGTAAAGTTTGACTTCGTATAATTGGCCTTTTGTGATTTTAGGTTCCAATCTTTTCCAGAACCGGATGGCAAGATTTTCCGCAGTTGGAATAATATCAGTCAAGAAATCTACATCGACATTCAGGTTCTTGTGATCCACTTTGTCGATGATTTCCTGTTGAGTTAATTTTTTAAGTTCCTTCAGGTCGAACACCATTCCCGTATCGTCGGCGATTTCACCCGATAGTGTGACCTCCAGAACGTAATTGTGGCCGTGCCCGTTTGGATTGTTGCACAGGCCGAAAGTAGCCTCATTTTTCTCGTCAGAAAAACTGGGGTTATACAGACGATGACTTGCGCAAAAATGGTGCTTTCGTGTAATAAATATCATAGGGCAGGGGACATCCGTAGAGCGGCGTCTCCTTTATTTTAAATATTTTCGTTTGTTATCAGTAGAGTAAAAGCCTGGTCCGTAAAGGTGAAATGTCATATTATTGACCACCTTTTGTACTGGACCCTCGCATTTTTCACATTTAGTGAGAGGTTCATCGGATACCTTCTGCAGAACCTCAAAGGTTTCTTTACATTTTTCACAATGATAGTCGTAAAAGGGCATATAGCTTTCTCCTAATGCTGGTTACTCATGAAGTTTGGGTTCTGATATATGGTAACAGCATTGGTTGCAAAAAGTCTCGTCCATTTGGAATCTTGTGGCTCAGGCTTTCGAGTTTCTCTTTTCTTGAGCTGTTTCCTGAATATACTTAGCGTTCTCGGGATATTTTCTTTTAATCCATCTAACTGGTAAATAAGGCTGGGAAGAGTCAGGCCCCATTCGGGATCAAACACACCGACCAGAATATTTTTATGAGCAATGACCTGAAGAATAATAAACCGATCCATTGAATGCCTTCTCTGAACCGGTTCCGGCATCATATAAGTCTGGTTTTCGTTGTTAGGGCCAAACCTCATAACCGCATGACCCGATTCTACTGAATTAAATCCTATATCCCGAAGATACTCATCTAGTTCCGAAAAAATTTCTTCCGCAGGAAATATGAGAATACCAAAGTTTTCGTGGTTTTGGTATAGCTGATACTTATATTCAGCGGTCGCCGATTCTGGACGTAGGAGCCCCATTATCGACAGTGCTATTGTAAATAAAATAGTTATGAGATTTTTTGTGCCCTGCATGGGGAAACCCTCTGGTCAGGGTTAGTAAAAATCAAGATAAAATTTCGGTTTGGCTGAAAAAATATGAAATTTCAAAAGCCGCAGTGTCCCGCGCATCCGATCCGTGAACCGAATTCTTCTCCAGGTCGATGGCAAAATCTTTGCGAATAGTTCCTGCGTCCGCATCTGCAGGATTTGTCGCTCCCATCAATTCCCGCCATGCTTTAATCGCTCCTTCTTTCTCAAATACCAGCAGGACAACCGGACCAGTACACATATATTCTGTCAGGTCCTTAAAGAAAGGCCGCTCCTTATGGACGTGATAAAAACCCTGTGCTATGGGTAGAGTGAGGAGGACTCGTTTCATGGCGACAATCCGGAATCCATTTCCTTCAATTCGTTCCAAAATTTTTCCAATCAGGTTTCGCTCAACTGCGTCCGGTTTGATGATGGCAAACGTTTTTTCCATAATAGAAGTTTTCTTTTTCGCTAAAAGGTTGTTGGATAAAAAAAAGGTATTTAAGCTTCCTGGCGCTCAAATACCTTTTTCTAAAAACTATGTAAGACGAGACTAACGCAGAATAATGCCGGATTTCTTGATCATGAAACCTTCGTCAAGCTCTTCAACCCATTTCATCTTGATAGCATCATTCTTTGCCACATCCCGGCATATATATACGCAGATTTCACATGCCTTGCACCGGTCAACAGAAATGTAGGCAGACTTATCTTTTTCACTGTAGTTGATGCAATTCGTCTCTGGGCAGTAGGTTGTGCACAGATGGCAATTCTTTGCGGAACAAATACCTTTGTCCACTTCAGCAATGTAATACATTTTATCTCCAGTAAAAAAGATTAAACAGTGACAGCCTCTTCCTCGGGAAGCACGGCATCTTTATGAGCCCAACCCTGATCGATTACATATTGGTATGTGGCACGTAATGTTTTCATATTGGCCTCGAGGAGTTTTGCTTTCTTGGCGAATTTTTTCTCAATCGCACTATCCAGTGCGGCGGTTCCACCAGAAGTAACAATTCCTTTTCCGATAAACCGGTCTTTAACAGATGCTCCGAGTGATTTGACATCGGGCATCCCTAAAACCGCAGCAATCGCTCCACACATGGCCATGTTTGTGGCCAGCTCTGTTTTAGCGACTTCATTGGCCATTTCCGTACAAGGGACATAGTAGACCTTGGCATTAATTGCGTCCATTTCCCTTTGCTCATCAGCACTGAAATTAATAGGAGTCTTACTGTTGATAAGGATGACTCCGCCTTCTTTCAGTCCAGTGTAAAATGGCATGGTATATGATTTCCCCAATGTGATTACCGATGCATGGAAAATCATAATGATGTTCGGGTAGATGATTTCGCCGATTTCGTAAATCACTTCCTGGGAAATGCGGACATAACTTTCTACCGGCGCGTTCCGTTTTTCCGATCCGAAAAAAGGAACAAGTGAACTGTGGCCTCCGGAGATTACTACTCCGTTACTTAGAATATGCGAGGCGGTGACCACACCTTGCCCTCCAATTCCCGCCATGCGGACGTTATAACGCTTTGATGACATGATTTTCCTCCTGGTTATTTCTTTTTCTTTTTCTTTTCAATTTCATCCAAATATGCTTTGGCACGATCAGAAATTATTTCTTCGAAACCGTACCGCTCTTTTTCCATGTCAAACGCGTCTTGCATGACATCTGGAGTTGGAATGGAATACTCAATATTGCAGGAAGTGTACGCCTGAACATAAGTCGAACCAAACTCACGGGCGACATGAATCGCACGTTTTACTGTACGGACCACACGGCTTGGATTGGTGGGGGTGATTCTAGCCACATAATCCAGTTTGGCAACCTTAGCCAGGCCCAGCATGTCCATTTTATCATCTTTTTTGCCTCGCGGAGACATCTTCATGATCTGTCCCTTTTGAGTCATGCCGCTTTCCTGTCCACCAGTATTTCCGTAGACTTCGTTATCGAGCAAGATGGTCGTAAATTTTTCATGACGGAACCAACTGTGCATCAGGCCCTGAAAACCAATGTCTACCAAGCCGCCGTCACCACACATGACCACTACGTCTTTATCCTGCTCAGGGAACCGGAGTTCAAGACCACGCTTTATTCCTGTAGCCACCGCGTTGGTGTCTCCATAGTTGCCGTAAACGAACGGGACGTTACCCTGTGAAATGGCCAAGCGGCCACAACCGGCGGTTCCAACTATTACGGTGTGTTCAGGTTTGGGCAAACCCAGAAATACAAGTCTGATAAACAAGGACATGGCGCAACCGGCGCACATGGGATGTTCTTCCCCCAGTTCCTTGAATTTTCCCAGATCAGTTACTTTTTTCTGCTGACCATAAGGACCGTGCTCAACGAGGTCTCTATACTCAATCGGTAAATGCTCCAAAAAACCAGGAGATGGTTTTACAGTATCGAGGGACATAATTTTTCCCCTTTTTAAAGTTATTGTATTTAATTTATATGTGTTTCGGTTTTTAAAAAACCGTGATTACGAACTAACAGCTAAAAAAACACTTTCCTCAGCTGGACTACTGAAACAGGTAACTTAAAATTAAGCTGTTACAAAGAAGTTTCCAGATTGTTTTTTCTCTCGAATTTCTGTCAACCAGTCAAGGATCATTTCAGTCGGCATAGTCATGCCGCCAAAAACTCTGGGGCCATTGTATATTGCGGCCTCACATTTTCCATACAGGGTGGCACATACATCTTTATGCAGCCAGCCAGCATGATTGAACTCTGGAACGAGAATTGTTTTAGCGTGTTTTGCCGCGTCAATGATCTGCTTTTTGGGCCAGGGGCGAATAGTCTTCACTTTGATGAGCCCAACACTGTTGCCTTTTTCTCCTTCTTGGCGTACGGCTTCCCGAGCCTGGGATACCGCCGCTCCTGAGGCGATGATCATTGTATCGGCACCCGGATTGACGACTTCGATCAAGCCGCCAAGGTATTTATCAAAATATTTTGCCGAACGCTCAACTGCCGCGAAAACTTCCTGTTGCCAGGCCGCATGCATGTGATAGCTGATGAAGTTACTTTTCTGGATTGGAGCATCACGAGATAAACGTGCCGGTGGATTTTCGTTATCCATTGCGGGAACAGCAGACCTCCAGCCATCCCGAGGTGGTAATTTATATTTTTTATCAATCATTGAAACGTTACCGCGGGCATGAGTTACAAAGAAACCGTCCACACATACGGTACAAGGCAGGGTTACATCGACTTGTTCGCTAGCCATGAATGCCGCCAGTGGGTAATCGTAGAAGTCCTGCTGGTTTTCACCGTGCAATACCAACATACCGGTATCGAGTAAAAATGAAATTTCAATGTTATCAGGCTGAATTGCCAGCGGGGTGTTAATAACCCTACACATATCGAGCATGACAATTGGAGTACGCGCCCCCGGCCAGGAACTGATCGCTTCCAACCCTCTCATCAAGCCCGGACCTGATGTAGCGGTAAGACTTCGCACACCCGCACGGGAGGCACCACAAATAGCGGACATGGTACCGATCTCTTCTTCAGCACGATAATAATCCTTGATATAGCCTTCATCGTACAAATAACCTACCTGTTGCATCGTTTCAGACTGCGGGGTGATGGGATAGGCGATAGCCATATCCACATTGGCTCTGCGGATGGACTCCCGGGCCGCTTCACTTCCTGTCATGAAAATAGTTTCACGCGGCAGTTCTAACATCTTCTCAAGGGAAATCTCTTCCTGCAAATCACCTGCAGGAACCCAGTCTGCAGCTTTTCCTTCTTCTTGGGCATTCAGGTTGGACATACTACCCCTCCGTTTATAGAAATGGGAACCGTCAGGTCCCGTATATAAGATCGTTTATGCCTGATTAATCAATGACTTTTGACCAGTTTTAGCGAAAAAACGCCAGTCAGGATGCCATTCAGGGCCTTATGAAGAGGCCTATAATAGAAATAAACCCTCACCTTGTCAAGGGTTAAGGCCCTTCAAACTCCTCTTCAGGCTCCTTTTTCTTTGGTCATCATTCCTTCCAAAAGCCCCAGCTCTTTGAAATAGTCGAAGGCCTTTTCAAGAAACTCGTTTAGAGCGGTATCATTATAAAAAATCAATGTTTTCTCTGCCAGTTCTGTGTTGCGACAGATATCGAATTTAATAGTTTCCGTTTCGTGATATTTGATGACTTCAACATCCCAGTGAATTTGTGAAATTTCTTCCTGGGGGCGGCTGATAGCAGATATCCCATACTGATTGACCTTGTACAAAAACTGCTGACCTCCCCCGCCATCTGTTGCGCTTCGAATAAGATGAAGATTTTCCTGAACCAGCATGTATTCTACCTGAGTGAAAGAGACTCACGCTCTATTTGTCGAGCATGTGGCCTTGTGTTAATATGGCGTCCCTTCAGATATTAACAAATCGGGGGACACAGACAAGCTGGAATCGGACTCTGATTAAAAAAACTTTCAATCCAAACAAAACCTTCAAATCAAACCAATATGCAAGCTATAGAATTAAACGATCCGGCTGAAATCGAAGCCTTTTTGAGTAAAGTCAGCCTGTCGGGTTCCGGGTTCAACTCGGATTGCCTTTTAGTCGACGTCTATGACGCAGGTCTTGATCATGCGGATTTCCTTAAAGCTGAGGGAAGTGATCCCGATGCCCGTTACGATGGCAAGTCACCCGCCTGGGCGAAATATCATGTCCGTCAGGGTAAACGTGTGTTCATGATTTATGGTGGCGATGGGAGGGAACGGCGTACGCATTTTTCTGAAACACCATGAAGGTAAGGCTTTTCTGAATCCCCGCCTGTTTTTCAGCATCTGATTAATTACACAATTACGCGGCTATTTTTCCGCCTTTAACTTGTCTTTTTTAGGGAGAACTTTTTAAATTATGGATTTTGATAAGGAATCCCAACAACGCATCCTTCGCGTTGCGGCGGACAAAAATGAAGGACGCCCTACCGAAGAGTTGGATGAACGAATAGCCAGAGTTCTTGAGCTGCACCCTGAGTTCGATAGCATCTGGGAGGAAGGCGATATGGCCTCCATTCCGAGAGAGATCAACGGTATGATTGTGAATCCTTTTGTGCATACTGTTTTACATGTGATCATTGATCGTCAACTCCAGGTGGGGGACCCGGATTATATTGCCGCCGCTCACACACGTTTGACCGAACAGGGAATGGACTCCCATGAAGCCTTGCACGCGATCATCGCTATCTACGCCAACTTGCATTTTGCCGGCACCCGCAAGAGCACGCAATTTGATTCTCTGGATTACGAAACCCAGGTCAATTCTCTCGCCTACAAAACTGAGTGAACGGAGCGGTACGTTCCGAGAACTACGAACCAAGAACTATGAACAGATTTTTATTCCCACTGCCCCGGTTTGAGGGGTTCGTGACAAGCCTCGCAGTAATCGTCTTTGTACTCATTCCTGTGGAAACAGTGGGGACAGCCCAGAGCATTGTCCTTCTTATGGTCTTTGAAATGATGCAGACATTTTTCGCACCAGGCAGACTGGGTGACGTTTTCAAAGCCACATTTAGGACAGTTTTCTTCAGACATGGGTGTTAGATGAAGTAGCCTGCTTGAGGTTGCAGATTTTTGTCAGGATTGAGGGTAAAGCGAAAAGTGGGGATGAGTGCTTGTTACAGGATTTTGGAAATAGTCTTCTAATGTCTACAGGTCGTTTAACGGCTTCGAGGGCTCAACACCTTAGGATCGATATTACAAAACTTTGGCAACAGTTTTACCGAGATCAGCAGGGCTTTTAACAACCTTGATGCCGCAACGGCGCATGACCTTCATTTTTTCATCAGCCGTTCCCTGTCCACCTGAAATGATCGCTCCTGCATGTCCCATGCGCCGACCCGGAGGAGCGGTCTGACCCGCGATGAATCCGACTACCGGTTTGGTGACATGTTTTTTGATGTAGTAAGCGGCTTCGTCTTCTGCAGTTCCGCCTATCTCGCCGATCATGCAGATGGCTTTCGTGCCGCGATCTTTTTGGAAAAGTTCTAATGTGTCGATATACCGGGTGCCGATGATAGGGTCACCGCCAATGCCAACGCATGTGGACTGGCCTAATCCGAGAGCAGTCAACTGGCCCACGGCTTCGTAGGTGAGCGTTCCGCTTCTGGAAATAATACCAACGTTTCCTTTTTTATGGATATGAGCCGGCATGATGCCGATTTTGCATTTGCCAGGTGAGATGATGCCCGGACAGTTGGGTCCAATCAAACGTGAGTTACTGGTTTGAATGTAGCGCCATACTTCAACCATATCTGATACTGGAATGCCTTCTGTGATACAGATGATCAGTTCGATTCCCGCGTCTGCGGCTTCAAGAATGGCATCGGAAGCGAATGGGGGTGGCACGAAGATCATCGTGGCGTTGGCTTTTGTTTTCTTCGCCGCGTCACGCACAGTGTTGAATACAGGAACTTTTCCCAGCACGGTTTGTCCGCCTTTAGCCGGAGTCACCCCGCCAACCACATTGGTGCCGTAATTCATGCACTGCTCGGCGTGGAACTGTCCTTCGCGTCCGGTAATCCCCTGAACGATCAATCTCGTCTTTTCATCAACTAGAATACTCATTTGACCGCCTTTACCATTTTTTGTGCGCCATCTTTCATACCCTCCGCCACAATAACATCGATCCCCGACTCGCCGAGGATTTTGTGGCCTTCTTCCATATTAGTTCCTTCCATCCGTACAACGATGGGTATTTTGATATCTAATTTTTTCGCCGCTCCCACAACGCCACGGGCCAGAATATCGCAACGTAGGATACCGCCGAATATATTGATGAAAATTCCCTTAACATTAGAATCGGACAACAGAATGCGGAATCCGTTACCGATCGTTTCTTCATCGGCTCCGCCGCCAACATCCAGAAAGTTTGCCGGTTCCCCACCGGAATGTTTGATGATATCCATCGTCGCCATGGCCAGTCCCGCTCCGTTGACCATGCAACCAATATTTCCCTCTAGCTTGATGTAGTTCAAATTAGATTTGCTGGCCTCGACTTCCATTGGATCTTCTTCATCCAGATCGCGGTAGGCCAGGGTTTCTTTTTGCCTGTGCAATGCATTGCTGTCAATAGTTACCTTTGCGTCCAGAGCCAGAACCCGGTCATCTTTAGTAATGATGAGGGGGTTGATCTCCAGCATATCGAAATCTTCCTTTATGAACGCCTGATACAGGTTCATTATGAAAGGAATCATTTTCTTTAGCGCGTCACCTTTAAGGTTGAGTGCAAAGGCAATTTTTCTTGCGAGATAGGGTTTGACGCCAGTGATGGGATCAACTTGTTCTTTAATGATCCTTTCAGGCGTTTCGGCCGCAACTTCCTCGATTTCCATACCTCCTGCTTCGCTGGCCATGATCATCACGCGGCTGGTCTGCCGATCCAGAAGTATGCCCATATATAGTTCCTTGGCAATAGGCATGCCTTCTTCTACAAGAACCTTCTTAACCTTTCGTCCTTCTGGTCCAGTTTGAGGTGTGACCAGAGTCATTCCAATAATTTTGCTGGCAAGCTTCTTCGCATCCGCCGGACTCTTGGCAAGCTTAACTCCGCCGCCTTTGCCTCGTCCGCCAGCATGGATCTGCGCTTTGACCACGACTATATCCGTTCCCAACTTACGCGCCGCCGCTTCAGCTTTTCCCGGCGTGTCCGCAACTATCCCCTGAGGAACAGGAACTCCGTGTTTCGCAAGAATATCTTTTGCCTGATGTTCGTGGATTTTCATAGTCGTAACGAAATATTGAGAATGAGATACAAAGATTCTTCACTTAAAAAGATGCCAGTTTCTACCATAGCTGGAATGGCTTGTCAAAATTAAATCGAGTTTATCCAGTTGGTTTTTGTTAGATGAAGTGTGGGGTAGTGGCTTCGTGATTTAGTTTGTTTGCTAGGAAGACAGGAAATGTTTTGAAATTTAAAAAAAAGTCACCGTCGACGCCTGTGACTTCATTACTAGCAGAACTGTGCTGTTTGCGTTGTCGTGAAACCAGTTACGACAAGGGAGTCGACTTCAATCCTGCTGATGGAATTGTCGATTGTTATCGCATTGTCTTTTCCTGTCTTGGTACCTGAAATAAGAAGGCGGACCGGGTTGGTGTCGTCACCATCATCGAGAAAGGAAGCCTTGATGTCGAGTCCCAGGTTATTTATCGCCAGCCTTAATCCATCGAGTGTATTGTTGGTGTCATCAATGGTGATTGATGTTGTTACCCCGCCAACGGTGAAATCAATATTTCCTTTTTCCAGCTCAGAAGTTGTGGTCGCAAACCCATCGGAGATGATGTTTGTTTCTGTCGCCAGATTGTTGACGGTGAGGGGAAATGTTCCGGATGACGCGGAACTGGTGGTGGTTATATCGACGACTTTATTGCCATCTGTAACGCTGTTGTTTGAGAATTCACCCTTGTTCACGGTGAACCGGCTCTCAGTATTCAGGGTGGATACAACACTTTTGAATGTCTGTAGTTTGTTTTTAAGGTCCTGGAAGCTCGACAGCTTCTGCTCCTCGATCTGCCTTTTAGCCTCGACCAGATCCATCGGGCGAGCCTCCAGCGAAAACATCTTGGTGATTATGTCCTGGGTGTCTAGGTTGGAGTTGATACCGAATACTGCGTTTGTTGCTATCAGATAGGGTCTCTAGAGTGGAATTCAGGCCTTTTGCTCTCTTCATGGTTTTATCAGTTCCTAAAAGGGCAAACTTTAATAGATTTAAAGGGCTTCCACCCTCGCTGGCAGTCCCTGGTCAAGAAGGAGAGAAGCTTTGGTTTCCCCTTGATAACTGCTTATACTATAAAGAGTTATGATATTTTCTCTTGATTTGGATAGTGGGAATGCTAGAGTATCAAAAATCCACTTAAATCTTGATCAGGACCGATATGCCAGATCAGCTTGACTTATTCGCAGAGCCCGAAGAAATCACCAAAATAGAGTCTGAAGTCGTGCCACCCCGCTCGAATGCGCTTCGCGTACTCTATTTCGATTTGGAAACTCAGAAAAGTGCCGCTGATGTTGGCGGCTGGGGAAACACTCACCTTATGAAACTGGCGGTCGGTGTGGTGTGGGATAGTCTCGAACAAAAACATTTCAGCTATCTGGAAAGTGAGGCGGATCAATTAGTGGCAAAACTTCGGACAGCCGACCTTGTGGTGGGGTTTAACGTGATCGGATTCGATTATCCTGTCCTTCAGCCCTATGCCAGGGATTTCGATCTTCAGGAGATCACTACTTTCGACATGCTGGTTGATGTGAAGCGATTACTCAATCATCGGCTCAGTCTGGATCATCTGGCGCAAAATACCCTCAACGCGCAAAAAAGTGCCGATGGATTGGTCTCCTTGCAATGGTACAAAGAAGGCAAGATTGACAAGATCGTCGAGTACTGCAAACAGGACGTAGAAATCACCCGCGACTTATTCCTCTACGGAGAGTCCAATGACCACGTAATATACAAAACCCGCTCAGGAACCGTCAAGGAACTGAAAGTCGACTGGAAATCCGCTAATTTGGTTTAGTAAAAAACCCTCTCTTAAAAAAACTTGTCGTCGCGGATGGAGTTAGCTACTTTTTTATAAGGCGATGACCAACTGGTAAATCCTGCGCCTACCTAAGGTTCTCCCTACCTGAATAATAACAGAGGTATCTTGCAAGCCTTGACTAGTGATGCGGTTGTGCTTCCCAGTAACAGGCTGTGCATGCGCGAATGGCTATAGGCGCCTGTAATCAGAAGGTCGATCTTATTTTCCACCACGTAAGAGGATATTGCCTGGTCTGGATGTGGGTTTTGTTCGGTCTTGATCCGGCTTGTAAACCCGGCCTGGCGCAAAATTTGTTCTACTTCCGATGTTTGGATATTGTCTTTTGCACGCTCAACAGCCAGCAGGTGACACTCCAGACCTTTTTTTAGTAAGGGCTGTTCGGTGATATAGTCGATCGCTTTGCGCACACTGTCTTTACCATCGTAGGCAATCAAGAAGCGTTTGATCGGGCGCACTACGGAAGATGTGATGAAGAGAGGTTTATGGATAGAGCGCGCGACTTTTTCCAGGTTCGATCCCAGGAAGAGAGAACCCTTGTTAGCGTGCTCACCGCGCTTGCCCATAAAGATCATCTCAGCAGAGTCTTCAAATTCTTGAATAGTTTCAACCAGGCTACCACGCCGATGGATTATGTTTATGGTTTCAACACCTGCTTTTTGCAGAATTTTTTCCCCATGTTCAAGAATGATTTTCCCCTTCTCCTGATCCAGACGACCTCGCTTTTCATCGACCTTTGTTAATTCTTCCAGAAGATTACTGCGTACCTCAAAATCCATTAATCCGGTATGGTCTGTTGGTGCCTGATAGTCTGAAGGGCGGCGCAAAACATGAAGAAGGTCGATTTCGGCATTTATTTGTTTGGCAACCCAGGCGGCATTGGCGCAGAGATTATCCGCGTAAGCCGATCCGTCGATACATACTAATAGTTTAGCCATTCCTTTTCTCCCCTTAATGTTTTGGCATCAGTTCAAGCGAATTTGGTTTGTCATACACTGCCAGGCGGTCAACAATCGTGGCACTTGCTTCATTCATTCCAAGCAGATGAACGGTCGTTCCTTCACGGCGAAATTTGATGACAACTTTATCTAAGGCGCCGACAGCTGACAAATCCCAAAAATGAGCTACGCTGACATCAATGGTGACCTGTTGAACCACTTCCTTGAAATCGAAGGAATCTGAAAACATACCTGCGGAAGCGAAAAAGACCTGTCCATAAACCTTATAGGTGCGCTCTTCGCCATTGTCAGATAAATGAGATTCAATTTTAAGGAGTCGCGATACTTTGCGGGCAAAGAAAAGAGCACTCGTTAAAACCCCAACAAAGACACCCATAGCCAAATCATGTGTAATAACGACGACTATTACAGTGGTTATCATGACAAGGCTGGAAGTTTTTGGGTGTGTTCTCAGATTTTTAAAAGATGACCAACTGAATGTTCCAATCGAAACCATTATCATGACAGCTACGAGGGCGGCCATAGGAATCTGGCGTACCCAATCACCAAGAACCAAAAGCAGGAATAATAGAAACAGTCCCGCGAAAAGTGTCGACAGGCGACCACGACCACCGGACTTAATATTGATAACCGATTGACCGATCATCGCACAACCCGCCATGCCGCCAAAAAAACCAGAGACTATATTGGCAATTCCTTGTCCAGCGCATTCGCGATTTTTATTGCTGGGCGTGTCTGTCAGGTCATCGACAATGGTTGCTGTCATCAGTGACTCCAGCAGGCCTACAGCCATGAGTGTCAAAGAATATGGAAAAATAATCCGTAATGTGTCCAGGTTGAATGGTATGTCGGGCAACAGGAAAATCGGTAGCGTAGAGGGGAGCTCTCCCATGTCACCGACAGTGCGTAAATCGAGTTCAAAAAACATACAGATGGCGGTCACTGTTATGATACTGATAAGGGGTGACGGTATCCCCTTTATGAAGCGGGGGAAAATATAAATAATAGCCAGCCCCAGAGCGACCATTCCGTACATCTGGATTCCTGCACCGTTGAATTCGGGGAGTTGCGCCATAAAAATTAGAATGGCCAGAGCATTTACAAACCCTGTTACAACAGAGCGTGATACAAATCGCATCAGAGAACCCAACCTTAAAAAACCCGCAAGAACTTGCAGAATGCCTGTAAGGATGGTGGTCGCAAGAAGGTATTCAAGTCCGTATTCTTTTACCAGCGTAACCATAACAAGTGCCATCGCACCCGTTGCGGCGGAAATCATACCGGACCGGCCTCCGACAAAAGCAATGATAATAGCCATGCTGAATGAAGCGTATAAACCAACCTTGGGATCAACTCCGGCAATGATAGAGAATGCGATTGCTTCAGGAATAAGAGCCAGCGCGACAACCATGCCTGCAAGTATGTCATTTCGTATATTCCCAAGCCAGTTACGTTTTACATATAAGAGTGATAGAGAGAGCATAAAATAATTTCTGTGAAATTTGAGCGTAAAGGTTTTCTCGAAAAGTGAAGAATTTAGATAAGTCTTCGCTTTATTTTTAATTGTATTGGTTGGAAGCACACTTCCAGAAAATCTGGCTGGCGTTTTCCCTGATTTTAAATTGGGTTGGATTGATGCAAGAACTTTTAGAGAACCACTTGGAGAGAAAACAAAACGATCTTTGGTCTGCAAGGCCAAAGTGTTTTTATAGATTTACTCAAGGCGAGAAACTAGAAAGAATCAACTTACACTACAACTAAACAACCTATATTAGTTAATTATAATAGCATAAATACCGGGTATATCATAATTTTATGCTTCTAAGTCACGATGTAAGGGGTCTAATAAGGGGGCAAGTTGATTCTTGACTATAAGTGGTGCGCAATCGGTTAATTTGAAACCTTAAATTCAATCGGTAATCGCAATTTTGGAAGCTTTAAATCACCCCAGCCTCCCACGCTTCGCTCTGGACAGGCCTCTTTGGAAAAGAGGGGTCCATGAAGCTCCCTCTTCTACGAAGCCGTAGGTGCCCACAGGGTAGTGGGTTGGGGAGACTTGCCTTTGTCCGTATCAGGTATGAAAGAAATGGTTAAATACCACACCTGCCCCGAAGGGGTATCGCGCTTATTGAGTCTAGCGGGCACGCTGGTTTACGCATTAACGGACTGCAAAAGTTTTTCTATGATGTCGTTTGTAGTGATGTTTTCGGCTTGGGCTTTGAAGTTGAGGATGAGCCTGTGTGCCAGCACTTGTCGCGCTAAGCTTTGAACGTCCTCTATGGTAGCGGTCACTCGGTTGTCCATCAGGGTCCTTGCTTTGGCTCCCAGTATCAAGTATTGCGAAGCGCGTGGTCCCGCTCCCCAATCGATCCATTCGTTGATGAAGTCGGGTGTCGCTCCATTTTTACCCGGTCGCGAACTCTGCACCAGCTTCACTGCGTATTCGGCGACATGCTCGGACACAGGAACGCTTGGCACGAGTTTTTGCAGTTCCTGCACTTGCTCGGCATGTAACACGACATCGAGTTCCTGCTGAATTCCGGATGTAGTTTTCATGGCGATATCCACTTCCTGCTCCATGGTTGGATAGTCTACGTTGATGATGAACATGAAGCGGTCGAGTTGCGCTTCGGGCAGGGGGTAGGTGCCTTCGTGTTCGATTGGATTCTGCGTCGCGAAAACGAGGAACGGTTGATCCAGTTCATAAGTGTTTCCGCCAACGGTCACTTGCAGTTCCTGCATGGCTTGAAGCAGGGCGGCTTGCGTTTTTGGCGGTGTTCGATTTATTTCATCGGCGAGAATAATATTTGAAAAAATCGGTCCTTTGATGAAACGAAATTCTCGTTTGTTTGTTGTGTGGTCTTCATAAAGTATGTCCGTTCCGGTGATATCCGAGGGCATCAGGTCGGGAGTGAACTGGATTCTACTGAAGTTGAGGTTGAGCGCTCTGGCCAGCGTACTCACCAACAGGGTCTTCGCTAGGCCGGGGACGCCGACAAAAAGACAGTGCCCTTTACAGAAAAGTGCGATCAGCAGGTTTTCGATCACTTCGTCCTGCCCCACGATCACTTTGCGAAGTTCGGTAACGATGCGGTTCTTTGTGTCTATCAACTCTTTAGCCTGCTTCAGATCGTCAGTCATCATCAACAACTCTATTGAAGGGTGATTGTTATCAATCTATATATCCAAACAGTTTTGCTTGCAATTCTTTTTCTTCGGTGAGTCCCAGCTTCTGGAAAATTGCCATTAGCCTCATGTGTACGAACGGGTTGAATGGATTAACACGAACGGCTTGCTCGTAGTAATCGCGTGATCGTTGCATGTCGCCTGTTGAAAAATACAATTCACCCATACTGGCGAGT
>Ga0208522_1000405_pt1 | contig 29404 bp, 21 predicted proteins | sample ETNtaG_25_FD_185763 | JGI IMG/M metagenome (GOLD analysis project Ga0208522, IMG submission 185763) | Marine microbial and viral communities from oxygen minimum zone, Eastern Pacific Ocean - ETNP201302SV86 (SPAdes) (version 2) | ecosystem: Environmental > Aquatic > Marine > Oceanic ... | reverse complement strand
TTTAGCTTTCGAGTTGCTAATCACTCCCTGTCCCTCTGGATAAATACCCTTCAGTGGCTCCACAGGAATACTTGGATTTTGTTGATCAAACTGAGCTTCAGGCAGCCTCTTTTCATGAATCACCTTTGGCAATTTTCCATTAGGCCCAAATAATGGCTCTTCTAAATATGTCCCCTGTAACAGGCTGGTTTTTAATGAGTCTGAAAATTCTTCTTGGATCAAACGGGAGAACATTGCTGAAGGCTCCAAATAACCTGCTATATCAAATTCCGTTGTTATTTTTTTTGAGCCATTCTCACGGACCTTTATCTCACCACGTATTGCTTGAAGCGTTCCTTCATTCAGAAATACTGCTAGTGACTGTGATGGCTTTGAAGGTGTTGTCGATGAGAGATACAGCCCTTGATAGTTTATGCTGTCGCCAGTGTCATCAAATGAAAATTTGATTAACTTATCTTTAAAGTCCATGCCCAGGCTAGTAGGAAATCCTTCAAAGAAATAATCAGGAAATTCAAATAATTTAGGATCAAATGCTTCAGGCTGATACGATTGAGATATAGAATCAACCTCAGGAGAAATTGACATAAATATGATATTCGTTTGCATATCATGAACCATCGTCAAGGTTGTTACACTATCTGATACCTGTTCTTTAAGTGTATATGCAAAATCATAATCATTCCCTCTCCTTAGGTAGCTTACGTTAGCTGATACACTATGCTGAAAATGTGTTGGTTCCCCCATTGGCGGGAGCTGGTTAACATTAATACCAAAAGGAGCTTCGCCATCAAAAACATATCTATCTTTTTCTCCTTTAAAGGGAGCCATTACCATAACATAATAAAGATCTATTGATCTATCATTAGAATCATCTGCCCCGGAAAGATCAATTGGCTCAGGAACTAGCACATTACGAACCGTATCCTCCCAGGTGTTTATAGCAGATGCTGAGTCAGAAGGACCAAATATGGTTTTATGAAAAGCAACTTCTTTATCCTCATCGGGGATTGGGTTAACAAATAATGAATCTTTTGAAATCAACAATGTTGAGTCCACCTGTTCAATCTTTACAGATGCTTTTGCGGCCCAAATTTTACTATCCATATCATCATTGCTTTTATTTGGTATCTCTACTTTACTGTCTAACTTAGATTTTTTTACAATCCCTGCTTCATTTAAATAGTCTACTAGAGTTGGGCCATCTATCTTTTTAGGTTTATAGCCAGAGTTTTTATATTTGGCCTCTTTTATATAGTCTTTTTTGGTTATGACTTTATTATAGAATCCCGATTCAATTCTATAACTAACAAGGTCTAATATTTCTGATTTATTAGGGTCTGTCATTTCCAAAAATAAATCTTCATGCGAAAATTCAGATTCTGTTAAACTTATTTTGTTGTCTATTATATTAAGTATTTTTACTTCTCCAGTCCTGAATGGAATTAAAAGCCCCTGTTCGCCCTTTTTTAGATTACTATAGGCCTGAACCTCTGCGCCTATAATCCCTCTGGATTTACCCATCCCCACAATCTCTGTAGTTACATGTTTAAAATTATTTTTTACATTAAATATTGCAACTTTCAGTGTGTTTAGCTCTGCAGAAAACTGGGCAACATAATTATTGTTTTCAGACGAAAATCCACCCGAGTACATATGCCCAAAACCATTTTGAATTAGTGGGTCAGAAAGAGTGTGAACGTTATCGATTGTTAGACGGTCGTTCGTGATATCTGGTTTTATTATTAATGTTTTTCTAACGGGCGTGCCAAAGGAAACAGATAGGTACCCGGGCATGTCGTTAATCTTAGAAAGATTTAGGGGGCGAATATTGTCTATCTCCAGCCCAGATTTCCCAGCCACCAATGGAGAATCAGAAAATCCTGTCGTAGTGCCCTGAAAAACATATAGCCATCCTGTATTTTTACTATCAATACTAATTTTTGATGTTGCAACAAGATCTGGCTGACCATTGCTATCAATATCTATTACAGAAACATCAGTAAAATAAGTTCCTTTTGGAAGGGTATATGACCACAAAGTGTCACCAATAGATTTATCTTGAAGCTCAACTAATACAGCTTTACGGTCAGAGCTGCTAATAATCAAAACCTCTTTCCGGCCGTCGCCATCTAGGTCATAAAGACCGCTAGTTCTGTTGAGCTGTCCAGCAAACATAGACTCCGTGCATAGTATACACGCCAGTATATATCCGCAAATACTAATAATATTATTATTTTCCCGCATTATTATTTTCCCGCATCATAATATTTTCTGTCTATCAAGATAATACCGTCAAGACGTAACTGTTTTAGAGGAGATTTTAGAAATAAACTCCCTTACCTCGTTTACTTTAGCAAAAAATATAGGTTAAAGATCAGTTTTTTCCAAGAAAAAGCCCAAAAATAAGTTTTCCTGTTTTTTGCTTAAATTATGGCTATATATTTTCTTTTGTATTTGAATGATAGTACATAAATTGTTTGGATTATCAAATACATGCGGAGAAGTCTTATATCGTGAAAAGAGCATTAACATATATATTACTTTCATTATCAACACTATTCGGACAGTTTGACCTTTATCCCGTTACAGATTTTTTTGGTGGTGGTATCGGATATAGTCCAATGTATATAAGTATAGATGAATTTCCTGCAACTGATCTACTAAAAAATGCTGGCCTAGATCCAACAAAGTTTAACACCCCCTTTGTTGTTCATGGTGGAGAGGGCTTTGCTCATATGACAGGGAAATGGCGCATAGGTGGTTATGCTGGAATAGGGAGCTCAAGCATAAGTGAAGGGGCCGATGTTCAGTTATATGTAAATACAGGAGCAGAAGGCTTTGATGGTGAGGACGTTGTAGCCTATGATGACAACTTTGCACCAAATATCGAAGCAAAGATCACGCTTTCCCTAGGTGCCGCATCCATAGAATATGTTATGCCAATATTTCAAGATCTTGAAATATCAGCCGGTGCAATGATGGGCTTAGGCAGGCTAAACCTATCTATCAACCAATACGCTGGTAACCCTGTATGGAAGAACCTGTTCAATTTTGCATATGGAGATCGAGCGTGGGTTAAAAATGAAGATGGGACCGATTCAACTCTTACATATTATTATGCTGTTGACAATACTGGTGATCCAGTGGGGGGGTTTAACGCTGTAAAAGCCCCAGGGACAATGTCTGACCTAAGTGGAACATTTTTCAATTTCCAACCTTATGTTGCCATCAAGTGGCAACTTTTAGATAGAGTTGGTCTTCGTATCAGCGCAGGATTTAATAAAGGAACTATAGGCCAAGGACGATGGAAACTAAATGATAGAGAATTAATTGCGGACTCAGACGAATATACTCTACAAGGTGTTACTTTTAGGACAATGCTTTATCTGGGCCTTTAATAATCCTACCTTTTTTTATTAAATAATTAAATATGCTTAAAACAAAATTTATTCGCCTTTGGCCATTGGCGACCTCTGCAATATTTGGTTTTTTGTTCGCCATATTAATATTTTTACCTGAGGCTTATTCTAAAAACAGAAGCCTCTACAGAATTTTGAAAGATAAGATTGTTGTAATGCAGCAGATTATTTCCTATGTGGACCACTTCTACTTTGACATTGTAGATATGGATAAAATCATGGACGGCGCGTTCCACGGACTGATGGAAGAATTAGACCCCCACTCAACATACATCCCTGCCAAAGAACAGGAAAACATTGATGAGTTATTTCGCGGAAAATTTCAAGGGATTGGAATTGAGTTTGATGTCCTTCATGGATATATCACTGTGATATCACCAGTGCCAGATAGCCCCTCTGACTACGTTGGACTACAATCAGGAGATAGAATTATTGCAATTAATGGCAATGACGCATACAAAATAACAAAGGATGAGGTAATAAAAAAACTCAGGGGGAAAAAAGGAACCTCTGTTGATGTTACAATCCAAAGAATAGGGCTTGATGAACCATTTGATGTAACCATAATTCGGGATGATATACCTATTTACAGTGTAGGCGCCGCTACTATGATAGATAATGAAACAGGCTATATACTACTGAGAAGATTTTCAGCTACTACTATTGATGAAGTAAATAAAGCAATAGACAAATTAGATAGTCAAAATTTTAAAAAATTGGTTTTTGATCTTAGAGGTAATAGCGGTGGCTATCTTGAACAAGCCGCGGCAGTGTCAAATTTATTTATATCAACAAAAGACACATTGGTATATACTAAAGGTAAAATTTCAGATGCCAATCAAGCATTTATCTCAGACCCTAACAAAGGAAGAAATGATTTCCCCCTCATTATTTTGATTAATAGAGGATCAGCAAGCGCTAGTGAAATAGTTTCAGGAGCAGTTCAAGATCTTGACAGGGGACTTATTATAGGAGAAACAAGCTTTGGAAAGGGACTAGTTCAACGACAACTTCCATTAGAAGGCGGATCAGCTATAAGAATAACAATGGCCAGGTATTATACACCAAGCGGAAGATTAATCCAAAGACCCTATGAAGAAGGGGGTGATCTTACTTATTATAAAGAGCTTTATGCGAAAGACAGAGAATCAATATTAGACAGCCTAAAACAATTAAGACCAAAATATAAAACAAGACAAGGAAGAACAGTCTATGGTGGCGGTGGTATTACACCTGATATATACGTTCCTTATAAAAGCATATTAACAAAAGAAACTCAGAAGCTATTAAGAAATCCAGAACGTCCCATATTTAATTTTTCATCTTCCTATGCAACCCAGAATGACTTGGAGTTCAAAGATTTTAAAAACTATAAACAAAACTGGCAGGTTAATCAATCTGTATATTCTCAGTTTCTTGATTATTTAGACAGCGATTCTATATCATTTAACCCAGACTCCTTACTAAAAGATCAATCTTTTATCTATAACAGAATAAAAAGTGAGATAGCGGGAACAATTTGGGGTAAAGATGAATCAACAAGTATTAGACTTTCCCTTGATAACCAAGTTTCAGAGGCAGTAAAATATTTTAATGAAGCTGATGCATTCTTGGGATACCGTAATTAAATTACGGGCTATATATAATTTAGAAGCATATATAAATTTTTATTAATCAATTAATTTTATAATTATGGAGGTAATAAATGGTTGATTTTTTTATACAGGGTGGTGGGTTTATGTGGCCCATACTTATAGCTTTGCTTTTTGGTTTAGCAATAATTGGAGAAAGAGCATATTCTTTAATTAATTCGAGTTCAAACACCGATCAATTTTTTGATGATGTTAAAACCATATACGATGATTCTGGTAAAGAACAGGCCATAGAATTTTGCGAAAACACTCCAGGTCCTGTAGCCTCTATTTTCTATGCAGGCCTATCAAAAATGGAAAAAACAAAAGAAGAGATCGAAAAAGCAGTTCAAAATGCAGGCGGTCTTGAAATGGCCTTCTTAGAAAAAAATATGATCTGGATCAACTCAGTAATTACCATTGCTCCTATGCTTGGTTTCACTGGTACAGTTGTTGGTATGATCAAAGCTTTTGAGGATATAAAAATGGCTAACGATATCTCTCCAGCTGTTGTAGCGGGTGGAATATCGCAGGCGCTATTAACAACAGCCTTTGGACTTATCGTGGCCATGATAATGCAGGTAGCACAAAACTTTTTTGTATCTATGATTGATAAACTCATTCTCGATATGGAAGAACAATCAATTAAGATTGTTGAATACCTGCATAGTTCTAAAAAATAATTATATAAATGATCAGAAACCGGCGATTTAAGGGCGGGGAAATACCAACCGGCTCAATGGCAGATATTGCCTTTTTGCTTTTGGTGTTTTTTCTAGTTACAACAACGATAGACACTGATAAAGGACTAGGAATAGTCTTGCCTCCCGCAGGAGATGTTGAGATTGAAATCAAAAAAAAGAACATCTTAAACTGTCTTATTAATTCTCAGGGTAGAGTTCTTTTAGATGAAGAGCCCACAGATATAGAACAAATCGGACGTATCGTTAAAAAAAGATTAGATAAAAATCCTCTTCTAATAGTTTCTGTAAAAGCACACACTAAAACTGCATATTCTGATTATGTAATGGTCATTGACCAATTAAAGATTGCTAATGCCAAAAAAATATCTATAGCTAATTCAAATTGATGAAATTTTCTCGTAAAACAAAAATTTCAAGTGAGATACCAACCTCATCGATGCCAGATATCATTTTTATGTTATTGATATTTTTCATGGTAACAACAGTCCTGCGTGAATATTCAGGCCTTCCAGTAAATATTCCAAAAGCTGAAAAAATAGAAAAATTAAAAGGCAAACGCCATACAGCACATATTTGGGTTTCTAAAGAAGGACTCGTTTCAATAAATGACAGACTCTTTGCAGTCGAAGATGTAGCCAAAATAATGTATGACAAGCGAGTATCTGACCCACAAGTCATTGTGTCCTTAAAAGCAGATGAAGAGGCAAAAATGGGACTTATATCCTCTATACATGAAGAATTACGAGAGGCAGATGCATTAAAACTCAATTATTCTACAAAAACACTTGTTAGATAATGCGACTCAACACAAACCCACTTAAAGATAAGTATCCGATTAGTGTAAGAATAGCTGGGCTTTCTGGAGTCCTAGGTTTAATATTTATTTTTCTTGTATTTCCTAGGTTTGTCAATGAATCTGAATTTGGCTCTGTTGATCAAATTGTAATCGAAAATATTGATATTCCACAGACTCAGCAAATAGATAACACCCCTCCTCCAGCTAGACCTTCTATCCCCGTTCCAACAGATGATGAAGATATTGCAGACGATGTTACTCTAGACGATCTTGACTTTGATGATTTTGAAGCCTGGGACGCGCCACCAGCACCTAGTGGACCCAAAGTAAAGTTTATACCATACGATGATCCTCCAAAACCTATTAGCCCTATAAGGCCTATATACCCAGAAATTGCTCAAGAAGCCGGAATTGAAGGTGTCGTAGTCGTGCAGGCATTTATTGATAAAAAAGGCAGGGTTAAAGAAACAATAATACTTAAAGGAATCCCTAATACTGGGCTAGATGAAGCGGCAATGGAAGCAATAAGGAAAACAAGATTCCGCCCTGCTAAACAGAGAGAAAGAGCTGTCGGAGTCTGGATTTCAATTCCTGTGAATTTTAAACTAAAATAAAAAGACCCTAGATTAATTTAAAATATCCTTCTTGTGCACAAAATTTTTGGTGTTCAATTTATTATATCTGTTTATGCCTGATTTTTAAATAATTTTTTCCACAACCAGATAAGAGGATCATAAAATCGATCAACAACACGTTCTTTCAATGGAATAATTCCGTTATCAGTAATCTGTATATGTTCCGGGCAAACATCTGTACAACAACGAGTAATATTACACATCCCTGATCCAAAATCTTCTTTGACAGCTGGAATCCGATCTTCCTTATCAAGAGGGTGCATATCTAAACCTGCCAGTCGAATCATAAATCTTGGTCCTACAAAACTGTCTTTACGATTATGGTCACGTAAAACGTGACATACATTTTGGCATAAATAACATTCAATACATTTACGAAATTCCTGAATCCTGTCTACATCTTCCTGAAACATCTTATAATTTCCTTTTTCATCTTTTTCCGATGGGTCTGGTTTAAAAGGAGGTATGCGTTTGTTTTGTTCGTAATTCCAAGAAACATTTGAAACCAGGTCTTTTATTGTAGGAAAAGTTTTCAACGGACGAACAGATATGGTTTCATCTGATTTATATTCATTCATCCTGGTCATACATGCAAGTTTTGGTTTTCCATTAATTTCAACACTGCAAGAACCACACTTTCCGGCTTTACAATTCCATCGAATGGCTAAATCATTAGCATCCTTAGCCTGAATTCGATGGATAGCATCTAGAACAACCATGCCCTGCTCTACCTTGATTTGGTAGTCAACTAATTGTCCACTTGAATCATTTCCGCGATAAAGTTTAAAATTTCTCAATGACACTGTAATCTACTTTTCCGTAAATATTTCATTTTCTAAAGACTCCATAGATAAATTTGCTATTCTTTGTAGTTCTTTATTTGGTTTTTCTCTAGGTACTTTGTTTGTTTGCATTTCCCCTATTTCATTTTTACTGATTACAATATTGTAATCAAGCCATTCATCTTTTTCGCCTGGAAAATCAACCCTTGTGTGAGCTCCACGACTTTCCTCGCGCATGAGTGCTGATCTAGCCACTGATTCAGCTGTAATAATTAAATTCCTAAATGCCAAAGCTTCGTGCCAACCTGGATTGTACTGCGAAGCACCACTTGCTTTAATATTTTTATAAGATAGTTTCAAATCTTCCAGTTTTGTAATTCCTTCGGATAGGAGTTCTTCAGTGCGGACAATGCCCACACTATTTTGCATATTTTCCACTAGTTTTTCATGCAGAAGATAGGGGTTCTCCCCAGATTCTCTGTTAAGAATTACTGTTGCATTACGAATAATGGATTTTATCTGATCTTCATCAATTTGCGGTTTCTGATTTAATTTTTTGATATAGTCTGAAGCACCCTCTCCTGCGAGTTTTCCGAAAACTAAAAGGTCTGATAGGGAGTTCCCACCTAAGCGATTCGCTCCATGCATTCCCCCTGAACATTCACCACAAGCAAATAGCCCTGGTACTCGAGACATTTGAGTATCAGCATCTACTCGTATACCTCCCATCATATAGTGCAATGTGGGCCCGACCTCCATCACATCTTTAGTAATGTCTAGCTCTGCAAGTACTTTGAACTGATGATACATAGACGGAAGTTTCTTTTTAATATCCTCTTCACTTCGCTGGTTTGCAATATCTAAAAATGCCCCTCCATGTGGAGACCCCCTTCCGGCTTTAACCTCTTTTCTTATAGCCCGTGCTACTACATCTCGAGTAAGAAGTTCTGGGGGTCTACGAGCATTTTTGTCCCCTGCTAGCCATCTTCCAGCTTCCTCTTCAGTATCTGCGGTCTCTGATGCAAAACGTTTGGGAATATTGTCAAACATAAATCGACGTCCTTCACTATTTACAAGAATACCTCCCTCACCTCGGACACCTTCAGTTACTAGTGTACCATGTACAGAGGGTGGCCAAACCATTCCTGTTGGATGAAATTGAGTAAATTCCATATCAATTAGTTCAGCTCCTGCTTCATAGGCCATAGCATGACCATCACCAGTGTATTCCCAAGAATTAGACGTAACTTTCCAAGCTTTTCCGCCTCCTCCAGTCGCCATTATTACGGCTCCTGTTTTAAAAATGATAAATTGTCCACTATCTCTCCACATTGCTACCATCCCAGAAATTTTATCTCCATCTTTAATGAGATCTAAACCTGTACATTCCATATAAACTTCTATCCCCTGATGGACACCATAATCTTGAAGTGTCCGGATGATTTCTAACCCGGTTCGATCACCTACATGTGCCAACCTAGGATAACGATGTCCTCCAAAATTTCGTTGGTTAATTAGTCCTTTATTTGTGCGATCAAAAACAGCTCCCCATTCTTCTAACTCTCGAACACGATCCGGAGCTTGTTTTGCATGCAACTCTGCCATGCGCCACACATTTAAAAACTTACCGCCTCTCATTGTGTCTCGGAAATGCACTTTCCAATGATCTCGATTATCAACATTCCCCAGTGCGGCTGCTACACCACCTTCAGCCATCACAGTGTGAGCCTTACCAAGTAAAGATTTACAAATTAATCCTGTGCTTAATCCTCTTTTGGAACATTCAATTGCCGCACGTAGTCCTGCTCCTCCCGCACCAATAATAATTACATCGTGCTCTACAGATTGAATATCAGCAATGTCAAACATTATAGGCTCCAAGTACTATAATCAGTCCACTGACCTGAGGAAACCATTCGTACATAATAATCTGTAAAAGCTACCCAAACCATGCTAATCCAAGCCCAAAACATATGTCTCCCATTAAGCCAAGAAACACCTCTCCAAAAATTATATCTTATTTTTTTCTGACCATTTGGACAGGAGAAACAATCCATCTTCCCACCAACAAGATGTCTGAACGCATGACAACCAAATACATACCCGGCTAAAAGAATAGGATTAATCAACAAGATTACTGAACCAACTCCTATTCCAAGTTCTCCTCCACGAAATAAAGATAAAATACCATCATAGGATAATATCGCACAAAATCCTAAAGCAATATATAGCGTATACCTGTGCAAGTTTTGAAAAACCATAAGAGCCGTTTCACCTTTATATTTTTTCTGAGGCACCCCGGAGACAGCACATGCAGGAGGTGATAAAAAATATGCTCGGTAATAAAACTTTCTGTAATAATAGCAAGTCATACGGAAGGATAGCGGTCCAGCGAGAATTAGAATCGCGGGAGAAGAAACAATTAATTTTGGCCACCATTCTGGCCAAGATCCTAACCAAGCATGACCCAAAGGAGCCGCCCCAGCAACACCTTCTTTAATAAATATAAGTGGTGAATAAAACGGAGATAAATAACCACCAAAACCCTCTTGCCCTGCGCTCCACCAGTAATGGTTCCCCTGGAACATTGCCCATGTGGTATATACCACAAAACTAAGAAATCCCAATCCAGTCCACAATGGTTCTACCCACCATTTATCAGTTCGCTGGGTTGTTCCTATTGTGTCTTTTGTTATTTGGTTTTGCATTATTCTTATCGGAATTGAATCAGAAAATTAAGGAAGAAATTAAGAATTTAAAAACCTCTTGAACATGAATAATCATTTAATGCTGAATAGGAATTCCCTTAATAATTTATTCGAAGATTTGAAGTCGTTCTGATACTGAATACTTATTGGACCTTTTTTAATAATATTATAAAAATAATTGGAGAAATATTTCGCTTCACCAAGATTTCTTTCTTGTAACCCCTCTATTGCTATTTCACCAGCCCATTTAGTCCAATTAATAAATTTTCTTTTTTTTGGTCCAATCTGATCTCCATCTAAACTTAATGCATTAGTATTCCATAGTTTCCTCTCTTGTGAGGTCCACGTTAAAAATTCATTGATTAATCGCTTTCGAATAGACCTATCTGATATCAATCCAGTAAGGAATGCTACTGGTGCAAGAATATGCTTAAAAGGTAGACAGTCTATGTCCCTAATCTCAATTAAGGATTTAAGGCGAACGTTTGTAAATATTTGATGTAGTGCAGCCTCTATATCCTCACTTCTTATTTTGCTATTTAACAATTTTTTCTTTAGTTCTTTTCCAAGTGTTAAATCAGTATCTTGAATTTCTAATTCCTCATCTAGTTGAAATATTCCAGGTACCTTCATCATAAACTTTATATATAAATCTAAAAGCTGATTGGGGTGATCTATTTTATGATCAAACAAAGTCCTACATCTGGTTGTATCCGTATTCTCCCAGATATGATTTCGAAGATTATTTTTTCCAACTGGTTTACCTAATTGAAACGGGCTATTTGAAAAGAGATATGCTGAAATTGGATGAATACAGTCAGCAATAAACACAATCTCCGCTAAATCATTTTCATCTATTATATCATAGTTCACCTGAATGCTAGACGTATTCCTCATCATCCACTTACCTAAAGTGCCTCTTTTTTCCATATTTAAATTCATTAATTGATATTTTTTATGTTTTATGAGATCTATACTATCAGGATCGCAAAAGGGCTCTACCCCCATATATAAAGGAATCAGGCCTCTTTTTTCTAAAACACTATCAATGGATTTTTTATAAGAATGAATTGATTGTTCTAGGTCTCTAACATCTGCAAAAGGAGGACTAGACCATTCTATTTGGCCACCAGGCTCTAATGAATAACTACCATTTTTTTTCTTAGATATATTGCTCAAGTCATGTAATAAATCAGTCGCAGAATACTCGTTGGATGGATTAACAGATAATCTTTTATAGTTTTTTGTGTAGACAAAGCATTCAACCTCTATACCAACTTTCCTACTGTCTTGGTCAACTGTTTTTGATAAAATATGTGACTTGATTTTTTTATTTATTTTCATAACTAGACATAATTATATGCATTAAATGCACAAGATTACAAATAAGAATCTACTTATGATAATAAGACTGAATATATTGATATACTTTTAAATGAGGAATAAAGGGTTTTGCTTTATGCAACTCCCCACGAAAGCAAATAAAAGAAGGTCATGACTACCGGGAAGCCAACTAACCAGCCTCCATTTTTCTTTTTAACAGGAAGTGAGGGCCCAACATAATCAAATCTCATTTCAGATCTAGCAATTTTTCCGCCTTCAACATATAATGTCTCCGTTCCAAATATTTGATTGTGTAACATTGGATCATTAGATACGTAGTCTATAGTTCCTGTATTTAAATACATTAAATATTGTGGAGAGAAACCACTAACCTGATGCCAGCCTGGTTCTACTCGGATAGGCGTTTTTAAAGGGGTATGCCCTACGTATCTACCATCTATATAGATAGGGACCCCATCAAGATTTGCATCTACTCTTATTGCTGATTGCCCTGATAATAATTTGTCGTTTGCATTCTTTTGGTTTCTGCGTTTACCTAGTCTGCTTTTTGATATTGAAACAAACGGTAATTTTTCCCACCAAGATGTCTTAGGCACTTTTATAATTCTTCCATCTAACTCATCTTGGATTATAGAGTGCTCAGTAAGTTCTTCAATGAGCTGCCCTTTTGAAGACTCTAGATTGTCAAACAATCTGGCTTTTTCATCATTTTCTTTTGCTGCTGTCATCTTATCCCATAGAGCCAGATCACTTGCCTGGTCTTGTTTTTCAGATGGTTCTGACCATTCTGTTAGTTCTTGCCCCGATTCTTTTTCAATAAAATATTCATCCACTACATCATTCAAATTTGAATTATTAGTAGTACTACCATCGTTCCAGTCTACATTATTACTATTTGGCGATGTTTGCGCATATTGTGAAAAATAATCATCTATCGATTCTTCATATTTATTATTGTTATCTAGACTAGATAATAATTTATTATTTCCTTCACCAGGATGGTTTGTGTGAAAAAGTTTCCCCTTATATCTAAAAATTGCATTTGACCCGAGCTCTTCTCTTGCCTTATTAAAAGCTGCTTGAAAACTGGTATTATAAGCAGGGAACCCTTCTTGAGATACTTCAGAAAAAACGGATTTACCATCTCTATCAATATGGCGTTTTAAATTAGCCTGCACATCATTTTTCATTTCAGTGTGTATAAATACGACAGCAGATGAAGTACTTTCAGAATTGATGATATCGTACCAGTGAATTTTTTTTGTTAGGAGAACTGCAATTTGGACAGATTCATCAAAGGTATCTATGACCAACTCTTTGATTAAATTATTTGGATCCGTTTTAGGCTGGATTTCATTCTGATGGTTTACTCCTAATAACGTTATATAAAGCCAGTTTCTATCCGATTTCCAGCCTATAATATTATCATCAGGTATTGGCTCAGAATATTCAATACTAAGCATAAGCCCATTGCTCTTAGGATCATACTTGATATCCTCAAGTGTAGACGCCAACGTTCCTGATGCAATCAGAGACGCAAGTAGGGTGATATGTTTTATTTTTTTTAACATATTGGACTCCGCGATAAAGTAATATTAAAACAATATTTATTGTAATGTCAACAATAAAATAATATTCTCTATACTATTGATATATAGTACTTTACCGGGATTACCTTGATATAATGCAAAACTTTAAGTCATGCATATTCAAGGTTTTTAGCAAACCTTTTACATTAAATTTCATTAATTTTTTTCATAGTAAAAATTGAAAAAACATATCCACTTTATTATAAATAATTACTAGTTTAACTTAGAGCAGGCAATAAAAATTATATTTTGATGAAATCCATAACACTCTTACTATATCTTTCCATATTTATTAGTTCATTTTTAACCGGGGCAATAAAAACAAAAACGATAAAAACATACACTATCTCTCGCAACTTTGGTACAGAAACTAGAGAGTTATCACGCTCAACATTCGTCAGATATAACTCAAAAAAACAGGTTATAGATAGCACCCTATATATTCACAATATTCCCCTATCTGAAAAATATAGCTATATAAACTTTAATGACAGAAAGTCTCTAAAAAAGCTTAAGGGAATTGAAAGACTATTGCATTTCAAATATGAATACAGTATTGAAGGCCGACTTGTTTCTAAGTATTTATATGGAAATAATAATGATTCACTAAAATGGCGCGAATTCTATAAATATTATAGCAATGGGAATCTATTAAAAATTATCAGATTTGACCCATCAAAAGTCAATCCTGAAAATAAAATTGATGCCACCTTATCTGATCCAAACAATATGCCATGGGGTGAAACATTTAGTTATAATGAGTCCGGGGCCGTACAAGAGCATAAGGAGTTTTATGGTGGTTATATCCTTGAATCAACTATTTTTGATATAGATACCAATGGTGCACCGAAAATTAAGGCAAAGAATTTTGATCCATCTATAATGAAAAAAACAACTTTTTATTATAATGATGAGGGTCAGATTCATGAAAAAATTAACTCTCGGCGGGGCTTTTCTATTGGATCTGAAAGCTATGAATATGATCAATATAGACGAACCATTAAAATTAATTATTTTAACCTTGATGGCAACCTTGAAAAAACTTCTACTTTTCTTTATAGTGATCAGAAAAACAGAGAAACACACATTATTACAGACCCATCAAAAAAACTAATACGCCGAATTGAAACTAGAAAAAACAGTAACAATAATAAAATTATTGATGCTACTTTTGATGGGAAAAGCAGATTAATACAAAAGAAAACAATTGGATACGATAGTAAGGGGAGATTATCAAGAATTCATGATTACGATATGCTGAAGCCAGGAGAAAATGGAGAACCAATACTAATTAACATAATTACATATGAATATGATTAAATTCAACGGAGTTTTCTCAATGACAATTAATTTCAGGAGGAACAATGAAAGTCATTGATATAAAAAGTATAATCATTGGAGTTTTAATTACTCTACTTATTTTGTCTGTATATGGTTTTAGACCAGAAACCGATGAACTCGGGCATCTTGTAGTAAAAAGCATTACAATTGAAGATGATAGAGGTGTTGTAATGGGCTATATGGGTAATGGCTACATGCAAACATATAATACGTTCGGAGAGCCGACACTATTTGTTGGTACAGGAAAAGATGGCGGCGGGTATTTAAGAGCATATAATGGAGAGGGTGATGAATCTGCGTATGTTGGTACAGGAAGAATGGGCGGTGGCTACATACGAACCTATAATAATTCTGGTAGAGAAACTTCATATTTAGGAACTGGTTCTGATAATTCTGGTCAGCTCCGTATTTACGACAAACAGGGCGAAACAAGGTCATATCTAGGAGATGGCTATCTTCAGTCATACAATCAATTTGGAGAAAGAACAATTTTTCTTGGCACAGGAACAAATGGCGGTGGATACCTAAGAACATATAATTTTAGCGGGCAAGAAAGTATCTATATTGGAACTGGTGCTGATAGTTCTGGTCAGATAAGAGTATATGATAACTCCGGTGAAACAGGTTCATTTTTAGGAAGTGGATATTTTCGTACCTATAATAGATTTGGGAAAATGACTACCTTTATTGGCAATGCTATTGATGGTGGAGGATACCTAAGAACAAATAATAAATTCGAGACTGAGACTGCTTTTCTAGGTACAAACAACGCGAATGAAGGTCTCATAAATCTAAATGATAAATTCGGACAAAGCTTTTGGATAAGGTTAAATAAGAAAAATTAAATTTTTCATTCATTTTTTGACTTTATGACATTGTTGTCTTAAATTTCAATTACAAAAGGAATCCGAGGGGGGTAAATCTACATTTACCTTTCTTCCATTTGTATAATGAATATGTATATATATAACAATAAACAGTTACTAGCTGCTATTGCTCTGCTATCAATCATGTGGTCGCAGAATGATGGTCTAGTTATTACAAAATATGATAATGGCGGCATTAAAACCGAAGGGAATTACGTTAATGGTGTTCGTAATGGTGATTGGGCCGAATATTTGGAAGAAGTTTGGTGGTATGATTATGGAGAAGATGGAGAGGCAAACACAAAAGATACCTTGGAAAATAATAATAGATGGGATTCAGTAGAGGTAGTAATTCCTAATTTTAAACCAAAGTTGAAGGTTCAGGGTAAATATACAAATGGTAACAGAGATGAGACCTGGACTGAATATTATGAAGATGGAAAAAGAAAAACTGAACTCAATTATTCCAATGGGAAGTTTAATGGTCTTCAATCATATTGGCATCCAAATGGTAATAAAATTGAAGAAAAAAATTATATAAACGGAAAACAAGAAGGTTTCTGGACCAAGTTTTTTGAAGAAACTGGTATAAAAAAAGAAGAATCATATTATAAAGACGGAGTGCAACAAGGACTGTGGACCGAATGGTTTGGTGATGGTCAGAAAAAAAGAGAACGAAATTTCTCTAATGGAGAAAGAGATAGTATATGGACCACCTGGTATGAAAAGGGAAATAAAAAATTACAAGCGACCTACTTAAATGGGAAACTTAACGGAAAATATATAAGCTGGTATGATGGCGGGATAATTAAAGAAAAAGATGGTGACTATCTGGACAATAAAAAACATAACAAGTGGACCTATTGGTCAGAGAACGGGCAAAAAACCGAAGAAATAAACTACGATAGTAGTGGAGTTCAAGATGGTGGCCATATAAAATGGTTTGACGAAAAAAACGAGCAACATAAAAAATTCCATGTTAATTATAAAAATGGTGAAAAAGATGGGGCATGGCATTATTGGTATACTAATGGTATAGACTCGGTTCAATCCCATTATGAAGATGGAAAAAAGAATGGTCATTGGGTCTGGTGGAGAAAAAACGGACTTAAGGATAAAGAAGGCGACTATAAGAATGAAGAAAAACATGGCATCTGGACTGTTTGGAACGACTCCTCAGGGACCGCTTATCATGAGCTTCATAAAGAAACATTTGTAGATGGGAAAATTAATGGACAGGTTACAAAATGGTATAAAGAAGGGACACTTGATCGACAAGGTATTATGAGGGGGAATGAAAAAGAAGGAGAATGGACATACTGGGAACGTGATGGAAAAAGGTGGCTCAAATTTAACTATGGAGATGGGCTCGAACGTGTCAAATTAGGTGAAATTGAAGAACGCGACGGCATAACATTTAAAATTGGAAAATATGAACCTTATAGTGGTATCGTTGAAGAAACAGGCGGTAAAAGAGGATATAAGCTTCTTGGTAGATTTTTGGATGGGGAAAGAGATGGTAAATGGGTTCAGTGGTATGATAATGGCCAGGTTGAAGTTCAAGGAGAGTACTACCGTGGTAAAAAACATGGTGAATGGTCACTATGGTACAATAATGGCAAATCAAAAGAACAGGGGACATTTAGTTTTGGGAAAATTGATAGCCTTTATAAATACTGGTATGATAATGGCCACCTCAAGGAAGAACAACGATATAAAAAGAATCTGCCACATGGAAGATGGACAAAATGGTATAAAGAAGACCCCACGCTTAAATATGTTGAAAATGGAAATTGGCAATATAAAGATGGCATGTACAAAGATGAAAATAATGAGCTATGGAGCTGGTGGTGGTATCTTAATGATAATAAAGAAGCAGAGGGATATTATATAGATGGGTTAAAAGAGGGGGCTTGGGTCTATTGGTTTCAAAATGGAGTTAAAAATAGTGAGGGGACATTCTCAGAAGATCAAAGATCTGGCCTATGGCTTTTCTATAATGAAGATGGCTCCGTATACAAAGAACTCACATATGATAATGGTGTATTAAACGGAAGAGAAACCAGGTGGCTTATTTCTGCTTCAGACACCTTGGGGAAAGAATATGAAAAATTCTGGAAAGAAGGTGAACTTAATGGTCCTTCTACCACTTGGGCAAATGGCTTCAGATCAAAAATGGTTACCTATAAGGGCGAGACACCTAAAGGTGACGAAATAGCAAATGGGCCTTGGGTGATTTGGTACCCTGAAAGTGATCAAATCAAAGAACAAGGATTCCACAAAAATAATATTCGAGATGGGCTTACAACATTTTATTATGAAAATGGCAATAAACAAAAAGAAGGTAATTTATCTGCAAATTTAGATAAGAAAATATCCAAGCCCGAAGGCGTATGGACCTATTGGAATGTTGATGGGCAGGTTGACTTCACCTTTGACTATGGGAAAGACCTAGAGCACGTTAAGAATAATCAACTTAGTAGAATAGGGGAGGATGAATTATTATACAAGCAGGATGATAATACTACACCATTTACTGGCGTCATAGCGGATGAAAATAAAGAAGAGGAATACATTTTTCTTGGTAGAGCACTAAACGGCAAACAAGACGGTCCCTGGATTAGGTGGTATAAAAATAAAAAGATTTCAGAGGTTGTTCTAATAGACATCCCAAAGCCACAGCCAAGGGGAACCTGGAGTGGTGGAAAAAAAGAAATTGGCGCTTGGAAGAACGGGAAAAAACATGGCCTGTGGACCACCTACTATGCTAACCAACAAATAAAAGATATTGGGACTTATGAAAATGGCATATATAATGGTAAGTGGACCTTCTACTATGAAAATGGCAACAAAGAAAAAGAGGGCACACTACTAGATGGTAACGCGCACGACAAATGGATATTTTATAATGAAAAAGGTGAAAAGACACAAGAAGGCTTATTCGGTGAGGGTGTAAAACATGGTAAGTGGATAGCATACTTTGAAGATGGGAAACTCACTGAAGGTAAATATAAAAATGGTAAAAAGGATGGAACGTGGACAAGTTGGTGGGACTATGATAAAACACGTAAGGAAATGCAAGGTACCTATAAAATCGGGAAAATGGTTGATAAGTGGTATTTTTATAATAACAAAGGAAACCTGAAAGAAATTAGGTATTTCTCCCCTGTTTTTTAATTTCAATTTTTAATATTATCTCACTAACAACAGACTAAAAATTTGTGAGATATATTTTTTATAACCAACATCAAGCAGCAAATACAAGAAAAGTCAAACATTCTCTTTTACGAAAAATAACAGTACTATTTCCCTTCATAATTTTATTTCAATATAATTGCAGTAAAGATGAAACCGTATCGGAAACAATAACCGAAACTGTTTTTGTGACAAAAAAAGATGCATATTTATATGGTGATGTTGTAGAAAAGAATATAATTGATGAAATCCCAGCATTTATAAAAATAAAAACAAAAGAAAAAATAATATTACTAAGTAAGTCAAATAATGATAAGATATATTACAAAACAAATTTTAATAACAAACAGGGCTGGATAGAGTCCAAATATTTAGCAGAAATAAATAAAGGTAAAAAGAAAAATAATAATAACACCCCCCCTACTACATTATCAGAAAAGAAGCCTAAGATCCTTGTTAAACCAAAATTGGATAATGATGGCCCTATAAAACACCCAAATAAGAAAAAAGATGACTGGAATTGTTTTGTTCAAATCGCATCATTTAAAAATAAAAATAATGCTGATAAACTTGTGAATGATATAATAATGCCGGGGACGTCATTTTCAATAGAAAAAATCAATACAGCTAGTGGGACATTTTTTAGAGTAGTAACAAATACCTATAATAATAGAATTAAGGCTGATAAGATTATAGAATCTATTAAAACCAATTACCCCTCATTAAAGCCAATAGTCAAAACAAACAAAAACAATAAAAAACTAATCACAAAGCAAAATCCTGTTTATAATAAAAATGGTAAAACCGAATATTATACAATTCAAATAAGTTCTTTTGAAAATAAAACTGCTGCTGAAAAACTAGCGAAAAAAATGACAAGGTTAGGCTATGTGTCAAAAGTAACTGAGGCATGGGTTAGAGGGAAAACTTGGTTTAGGGTTCAGCACGGTGAATATAAAATGATTGCTGAGGCAAAGCAGGTGTCGAATAAAATAAAAAATAAATATAAATTTGACCCGTGGATATCAAATATTTATAAATGATTCTACACTAAACACGCTCAACATACTATTGCCTAACCAATAGTATTAATAAAAGAAAGAAAAATATAATGAAATATGTATACAGTTTTGGTGATGGTAAAGCAGATGGTAAAGCAGACATGAAAAATTTACTTGGTGGTAAGGGTGCAAACCTGGCAGAGATGAATTTATTGGATATCCCGGTCCCTCCCGGGTTTACACTTACTACAGAAGTATGCACTGAATATTACAATAATAATAAGGCGTTTCCAGATGGATTAGATGGTGAAGTGGCTGAATCTATTGCCGCTGTTGAAAAAATAATGAAAGCAAAATTTGGTGATAATAATAACCCTCTTCTTCTTTCAGTTCGCTCAGGAGCAAGACAATCTATGCCCGGGATGATGGAAACTGTTTTAAATGTTGGATTAACCAGTAAAACGATTCCGGGTTTAATAAATAAAACAAATAATCCTAGGTTTGTGTATGATGCATACAGAAGACTTATAACAATGTACGCTGATGTTGTAATGGAAAAAGCAGCCGGGATTGAGCCAAAAGAAGGTGAAGGTATAAGGCAAAAACTTGAGCACCACCTGTCTTCATATAAGAACGAACATAACCTAAAAAATGATACAGATTTATCTGAAAATGACTGGGTCACTGTTGTAGAAATATTTAAAAAAGAAATTAAAACTACCCTTGGGAAAGATTTCCCAGATGATGCTACCGAACAACTATGGGGTGGGATTGAAGCAGTTTTTAAGAGCTGGAATGGCGCAAGAGCAATCAGCTATAGAAAAATAGAAAATATACCAGAAAAATGGGGAACCGCTGTTAATGTTCAAACCATGGTTTTCGGGAATACTGGAGAGCAGTCTGCTACTGGCGTCGCCTTTACAAGAAACCCTGCTACAGGCGAAAATAAATTTTTTGGTGAGTGGCTTACAAATGCTCAGGGTGAAGATGTAGTAGCAGGCCTTCGCACTCCTAACCCTCTCAACGAAGACACTAAAACAAAAGAGACAAAAAATTCGCCCTCTTTAGAGGGATCAATGCCTGATATATATAATCAACTATATGATATTAGAACAAGACTTGAAAAACATTACTCAGACATGCAGGATATTGAGTTTACAATTCAAGATGGAAAATTATGGATGTTACAAACCAGAGTAGGCAAGCGTAATGGAGTCGCCGCAATAAAAATGGCTGTTGACATGATGAATGAAAATATGATTGATAAAAATACAGCTCTAATGAGAGTTAATCCAGACCAACTAGATGAGTTGTTGCACCCTACTTTAGATATAGAAAGTGAACAAAAAGCAACAATATTAACAAAAGGTCTCCCCGCGGGTCCAGGCGGAGCAAAAGGAAAGGTTGTTTTTACAGCAGATGATGCCGAGGCCTGGAAGGCCAAGGGTGAAAAAGTAATTCTTATTAGAGAAGAAACCTCCCCAGAGGATGTTCATGGAATGCACGCGGCTGAGGCAATATTAACAGCAAGGGGCGGAATGACATCTCACGCGGCTCTCGTTGCCAGGGGATGGGGGAAATGCTGTATTGTTGGTTGTAATGAATTAAATATTTCTGTCGACAAAAAAGAAATGAACGTCGGTGATATGGTGGTAAAAGAAGGAGAATGGATCACAATGAATGGAACAATAGGCAAGGTCTATCTTGGGCAATTAGATCTTACCCCTTCTGATCCTGACAAAAATCTTGAGTATAAAGAATTAATGATATGGGCAGATGAAACTCGGAAACTAAAAATAAGGACTAACGCTGAAAGCCCAGATGATGCTAGACAGGCGATTAAATTTGGCGCCGAAGGAATCGGGCTTTGTAGAACGGAACACATGTTTTTTGATGAAACTCGTATTCTTGCAATGAGAAAAATGATTCTTTCTGATAATGAAAAAGATAGGAGAGCAGCCGTAATGGAGCTTTTACCTTTTCAAAAAGAAGACTTCAAAGGAATCTTAAAAGCAATGGAAGGAAAACCAGTCACCATAAGATTGCTGGACCCCCCACTTCATGAGTTTATCACCTTAAGCGATGAACAAATAATTGAACTAGCATCAAGTATTGGAATCGATGAATCTATTGTTAAACAACGAATTACGAGCCTTCACGAGCTAAACCCAATGCTAGGGCATCGTGGATGTAGGCTTGGTATTGCTTATCCTGAAATAACCGAGATGCAAGCGCGTGCAATATTAGAGGCAACCGCAGAACTAACAAATGAAGGTGTCAAGGTCTTTCCAGAGATCATGATTCCCCTAGTAGGTACAGTTACTGAATACACTGATCAAGAAAAAATTATACGAGAGGTGGCGGCAACTATTGAAAAACAAAATGGCATTACATTAAAATATCTCATTGGGACAATGATTGAGCTGCCAAGAGCTTGCTTAACAGCTGATCAAATAGCAGAGCATGCAGAGTTTTTCAGTTTTGGAACAAATGATTTAACCCAAACCACATACGGCTTTAGCCGTGATGATATTGGATCTTTTTTACCAGACTATTTAGATAGAAATATATTATCTGGAGATCCTTTTCAAAGTCTTGATGTTCAGGGTGTCGGAAAACTGGTCTCGATGGCAGTTCAATATGGTAGAGGGGTTAAACCCTCACTTAAAATAGGTATATGCGGTGAACACGGAGGAGATCCTAGGTCTATACATTTTTGTAAAAACAACGGACTCGACTATGTCAGCTGCTCACCCTATAGAGTCCCCATTGCCAGACTTTCAGCCGCTCAGGCGGAATTAATTTAGATTATAAAAAAGCCCCATCAAATGACGGGGCTTAATAACTAAAAAATAGTTAAGGTGTCATGAAAAAACCACCACTATTCAATCATCTCTCCGCCACCCATCATATCGGCAAGATTAAATGCACCATCTTTTTCCATCTGCTTAGCAGATGATACAATAATTTTTCTAGCATCATCAACCTCACGCTTAGGCTGTGGCCCTTCAACCGGCTCAAACATAGCTTGTTTCTTTTGAGGTAAATTTCCTATTACTTTGTCAACAGTCTCTTGTTCTACACCTTTCATTGCCATAGCTAATGCGTCAAGTTCAACACTATTCATTAGGTCTCGTAGAATCCCATCTGGGAAGTTAGCTAGTATGTCTTCAAACGTAAGAACAAGTATTTTCACTTCTTTATATAGTTCTGGGTTTTCATTCTGCAATGTCTGCATATATCTTTCGCCTTCATCAGCATCCATCTCACCAATTAAATCTGCTATCTCTTTCGCACCACCGCGTGAAAACTCAACTGGCTTTGGTAAATAAGAAGCTTTATCTTTAAGTTTTGCGGCTACTTCTACGATGGCCTCAAGTGGTATATCTTGTAGACTGCCTAGTTCAATAAGAGTTTTTCCTTTTTCCTCCGGCTCCATTCGCTCAAGAATTGTCATTCTTTTTTCTGGATCTAGCTGTGCTAATGCAATTGCTATTACAGGCACATCTTCATTAGCTAATAAAGCAATAAGCTGCTCATCTGTCATTTCTGCTAAAAACTCAAATGGTTTAATTGGCCCTTCTTCTTCTTCGCTTCCTTCTTCTTGGAATTGTTCGCTAAGAAAACCAAAATAGAATTCTTCCATTATTCGTCTCTTTACGGTAAAAGAAACTTCATCCATTTCACGAATTGTAGCACGGATTTTTCTAATCTCTGTCCGAGAAAGACCTTTTATTAGAGACATTGCCAAGCTCTCTCCCAAGACAGTAAAGAGAATGGACACTTTGTGAAGCCCTGATAGGCGGTTATAATCAGTAATCATATCTTAACCTCTATTCCTATTTTTCTTTCTCTTCAGCTTCTTCAGTTTCGCTATCTCCGGAAACCTCTGGCTCTGCTTCAACCGGTGGCGCAGGCTCAGGCTGCTCTAGCCACTCTTTCACAATAGTGGTAGTGCGATCAGGTTGGCCAACGCTCATTGACACAACCGACTTTCTAATGTCATTAATCTCACTACGAACCACAGAAGGATCATCATCGCTTGAAGGCGGTGATGAACTTTCTTCAGACTTCTCATTGTTGCTTTCAGCACTAGCTGATTGCTCAGGCTGAGGTGCAGCTGGCGTAACTACAGGCTCCTCAGACTGAGCCTCAGACTTAGATGCTGGTTCTTCGGTTTTTTGCGCTGGTTCTGAATTTTTTTCTTCTTTTTTAGCCTCTTTTTTTCTTGGTCTTCTTGGTCTTGGTGGAGGTGGCATCATCCACGGAGGGACAGGGGCTTGCCTGTTGTTATTTCTTAGCATAACAAATATTAATGCAACTAATAAAAGAAACACTAATGCGCCAAGAGCGATTAATATTATTGCGGTGTTGCCACTTTCTTTTTCCATGTTTTCATGAAGTCTATCCAGCTCGGCTTGAACATTATCCAGCTCACGAATTTTATCACCTATCTCTTTTTCACGCGCTTCTTTTTGTTTCTCTCTATCCGCCATTTTTTCCTGAATCTTACGCTTCGCTATAACTTCTTCATCTTTAGACTTTTTTGATACCGCTGTCTGCAGAGATTTAGCTAAATCATCAAGCTCACCACTTAGATTAGCATATCGGAGAGAGTCTATTCGTTCTTGCTTGCTAATACTCTTAAGGCTGTCTCTGCGCTCAGAAGACTTTAACATTGTCTTAAGCGCAATAATCTCATCATTAAGTTTTTTTAGCTTTAGAGAATCACGCAATAGCATTTCTTTTTTCTCTTGAGCATAGGCTCTATTTTTTGCCTGTTGTTCAAGCTGTGATATCTGACCCTCAAAAAACTTGCGATCTTCTTGCCTTCTTGCCGACTCTTCGTCCCTATAACGCGTTAGTTCGTCTTTCCATGTTCTATCTTGGCTATTTTCTTCTATGACTCGCTTTTGTTCTAAGAGTTCAATCTTCTCTGCAATGTTTTTTAACATTATCTGCTCAGCTGAACGTTGGTCCCTTTTTTCTCTAAAACTTGCGGTCATAATCGTAAGCTTGTCTCCTCTGTTTCTATCAAATTTTGAAGCGGCCATTGTAAGCTGACGAATATTTTCTATTAGTTCCGGCGCTGCTCCTTCTTGCAATATCAGGCTAATATACATTTTCTTTATTTCAGCTCTAGACGGTCTAGTCCTTGATAGCACCTTGTCTACGCGAGGATTTTTAGGCTCAACATCTAAAGTGGTTACTTCAATAGGATCTTTTGTATCAACTGAGATTACTGGAGGAGCTGGTTTATCAGCTTTTTTAGACTTTTTATTACCAGATTTGGTGAAATCCATTTCAAACCCAGGAATAGGAAGGCCTACAGAGTAAGAAGATTTTTCTACATTTTCATCTACATCTATAGATTGTTTTATGCTTGATAAAGATTTATCTGTTTCAGTTTGCGTTGATGAAGCTGTTTCAACTGCTTTTCGAGTTTCTCTTTCAGCAAGTACCGTGATCTGCTCCTCTACCTCATCACTAATCTCAAGATCAACATCAACATTAATAACATACTTATTATTGTCAACAATCTTAGAAAGAGCATCCCGCACTCTTTCTCTGATGTTGTTTTCAACCATAAGTTTTTGCGCAAGATATCCAGAGCCCTGACCAACTAAAAGTCCGGCTAACGATAAAATCGCAAGCTTCTTTGTTATAGATTTAAATATTTGTCTCATAAAATACTCCTCGGTATGTATTTACTCCTCATAGCTTGTTGCTGACCGCCCCTTACCATGATGTGGCGGATTTAAAAAAGTTATTTGAATTCTTCTGTTAAGTGATTTCATTTTTTCAGTCTTATTTAATTCTAACACCGTTGGCAACACAACCCCCGATTTGGTGGTGATTGGTTCATCCCAAGTTAACGTAAGAGGATTCCACATAGGATTAGCTTTTTTTACGCTGTCAAGTCCATGAGGTGCCCAGGGCCCGTATCCAGCTGCTAAAAGCCGTGGTGCCGGGATACCTTTTTCAATCATATATCTAACAACACTGGCTCCGCGAGCTGCAGAAAGCTCCCAATTGGTTGCAAAATTCTTTCTCCACTTTTTTGGCATCCTATCCGAGTCAGAGTGGCCGGCAACCTCAACCTGAAAAGGACTATTTGCAATCTTTGGAATTATTTCTTCATCTAAAAGTCCTTTAAGTTCCTCTTTCATTGATGCCTTACCTATTGGAAATGCGTAGTCACCTTTTATATTTACAATTAAACCTTTTGAGTTTGTTTGAATATCAATAGGCGGATCACCCTTAGGGCTTTCTTTTTTCATTTCTTCAATTGTCTCTTCTATTTCTTTTTTCATTTCAGCTAGATTTTTTATTGGCTCAAACTCTCCTTCTAGCTCCGCTTTCCCAGATGATTTTATTTTGCTCCCAAGAGATTTTCCTTCAGAGTTGGACATTTCCTGTAGTTTTACAGGATCCATAGTAGAAATAGCTGCAAGAAGCACAAAAAACGCGAAAAGAAGAGTCATCATGTCTGCAAAGGTACCAAACCACCCTGGTAGGCCTTCTTCTACAGAGTTAGCACCATCTTCATACCCTTTCTTATACCCGTTTTTAAAATCTGGACCAGCCATATATAAATCTTAGCCTTCTGTCTTCCACTCGCCAGGAGGAATAAATGAATTTAATTTTTCTCGCACGATAAGAGGATGTTTCCTCTGATGAATGAGCCTCGCAGCCTCCACCAAAAGAGATGCTGACATAGACGTCTGTGTTGTTTTGTTCCCCATTTTATCTGCCATTGGAAGAAAAAAGAGGTTTGCAAATACGGCTCCATATAGCGTTGTAATAAGTGCAGCTGCCATACCGCCACCAAGATTATCCGCACCACCTTCACCACCAAAACCAGCTAACATTAGAACAAGACCAATAAGTGTCCCAACCATGCCCCACGCAGGCGCTAGATCGCCCATTGATTTTAACATTGATTTTTGTACGTTCTCTCTTTTCTCTCTGTATTCGATCCTTGTTTCCATAATCTCCGTAAGTTCTTCAAGAGAATAGCCATCGACAACCATTTGGACACCATCTTTAAAAAAATAATTATTAATACCATCAACAGCTTTTTCAAGATCTGCTGCACCCTTACGACCAACGTCAGCTACTTCTACAGCCTCATCAACTAGTCCACCCATTTTATCATCCGCAGGCTTTAACACCGCACCAATAGCCTTACCAAGAGCTACAACATGTGGCATTGGAAATGCAACAAAGATAGACGCAATCATACCACCAAACACAATTCCAAAACTAGGCGCTGATAGGAAGTTCCCGAACCCACCAGCAGATCCCTCAACAAAAAGAGCATAGGCAATACTGCCAATCATAGCAGCAAGACCGAGTACAACACCTATAATTAATGCAATATCCATAAATTACTCCTCAAATAAATTAGCTTCTTTTAGACGGTTCTCATGAAGCGCCTTTAAAATATTTCTGACATCATCATATTCAGGATCTAGCCTCAAAGCTAGGTTCCAGTTTATTGTGGCTCTTTGAACGTCACCAAGTTTGTAATATATAGAACCACGCCTAGCGTAAGCTAAAGCCAAATCAGGTTTTAGTTCCAATGATAAATCTACCTCTTTTAGCGCCTCACGAAAGTCTCCAGCATAGAAATATCGAAGACTTCTAGATAAATGTCTCATAGATTCATTCATGTTTTTGTCAGACACATTCTTGCCAAGCTTTAACTGCTTTAGTGAGTCAACAAGAAACTGAGACTCCTGTTCAAGTGCAGAAAGCTGAACCATAAGATTGCGCATTTCATTATTCATCATAGACATAGAGTCTCTCAGAGATAAAACTGTGTAGTCTGCCATCGCAATCGTTGAGTCCATATAGGCTGGAACAGATCCGTCGCCAGGAATGGGCATCTGACCAGATGGTAAAGGCCGTCCAGATGGCCCAACTGAAGACGCTCTTGTAGCGCCGCCGATTCTTGGCACCGCCATGTCAAACCCAATAGTAAAACCTGGATGACCTGTCCAATAGCGGGTTTTCCAGCTTGGGAGACGTTCTATGTGGGTGAACCCAAGGTTCAGGCGGTAATCCGAGGTAAGGGGGATGCGGAGTCCCACATTGACACCTGTTCCATCGAATTCACCCACAATATCCATTCCACCAGTTCTACCGAAGTAGGGTGTTTTCAATAAGAATCCAACAAAAACTCCCGCATTAGCTGTTTGTGCTGAATCACTTACTACTTTGACACTATCCATCGGCCCAAGACCACCGGTCCCGAATCCCATAAATGTGCTCATTTTATAATCACCTAAATCTTTTTCACTGGCCAGAACCACAAAGAAAGATAATAAATCAGTATTTAAACTGAGCATTTGTTCTTCATTTTGATTGTTCTGGAACACAACATCCTGCAGTCCGGCTGAAAGTGAAATATCGTTATAGGTAAAAATTCTTTGTTGAAAATGAAAACCAAATTCTACTTGAGGAGAATACTGTGATTTTGAGATTAAATCTAACGATGTTGTGTCTCCTCCTTGCACAGCTGAAAAACCAGCTGTAAAACCTTTTCCAAACTCCATGTCAAAATAAACACCCTTGGCTGTATTGATTGGGTCAAAATTATGAAGCTCAACTCCAAACCCCGTTCTAAAAACATAGGGAGCTTTTTGAACGCTTGAAGTTGGCACCCGCATCATCAAACCTGGTCGCGTATATACAATTCGGGTAGAAGCAAGGATTAGGTTGCAAAAAACAATTGATAGTATAATTATTTTATATTTTCTATTCATTTTTAATTAAATATTGTTTATTTCTGCTTGGGCCAGATTTACGTATTCGCTGTCAGGATAAATACTAACTAAAGACTTAAACATTTCTTGAGCTTTATTGTTCATCCCTATGTTGCGATATATCATGCCCTGTTTTATTAGAACTAAATCAGAATATTTAGCGATTCCGAGCTCGGACAATTTATTTAAATGAATTAAAGCTTGTTTATATCTCCCAACCTGTTCATATGATTCTGCTAGCAAAAGTAGAACGTTCCCAGATGTTCGTTTATTCGTTTTTACTAGAGAAAGAGATTTAAAATACTGAATACATTTGTCATATTCTTCATTATTATAAGAAATCATGCCTGAGTTATATATTTCATCTTCAAACCCTAAAGATTTATCAATAATATTTTCAGTTTTATCTACAGGTAAATCTGTATCAATTATATTTACACTAACAGGGTCACTTTCTATGGGAGCAAAAACCTCAGCCATTGGTTTAATTTCAATAATATTATTATAACCTGTGGTCATAATTTCAGAATTTAATTTTTTATTTAAACTAATAACTTGATCTCTCAATCTAGAGTTTTCTATTTTTATGGTTTTTAGTTTTGAAGCAAAAGATTTTTCTACA
>Ga0208522_1000401_pt1 | contig 29437 bp, 27 predicted proteins | sample ETNtaG_25_FD_185763 | JGI IMG/M metagenome (GOLD analysis project Ga0208522, IMG submission 185763) | Marine microbial and viral communities from oxygen minimum zone, Eastern Pacific Ocean - ETNP201302SV86 (SPAdes) (version 2) | ecosystem: Environmental > Aquatic > Marine > Oceanic ... | reverse complement strand
TAACCAACTCGGATGTGTTGCGAGGGTCTATCCGAAACCCCATCCAACTGAAATTACCTGTTGGAAGGGCTTTCAGTGGGTCTGTTGCATCGCTACCCACTCAACCGAGCAAATCTTCGATGCTTGGCAAATCAGGAACTGTCGGTGTCGTTGGTTGTACAGGAGTCTGTGATTGCTCTGGAGGTGTATATTCGGTGGGCACTGACTGTGGTTGCTCAGTCACTGGAGCAGGAGCAGGAGCAGGAGCAGGTGCTACCGGCATAGTGGGCAGGGGTGCTACGGGCCCTGAATTGGAGAACAGGTCCCGTTCAAATGCTGCCATAGACATTTCACGACTACCACGCTTGTTTTTCGAACCTGAACGTGATGCCATTATCGCCGCTACAACTCCAACGTTGAGCAACAGCAACATGGCAATCATGGCAATAGACCCCGTATCCAACTGGAACCCTGTTTCCTGTTCGCCTGACGAATCTGATTGATCCGAATCACCTGAATTTTGGTCAACAGGTCCAGTTTCGTTCTCTATGGGCGATTGAGTATCGTCGACGATTGGTGGAAAGTACACAGTCATCATCGTGTCTTTCCACATTCCATCAATGCTGACACGCGCTGACAACTCCTTGGATTCCTCTACTAGATTCGTGTATGATGCGTAGTATGTTCCATCGAGGACATTGGCTCCTTCTGAAACCAGTGAACTTCCGTGAAGGGTCCAATCCATGTAGCAGCCACTTTCACATGCAATTGTCACTGAAATATTGGCAGTTCGGGTCTCCGAATCAGGTGCTTCAATCAGTTCGAGCTCGATTGAGAGTGCTGGGCAACCGTTTAGTGAACCCCAGATGAGCGGACACCCATCCACAGAATCCTTTCGACCATCTTCATCAGTATCACGTTGATTGGCAGCACAGCCATCCTCATCAGTCTCAACCAACCATTCTGTGTCAGGACATAGATCAACATCATCGTTAACGCCATCCTCATCAGTATCTCGTTGACCAGGGCCGCACCCCGATGCATCGACATCGGTCGCCCCAACTGGTGTATTTGGACAGGCATCTTCGAAATTGTATAGTCCATCTCCATCATCGTCAATCTGTGAACCAGAACATCCCAATTCGTTGACTAATTCCTCGCGAGGAGTGTTTGGACATGCATCTAGGTCGTCAGTAATCCCATCATCGTCCGAATCCAATTGATAGTCTGCACAACCGTCCCCATCGACATCTTCACCCTGTGTCGTCTCAGGACAGTCATCTTCTGCATCGACTGCACCATCACCATCAGTATCGATTTCCCATGAAGAGCAACCAACGCTGTTCACATTCCAGCCGGACTGAGTGTCTGGACATTGGTCGACATCATCCATGACTCCATCGCCGTCACCATCGAGTTGATTGGTTGCGCATCCATTTGAATCGACACTCAACCCAGAATCTGTATTCGGACATGCATCCTCATCGTCAATCACACCATCTTCATCTGTATCCGCTGGCGGAATTTCACACCCATCCGTACCTACAAGCAATCCAGGCATGGTATGGGGGCAGTTGTCCATGTAGTCTGCAACCTCGTCCCCATCGTAGTCAGGAATCCCAATCTCCTGTTGGACGATTAGAGAAACGGCTCTATTCGTAGTTTCGGTGGGATGAAGGTTATCGAAGAAGATGTACTCTTCCACATTTGGGGCAATTGGATCATTGCTGTCACATGTAGCTCCATCGTGGTCACAAGCGGCATGTGTAACGTTGGTAATGCCAAAGTGTTCACCTGAGAAAAACAACATCTCAAATCCATCAAAAATCGGAATCATGTGGGTGGTGACTCCATATGTTGAGGCCAAACCTGCCGCCATGGTATGCATTCCTGCGTTAAAGTCCACAACTCGCTGTCCTAGGGCTTGCCTGTCCGCTGCCGAATCACCGTTGGCACTCGGCGTCTTTTCTAGTGCTGGCAATTCAAAGAAGATGAATTCTTGACCTCCAGCCGCAATCAGTTGTTCTGCGTGCTCCTCTAGATTGTTGACCAGAACCTGGGGGTTGTTCTCCCCATAGTTGAGAAGATCATTTCCACCGCCCCAGATGGCCACGGCATCGCTACCCCCGAGATTGTGATTCTGATCCCAATCATCCACTTGCTTGCCAATATTCTCGATAACGAAGTAGGTCATCCCATTGCCGGTCGCTGCTCCACCGAATGCTCGGGTGTTTCCGCTTGAACTGCCTCTTCCGGCAACATTAGGGATCCCCAACCAATCATCGGTGAAGTCCACCCAATTCATTCCGTCAGAGTATCTTCCCTGCCAATAAGGGGGACTTTCAGGAGTTCCAAATGCGCTGTATGTATTTCCGGAATCCGACAAACTATCGCCGAAAACGAACATATCAGAATATTGAGGGGCCATTGAATTCCAGAAAACGGAAAATGGAGCAAAGGCCGAAACACCAGTCCATCCACTGGATGAATTCAATCCTATCTCAAGATAGTACATCATCGATTCATTGGAAATGTGATGTTCGCTGAGTTCGATTTGCATCGCGCTCTGATTAGAGAAGAAAGGAATGATCCCCGAACTTACTGTGGTCGATGGGCCAATGGAACTAGAGTCATTGGTTCCGTGCACCGTCCAGTGTAAGTCATAGTTCCGACCCACAGTCAAACCCCACAGACCTATGGTCGCTTCAAGTGGTTCATCTGAGGCAAACGTCTTCTTCTCAAATAGAATCGAACCACCCTCAGATCCACCTGTCTGAGCAGCCCCCAGTGGTATTGAGATGGACCACGAAACGGCTAGGAGCGAAGCCGCAAGAAGGAATGCCAATCGCCGCCCCATGGTAGGGCCTTTGGGGGGCCTAGAATTGAACCTTGCGACAGCGCCTACGGCGCTGCGTACGCGAGACAATCTCATTCCAAAACAGCATCAAGTGTTGTACTGCTCGCAACAACGATATCTATGTCTAAATCCTGATACTCCCCTTGGCCGGTTATTTTGAACATCATTGTATGCCATCCTACTAGCAATGCCGGCAGAAGTATTGCACTTGTCAATAGAGCCAATGTAATCAACAACATCATCAGAACGAAGAAATTTCTCAATCCAGGAATATCGACTAAGAGTCCAGCCCCTAGTCCAGCACAGGTAGTAGCTGTTGTTTCAAAGATGGTCTGGCCGGTCCGGGAAACAGTCTTGACGATTCCACCAGGTGTCTCCTTCTCTTCCCTTATCCTGTCAATAATGTGGATTGAGTCATCGACTCCAATACCGAAAACGATGGTGGATACCATGGCGGTGAACACATTGACGTTGACGTTACCACCCCTCATCAGTAATGGTTGCCACAACACGACCACGCCAACAGCAACCATGGTGAAGAATGCGAGTCGTGGGGAGCGGAAGAGGATGGCCATGACGATGAGGAGAACCAACATTGTCATCATCGTAGCATCGGACTGCGCATCGTGAATTCCTTTGTTGATGTCCAAGGAGAGGGGCAGGCCACCCGTCAATTCACTGACATGGACATTCTGCAGCCCAGGGAAACCAACAGCCAACAATCCATCGATTTGATCTCTCAATTCGCCAGCATCTCGGAGGTTGATGTATGGTTGATTGACATAGACCAGTGTTTGAGTCTCACCCCCCAGTGCCTCATTCACCTCATTCATCAACATCGAACGAATCTCTACTGAGAGTGTATCGAATGCCACATCCACCATCTGTGACTGACTCGAAGCGGCATATGGCCAACAATCCGGCCGGAGAGGATTGGTAGTATTAGTCCAGCAATCCGAGTGTAGAATTTCCCACAGACTCTGATCTTGAACCCCCGGTATTCCCAAATCGACATGTACGGCTTTGAGAATTGTGACTAAACTCACAGTAGTGGTTTCTGGAACATCATCGATTTCATCTTCCATGAACTCAATTGCATCCAAAACATCGAGATCTCTTATCGGAGCATCATTCTCTCCTGTATGACTGGAAGCATCGACAATGAACATGTTCGTCTGTCCACCCTCAAACACCCTACTGTATTCGGCCAATGTTTCGTATGAGGCCAAACCGGGTGGAACTTCGTCGGATGAACCTGTGATGTCCTTGCCCATTTCCGCCTCAAGGTAGTATACGCCAATCGCGCTGACTAAGATGGCAACTAGTATGACTGCCCACCATGCAACTACGGGTATCTTCCCAATCTGCTTCCAGGCCCTGTCTGCAGTTTCGAGACCACGTTTTCGGTATCGAAGAACCCAGCCGAGTGCTGGCACCATAATCATCGAGAAGAAGAATGTGCAGGCGATTCCAAGCACCAGTGTCAGCCCCACGGTCCTCATTGGCTTGATGGGGACAAGGAATGGCCATGCGAGAACGCTGAATCCGACAATGGTTGTTAGTGCAGACAGGAAAATCGCATTTCCTGTGGTCATCACAGCATCGACGGTAGCCCCTAGGTACACTTCTCCATCCCATGGGTCGATCTCTTCGGCCTGCATCCCTTCACGCTGATTGCGCCAAGCTTCTTCTGCGGCCCGTTCCAACCTCTCATTCCTACCTTCCTCGATTCTGTTGATTAAGTGCAATGCGTAGTCAACACCCAGTCCAATGAGGATAGGTCCTGCAGCGATAATCATCGGCGTCAATTCGATATTCGCCATGACAGTGATTCCAAAGGTAACTGCAAGACTCATCACGATGGGTGTTCCACAGATTATGAGGACCTTGGGATTTCTATGCAATACCCACATGGTGATGGCCACAAAGGCCAGCGAAATTGGCAACATCTTCTCAAGTTCGCCATACACCGCTTCAGAGACATCGTGGAGAACCGGTGTCAGTCCCGTGACGGTGATTGCACGTCGCTTTCCATCATTGGAGGTGGGCGTCCGCCATTCTCTTTCACCGGTTTCATCATTCTCGTACCACATGGGTGAGAGTTTCATATCATAATCAAGGTAGCACAACTCACACATTTCACGATCCGATTCATCGTAAATCAACTTCTTCGTATAATCGAGGAAGGCCCGATGATCCTTGATAGTATCTCCAACCTCACCCTTGGGGTCAGGCCTTGCATCGATTTGTGTGCCCTCCATCTCAAAGCGGATTCCTATGACGACAACTGCCGTATCCCAGATTCCATCCTCATTGGTGTCTCGAACGAAGGAATCCATCAGACTACCAGCATTTTCAACCATTTCATTTACAGTATCTTGGTCTTGAGGGATGACATAACCTTGCTCGGAACTCAGGCACTGATCTAGATTGAAACCGAGTATCCCATGCTGTTCCATCGCACATCTAAATCGGGATTCACTGCTGTTGGCCTCCTTGATGATTTGTGCAGGAGATAAAATCCAAACAACGCCATCATTCGTTCCTCGATCGTCTTTATCCCAGTCCAATCCACGAGCATAATTGCCCTGACTACTGTCGTCATCACCTTCGAGGTAGGATAGTTGATTGAGAACATCGACACTGGTCACGTTGTATTCGCAATCATCCGCTTCATCGCATGTCCCCCTAAGCGATTCATCCTCAATCGCATTGGGGGTGTGGATGTAGAGCATCACGATGTCTGTCGACCAGCCTTCACGAACTTCCAGCAACAAGTCCTTCGATTCAGCTCCATCGGGGAGATATATCTCGACATCCCCATTGATCTGATGCTGGAAATCAACGGCATACTGTCCAATAAATCCTGTTCCCAACAGGAGTATGATGATGACGGCCCCTGGAGATCGGTGCAATGCCCCGTAGAATCCTCGTACAGGTTTTTTGACGGCTTCATGTGCGAATTCTCCTGCCGACTCCATTCGTTCAGAAGTACCAGTCCAGAGTTCTCGTAGTCTAGTAGTTACTGAAACAGCACGAGTTTTGAGGGAGACATCCGCACCCCCATCAGACTCACTCATTGCCTTGTCGGATAACCGACGGATATTGAATGACACGGGTGCTAGAGGTCCCATAGGGACCTCTTTGACCCAATTCAGTCCAGTCCGAATTCTTCAACCAATAGTCGACGCATTAGGCGACGGGCACCGTGTAGAACCATGGCTGCGAAGCATAGCGATGCTCCAAGCATCCCAATCCATGCTGCTGTTAGACCTGGTCCGACTGAAAGTGAGATTGTACCGTCTGTCAACACCTCAACTTCGTTTAGGGCACGCATTCCAATTGCGGCCCCGGTTGCAAGCAATGAGACCCCGGGTACTCCAAAGAAGAGAAGTGGCTTTTTCTGAGAAAGTGAAATCAGGGCAAAACTCAGTACTGTAAATCCATGAGAGAGTGCCGTATATCGGCTGCCCTTGGGGACATCGTATCGAATCTTTGTGGGAACTTCTCCAACCTTCAGTTGCAAGTCATCACAGGCATTCAGAATCTCTAGACATGATTCCATCCCGTCATGATCGAAATTGAGCCTCTCCAAGGCCTTGGGCCCAAAGGCGCGAAATCCACTTTGTGTGTCTTTGACGTTCAAGTCACTGGATAGATTTGAAGCTGCAGTGATGACCTTGATCCCCAACGCTCGGTATGTTGGCATACTTTCTGCCCCCCCGCCAGCGACAAATCGTGAGCCAATGACAACATCGGCTTCCCCCGCCAAAATCGGTGAGAGTAAATGGGGTATATCGCTCGCATCGTGCTGCCCATCACTGTCTAGGATGACCAGCGCACGCGCTCGACGCTTGTAGGCAATCTCAAAGATTGTTTTGAGTGCACCACCATAACCACGGTTGGCCCGATGATGATGGACAGTTGCGCCAAGAGATTGTGCAATTCGGGAAGATGCGTCTGAAGAACCATCGTCAACGCAGAGGACCTCATCGACTTGTGTTCTGCACGAAAGTACGACACTACCAATCGTCTCTTCTTCGTTGAAAACCGGCATGGCAGCGATGATTGGACCATCCCAAACGAGGGGTTCGGCGACCTCTTGAGCCACGGCTTCCATGCATTGCGGGCCTATCGGACCGCATTTCAACACTTCCCTTTCATTACCGCCCTACGGGCGAAATAGAGAATTGCCGCCGGGAACGGGTCCCGGCGACGTTTCTTATCATTCAAAGATCAACTGACTGACGGTCGTCACCGCTCGATCACCATCGATGACCTTGCGCAATGCGCTTAGGCTGATGACCAATGGTACGTAGGTCTGGCCATCAGATGTCGTATAGGTCTCACAATCTCCGAATGCATTTGTGTTGATGGAGATTTTAATCGCCCCACCTGCATTGCTTCTTCGAACATATCCTACCAAGAGACTCGGCATCATGTCATTATCTGTTGTTTCTTTCATTTGCGTGCTATTTTCTGTATTATTTTTTGCCATATTGTTCAACTCCAGTCCCACGGCGTCGGGGACAGATGGGGAACTGAAGCGCGATAGACCACATCAATTTCTAAGAGGGGTGCAATGTAATGAAATTGATTCACTCCGCTACGCGGAGGGAAAGTGAGTGAAACTCATTCACCCCAGTGAACGTGGCATTGAAGAACGACTCCCCTGTCGCGCGAGCGATGAATGTACTCGTGACCGGCGGTGCCGGCTTCATTGGCTCCCACCTCGTTGACCGCTTGGTTGCCCGGGGGGACTCCGTTACAATCTTCGATAACATGAGCAGCGGGCGCGAGGAATTCATTTCACACCACGGCGACTCTATTCGCTTCATCGAAGGCGACCTTCTGGATTTAGATGCAGTCAAGGCCGCAATGGAGGGAATCGAACTGGTTTTCCATCTCGCCGCCAACCCTGATATTCGCTTGGGAACACGTGTTACAGACACTGATCTCAAGCAAGGTACAGTGGCCACATACAACGTTCTGGAGGCAATGCGTTGTGCCGATGTGAAAAACATCGCATTCTCAAGCAGTAGTGTGGTCTATGGAGAGGCAGACGAGATGCCAACACCCGAATCATACGGTCCATTGTTCCCAATCAGCCTGTATGGGGCGAGTAAATTGGGTTCAGAAGCACTCATCACCAGTTGGGTCGGTACATTTGGCCTCAAAGCCTGGCTATTCCGATTCGCCAATATCGTAGGCGCGCGAGGAACACATGGCGTAATCTTCGATTTCATTCACAAGTTGAAAGCCGACCCCTCTCGTCTTGAGGTGCTTGGAAACGGCCTTCAGGAGAAGTCGTACATGGAGGTAATCGATTGCGCGCACGCAATGGTCCACCTGACCGAATCCACAGATGAGGCTGTCAACTGCTTCAATCTGGGAACCGATGATACCTGCAGTGTCCGCAGAATTGCTGAAATCGTTGTTGAGGAGACTGGTTTTGAGAATGTCAGCATCGAATACACTGGTGGTGACAGAGGATGGGCAGGCGATGTACCCAAGACCATGCTTGATCCCTCAGCACTTATTGCTACGGGGTTTGAGCCAAGTTTCAACTCTGAAGACGCCATCCGACACACTGCAACTACGCTGATTCAGGAGATTGGATTGTAATGTCAACTAAGAAACGCAACTTTCACACGCTAAAAAACGACGAAGATGGCGATGCACGTATTGCCTCATTCTTCACCATCTCAGCCATCATGACCGTTGTGATGATTGTGGTGTGGACATTGGCGCCACCACCCAGTGTAGGTGTAAAGGAAGGACAATTGGCACCAGATATAGTGGGCGAAGCGCACGATTCTGGAAGTTGGGGCGAGTTCAGGCTCTATGATTACTTCAACCATTCATGGGAGGAAGGCGATTCTGGTCAATACATATTCCTCCAGTTCATGGATACAGATTGCCCCCACTGCTGGTCCGATGCATCGGCCATGTCAGAGAATTACAACAACTGGGGGGCCAATGGAGAAGTGGCCTTCATCACCATCTCCGTGGGGATGCTAAATACAGACCACAGTCGAGCAGAGATTGTTGCATTCCAAGAGAAAGGGGACTTTGAGGGCTGCAATCACGACAACTCAAACTGTGCTTCAAGAGGAGGCAACGCACACGCTTGGCCTTATGTTGATGATCTCAACAAGAACGCCTTCACAGATTACAACCCACCTGGGGTTCCATTTCATCTCTTGTTGTCCCCTGACGGCACCGTGGTATGGAATAGCGCAATGCATAGCGAAGATTACGATCCATTGCATGACCCAGCCCAAGCACTCCAGCATCATCTGACAGGAGGTGTTTGATTGAGCGCATCCATGGAATACGGGCCTCTCACATTCTTCCTTGTGGTGATGGCCATCGGTGGGGTGATTGCCAGCAACCAGAAGATTTCGCAACTGGATGAAATGAGTCCGATGCGCCGGCGATTACTCGGATTGTTTGTCATCGAAATGGGCGGGTTGGCCGCTAGCGCGTGGACATGGATGATTCACAATCAACTGCTTGAGGGTGGCTCATCGCTATGTGCTGCTGAAGGCGTTGTCCAATGTGGCTCTGTGATTGGCGACCCCACATACTCTGAATTCTTCGGAGTCCCATGGGGCGTGGTTGGCATTTTTGCTTTCTCAGCACTTGGTTGGCTTACTCTGTCAATCTTCTTGGACATGAAGGCCGACTGGGCCAAGACCTACGTCGATTACACATGGTGGCTGAGCCTACCCAGCATTCCAGGTATTGCTTTCCTCGTTATCGCTGAATTATTCCTCGTAGAAGGTGCACCACACATTTGTCCATACTGTACCAGTGTACACATCGCACTCATTGCCAGTATGTACATACTTTACCTGATTCGCAAAGATCGTGATGCTGGGAATTGGGATGTAGTCGCTAAACTATCCAAGTCTGAACTTCTTGCAAAGGCACGCAAGAACAAGTAATCAGGGCTGGTAAGTGCCTCCGATTTCGAAGAGTGCAACATCCGTTCGCATATCGACGGGTTCCATCCGAACCACCGTTACATCTAGGCGAGTCTCCGATGCATATTGCGCACGCAAGACATCATACAAACGCCCTTGGACATCTGCCATTTGTGCCCCGCGTAGAATCGTCACCAATCGGATCGGATTCTCCTCAGGGAGCTCGATGATATATTCAACGAGCCATTCACGATCTACTTGAACGCCCCCTAGGCGCTCTTCTTCTCTTTCTTCGGGTATGTACGCCATCATTGTAATATTTGCACTGAGGGACTATCAATGCTTCGCAGCACAACGTTTGAACAGAAAGACGAGAGTATGATATAGGACGACATCGTTGGAATTACCTTCGGCGCACGATGATGCCAGAAGCCACTAGCGCACTGAGGAGCAATAACAGTGCCATTTGACTGTTAATTTCCGGATTTCGGGGCATATCCTCTATTGAGATTCCGATAACTCCCCGAACCTCTCCATTTACTTCGATAATCGTAACAAAACCATCAACTTCACCCCAAGTATCCAAAATGAACACTGGAATGACTCCTTCACTGGACACCCGATTGCTGTTTGACATTGTCCAGCCATGAACCCCTTCAAATGAATCAGTCACTGTACCATTCTGATCGAAGGTAATCATCTGAGTGGCCACATCATGATGGACATCGATGCCATTGTATGCGATTTCACTGGTCATCTCAAGAGATTGCAATCTGAACACTGTAATCGATGCATTCTCCGGCAGGTCCTCTTCAATGTGAATTGCGAGTTGTTGCACATCATCGTGAGGCTGGTTTTCCCATGTGTCCCACCATACTCTCATCCCAATCCAATGCTCACGACTGACTTCTGCTGAACGTAATGAATTTTCAAGCAATGATTGCGATACTTGCCCTTCGAGTTCACCTTGCCCATCAAACCAAAATGTCGGCAATGAAAGCTGATGCTCTGCTTGTTTCAATGCAAGTCGTTCCGTAGTCAACGGACTGCCGAATGGGTCGTGATCATTTGGGTGCAGTGCGACACGTACAACGCGACCCCTGTGTTCATCAGCGAATTCAGAAATCCAAGGATCAACCGTAGCACATGTATCGCACCATGTCGCAGTATATTGCTCGAGCAGGATGGCGTGCCCACCCCTGGCCTCTCTTGTTTCATCGGCAGGTCGCATATCCGCACCTGCGAGTGGCAACAGAATGAGAGCGATGAGGATGACTCCTATCGCCTTCTGCATGTCCTGAGCGCCTTCGCCGGGTCTCATTTACATATCTCGGGCACGGCCCCCGCGCTGAGGGTGTGAAGTGAGCAAGCGTTGGTTCCAAGAACATCAGCGCGATACATGGCGCCGCCAGGCTCGCTCTAAGGGGTATCGTGCGCGCTCCGCATTCAAACTCAAACAAATTCAGGAGAAATTCACCCTCATACGTGAAGGGGATTTGGTGTTGGATGTTGGGTGCCACCCCGGTGGTTGGACTCAAGTATCCGTAGAAGAAACTGGTTCAAACGGTTTGGTAATTGGCATCGATCTTCTTGCCTGCGCCCCTGTGGATGGTGCCCATCTAGTGATTGGAGATGTGACAGATAAAATATCTCAGGAAACCATCCTTGAATTGTTACAAGGAGGTAGCAAAGTCGATGGTTCAACCCTACCAGAGATTGGTGGTGATGAAACACGCTTGTTCAACACCATTGTCTCCGATATCTCTCCACGCCTAACTGGACAATATGACCGAGATCAAGCGATATCATTGGAATTGGTTGCTATGGTCTTTGATTTCACCTTGCCATTGCTAGCTACTGGAGGCTCATTTGTGACCAAGATATTCCAAGGCACAGGGATTGAAGGCGTTGTTAATGCAGCCAAACAGCGATTTTCCCGGGTACAGAGATTCTCCCCTGAGGCATCGCGCAATTCATCTTCCGAAGTCTTCCTCATCTGTAAGAACAAATTGCCCAAACCAAAGAAGGGATTTCGTGGTACTACTGTGGCTCAGGAATTAGATTCCCACCTTGAATCCGAGGGCATCATTCAGTCCAATGAACCGGAACCGGAGACTGAAGTCAAGAGTGGATTCAGGCGCATTCCCAAGAAAGAATAACACATTCACTTTCAGTTACCCCTCATCACAATGATGGTGGACCGAACGCACCCATCTCGATTGCTAGGAGATGAAACAATGTCTGTAAGTATAATTGAAAATCAAAGCCCGCCAACAATCCGAAATAACCCAAATGCACGCGCAAGTATTCTACGTCAGATTGGGGTTTGCAATGCAAAAAATAGACCCAAAATCACACCTCGAACACGCGTTGAAGATTTAGTTGCAGGACGGCCCATTGGACGCCTTGAATTGCTTGTTTTGCGCCGCTACCCACGTCGCACAGTCATGTCAAAAGGATGGACTGGTTCGATTGCAGCGGCCTGTGGTCGCGATGAAACAGGCCTCATCGGTCTCGTACTTTGGGGTGATCAGGTCGATCGTGTTCGCACGGGAGACCTCATCTCGATTCAAGGCGGTTGGTGCCGATATAATCATGGACAAAAGGTTGTATCAACAGGAAGAACCGGTCGGTTAACCGTCCTTGAAGCCTGAGTTGGGTATCTGTTGACCTCGGTCAACCATATTAAGGAGGAGTCGGTGGCCGGCTCGCTGAGGGACTCAAATGCAGAAGCGCGCATCCAAATGCTCCGCATCTGGCGTACCATTGACGGACGCCAAGAGCACCTCTTTCCCCTGTCCGATTTGTGGAGAACCCATCGGTCGTTCCGAACGATGCCGAAATCAGGCAGTGGCCTATATTTGTCCTAATCAAGATTGCAAGTTTGAAGGTCCCTGAATGGAGGATTTCTAATGGGTGAAGTAGCTGTCAAGTACAAAATCATGTGCGATCCAAATGTTGAGGATGCCAATGCTGACGAGATTGCAGTAGCGATGAAAAGCATGACCAGCGATGTCGGAGTAGTCCAAGATGCTGTATCCAAGCCACTGGCATTCGGTCTAAAATTCGTCGAAGCGCACTGCGTTATCCAAGAAGGCGATGGCACAGTTGATGCGTTTGAAGATTCCATTCGTGAAATCGATGGCGTGGGCGAGGTCGAAGTTCTCGAAATTGGCCGCCTTTGAGTTACTCAATATTGAGTCAAAGGGGCTCGCATAAATTCTCTCATCAGAACCGTTGCGTAAGTACCGCTGGGCAATGAAAATCGCAATCGAAGACTGCACCCATCGGGGTGCCACACTTCATCTTCTCTTGGCCCCTGTGAAAAACGTTCACTCAATCTCTCTCCTTCAACATCCCCTGCTTCTTCGACACTGAAATCGCTGAAGGAAACCGTCAACGCTCTACGACTTCCCTTGGATGTAAGTCGTGGAATTCCACTAACTTGCCAATCTTCTTCATCTAATCCCATTTCTGAGATTACATTTCTTTCGATTTCACCTGGAATGGATTCTGTGAATCGACTCTCTGCCCCAGGTAGAGATGCAGTCACTGCCAAACGACCGAGTCGACAATTTCGCGAAATCCTCGGAAGGATATCACCGTCTACTTCTACTAATTTCGTCATGTCGATTTTTCCATTGTCTTGAATCAATCCGACCACATCACCTTCAATCGGTTCGGCCAACGTCAACCCCGCCTCCAATCTTGCCGCAATGATTCGATTGAATGCCTCAGATTGAAGACTGTGCACCATCATCAATTGGAGATTGTTCGGCAATTTACGAAAGGCACCAACCCAATCTTCTGGTTTTCTAGTCAAATGTGCAAGCATATCTCGTTCAAATCCAAGAAATTTAGGAATAATCTCAAGACATTTCTCCGCATTCGATGATTCACGCCACAGGCTTCGGAATGCTTGAACTTCGGGTTGTTGGTGGATTCCAGGCATTCCCAGGTAAGCATCGACAGCTCCCTTCCAATCATCTCCAATCACTGAACGACCCACAACTGGAGTAACAGGTCTCGTGGCGCCGAATCTTTGTGGCCCTATCCAATTAGGAAATCTCCCGGTGCCCAATCTGGTTTCCATTGCTTCAAAAATCGAGTTTACTCTGGCAATCGCCTCTTTTGCTTCAAGTGGATCCCCACTAGAATCAGCACATCCCCTCACAGTAATCGTGAATCTGTTTGCACTGTGGTCGCCAAAACCAAGCTTCTGATGAGTCCGACCCAATATTTCTAGATCTACATCATTCAACTCTACAGAAGAAACCTTGTTTTTTGGCGCATCGATTACCAATAGTTGAGTCGTAATTGCGCGCTTATCCTTGGTCCCACTAAACCAGATTCGATTTTTAGAAATGCTCAGTATTCTAGCTAATTTACCAACAAATCTGTTTGTTTCCCAATTGGTTAATGTGACTTTAGCAACCGTGAATCTACCCTTCGGATCTAGGGCCGGTGTACGCCCTACTTCTTCGACACGAAAGTCCTCAAATCGACACTTCAGTAAGCCACCAACACCTTCACCTTCACAGGCAAAACCGGATAACCCGCATGCAGCGGCGATGTCCGCCGAAGTCATTCGCATCCCTTCAGGGCAGGGTGAGTCCATCGAACTCTTTTGCAATATCCTTGCACAATCCCTTCAAAATCTTGGCTGGGTCCTTCCCCTTTTTGCAGCGCAGATAGAACTCTGGCTGATCCAATTCAGGGTGTCCAACGAAGTAGTTTGCATATTCTACGTCCTTGTTATCATTGAGCCGAGATCGGAATAACTGCAGCGCCGTATGACTCTCACCAGTAATGCGGATTCGGAGTTCTCCGCCTTCATTCAATAACACCTTAATCGCCATGTTGACCAGCCCGCCGACCCAGCCCACCCTTTTGAGCCTTGTTTATTCGCCCACCCACTATGTGGGTGCAATTCATCTCAACTGTAATGCAATTGTGTGAGCATTTGACGCCCCCTTACTTATCAATCGTATTCTGCCCGCCACCCCTATGGGTGGCGCTGAATCAAAGGCCCGCACCATCATCTCTCCATCTACATTCGAGAAGGCTACAATTCCCATTCTCGTCATTTCCGCCATACTAACGATTGCGTTAGGCGCCCAATTGTTCCCACTGCCTGTTTTCGACACCGACCTGTCCGCATTTTCGCCAGAAACACCGGCCGGGGAAGCTGAAGATAGAATGGCACCATACTTCCCAGCGGAAAGTCGTCCGATGTTCATCCATGTCAGTGCAGATGATGGTTCCAATGTGTTGAGTATCGCTAATTTACAGTTACAAGATAATGCTCTAACCGAGGTCATGAACCGCTCCAGTTCATCAAATGATTACATTGAATCCGTCATTGCTGCACCACAAGTCATCCAGTATGCAATCGATGAGTCGGATGCCAATGATACAACGCTTGACAATTACAGCTCTTGGTCGGAATTACTTGGGGCGATTTTGGATGATGAAACAGTCTGTAGTGATGCGCTGGGGGACGATCGTGCATTGGCTGCCGGTGCGTTTGTTAAAGACAGTCTAATTCATCGAGACCTCAATTACGATGCCACCTGTGATTATTTGTCAGATTCCGCCAATTGGACAGGTGATGCAGCACCTACCGCATCAAGCACCCTATGGGTCATCATGATTGACCCGAATCTGGACGATACGGCTCGGCAGGTGCAACAAGCCTTCATCCGCGAACAACTCGACGATTTTTCGGACGAAACAGGAATGGATTATCATTCGACTAGTCTTGATTTGATGAGCCATGATATCAACAAGAATACGTTTGGTGAATTGGTTATGCTGATGTCCGGTGCCGTTCTCATTGTAGTATTACTCCTTGCCATAGCATTTCGTTCAGTCAGAGGGGTGGCATTCCCACTTGTCGGATTGTCGGCAGCCCTCGTGTGGACCTATGGCGGCATGGCACTTGCAGGAATCCAATTTTCCATTCTTGAAGTTGCAGTGGCCCCCGTTGTTCTAGGGCTGGGGATTGACTACAGTATTCACTTACAACGTCATTACAATACATTCCGGGCCGAAGGAATGTCTGCTAGCAAAGCTTGGTTACAAGGTTTTGAAACACTCAAAGTGGCCCTATCCCTCGGGGTTATCACGACGATGGCCGCATTCGTTGCGAATATCGTATCTCCTCTCCCACCACTGCAACATTTCGGTATTGGCCTCGCATTCGGGGTGTTCTGCGCATTCACTTCATCGACAATATTAGTCGGAGCGCTACATGTGGTTATGGAAAGGGATTCATCGTCCCATGCCAAGCACATTGAATGGATGCGATTTGGCAAGTTCAGCCAGTACATGGTTGGTTTCCAGCGTGCCCACCAGGCCAAAGTGATGGTGGTCGTCGCTATGATGACCATTGCCTCAGTTATTTTTGCTGCAGCACGACTTGAAACTGAATTTGACCTATCGGACTTCCTTGACGAAGACATGGATGTGATGAATGGCCGAGACCATCTCTACGACTCCTACGACGCAGCCGGGTGGAAACCCATCTACATTCTCATGGAACCTGACGATGGCGCTCAATCCATTCCCGATGATGCACATTTCTTGAATGCGTTGGGTTTCCTCGATACATGGCTCGAGTCAACAGATGGCGTGGTATCTCCACATTCTACAGGTCAGAACAAACATCCAGCGTACGATGGTCCTTATCCAATATTGTTTGAAGCCGTTGAAGGCGATCCAAATTTTGGAGCCAATCATCATCTGAGAGTTGTTGAATCGAAGTTAGCCACGGCTGATGGATTTGAAGAAGGCGACATTACTGCCGCATTGAAATCACTCAGCACCAATGATTCACTATCCGACCCGCTGTCCGGTGAAAGTTGGTCGAAACGTGTCCATAAGGTGATTGCTTTCACTGATGATGATTCAAGCATACAATACATCAGAATGGAGGTCCTCATTGAAGTGAAGACGAGTAGTGAGAGTTCCGCAGTTCTCTCGGCATTCCGTAGCACTGTTGATGATTTCACAAGTCTTCCCGGGGTGGATGCGGAAGTACACATCTCGGGAGATTCAGTAAGTCTTGAAGCAGTTCTAGACGGACTCACCGAATCACAATTGCAATCGACACTGATTAGCCTGGCAGTGTGTTTCACCGTGTTGTTAGCACTGACTCGCCGAATCGGCCCCGCTCTACTGATCGTTCTTCCCGTTGGCATTGCAGCCACTTGGGTGGTCGGCGCCATGGCAATACTAAATCTGAATTGGAACGTTATGACAGTCATGGTGACCGCATTGACGATTGGCCTTGGAATAGACTACTCGATTCATGTTTGGCGACGATTTGAGGCGATGAAGATTCAAGAGGGGGGCGATTGGGGTGGATTGAAAGAAATGTATGCATCCACAGGCGTCGCGCTATTGCTCTCCGCTGGAACAACAATTTGTGGATTTTCCATTCTTCTGCTTTCTCAAATGCCAGTCATCCAAGATTTCGGTATGGTGACTGCGATCACAGTTTTCTTCTCCCTCATTCTAGCACTTGTCCTGCTCCCTGTCTTCTTAATCTTAGATTCACAGACTCAGAATGGTGCGACTTCCGATTAAGCAGTAATCGTTCTTACAAATCTCCCCATCGGGAGTTGCTGTTCTCTGGCCACCAATAACAACGCCATCCACAGTGTGACCGGACCCAAAGCACGTCGTTTACGCTGGGCCCTTCGCATGACTTCTTTTCGATCTAGGCCAGCAGCCTCTGCGATTTGGTCCAATAATGTGGTAGTGTGTGTTACTGCCGGATCTATTGCCCTATCATCGACAGTTCGCTGAACCGAAGATTCTCCCATTTCGACATTTTTTATTTCAGTCGACATCTCGACCTTGTGAACAGGAGGAGGTGATTCCAGTATTCGCATTGAGGGCAACCATCCAAATGGGACATCTACTCCGCCTAGGGCTACTCCGGATTGAACTATTTCATCGGAAGCATCCAACCATCCCGTTCGAATCAAATTATCACGTATACGCAATGCAGTCTCCATATCGAACCAACCGAAATCAAAGGCCCAAATACGACAAATCGCGTCCCGGTCAATCGATTCGCCGATTTGTGTTCGCCAGGTTTGAGCCAATAGAATCGCAATATCGGGTGCGATTTCCGTAGTTTCACCCATGGTATCGATTGAACGACCGCTTACTCAGTTCTTCATCGTCACTACCCAAACGTCATGCACTAGTGACTGCTGCGCGGCCTCGGACCGGTGGCTTTGAAGAGGTCGGAGTGTACCCTGAGGGTGATTATATGCGCGAATATATTGCTAAAGATCCAAAGACGGGGAAACCTTTGCGCACCGGCCGTAAAAGACGCAAAGGTGTTGATCTAGCATACCGTCCAAGTGAGGGCCCATGGGACCTCCTCCCCCTTGATCGAGTCCTTCCATTGGCACGTGGTGAAATCGATGTCCACCCCGTGACATGGAAAAATCGTGAACGATTGATGCGCCAGGCAGATGGGATTCGGGCATTGCCCCGAATACGTGGTCGGAATCAACAAGAAGCCCACACAACATTGGAAAACGCTCTTGGATCACTCGACACGAGATTACGAATCGCAGGACTGACTAGTCTACCCTACTGTGCATTACAGCAATCAGAAAAATTGTTTGAACATCTCCATGAACTTCTGGAAGATGTCGATTCTGATGTACAGAAAGCCGCCCAGGAGTGCCTGGTTATCGTCGCCCCGGTCTTCCCCTCAATCACCGAAGAAAGTATGCGGAGAGAATTGAGAGCCTCTGATCGTGTGCGTCGTAATTCAGCATTTGAAGCACTCAAACAGATTGCAGGCGCTTGGCCAGAAGTTGCTGAACTCCACATCGATGAACTGATTCGAGAGGAAGAAGGCGAACTCAGGGGTATGGCGGCGGCCCTTCTGTCACGTCTAGCTAAGCATAAGTCTGCCATACTTTGGGATTTAATCGGTTGGTGTCTACAGGATGAGGCCGTTGTCGTCAGGAGGCACGCTGCCCGGGCCTTGGTGCCACTGGCTGATCACGCCCCTAAGATAACTCAAATCGCTCTTGAAATCGCATTCTTCGACCAAGATGAAAAGGTTCGACTTTCCGCTCTAAAGGCTTCAAAGAAACTTGATCCAAATTCATTCAGAATGCAGCGATTGATTACCAATGGGACTCGTCATTCAGATCGAAACATTCGTATGTCTTGCATCAAGATGTTACCCATCATCATGGTAGATGCCGAGGTGCGAATTCTCGCCACGGAATTGATTGAGCAAGAAACCGATTCCGAAATCCGAACGATGCTAGAAGAACTCATGATTGATGAATCTCTAGAAGGGACTGAAACAGAGAAAAATGCCTTCTTGGCTCCAGCGGAAAAAGTGCAAATCGACGAAGGTTCGTTAGCTATCCCACCACCACTGATGCCCGCGGTTGAAAAGAAAGATGAACCCAAAGATTCGTCCAAGACCCCAGATACAGTTAGAAGACCAAGTCAAGATGAAATCTTCTATGGTGATGATTTTGATGATGGCAACGATGACCTTGTATGAGGTTATTCTCCCCGAAGGGGAGTCGGCACGGTTAAAGAGGGGCGGAAGGTCGCCGACGCCGAGGAATCCGCATGAGTGACGAAGAGTTCGACACGAAGCGAGCGCAGTTCAGCAATCTATGGGACGGAATTACGCCAAAAGGCGTCAACCGAACCAAGGCTCTCAAGTTCCGCCAATACATCCGTGAGCACGTCCGCCAGAAGAAGGTGGCCTTGACTCGAGAAAATTGTGAGAAGTATTGGATGGGCGAGTTGCAGAAGGAAATGCACGAAGCGGAGACCTTCTGAACGAGCTGACACATATGTCTGCTGCCAACGCACTTTCAACAGTCCGATTTTCGGATTGGGATCTTTCGCCAAACATCGCCAATGCTATTTCTGCGAAAGGTTGGGATTATGTCACACCGATTCAAGCAGAATCTATCCCAATGGCAAGGTCTGGAAAGGACATTGTAGGGCAAGCTAGAACGGGTTCAGGGAAGACAGTAGCCTTCGGAATTCCGATTATCGAAAATTCACAACCAACAGGTCAAACTCAGGCCCTTGTCCTTTGTCCAACACGCGAACTTGCAACACAGGTTAGCGAGGAACTGCAATGGTTACAGGGTGACAAAGGCCTCAAATTTGTCACAGTATATGGTGGGACCGACCTTGAGAAACAAGCCAAAGTCTTGGATTCAGGATGCGATATCATCGTCGGGACACCCGGCCGTGTCATCGATATGAGCAAGCGTGGCCACATTGATTTAGAGCACATTACTCACTTTGCTCTTGACGAAGCAGATCGTATGCTGGACATGGGTTTCTTCCCCGACATCCTCTGGTGCCTTGAGCGATTGACCAGCCGGGAGCAGACCCTACTCTTCTCAGCCACCTTCCCACAAGAAGTTCTCGAAGCAGCCAATGAATTCATCTCTGATGCCGAACACGTGATGAGCGATGATTTGGATGTCGAAGTCCCAGAAATCGACCAGTATATGGTTCGTGTTGGCCGTGCAAACAAACTCTGGGTTCTCGGACGCATCATGATTCGACTCACAAAGGAAGATCAAATTCTAATCTTCGCGAACACCAAGCGGATGGTCGATTTACTTGTTGAGCGATTGGACCGACATCGATTTTCAGCAACTGGATTGCACGGCGACATGGCTCAGAACAAGCGTGAGCGCATAATCACGGATTTCCGCGATGGAAAGACTCGCGTGGTTGTTGCAACCGATGTTGCGGCCAGGGGCCTCGATGTTGATGGCGTCACCATGGTTGTCAATTACGACATACCCAATGATTCGGAGTCTTACGTTCACCGCATTGGTCGAACCGGACGAATGGGCCGAAAAGGTGAGGCATGGTCATTTGTATCGGGTGAAGATGCCCCCAACATGACAAAAATCATCTCGACTTGGAATATGGTGGTAAAAGAGGTCGATGCCCCCAGTCTGCCCGATGGTGTTGACCGCGATCCCGTTCGCAAGCAGATGGATTGGGGGGAGAGTGCAGATGTTTTCGGCATGGTTCCTCTACGACTGTCAATCGATGCGACATCCAAATTAGAGATTCACAATTTCGTGACCAGCGAAGCCCGCTTGCCAGATCTTGCAATTGGGCAGATTATGGCAGATGGCTCACAAGCCATCGTCGAAGTACATCGAGAAAAGGCCCAACACGCCCTTGACGCTTTGAAAGACAAATCATTCAATGGCACCCAAGTCAATCCCGAAATCGCTAATTGACTATTCTTCTTCAGGGATATTTTCAGGCTCGATTCGTAATATCGCAGATAGAACAAGAATACACGAGAATATCCAATACCGAATCGTTCGCTCTGAAACATTTTCCCAAATTTCCATTTCCTCGTAGCATTGTCCACCATCGCTATCCATCCATCCATCTCCATCGTCGAAATGGCAATCTTCAGCCTGACCTTTAAATTTCAGATTTTCATCATTCAATGTGACTTCATAGGTCGACCAAATCGCTAGTGTAGCAGCAAGTATGAGTATGATTACCGAAATGCGTGGCAATGAGTCACGCAGGCGCACTTGATCTATTTTCGGTAAATCTGTAAGAGCAGGCCTTGCCTTCTTATCCCTCAATCCATTTCGTTCTAACATTATGAACCAGATGAACCAAAATACAACCAAAAGTATTAGGAAACCTTGTCGGAAGATGAACTCATGCATTTCATTCATCTCCGCTTCGCCATATTTCATTCCAATGGGGTAAAGGGCTAACAAGCGTAGGAAGTTCAGGAATTGCACAATAATTGCCATTCCTATCAACGATCGATTGCGAATTCTTCTTTCTACACCAGGTGTCAATAGCATCAGTGCACCGAGGAACATGATTTCGTGAATACCCGCACATTCAGCATCGATATACAATGGAACTTCATCATTGTAAAATCCAGATCCCATTAAATTCACACCCGTCCAAGATTGAGATGGGCCGTGGAAGACCAATTCTGCAGAGCCCGGCCAGAGTAGATTTGAGACACCAGACCATAACCATGCCAAGATTACCTGCAATGGTTCCAAACTTGCATCGGGTTCAGTTGCCCACCAATAGATGATTTCGACAAATACCAATGCGAGGGGAATTCGCAGATAACCGTAGGCCATTTCACCCACTTCGGGCCACGAAAGGTCATCCTTTGGACGAGCTTGACGTTTCTCTCGCACGGGCCCCCTAACACCCATTCTCGCTTCAACCCCTCCCCTCAATACCCCCGTCGCATTGAAGAAAGGCAAGCACCCCCCTCTAATCGATGGCCGAAGCAGACGCCGACGTCACCCTCGATGTTCTCGGATTCCATTGCCCGGTACCTGTCCATGAAACAAAGCGTGCTTTGGCAACCATGGAACCCGGCAAGATCATTTTGGTAATGGCTGATGATCCAGAAACCAAAATTGACATTCCAGCACTCTTGAATAGAAGTGGCGACACACTACTGGGTGTAGAGGAGGAAGCGGGAGAGTATCACTACCGCATTCGAAAGGAGGCCCCCCAATGACGCCCATCGTTGAGAAAACCGATGTTCCGGCAGATGCACGGTTGCCCACAAAACACGGGGAGTTCAGAATTAGAGTATTCCACGATAAGGAAACAGGCTTTGATCACGTCGCACTGACATTGGGTGATATGAATGGCCCCGACTCTGTTCTTGTTCGACTACATTCTGAATGTTTGACGGGTGACGCCTTCAGTTCAGAAAGATGTGATTGTGGCTCACAACTTGATTCGGCACTAAAGGCCATCCAAGAACATGGCTGGGGCTGCCTTCTCTATTTGCGTCAAGAGGGAAGGGGCATTGGACTACATGCTAAGATTCAAGCGTATAATTTGCAGGATCGCGGTGCCGATACATTGGATGCCAATCTAATGCTCGGACATCCTGCTGATGCTCGCGACTATCGAATCGCTGCCGATATGCTTCGGGCAGTCGGAATCACCGACGTCTGTCTACTAACAAACAATCCCGAAAAGGTCTCAGCTCTACAGAATTTGAACATCACCGTTTCCCAGAGGATGTCACTGGTTGTTGGCGTGAATGAAGAAAATCGCGCATATATGGAAACCAAGGCAACACGAATGGGTCACGAAATCTCTCAGCATGAGCTTGGAATTGAGTAATGGGGCCGCGACCGGGAGTTGAACCCGGGGTGGCAGAGCCACAATCTACCGTCCTAACCACTAGACCACCGCAGCCACGATGTAAAACGGCGACCTGCGCACGGTATTTCAAGCAAGCGCAGAGATTCGTTACGTGTACATGCGCACGCTCGCGCAGGCGAGGGATTCAAGGGGCTGCTCGACAGCCGCGGTATATGCACACCCGCAGCCTTTCGATTCTGCTGGTTTTGGTCCTCACTTTCTCGTCCCTGCCTCTCACTGCCAATGGTGACACAGTCATTCGTTCAGAAACTGTGGAGTTATTGCCAGCAGGGACCTTCGACAATGCCTCAGAATGGTCCCTGTCGACAAATAAGGCCTACAGTGACGATGCGGCCGAGTATTCTACCTCAATGGTGGCAGATGGCCGTTTGTCGTTTACACACAGCAGGCCGGTTAATCACAACGAGATTACCGCATGGGCACTGACATCTCCTTCAGAAGACAATCTATCAATAGGATATCCTGATTGTTTCAAGCCAACCTCAGATCCGGTGTGTGACAATGATTTGGACGGTGATTCAGACGGGGGATATGCATGGACCAAAGGCCCAATAATCGAACTATCGAATTTTGACATCACTGCGGGCTCACCAAATCCCATTGTCAATGTGTCTCTTGTCGTTGCATTCCGCATCCCCGATTCTCTACAGCAAGACAGCGTACAATTCATTGTTGAATCAGGAGGGACACAACATCTCGTCAAGACCTATGCACACACTATGGGGGAGGTGAATCACATGAATTACAATGCAGTGGTGTACTCTCTGGACAGCATTCAATCATGGACATGGGCTGAATTATCGAGTCTCACAATAATGTTGGATTACGTTTCCGTTGGCGAGTTTGATGATAGTGAACTGCAAGTTGATGCCGCCGGATTAATTGTCAAACATATGCAGCCTTGGGGTACATTTGAATTGGCCCAGGCATCTCAGTCAGTCACCTTCGATGAGTTTCCCATCATCCCACTTGATTTGACTACAGGGACACAAGAAGACCTCGTACTTTCGCCCTGTGGGTTGGAACGTTCCGGAACATCACCTGGGATGTGGACATCTACCCCTCTCGCTCTGCCACATAATCAGACATGGGGGAGATTCCATCCAAATGTTGACGGCAATGCATCATGGTCGGTATCATCGACAAATGATACCAATGGAGATTCATGGTCTCAGCCCGAGTCAATCATTGCCACAACCCTCATTCCATCAACAGACACCTACATTCGCTTCCATGCCACATTACTCGATGGGTGTATACAGGGTGCCATGGTTGACATCAACGATCCCACCCTCCACGTGAGTGGCACCGTCGTTGGCGACGTACATTCAATGGTTACAGAGTTCGCAAAACTTCGAATCGCAATGAATGGGGATGAAGTCACATCCATCAATATCTCCGAAGGCCCATTTTCAGTTAGTGTATCTGTCGGACATCTATTGACGCCAGGGGGTGGGGACATTGAAATCGGTCTTTCCGCACGTTTCCATTGGTCAAGTGATGGTAGTTCTGAAGACATAGTAATCCAAACTGATGATATGAACATCGAAGGTGGTTTTCTCATCGAATGGGACCGAGATCCAATTTGTGATGGACAACCAGATCAAGTCTTTGACGAGGATGGCGGTGGACGATTGCTTGATTTCCTATACACATGTTCGGATGACATCACCTCAAATGGTGACTTGAATATCTCAGTATCTAGTGCGGATTCATCGATTCTAGAGGCCAATTACGTCAACGGACAAGTCCGTCTACAACCGATGGCAGATGCTCATGGGCAGACCACAGCCACAATCACTGTGTTGGATGAACGACAAAATTTGTGGTCAGATGAGATTTCAGTAATAATCACGGCCGTCGATGACCCCCCTGAAATGGACCCACTACCAGTAGAATTCACTATGGAACTCAATGAACAACTTACAATCCCGTTCACATATTGGGACCGAGATACACCATCCAATCTGCTGGACATCCAAATCACACCCAGTTGGGCTGTATTCTCAGCTGGTAGTATCGAATTGAACCCCCCACAAACCGGAATTCAAATTGTCACAATTACTGTTACCGATGGATTTACAGAAATAAATCAGACAGTATCTGTCGTTGTTACCCAAAGGGCCGATGTATGGGTGCAGAGCATAGATATCATTGACCGCAATACAGGCACATCATCAATAACTGAAGGAAACGACATTGGAATCGATGTATTTGTGCGAAACAGCGGAAACAGTATTGCCCAACCGGTCACTGTACGTTGCTCGGTCAATGGGCAAACAATAGGAACACCTCAGATTGGAATGATTGAACCTGGTGGCTTGGAATCCGTAACCTGTGATGAATGGAACCGCTTGGACATTCAATCCGGCAATGTCACATTAGAGATTGAGATCGATTGGACCGACGATATCGATGAAACAAATGAACTGAATAATCTGTGGTCAACTATTGTCATGGTACAAGATCAAGATGATGCACCCACCGATTCAAGTGGCGGACAAGAATCCAGTTCGACCGTTGGAGAATACAATTCGTTCCTGTGGGTGGGGGTCATCGTTCTAGGATTGCTTGCGATATTGGTATTCATGTATGGCCCTAATCAAATTCGCAAGATTGAGTAGCGCAATTACAAGGAAAAAAACTCCTGTTGGGCTGATAATCCCTAATTTGCCCTGAATGGTTATACGGGGTAGTCGCTTCTTCGGAATGTTCCCACAATGATTGGTGCTCCAATCAGGGGGTGGGTACAGGGGTGGTAAAACACATGGCGAAACTGAAGATCCGTCTTGAGAGTGAGACGTGGATTTTTGAAGAATATGAACAAGCATAGACCGTTCTATAGATTCATTCTGCGGGGGAATTCCCTTTCTTCCATGCCCGGGGATACACGTCCGATGGGAGAAATACAGAATCAGGTTGCGCGACCTCACCTTCTTTCATTTCAAGAATAGATTCTGTCCTTGTCAACATTGAGGCTAGGGCGACCAATTCACCTTTGATTGTCATCAACCGTACTGTATCGCCCCGTTCCAGATTTTCTGAAATAGATACAATACCTGGACGCATCAGGGGCGCACCATGTGCGATCGCTCCCGCTGCACCATCTTTGATGATAATCTGTGGAAGTTCAGCGACAAGGGATTCAATGGGTGAAAGAATTCTTCTCATGGCCACATCTTCGCCCTTTTCCTGCCACAACCAATACGCATCTTTCAAATTCTGTAGTGTGATTGCTTGAGGTTCCATAAATCGTCCCGACTTGGTTCGTCTAAGTTCCTTCAATTTTACAGGATGGCCCAGAAGTAGTCCAAGGTCTCTGGCCAATGTTCGAATGTATGTGCCTGCCTCGCAGGTTACCTCAATCGCAGCATCTCGTCCATCAACTCCGATTAATCGCGAATCCATTTGGCGACTACGGACTTGTATCTTCACCGCAGATATTTCGGGAGGTACATTGTATACTTGGCCTGATAGTTGAGCGATTGCTCGCCCCAATGCATCGGCATCAAAATTTCGAGATGCCCGTAAAACGCCGACATAGGTCTTGTCATGACTGAGAACTTTCTTGGTCAAACGCATGGAACGACCTGACAACAGTACCAGTACACCTGTGGCATAAGGATCCAATGTGCCACCATGACCAAGTTTCTCAACACCCAGAATGTCTCGTGCCCAGGCCGATACTTGGTGACTATTGGGGCCAGCTGGTTTGTCAATAATCACCATGCCTGCCTCGAGCAATTGCTCAATCGTCCTTTCGAGTGGTTTACAACCATGAGCCGCAGAGGTCTTGGCATCTCCATCTATTGAAATCATGAATAATCCTCCAAATGCTCAAGAACAAGAGACTGAACCTCTTCCACTCCCAGATTATCCGACTGGATTATGCAAGTGTATGGTTCACGAGAATCAATATCAATGCCATAGAATCGCTCATATCGCTCCCCATCTAATTCCATGCGCTCACAAATCAGATTCAACTGATCATCGATACTCCCACCTTCACGATTGACTACACGAGCCGCGCGCACACGCTCACTGACATCAACCCAAACTCGAGCGCATTGCAATCCATTCTTGTATGCCCACCAACCAGCCAACCGACTTTCTACAATCTCTGGACTATCATCAGATTGCATGGTTTTCGTTAGCAATGCATCCAATTCTTGGTCAATGGACTCATCATCCATGCATTGTTTAGAAAATTCCTCAAGTGAAAGTCCACGTTCATGGGCCATATTTCTAAACACTTGACCTCCATTGAGTTTCTGCCATTTCAGTGAACTACACAAACCATCGACCAGCGTACTGGTCCCTGAACCCGGGTGTCCACTTATCGTCAATCTGGCCACCAATTCAACGCCTCCATTCCTCTAGACACACCTGACATCGATTTCGACCACTATCGGTGCGAATGACGACATCTCCAGCACAAGATGGACATAAAATCCCTTCTAAAAGCCGCCCGCGACCATGAACTGGCCCACTAGTCTTTACCGAGACCTTCTCGTCTTCTTCTACAGATCCTCTCTGTCGCCGCTGACTTCGCTGAGTCCTTCGACTACCCTTAGTCTTCGATTTCTTTTCTTTTAGAAGAACCAGTAATGGTTCTTCCAATTTCTCACCAGAAGTGACGAGGGGATGACTACGATATCGAAATAATTTGATGTGACGATCGACAATTCGACCAAATGGGGCACTCAACGTGATGTAAGCAATAATCCATGCTGGAAAGAGAAGTATTCGGCCATTGAAGCCCCATTGGGGCGCCCAAGGTAGGCTGACATGATCAACTCGAAACGCTTCTACCATTACATACATCCAACTAAAAATCGCAATTACGAAAACCATCGTGAACATCATGGGTTTCATCATCGCCATCTGCAACTTCGTTGATTCAGGCATCAAGTGCATCTGCATTTTCTGCACTTTCTCAAGTCGTACATGATCTCGAGATAATCGTGCTTCATTCATCAATTTGCGAAGCTGTTTGTTCCGATGTCCGATGTGGGCCTGCATCATGGGGTCCATGAAGAGTGAACGGAATACTGTATTCACAACCATAATCGACGATCCAACAATCATTACAGTCGGGACAAAATAGAGGTCGTGGAAGGGTATGGTTGGCTCCAAGACACTTCCTGCCACACCCGCCATTGATTCACGTATTCCCTGATTCAACATGATGAATGACATGCCAATAAGAAGCACGAATGGCATGAACAATTGCCCGAGAGGCATCTCAGGCTGCTCTGGGATATCTTCTGCCACGAACCTGTGCCGTTGAGGGCGCGCCATCAACCCTTCGGGTTGAAAATTTGAGCAATTGCCAATCCAAGGGAAGAATTCAACTCATGGATGGGTATGCGCACCCGTGGACACTCCCGAGCAGGCCTTGCGCGAAGCGCACGCGGCTGAAGTCGAAGGGAACCTCAATATCGCCGAATCAATCCTACGTTCAGCATGCAAACGTTGGCGCAGGGAACCTGAATTCAAAATGCGTCACGGAAGGATTCTCCGCAGTTTAGGAAATGATCGGAAAGCACTCAAAGTATTCCGGACCGTCCTCAAGGCCCACCCTCATCGTGCAGATGCCGCTGTTGCTGCTGCAGAGGCCGCTACATCCCTAAACAAATCACGCTTGGCTGAATCACTGTGGGGCCGAGCGCTTTCTGTCGGAGCCCCTACAGATGTCGCAACCGTAGGACTCTGTCGTACAATTTGGATTCGTGGGCGAAAGCAAGAGGCATGGGATCGTGCGAGAGGGGCATTCGTTCAGGGTGGAAATTCAAGCCGTTTGTTGTATGATTTTCTCACTGAATGTTCCCCAATCATAGGCACAAATGTGCCTGAACTCGATCTTTTGGAAACCGGGGAGTTGAATGATGAGTTAACTACTCCCGATTCTAGAAGGGAATTAACCCTCTCTCCGGCTACCTTTTCAGCGGATTCCCTTGAATCGATGGCAGGAATAACTGCAGCCGAACTGGCAGCCTCTCATAATGACGAAATTTCCACCCTCCTTGGCGATGAAGTGGAACAGCCACAAGTCGACATGAGTGCAATAGGCCAAGCTCAGGCGACCGAAGAAACTCGAACTGATGTCGAGATTCCAGATGATTTACTCGACTTTGATTGATTAAAAGGTGAATGAACATACAGGGCACTGCGTCATTCCCGCCTCAACTTCAGCATTACAGATTGTACAAGATCTTGCTTCCGAAGAATCGCTATCTGATTCACTAGATGAGCCACCACCGGTTAGTTTCTCCAATGCAGCATCCATTTCATCATCTTCCTCGCCATCAGATGATTCTTCCTCAGATTCTTCCTCAGCAGCCTCTTCTTCGACTTCTTCCTCAGCAGCCTCTTCTTCGACTTCTTCCTCAGCAGCCTCTTCTTCGACTTCTTCCTCAGGTTCGGAGTCTGTCATTGGCATGGCTTC
>Ga0208522_1000397_pt1 | contig 29610 bp, 27 predicted proteins | sample ETNtaG_25_FD_185763 | JGI IMG/M metagenome (GOLD analysis project Ga0208522, IMG submission 185763) | Marine microbial and viral communities from oxygen minimum zone, Eastern Pacific Ocean - ETNP201302SV86 (SPAdes) (version 2) | ecosystem: Environmental > Aquatic > Marine > Oceanic ... | reverse complement strand
ATGGAGCCCTCCTCTCGGTTTCTTTCTACTGTCTGGTATTCTTCGCTCATTATGCGTTCACCTGTACCCCCCCGTGGTTGCTAATCACTTATGATATTAGTGGAAAATGAGGCTTTTTCACGTCACGGGAAGCGGAAGTTAACTGCCTATTCCGACCGCTTCTCTTAGGTTCAGTACCTCGATGGGCACGTGGATTACTTCCCCGGGTCCTAAGTTTTCGACTAGAGGAAGTCTGAGGGTCTCGAATCCGTCGGGCATCCACGGGTCGAGTAGAAGTCCCTGCATGGTGTTCGGAGTCCTGTTTTCTACTCTTGTCTGGACCCTCAGGGAACCGTAATCGACATGATACCCGGTGGCGATGCTCAGGCTGCTGCCGAGAAGCGCGGTCTGGGGGAACGATCCCGAGGGGCGGATCTCGATCCCGATTTCTATGAATCCCTCGGGGGGTATCTCGGGGATTTCGCACATCTTCGGGGTCGCGGTCCACCCGTACGGGATTGGCGGTGCAAGCCTCATCGTGGAGATGTTGTTCTCACCGGTGTTCTCGAGTGTGATTACCATCAGGGCGTGGTCCTTGCCCTCTGGCCATGTTGTTCCTATGGAGAGGAAGAAGCCGTTCACGAGGAATGGGCTGGTCGCTTCGTTCACTGCGACTGGGCCGAGTGCGCTAATCGCGTCCTCGAAGGCCTTGGCGGACGATGACAGGTCTGAGTCTAGTGCCTTCTTTCCCTGGTTGACCAGGGTAAGGGCTATCTCCTCTATGTCGCTTAGCTCTCCCATCTCGTTGAGGTGCCTTCCGAGCGTGTTCAGGGAGCGTTCCAAGCCGTCCCTTCCCATGGAAGCGACGGCTCCCTCCACGCAATCGGCAGCCGCCCCCCAGTTGCCCTCTCTGAGGTGCTGTAGCCCCAACATCGTTAGGTCCCAGGCACTGCGGTCCCCCTCGGACATCTGCTCGAGCTCCTCCAGGGAGCGTTCTAGCGAGGAAAGGGCCCTGTAGAGGTCCATGATTTGGCCCTCAGCCTCATCGACCTCCTGTGACAGTGTCTTCAGCATCTTCTTGGCGCTAATAGGCCTGTTGGCCCATATTGCGAACTGGATGTTCTCCGCCTCATCCTCGATGTAGTCAATCCTCTTCAGGGTGGCCTCGGCCCCACCGATCGCTGGTGCTTGCTCTCTGGCCAATTCAGTTTCCCCCTCCTGGCTTGTTCCCTGCCCTTCCCAGAATCTTCTTGATTCGTATCGCCCGCAGTTCGATGTCCGCTAGTTGGCTGTATAGCGTGTCGTATGAGCTATCGAGGAACCGCAGAATCAGGTGGACCAGGATCGGGGATATCGCCATGAAGGATATTATCGTGACGATTGAGTCCATCCCCGTGTCTATTGCGAGTGCTGGGGTGATCAGTACGAACGGTAGGAAGGCATATGGGGCGCAGGAGATTATTGCTCGTAGCTCCTTCCGGGTGTTTTTCTGTTCCTTGTCGTGGTCCTCCAGTAGTGCCATCGTCCCTATCCTTGACTTCTTCCTGTCATCATGAATGGCCTGGAGCTCGCTCGAGGAGAGCCATGCCACCAAGGCAGCGAATGATACTGTGGCAATTGCGCAAATCAGGGTCAGCCATGTTGAGATGCCGGTTAGCGAGAGCATTCCGAACCCAATGGATGCCACGTATGCAGAAGCATGTAGGCGCCCCTCTGCCTCGTCCATTCCCTGTCTTAGCAGGGAGAGTGCCAAGAAGAGGATGGCTAGTGCGGCCATAGCAGCGGATGGGAGGCTGATCCCCGACAGGGTGATGCTCGGCGGAGACCATGATTTGATCGATAGGTCGGCTTCGAGGTTGTCGTTCTCTACTACGTTCCCGAATATCCCCCCCTGTTGGGCAATGCCTGGGGGGAACTCCAAGGATGCCGTGCACTCCAGTTTCTCTGAGGATGAGTACCACGGGATTGGATTCAGCTGGATGGCCCACGAAGCAGTGGCGTTTTCCCCGGGCCCTAGAACAGGAAGTTTCACTGATGAATATGGGTTGATTATCGTCGCGTATGGGGTCCCAGCGCAGACAAGAGAGACGTCGACGTCGGTTGGCATCACTGCATTGCCCGCATTAATCACCGTGACATCGAGCCATGTCAGGTCTCCCTCCTCTCCGTCGCTCCTGAATGAGACGCTGTCGATTAGGGGGTCAGTGGATTCCGACATCCTGAGTTTGACCACGAGATCGGTGGAGTATTCCGTGTTAGTACTCTCCTGGGGGTTCCTTATTTGCAGGAAGATGTCCCACCCGTCGCCGGGGGCGAGGTTCTTCTTGTCTGGGATGATTACCTGAATGGTGATCGTCCCCCCATGGCCCTCACGTGCCCCTCCTTCATACGGAGTAGATGACTCTAGGTCCCATGCTGAGTTGCAAGTAGTTACGGTTGCCGTGGAAGCGGCGATGCCCTGGCCCTGGTCGGCAAGAAGGCACATGCCGCTGCCGGTGGAGGGGTCGTGGTCTATGCTCATCCCCCAATGCACGAGGGGGTAGGAAACCGATGGCACCAACCTTTCCGGAAGATCAGCAGCGGAGTCATAGGGGTCCCTCTTCCCATTCATGGCTAGGGTGAAGGTCCTCGGTGCATCTGATGAGTTGCCCCATGAGTTGATGTTGGTCCATGGGATCTCTATCTGTCTGCAGTTCGGGTCGGGGTTGCCCTCGCATGCAAAGTCCCCGGCTGAGTCGGAGCTGATTTGGTACTCGTCATCGGTCTGAGCCCTGACCACAATAATCGGGATGGTGTCCCGCTGTGCGTCGACATCGATCCCACCCGGAGTGCGAATTAGTGTGAAGGACCCGGTCTCCCCTTGCCAATGGTCTGCTTGCAGCGTATTGAATGTGAACATGAATGAGCTGGTCTGGCCTACGTCCAGAGTTAGGCTGGTTGAGCCAATGTTGTTGGCTACGCTGAACCTATCCATAGTTAGATCGAGGTCTTCTGTCTCCCACTGAACGGTCAATTGCATCTGAGCATTGCCCTTGTTCTCCATCACGAAGTGGACCTCTCGGTCAACTCCGGGAACAATTGCAATCCTCTCCGGTGACTCCACCAACTGCACGTCGAACACCGGGAGAACCTCGATGCGAATCGCCTTCGATCCTGCAGGGACCCCCCCGCCCATGGCGACCCTGTCTTGGAGTGGGACACTCTGAACGGTTCCGTTGACCGTAATCGTAGATGGCCATGTTGGGAATGGGTCCGTGATGTTGACTGCCCTCAGTGTGATGTTGTGAGTCACATATGCCTCGAGAATCACCCCTCCATTGTTCAGATCGGGGAGAGTGATAGTGAGCATGACCTTGTGACTGTTTTCCGGCTCGATAGAAAATGCAGATTCGTTTACAGTGTAAGTCCAGTTGTTCGAGTTCCCGAAGTCTGCTGTCAGATTAAGAGTCTCCATCAAGTTCCCCCTGTTGATCATGGTCACCTCGATTTCCACGGAATTTCCGGGAGCGGCTTCGAAGTCGGATGCTCCAATGAAGTCGATTCGATGATCGGGTGCGACTTGAACGCTCCATAAGCTAGTGGACAACAGAGTGCCGTTGTAGTGCGCTGTCAGATTGAAACTCTGGGACACGTCAGCCCTAGCGAGAAGGCTTGCCTTTGCATAGACCCTCACGATTCCCTGTGAACCGGGTGGAATCAACTGGGTGGTGTTCATCTCACAGGCCCCTGCCTCATTGAAGCAGACATCGAGTTTGTCCCCATCCGAGGTTTCCAGAGCTAGGTCGTAGGTTATGTTGGTATTGCCAGTGTTGTTTAGAACTGTGATTATTGTTTTCTGACCCACCCTGTTAGTCTCCGATAAATCGGCGGTCTCCGAGGATTCGATCACGGCCATCGAATGGGTGGGGTAGAACTCGGCTGAGACGATCTCGGTTAGTCGGATCAAGGCGGGCGCGTACGCCAGTAGTTCTCCGGTTTCGGTAGAGTTCGCATATACCCATATTTCGTGTACTTCATCGGCACTGGCTGAAGACGGGGGGATTGCTGTGACTACAACTTCGAACTGGTCTCGGAAGGCACTCCCACCAGTTCCATTGAGGGGGAAAAGATTGGTTCTAGACTGTAGCAAGTTCGCAGCTGCGGAGGCCAGGGAAATCGTCCAGTCTGTCTTTGAAACAAAACCCAATGTGAAGTTTGCAACGTCGTTGCCTGTGTTCTTCAGAGTCAGATTGGTTGTGATGGTCGTTCCGGGGTCGCCTACAGCCACTCCAGAGGATATCATCTCTGCTGACCATATCTCCGCTATGTTCACCGAGACGGCAGCAGTCGCATTGCGAGAGATGGTTCCGGGGAAGGTGCCCCAATCGGATGTGGCTTTGAATGAGAATGTGAGTATGCCTGCTGAGGGGTATGGGAACTCTGCCGGGTTGGGGTTGAACGCCAGTGCGACGGTTCCGTATCCTATCTCGCCTGGCTCCAATTCCATTGTAGATGGGGCTGCCGTCGCTGTCCACCTCTGTATCTCAGCGAGACTGGATCCAGCCAGAGGGGTGTCCTGTACGAATGACATGCCATTTCCTACGGATGGGGAGAGGGAGACTTGGGCGAGAGTGTCATTGGACCCGAGGTTATGCACGATGGTGACCTCAAAGTCAACCCACCGATTGAAGTTCCCTGCCTTGATATCGTCCACCGTGATGTCACTGGCGCCCCCAGTGACGGAGATGTCCAACTCGACGATGCTGTCAATCAGGAGAGTTGTCTGGTTCGTTGATGGCACCCCTCCCTCCATGGGAATTGCTTGAATGATCAGATCGACCCGTTCAATCGATGAAACCTTCCAAGACGGGTCCAGCGGCATCTCTAGGCTCGGCGTTGAGATCGTTACTGGGATTGCACGGGTCTCGTTGGGCAGTAATACATCAGTGATAGTCACAGGGGAGTGTATGTTCCAGAACGGGACTGCCTCTGTTGCTCCGACGTCGATCTGGTACTGAGCGGGAGCCGTCCCGGTGTTCTTCAGGGTGTAATGGAGGGTCCTATCGAGACCGGGGGTTAGGTTTGCGAAATTCAACCCCAAATCGTGGCTGTGGTTCTGGAAGATCTCGGAAGAGTAGGTCCCTCCGGCCATCACCATCGTGGTAGCTTCCAAGACATAGCCCGCTGTTTGGCTTTGGATAGTCAATGTGACCAGCACCGAATCCCCATTGGAGGCATCGGAAGGGATGTCTACGTTGATTTGGATCGCCTCTGTATCTCCTGCTGCTACAGTGAGGGGGGCGGATGCGGGGTAGATCGTATCAGAGGCGATGACCCAGTAGTCGGTAGGTGCCGAGTTGTTCGACTGGAGAACCTCGAAGTCGTCGCTGACTGTTCCAGAGTTCTGCAGGATGAAGTTCAGGACCGTTTGAGAACCCGGGTCAACGTTCCTATTGTTGGCTGGGAGAAGGGAGGCCCTCAGGGCAACGAAGTTTACTATTCTTGATTCTATTGTTACTGTGTCCTGAGACACACCCGAGATCAGGAGGTTCCCCCCCAAGGTGTAGTCGCCCTCTAGGTTGGAGCCATCGAAGGAGATGGTGATATTATGCGGGGTAGGTGGGCTTGCTAGGCTTCCGGGCAATAGTTGCTCGGTGGAAGAGGTGAGGGAAACGCTAGGACCGCCGAGGGAGGGAGTAAGGGTTAATTGCGCCGTGACATCTACCGGCTGGTTCCCAGTATTCATCGCTGTAATGGCCCCCACCCACATGGCTCGAGCCAGTGATGAGCCGTCTGCTGGTAGGGAGTCGGCAATGTCTGTGGCATCTTCGACAGCAACAACGTTGACATTGTCGAGAGACATCACGTCGTTGCTCGAATTTGAATCCGAAGAAGAAGACGCGACCTCCCAAGAGGCAGTGATTTGCATTCCTGAACCTATCACTGAGGAGGCGTCCCAATAGAGGATTTCGTTTGAGGCTGCTCCGGGATTAATGGTCACGGTTCTGTTGTCAACTAGAACCCCGTCGACCTTCAGAGTAACGTTACCCTCCGCAACCGAACCGCCCATGTTCAGGATTCCAACTCTGATAATATGGTTCTCAGGGGAGAGTGTGGGTACGCCTGAGATGAGGACCGAGGGGGTGGTGACATGGAGATCGGTTACTGCAACATCCGGATCTAGAGAGCGTCCCGATGTCATCATCGGAACATCTTCAGCTGGTGATGCCGGAATACCTGCCAACAAGGGAGACAGGAAGAGCAAGGCGACCAGAATCGTGGCCTTGCTAGCCGTATCTGAGACCTTTTGTGAGTAAGTGGCAAGGTTTGAAATGTCTTGTGTTCCCATCGCTTCCGCTCCCCTCCTCGTAGAGGAGACTACCAATCATTATGAAACAACCGGAGAAACATTGTAGTCTTGGTGATCGTCAAAGGATTACGACCGATGTTATGAAAAGTCACCGCTCACGTTCGGTCACGTGGCGGACGCTGTATCCATCATTATCATCGTGCTTATTCTGCTAGCCACATTCAATGGCTTGTTCAGAATAATGCGTTCTCAATCGAGAAGGACCATCCTCCCTTCAACAAGAAGAAACGTCCCCGATGAGATTCTTGCAGGTGCGGTTTCGAGAAGAAGCAGGGCGAGGGGGAGAGACAGGTCTGGTAGTCCAACGGTTGCAGGTTCGCTGGGCGAAGGGTCGGAGGCTATCGGTTCTGGTGTCCAAGAGGCTGAGATATCAACGAAAGGTGCTACTGCTCTGGAGAAGAGGCTGGACAGGGAGGGTGCAAAGAGGGGGTCTGTGCAAATCAGCCTGATGTGGGACAACTGGAATGACCTAGATCTCCATGTGATAACCCCCTCCGGAGAGCACATCTACCACGACAACAGGACTTCGGATTGTGGAGGAGAGTTAGATATCGACATGAACTTCAAACCAACATCAAAGTCTCCTGTTGAGAACATCGTTTGGACAAAGACCCCCCCTCCAGGAGTGTACAGAGTTGGAGTAAGGCACTACAAAATCCACACGAGAGGAATCTTCTCATGGGTCCCCTTCCTATCTAGGATTCATAGGAAGAATTCTACCGATTTCACAGTCAGCCTGACCATTGGGGAGAGCAAGCGTTTCTACGAAGGGTCGATGGTAAAGAGCAATGACTTGAAGTTCGTAGCGAAGTTTGCAATTGCTGGGCCCGATGGAGAGGTCCCCGAACTGATATTACCACAGGAAGAGGAGGCGCCGGAGGATTTCACTGAAGCTAGAGACGTTGATGTCCTTCGCAGGCGAGTCGGTACGGTTCAAGATGGCGTCTCAGTCAACCTGAGTTGGGAGGGGACGGGTGACCTGGGGTTGTCCGTTGTTGATTCGAACGGCGATCAAGTGTCCTTCTTCAGTCCCGAGGGAATGGGAGGAGGGAGCTTCGACATGGCTGACTTCGACCCGAAATCTGGGAGGAGGTCAATTACATGGGAGAATGCCCCCCCCACTGGGTCTTATTCCGTTAATGTCAGGCATTTCGAAACCGAAGGCGATGCTGGAGAAATAGGCTTCAAGGTGGTAGTAAACAACAGGGGCGAGTCCGAAGAGTACTCTGGCGTCGTTCAGCCGGATGGCACTATTGTGGAAGCCGGCAGTTTCGAAGTCTAGTTTTCCCAAAGGCCCTGGATGCTTAGGATTCTCCTCATCCATTGGAGTTTCTCGATTTTTATCTTTTCTTGCGTCTTTCCTGACCATCGACCGACGACGTCAGCCCGCGTTCCAAGCATCTTGATTCGATTATTGCTAACCCCAAGAGCCGTTAGGATGCAAGCAGCGCGATCCCCATCGGTGAATCCCCCTGGGTTGTACATTCCTGGGATGCTTTCTGGAGTCTGGTGAGTGAGTATCATATCAGGGGGATTTGCCTGTTCTTCTGCAAATTGCAATAGTGAGTCCCAGTCCTTTCGGTTGTCCCCGTGCGCATGGAGGAAAAAAGGGACTGACCTTCTAACGGCCTCAATTGTTCCCTCTCCTCCATCGGCATCGCTCACGATAAATGCAACTCTGGACCATGCCTTTTCGGATAATGAGTCGGGAAGTTCCGAAATCACTCCTGACGCGCCATCGGCAGCAACTATCAGAGTTGGCTCGGAAAGTATGCTCACCAACTCTTCGGGCTCGATTGCCGCTCCGAGGATTGCGACTCCGGCCTTTCTAATGACGAGCCTCCTGAATATTCTGGATAGTGAAACCGCCCTATTATGTCTAGCCCATTTGTCCAAGTGAGAGGACTCCACTCTGATGATCATCGCTTGCGCGCTCTCAGAGTCATCGGATTCATCCCAGCCAAACTGCTCCCTCACTTCCCCTTGCAAATCGATCAATGAAGGCAAGGACGGTTCCAAGTCAGTGAGTCTTTGCGGATACGTCATGCTCTCCAGTGGAAGGGGTCGGTAAGTATTGAAGAACCCTCGCGGAACTCTGAAGGACGTGCCAATGCCCATCAGCGCTCCGGAAATCGATGACGAAGGGCTACTGGCGCGCTATCCGTTCCTCCCACAAGGAAGCACGTACATCAGGTCTATGCTGGATGAAAATGGGATTACCGTTGAGGACCTGATTGATGCTCCTTGGTTGGAGGACGTCAGGGTCAAAGGCATGTTGAGGCTGGTGGATTCCGTTCTTCAGCAGGAAGGCGACGGGGCGTCGTCCAGCATTGATATCTCTACAGAGGCAGGGAGGATGACAGAATCTCTCTCTTTCCTTCATGCAATGCTGATAGTTTGCGCTTCGTTCGACGAGCGGCTACTTTCGAGGTGGATTGAGGGCGAGTCCAGCAGAGCGGACAGGCTCCTTGGGATGGATTCTGCCAACTTCGAGTTGATTTCGTCCTCATTCCTCTCTGGGATTGTTACCAAGGTTGATTCTAAGGGTTCGGAGGATTACTGGATCCCGATGGTGGATTTCATCGAGCTTAGTCCAAAGATTTCTGGAAAATACTGGAGACTAGTGAACAGACCGGTGAAGCAGGGATGGGTGTGCTTGGACGCTGGTGCTGGAGAATCAGGTCGTGGAAGGGCCTCGCGATTGATCAAAGAGAGGATTAGAGAGAGCCTAAGGGAAAGTTGCGAGGAGCGGATGGGAAGGATGGATGATGAGTTCGCTGCGAAGTTCGCCGACCCGGTGGAGAGGATTGTCGGTCTGCTTTCAGAGAGGGTCAAGGAGGAGATGCCGATGACGGCAGCAATTAGGGATGATTGGCCCCCCTGCTTCGAATCTGCGGTTTCGGAATTGAACCAGGGGGTTAACGTCAACCACGTTGGTAGGGTCTTCCTTGCGGCCTTCTCTCGTTCCATTGGTCTGCAGCAGGAACAGACCTGTAATTTCTTCGCAAACGCTCCGGACTACAATGCAGACACTACTTCTTACCAAGTGAATCAGATTTACGAAAGGGAGTATACCCCCCATGGGTGCTCTGCTCTGAAGACCAATGCGAGATGCCCGGTTCAAACTGGAGAGGATCGGTTGTGTGACCAGGAATGGCTGACCCACCCACTGAAGTATATCAGGGCTAAGCAGAGAAGGCGGTTCAATTCTGACAGAGTCGGGTCCAGTGATACTGATAACGGTCAAAGTAGCAGTTCGGCCAATTCCTCATAAGGAGGTGCTCTCCAACCCTCTCCAAGGGGGACGGGGGGATAGTACGAACACTTGTAATCACAATCGACAGAGATAACGACTTGGGTGTCAAATCTGGCATCAGGGGTCCGGTTGTTGGGAGGAAATCATGCCTGACGGCTGCTCTCAGATTGGGGATTGCAGATCCGGAGGAGTCGGACACCAATGCGATTCTAGGGGCTCTCCACCACCATGATAGGTTGGTCGAGGGAGCCAGTGCAAGCGATGAGGTCCAGATAGCGATTCTCACTGGCGACGTTCGTGTTGGCCCAAGGAGCGATCGAGCAATTGCTAGTCAATTGGACGAAGTCATCCAGGACTTCCAACCCGATGCAGCCGTGCTAGTTACCGATGGCGCGGATGACGAAGCTTCCCTACCAATAGTGACTTCCAGAGTGAGGGTGGACACGGTTGAGAAGGTAATAGTCAGGCAATCGAAGGGAATAGAGGGGACATACTACTACATTGTGAAGGCGATCGAGGACCCCCGGTTCCGATCCAGGTTGCTCGTTCCTCTTGCAGTATTCCTAATCATCATCGGACTGGGCCTGATCCTCCCCAATGGCATCGCCCTGATAGGATCGCTGCCCCTTCTGATAGGACTGTGGGTATTGGGAAAGGGACTAGGGCTAGAGGCGCAGATGGAGCGCGTGGCGATGGAGATGAGGGACAGTGCGACGGGTGGGCTTTTCTCATCATTGCTCTGGGGTATGTCGATAGTGAGCCTGTTTCTGGCTATTGCGACCATATGGGCTGGATGGGATGAACCGGAATCCGGACAGTCGGATTTCGAGCATCTGGTAGGGTTATTCGACGAGGTCCTGCAGTGGATAGTTGGGGGTGCGCTATCTTTCTTGCTGGCACTCGGTGTGCTGAGGTGGAAAGAGGGGACGTTCACTGGGAGAAGCGTTCTGCTGATTGGCCTCTCTGTGGTGATCTACACCTTCCTCGCTGCCACTATTGACGTGGTGCTGGCGATTACGTCGGGAGATCAGTATAGCCCTACGTTCGATCAGTTTGGTGACGACTGGGGGCTTCCCATCGTTTCGATGATGATGTACTATCTTCTCAGGACTATAGTGCAGTCATTTGTCGAAGATGACGAGTTGGTACAAGGAAACCGGTTCTGGGGAGTCTGATGGGCGAGGTCAAGGCATCGATAATCTGGAAGGGCGAATTTGCCCGGGGCGAGGCTCTGCTAGCGGCAATTTCCCCCGACGATCCGGAAGATTTCATTGTCGAATTGATGGAGGATGGTAATCGGGCTCAGTTGCGAATTGTCGTTTCCTCTGAAGGCCTGGGGAGATCAAGGGCGTCTGTAGATGACATACTGGCTTGCTTGGCAGCCGCTGAATCAGGGTTGGACTCCCTAGGATAGTTTCTATCGAAAACTAGGACCATTCAAGGAGGGGTTTCCATTCGAACGCACGTGGGAAGCCTGCCGCACGATCGATCTCACCTGCTAATCCGACCGGAGGGGTCAGAGGCTCCCACCGAGCTTTTCAGGAAGTCGATCACAAGGTGGTTGATTGCCCATTTGTCTGATGATCTGGCATCCGACGAGGGTTCAGGAGATGTCGTGGAGTCAATGGCCTACTCCAAGGGAGGGGGGGTTGTTTGCGGGAAAGTGCCGATTGACGTACTGATAGAGGACTTCTTTCCAAATTGCAACATCAATTGGTTTGTAGGAGATGGGGATAGAATTTCCATCGGAGATAAGATTCTATCTCTGAGTGGTCCCTCTGCAAGCGTGCTAAGTTGCGAGAGGGTGCTTCTAAACATCCTAGGCAGACTGTCGGGGATTGCGACCCTAACGTCTGAATGGGTTAGAGAGGCGGACGGGATCGGGGTTGCCTGTACAAGGAAGACATCGTGGGGTTTGTTGGACAAATGGGCGGTTCACGTTGGAGGTGGACTCACGCATAGGCTTAGCAGGAGCGATGCGCTGATGATCAAGGAGAATGACTTGGGTGTGAGTTCACCGGATGGAGAGCCGGAGAATTCCATTCCAACTGCAATATCCTCTATTGATTTGGAAGCCAATGCAAAATTCACCGTGATAGAGGTCCAAGATGCAAGCCAAGCAATTCTTGCTGCGACAGCATGGACACAAAGTCAGAAAGCTAGGAATGGCACAGAGCCTATTGTGATTCTTCTAGACAACATGGGGCCATCCGTATGCGGGAGCACGGGAGAGTCTCTGAAGAGCCTGGGTTTGAGGGAATGGTGCATCCTAGAAGGGTCTGGTGGTATCAAAAGAGAGGATTTGCCGTCTTGGAAGGCCGTTTCCGGAGTTGACGTTGTCTCCTCGAGTGAGGTGAACATGAATTCTGGCACATTTGATTTTTCGATGCTAATTGGGGGGGTTTGATGGTCAAGATTCCCGACAGCCATCCGAGGAAAAAGTCGCTGCTATCTCGTCAGAAGATTGTGGAAGGGAACGACAAGGGCCTCCTAGCCGAATCCGCAATGATTGCCCATGGAAGGGGGGAGGCCTTTGACTATCTGTTAGGAGAGAGGACCACCGAATCGGCAGGAACGGCAATCAGAGAGTCTGCGGCTCGTCTAAGGACTGCCAAAAATCCAGTCATCTCTGTCAATGGAAATACGGTGCTGCTAGCAGGTAAGAAGGCCTTGAGGTTGGCTGCGTTTCTCGATTGCCCCATAGAAGTGAATCTCTACTACAGGACACCCGAGCGAGTCTCTGGTCTGCTTTCCCTTTTGCAGGAGCAGAGGAATTTGGTATTGGAGGAATCCGAACCTTCAGGATTCGAAGGAGACTGGCAAGAATCAGTTAGGAATGTGACTCTACTTGGGGATTCCCCAGACTTCAGAATAGAAGGCCTTGAGGGGCCACGCTCACATTGCACCGAGGGGGGCATTGGAAATGCTGATTCGATACTGGTCCCCCTAGAGGACGGAGACAGGTGCGAGGCCCTAGTTAATCTGGGCAAGGAAGTGATAGTAGTGGATCTAAACCCACTCTCGAGGAGTGCGAAGATGGCTACTGTTACTATTGTAGATGAGGTCTCTAGGGCGTTCGAGGGTATGCTTGCTGAGCTTATTGCTAATCCAAACTGCGTCCCTACTGATTGGGACAATGCTTCCGTGCTTAGGGACTCCCTTGTTGAAATCACCGAGTTTCTCAGCAAGTCCTAGGTCAGGCTATCCCGACATCTCTTGGAGGATGTCTGAGCATCTTGATGAGATTGCCTCGCCCACTTGAGACGTTGAGGCCTTCCCCCCTAAGTCGTATGTTACCAGACCACCCTCTGACATGTGTTCAGAGATCGCACGCTCTAGGACGTCCGCGCACATCGTAGCTTTCTCGTCATTATGACGCAATCCCAGTGAGTCGAACATCAACTGTACTGATGCGATTGATGCGATTGGATTCACTTTGTTCTGACCAGCATATTTCGGACTGGAGCCGTGAACAGGTTCGAACAGCATGTGGTTATCCCCTATGTTGGCACTGGCTGCCATTCCCATCCCACCTTGGAGTACGGAAGCAAGGTCAGTTGCTATGTCGCCGAACATATTGGGCAGAACCACCACATCGAGGTCCTCCGGATTTCGGACAAGCCACATAGTGAATGCGTCGATGAAGGCTTCGTTGGTCTCCATTCCTTCGTACTCGGAGGCGACTTCCCGGAAGACCTCTCGGAAGAGTCTGCACCCCCTAGTTACGTTGCTCTTGTCCACGCAAGTTATCTTCTGAGTTGAGTCGAGTCTGGATTGTCGTCGCTCCGCGAGTTCGAATGCGTATCGAATGACGCGCTCGCTCCCCTTGCGAGAAATCGGTCTAACGTCCCATCCGACCTCGCCCTCTAAGCCGGGAAACCCATCGATAACCAATGGCTCGTCTCTTTCACCGCCCCTCGCCGCCATTCCAGATCTTCTGAGGAGTGCGTGGTAAAGGCCCTCTGTGTTTTCTCGGACCATAACGATATCAACCAATTCGTGGTTCCACACATCAGAGAAAGTTCCGTGAACCTTGTGTTTCACTCCCTTGTATAGCTTGACTGGCCTAACATTCGCATAGAGGTCGAGTGCGGATCTGAGACCCAATAGTGCCTGTCCACCTGCAATATCCCCATTTGGCAGTGTCGCGCCTGGCCATCCGACTGCTCCCACTACAATTGCATCCGACTCATCACGGCAGAATTCGAAAGATCCCGATGGCCACTCCTCTCCGGTATCGAGATAGTGCTGGCCCCCGCAAGGAATCTCCGATATTTCGAGTGAGATTACGCCAGATTCCTGGAAAACCGAGAGGATTCGCTTGACTTCTTCCATCACCTCACGGCCCGTCCCGTCCCCGGGAAGTAGGGTCAAACGATATGGCGCCATGTCTTCGGCAAGACCTTTTCATTCATCAATCCGACCCCCTGCAGAACTGACGTTTCTAGGAGATAATTGATAGACGGTCAAGTGAACACAAACATGTATGGGCACCAATTCAGAAGAAGGACAAGGCGGACCTAAGATAGATATCAGAACTCTACCCGAGTCGGTTTCCCTACTGTGGGAGTCCATGCTGAGGAAGAATCCCAACTGGGATCTGTCAAAGTGGCTAGACGATAGGGCCAATGAAGAGTTGGAGTTATTGGAGTCCCATCTAGGAAGGGAGAAGTTGAGGTACGAACAACGTCTGCATAGGATTGAGAATCTATCGAAGCAGATGAGGCGGCGGCGGGAGAGCATCAACGGGTCGCAAGTTGCAGATCCCAATCAACGGAATCTGTTCGATATCTACGAGCCTACTGACAATAAAGAACGGTCAGGAGAATACGAACCAGAGATGGGGCCATTAGTGGACCTTGGGAACCTGTCTACCGATGATGATCTACTGCTGGCATACATCAGTCAGAAGATTCTGATTGCGATTGAGGACTCGAATGGAGGGCGTGGGGGTTTGCACTTTGACAAAATTATCCAGCTTCTTGAGTCGCCCGGAATCAATTCAGAAGATATCGATGAGGCGATATCTTGGTTGCTTCAGAATAAAGAGATTATCGAGATAGAAAGGGACGTATTTGTTGTTGATGGATGAGAAGTCTGGACGTGTGTAATACAACCATTGAAAGAAGAAGAGCGAGTCGGGCAGACTACCTATGACGAGTGAGACTTCGGGGTGGTACGCTAGGCTCGACCACGAGTGCCCAGAAAGGACCGAACAGATCCAGATATGGCTAGATTCTTGGTTGGATGCCACCAAGAAAAGGCAGCCAATCGCAGCGGCACTTCCAAACAATTGGCCGACTCTTCCCGCTGGGCTTCTCAGCAATCCGGGCAATGTCCTTGACCACTTACTGGCAAGGTTCGACGCCCAGAGGGACGGACGTTCACCTAGGGGCGTTTACGCACCTCCTGCAAGATTTGTCGATGCCGTTCTGCATGATGAGTTGCACCATGGCAATATCAAGAAGAAGGAGCCCCCTGCAACCCTTTCCCTAGCGGCATTGCCACCAAGTTTCAGAGGATTCGCTAAGCAGTTCAACGAGGATATCAGTGAAGAAGGCGTGATAGATGGAAACGACGAGTCGCCAAAGAACCTAACAGAATCTGGAATCCCAATTCCATTTGCTGATCCCTGTGTTGGGGCGGGACTCTTTGCGGAGAGGATGCTGCGGATACATGCGGAAAGGTTAGCGAACCATGCACCTACAGAGAGGAGGGAGGACACTCTTCGGTTGTTGGAGGGCCTGCAGCTGGTTGACACATCTGAGGTGGCCGTGAATAGTGCAAGAAAGAGGATTGTGATTGTTTTGGCAAGGCTTGGCCTTGTGGACCTGGAGGATGAAGGCGATGATGGCATGATTGGTCTGAGCGAGGCTGAGATGATCGTCGAAAGTAACGTCAGATGCATAGACCCACTAATGGGAGAGTGGCCTTGGAATGAAAGGCCAATGCTACTTATCTCTCGACCACCCTGGCTTCGGATAAAGGACAGGTTCAGAGGCCACCCGGATGGAAGCGCCCTGAGAAAGGAGCTTTCCAGCCAACTAAGGGAATTCAAAGGAACGGATGGAAAGGCCAGGTTCTCCACCATTAAGGGGAATGTGAATCTATACAGGCTCTACATAGAGAGGTCCCTGCAGATATCTCAGAGTGGCGGGAGAGTGAGGCTAGTAGTTCCGAGTTCAGTTCTAAGGGAAAAAAGCAGTCTTCCCCTCAGGAAGCTCCTGGTAGAGTCTAACTGTTGGGATTCTGTCTGGTCGTTCCCGGAAGACTCGAGGCTTCTTTTTGGGGGTTCACAAGGAGTTTCAGTAATCGGAATCACCGTCGGTGAAGAGACTGACGTTCTGACTAGCTTCGGACCTCTTTTGGTCGATGACATTGCACCTGGAAGGGGAATCGCTTCAGATGCCCCCTTCTTCGAGCTCGAGAGAGGTCCTTGGTCGTCCTGGACTGACACTTCATGGGCGGTTCCGAAGATGCCTAGAGACGACGTGGGCAGAGGCAAGACAATCATGGCGATTGGTAATCTAGCCGACAAGCCCAGATTGGTCGAAGAGGGGACTGGCCTGAACCCTAGCGGCAGGGCAATCAAGGTTAGAGTGGGCGAGGTGGAGAGGTCCGTCTGGAAAAAGGAAATCTGTGATTGGTCCGGTAAGGACGGTGAGATCCCATTCATCAGGGCTGCTCACATCAATTTCATAGATGGGAAAGGTGTTCTTGGGCATCCTGCCTTTGAGTTGAACTCAGAGGGTAGGAAATCTGCATGGAAAGGACCTAGCGAGATGTCGATCCAAAGCCGTATTGTTTGTCAGTCCGTTGTTAATCCTCAATCTGAGAGGAGACTGGTGTGGGCAGTGGTTCCAGAGGGATGCGTGTTGGGAAACTCGGTTAGCTTCCTGGATTTTCCGAACGAAGTCAAGGACAGTCTTAGTGAAAAGTTCGGTTCTCTGGAAGAGGGTTTGGGTTTCTTGGCGGATCGTCTAAATTCCGAAGAGCTTGATTTGTGGTCCAGGGCTTGGGCTGCAAACAACAACGTGAACAACTACGAGATTGAGATGCTTCCGTTCGAGGTTGAAGAAGGCGGCGGCCCCTTCTCCCTACTGAGGAACGAAGGGCACCTTGATTGAGGAAAGCGGATTTCGGTTTCCTAGTTCCGGAAAACTGCTCATTTCGAGAATGGATTAATATCCTTGGTTTGCATACGCGGTACGTTCCCAACTCGGAATTGACAAAGGAGAGACGCATGGGAATAAATCCGAAGATTGGAATCACAGGTCTACCCCGTTCTGGAAAGTCTGCCGTCCTCCAGAAGGTTGTCGACATGATTTCCGAAGAAGGGAGCGGTTTCAGGAAGACTAGAGGCCCAAACCCACCAGAATACGTTGTAGGGGGTATGAGATGCGAGCCAGTGATCGAGAACGGAGAGAGAGTCGGATTCGCCTGCGTCAACATCCTCACTGGTGAGAAGGGGGTAATGGCACATCGAGAGATAGACTCTAGGAATCGAATTCTCGGATTTGGAATAGACCCTACTGAGATAGACAGAGTTGGCGTTCCTGCAATAATGGACAGCATTGGGAATTGTGAGATTATGGTGATTGACGAGGTAGGGAAGTTCACTGTTGAAAGCGAGGGTTTCGTCAATGTGGTCAGACTTGCTCTTCAGCATGACATGCCCACGCTACTCACTCTGCACAAGAAGAGCAGGCACCCTCTGCTTCAAGACATCCGAAGGAGGGATGACGCGCGGATACTGGAGGTGACTCCGGTCAACAGATCGCTCCTGCCATACAAGATTCACAAGCTTATCCAAGAGTTGTGAACGAATCTTCGGTCAAGTTGATGCGAAATGCCGGATGCGTCGAGGCATGGAGTCGGCTGCATCCAGACTAACGAGGCTACTCCTTGGATTCATCCTCACCCTCATGGTGATGACTTCGATTTCGATTCTGAATGAGGGCGAGTCCTCATTATCAGAAACGTTGGTGGCGGCCCCCATTGCGATCGGCGTAATGGCTGGCATCCTTCTTTTCGTGATTGATGCAGGTAGGAACCGACCACAGGGAGCCTGGATGACAGACCCTTGGATTAGCAGGGAACCCGAGGATGAAATGCGTTCAAGGCTTGAAAGAGAGAGGGACGAGGCCAGTATGCAAGACCTTGGATCCAAATGGGCTAGGATGGAAATGGAGCATCTCGAGTCCAAACACGGTGAGGAGTAGAGAGCGAAACCTTGACCCTGCTCCCCCTGCACGAATGGCTGGGTGACAGTGTGGTTGACGTTCCTAGTGGCTTGAGGTACACCAAAGAACACGAGTGGGTAAGAGTTGAGGGGAACGAGGTCAGTATCGGAATTACCGATTTCGCCCAGAACGCTCTGACGGAAGTAGTGTGGGTGGAACTCCCGGAGGTGGATTTGGTCGTCGAAGTGATGGAGTCATTCGCTAGTGTCGAATCTGTGAAATCGGTCAGCGAGATCTACGCGCCTGTGGCAGGAACCGTAATCGAAATCAACGAGTCGCTCGAGGATGCGCCCGAGCAGATCAATGAAGACCCATATGGGGAGGGGTGGATCTGCAAAATCAAGACAAATGCGGATGTTGACGTGAGTGATCTTCTCGATCCGGAAAGTTACTCCGCATTGATCGGAGACTGAAGATGAGCGAAGTAAGAAGCGTTCACATCTACGTAGACGGTTCTTGCAGCGAGAATCGCAATGTGAACTCAGAGACGAGGGCTGGCTGGGGCCTTTGTGTGATAGTCAACGACGGGGGTTCCGGCAATGGCAAGGGGCACCTACTCACAGAGCTGAATGGAGAAGTGATCACAAATCAAGGTGAGAAGGGGTATTTGGGAGCCGAAGTGGGTTCGAACAACACCGCAGAGCTATCGGCGATAGCACACGCCCTGAGATGGATACTGAGCGAATCGGAGATAGAGTCTGTAACCATAAGGGGAGACTCGAACTACGCTCTGAACATAGCCTCTGGTATGTGGAGGGCGAAGGCCAATCAGACGCTCGCACGAAGAGTCAGAGATCTGTGGGATGAGGTCTCGAGAATAATCACCCTAGTGGGGGAGCACGTGCCCGCACATAGGGGGCACCGGTGGAACGAGCGAGCGGATCACCTTGCGTTCCGTGCGATGCAGGGAGAAGCCCCGCTCCCACTTCAGTTCTGGAAGCCGGGAAAGAGATAGGTTCAGTCTTCCTTCAGAGGACCCAATGAGAGATAGGCGTATATCGACTGTAGTGCAAGAAGAAGCCCTACCAGGGTTAGGACCAAGCCCGTTGGTTCGGGCAAGTATGATTGCAATGTGTTCCCCGAAACCCAAGCCAATAACAGAGTGACCAAGGCTGCTGCGAAAACCCGTCTGACGGATTCCTCTGGTTTCTGCCATAAGTCAATCCATGGAATCAGACCCTTTCTCTTAAACGTGTATCGGTACCATGCTACATAACCCATCGAAAGCCCTGCAATTCCAATCACACCAACGGAGAACCCAGGATCATCCCAGGGACCTCTCGGAGCGACTCTGAAGACCAGTGAATCCAGAATCATGAGCATTGAAGCGATTGCAAGGGGAAGCCACTCGGGATCGTGAGATTCGATGTTCGTCTTCTCTTCCACATATTGACGAGGCCGTGCCGTAGTAATGATGTATTGCTCTTGGTTGCGAAGCATGAGCAGAATGGCCAGCATCCACTATTCAGACGTGATCGACGCCTCGAAGAGGATTGCTGGTGTTGTTCTGAGGACCCCAGTGGTGAATTCACCGGAGATAGATGAAATGGCCGGGAGGAGGGTGTTCATGAAGTGCGAAAACCTTCAGCACGTGGGTGCGTTCAAATTCAGGGGAGCCACTAATGCCGTGAAGATGCTAGGGAAGGGTGCCGAGTCTGGCCTGTGCACCCATAGCAGCGGCAATCATGGACAGGCGGTTGCATTAGCTGCTAAGCAGAGAGGGGTTCCAGCATTCATCGTGATGCCGAAAAATGCTCCCAAAGTGAAGGTCAACGGGGTCAGGAGCCATGGGGCCGAGGTGATTCTGTGTGAGCCTAACCTGGAGGCCAGGGTTGCGACTGCGAACTCGGTTCTGGAGAGAACCGGGGCGTCCTTCATCCATCCGTTTGACAATGCGGACGTCATAGCTGGCCAGGGAACCGCTGCGAAAGAGATGATCGAGGAGTGTAGGGACCTGGATGCTGTCTTATCGCCCATAGGGGGTGGTGGATTGATGTCCGGAACTTGCATCTCCACTAGGTCTCTGCTTCCAGATGCACTGATTTTCGGGACGGAGCCCGAAGGGGCCGATGATGCCGCTAGGTCGTTGGAGTCTGGTGAATATGTGCCGCAGACAGGACCGGATACGATCTGCGACGGGCTCCTTACAAGCATGGGAGAAATAACTTGGCCGATCATCAAGAGTCACGTTGAGGAAATCATCAGGGTGAGCGATGATGAGGTCCTGATTGCGATGAGCTTGATTCACGAGACCTTCGGGATGGTCGTAGAACCTAGTGGTGCCATCTCTCTAGCTGCGGTGCTAAAGGAGGAGTTCAGAGCCAAGGAAGGAATTGGCTCGATTGGGATAATCCTGTGTGGTGGCAACGTAGACCCTGAGAATCTCCCGTTCACCCCCTAGAAACGGGCTAACAAATAATAGAGCAATTGGGTGCCGCCACCCAATGGCCCTAGTTTTTGATAGGATAAAATCGACGCCTGGCGAAGCACTGCTTCTACTGACTGCCCTAGTAACACTCGTTTACTCATTGAACTTCATGTTCTTCTCCGCGTGTTACACGACTGGTGGGGAGGGAGATTGCTTCACCATTCTGAGCAATGGTCTTGGAGGCTCGACGGCGGATGTGGCCTATGGAGCTGGGGCTCCAGAAACGGCATTCAACGGGATACTGATGTTCGGGATTTTCATGTCAACTGGGCTTATCCTAAACGAGGGTGCTCGTGGGATGTGGAAGGTGATGCTTCCAGTTCTCGCAGGACTCGTTGTCGCCAGTGCAGTAATCTGGATGTTCTGGAACGATGCCAGTGAGGCAAGTGAGGCTCCCAAGTTCCTTACTCCAATCGTGACCATTACCTATGCGGCGGCATACCTCATGCTGCGCGCAGAAGACGAGGTTGACGAGGGGATGGACTCAATCTCATTTGGAATCGGAATCAAAGACCCAGTCGCTTTGATGGGTCTGGTAATAGTTATCGCTACGGGGCTCTTCTACGTGTTCCGGCAGATCGTTAACCCCGAGTCTGTGATTGACGCGGTCACTCCCGGGGCTGCAAGCGATGGTCTGCTAGCGCCCACAAAGGTGACTGTTTCCTTCACTGGAGCGCTTCTCCTTACTTACGTGCTATGGGCGACCATGATCCTGACCCAGGGGGCCAGGGGGATGTGGCCAGTAGCTCATCCCGCGCTATTCGCTTTCCTCACTATTACTATCGCCAACTACTTCGGTTTCGTCTTCGGCCCGTTGAGGGAGTTCTCCGAGCAGAATGAGATGGATGCGATTTCCGGACCGGCGACTATGCTCCTGTTCCTGCTGGTCTACCTCAGGCTGAGGGACGAGGGCATCGAGGAAGGTATGACTTACCAAGGTGAGCCTATGGATTCGAGATCGTTCGATCGTTTCTTCGTGATGGGTGCGATTGCGATATCGGCTGCATTCATGCTCGTGGAGATCTCAGGGCTGTGAATAGGTGGAGCACGAGCCGGGATTTGCACCCGGGTCCATGGATCTGCAGTCCATTGCATAGCTGCTCTGCCACTCGTGCTTAGCCCCACCGAACCTACTTTCTTTCTTGAAGACTATCCGAGCGACGGCATACCTTCATTGAGTGGCTACTCGTGTGAAAGACGTGCCTCGTGTGTCTTCCCGGTTCGAGGGACTGGGTGTTGGTTTCGCCCCCTATCTGCAACCCCCTGGGGAGGGAGTGGTCAGATGGACCGTGGGGGAGCCCGGTTTCGACACGCCGTCCCCGATCATCGATGCCGCAATCAGCGGACTCGAGGAAGGGAAGACGAAGTACACCAGAGGAGCTGGTTCGATGGACCTCTGCGAGGCCGTGTCGGGCTACCTCAGGGAGCACCATGGCATCGAGGCCCCTGCTGAAGATATCGTCGTGACCCCGGGGGCGAAGCAGGCTCTGCTCTACTCCTTCCTGATTACAACCATGCCCGGTGACGAGGCTATTTTGCTTTCTCCTTCGTGGGCATCCTACGAGCCTATGCTGGAGTTCATCGGTGCGAAACCAGTTCACGTAAAGGTGAACATGGAGAACTTCCATCCCGATTTGGATGCAATTAGGGAAGCGATAACGGACAAGACCACGATGATCCTGATCAACTCGCCTTGCAACCCCACAGGTGCGGTCTTCACTCCCGAGGAGATTGCTGGGATAGTTGATATCGCAGTAGAGCATGACCTCTGGATAGTTTCTGATGAGATATACGGGCGAATGATCTGGGTCGACTGGCCTCACGTTTCCCCCTCGACCCTGCCGGGAGGGAAAGAAAGGACCATCGTAATCAACGGATGGTCCAAGTCATGGGCAATGACCGGCATGCGGGTCGGATTCCTCACTGGCCCTAGCGAGGCCATGAGGGCTGCAGTGAAGAGCCAGGCAAACTCCGCCTCGCATATACCTACGTTCATGATGGAAGCAGCCAGGGTTGCTCTGGGATGCGAAGACTCGGTTTTGGAATTCAACGAGGAGTATCTCAAGAGGAGGAAGATGATGATGGATGGTTTGGACTCCCTGCCTGGAATAAGGGTCCCCGAGCCCGAGGGGGCCTTCTACGTCTTCGCGGATGTGACTGGCACCGGGATGAGTGACGTGGAGTTCGCAGATGGGGCCCTGGAAGCCGGCGTTCAGTTGATTCCAGCATCACTAATCACAGGGGGAGAGGGTTTCGTGAGGGTGTCTTACGCGACTGACGAGGAAGCAATAGAGGAAGGGTTGCGGAGACTCGAGGCGTGGCTTGTCGAAGAGTGAGTTTGAAATCTCGGTGACTTGGCTGGAGCGGTGTGACTGAGGCTGATTCTGCGGGTTCCCATGTCCTTCTGGACTACGTGGGCTACCAGAGAGGCAAGGAGGGAGAGGGGGAATGGGTCCTCAGCGTTCTGAGAGAATGCGTTCGCGAATCTGGGGTGCGAGAGGTCCATTCCCATGTCGAGGTCTTCGATGGGACGCAAAGCCCCCTTGGATTCGCGGCGGCAGTGCTGATAGACGAGAGTCACGTTACCGCTCACTGTTACTCGGAGAGGGGGCTGCTGGCTATTGACGTCTTCACATGCGGAGGAAGCGACTCAGACTCTCTGGCGGATATGATCCACAGGAGGATCGTTTCGGAGAACCCTGGAGTGAGGTTGGTTTTCAGAAAGAGAGTAGAGCGATTTAGGAGTGTTTAGATGACTATTCGAGACTTCATCGAGACCCATTACAGCCACTTCAATGCGGGTGAGCTTGCCAGATGCATAGAATCACTGAGGGGCTTCCTAGACAGTGACGGCCGACTGATGGTTACCCTAGCGGGAGCAATGTCGACGGCGGAGATAGGAAAGAGCCTGGCTCCGGCAATCAGGGAACAGAGGGTGCACTCTATCTGCTGCACCGGGGCGAACCTGGAGGAGGAGTTGTTCGGTCTCGTCTCCAGAACCGGTTACGAGAGAGTTCCGAATTGGAGGCATCAGAGCAAGCAGGAAGATGCAGCCCTTCATGACAGGGGGATGAACAGAGTGACTGACGTGGCGATACCAGAGAGCGCATTCACCATGGTGGGGGAGAAGATGCTGTCGCTCTGGGAGGAATCTGAGACGGTGGGGGACAGTCGTTTCCCTCACGAATACGTGTATGACCTGATACTCCATGGTGAGTTCGAGTTCTCATCCCCCCCAGAGGAGTCTTGGTTGGTCGCTGCAGCGGATGCGAACCTGCCCATTTTCACCCCAGGGTGGGAGGATTCGACGCTGGGTAATCTACTAGCTGCCAGAGTGATAGACTGCACGCTGAAAACCAATTCCGTCGTCAAGGGGGGTTTGGATGCGATGCAGGCTCTCGCCGATTGGTATCGAGAGGATGACTCCCCCACTGGGATGCTTCAGGTGGGTGGTGGGATATCGGGGGATTTCGCAATCTCCGTGGTCCCCATGCTTAGGCAGGACGCCGGGGTGGATGTCCCTCTTTGGGCGTGGTTCGCTCAGATCTCAGAATCTCGACCCTCCTTCGGAGGTTACTCTGGTGCCCCTCCTGCGGAGAAGATTAGTTGGGGGAAGCTCGGGGTGGACACCCCTCAGTTCGTGATAGAGTCCGATGCGAGTATCGTTCTGCCACTGATTCTATCCTCATTGGAATAGATCCGGATAGTTTTCCACTTTCTCCGAGATTCTCAGTAGCTGGTTGTACTTCGATGTCCTGTCCGATCTCGCTGGCGCTCCTGTCTTGATCTGCATAGAATTGGTCCCGACGGCTAGATCGGAGATTATGTCATCCGCAGTCTCACCGGATCGGTGGCTGATTATCGTCCCGAAACCAGCCTCGCGGGATTTGCCTATCACCTCCATGGTCTCGGTCAAGGTCCCAATCTGGTTGAGTTTGATTAGGATGGCGTTTGACGCTCCGAGGGCTATTCCCTTCTCGAGGCGCTTCGGGTTGGTCACGTACAGGTCGTCGCCTACGATCTGCACTCTGTGCCCTTCTCGAGAAGTGAAGTCGACCCATGAGTCCCAGTCATCCTCTCCGAATGGGTCCTCTATGGAGACAATAGGGTAATCATCCAGCCACTTCGAGTAGATCTGCCCTAAGTCTGCTCCCGAAATTCCTGCTCCGTCGATATGGTATTGGGTGCCGTCAAAGAACTCCTGGGCTGCAACGTCCAATGCGATTGAAACCTGCTTGCCCGGGGAATACCCGGCTCTCTCTATCGACTCGTTGACGAGCCTCAGCCCCTCCTCGTTTCTGGGAAGGTTCGGTGCAAATCCGCCTTCGTCGCCAACCCCCCCAAGCAGTCCTTCCTGCTTTAGCGTGGTCTTGAGTGCGTGATAGATCTCGACCCCGGCCCGGAGGGCTTCGGAGAATTCTCCGAAGCCGTGTGGAACCACCATGAACTCCTGGACATCGACGTTAGATTCAGCGTGAGCTCCCCCATTCAGTATGTTCATCATCGGGACAGGGAGACTCGCCGGTCCGCCCTGGCAGATGTGGTTCCACAGTTCACCACGTGATGCTGCCCTGAGGCAGGACAGGGAGACGCCTAGTGTGGCATTGGCACCAAGGACTCCTTTGTTCTCGGAGCCATCAAGTTCGATGAGCAGGGAGTCTATCTCTTCCTGGTTTGATGGGTCCATCCCGATGAGTGCCTCGCGAATGGGCCCGTTCACGTTGTTTACCGCTTCTTGGACTCCCTTGCCCATCCACCTGTCTCCACCGTCTCTCAGTTCCACGGCTTCGTGGGTCCCTGTGCTCGCTCCGGATGGGACTGCTGCTCTGCCCCTCAATGAGCCATCGACATAGCAGTCGACTTCCACGGTAGGGTTACCGCGTGAATCGATTATTGCCCGAGCGAAGATGTCGCTGATAGCGGCACCCATTGGCACCCCCACGTGTACTTGGCTTCTCAAGGTAGCGCTGGTTCCACCTAAGTGTTCAACCAACTCAGCCAACGAGAGACCTTGCTCTGAATCTCCGGGACTTCCAATTCCGATCTGCAGCAGCACTCCCAGCAGAGTTGCTCCTCATTGGGGGAGATGGAGAATAGCTCTGCTCTCATTAGCACTCCATCTACCTCGTTGGACTTGGCACGATTGTCATCGACGAAGCAATGGAGCAGATGCTTGGGGTAATGGTGAATGCGTCCGGATTCCGGGCAGCAGAGCATCACACTCCTTGGAAGGAAAATCAGCGATGACCCCGTGGATGGGTCGAGTTCGTGACCCTCTATCCTAGTGCCGTTCAATAGGGATGCTACATCTATGTTGTACCACTGAGAATGAGAGTGAGAGATGTCCAGTCCTGAAACGTCGTCCAGGTACTCCTGAATCCTGAGTTGGGAGGCCGTCTCCTCCTGACTCATGGTAGTGCAGTGAAGCCATCCCATTTGAACGCAACCAACGATTCTTGATTGCCTTATGGCCGGAAAGGGGCAGGTTTCATCGCTGAAACAATGACAAAACATCAAGAAATAACCATAAGTTGTACGTTTTTCGGAGGATTCGATGGGTAATGTCGATTCCCTTGACAGGGCCATCCTCTCCTTCCTTAGAGAGTCTGCGAGAGCCCCGTACGTCGAGATAGCCAAGGGCGTAGGAGTCACCGAGAGGACGGTGAGGACCCGTATCAAGCGACTCGAGGACGAGGGCGTGATCAGGGGGTATACGGTTCGGGAATCGGGGATTGGGCTGACTGCCCTGATTCGGCTCAAGGTGGGCCCGGGGACTGAGATAGGTTCCCTCGCAGGTGAGTTCTCCGGTTGGGCGGGAGTCGAGTGCGTGTACGAGATCAGCGGGGATGCGGACTTGGTTGCCGTGGTTCACGTCGATGACACGGTGGCTCTCAGGGACATGCTGGACAGGATGTGGCTGGCGGCCCCTGGGGACATCAGCTCAACTCAGACCGAACTCGTCCTAGAGCAGTACTAGTCTCTGTCAGATAGCGAAACAGGGACTAGCACGTGTAATGCTAAACGGAGCGTGATTGTTGTTCCCGTAATGCGAGTGTTAATGCTTGTAATGCTTAGTAGTCAATCGAGTAATGCGTGAGTTATGCTTGGTTTATGCTAGTTGTTCCTAGTGACGCCCGCTCGTTATGCGTGAGTTATGCCTAGGCACGCATAACCGGTTTCAGATTGGGTGCGCTACCTTGGTTTGGAGAGGAGGTACCTGAAATACTGGATCTTACCGGATTTCAATGCCTCGTAGACAGGGGTTCCTGGAACACCCCCGAAGGTCTCGAAGCTCTTCCTCAGGGAGGCTGGGGAGCTCTGTCGTATCATCTCCCTCCTGCCCTCGTCGATCAGGTCCAGCGCATCGACCACGTTCTTCGTCACGTCGGTTCTGGACTCGATGCTGAAGCCGGTAGTCAGGAACTGGTCGTGCATCTTCTCCATCGTCCGGGAGTCACGCATATCCGTCCAGCAGAACTCCCCCCCTGGCCTAAGGACCCTGAAGACCTCGCTCAGGAAGTCTGGTATGTTCGCGTAGCAGTGTGATGACTCGACGTTGTATGCGATGTCGAATGACTCGTCTGGCAGGGGCAGGTCCTGTGCGTTTCCCTCCTTGAATTCCAGGTTATCCTGGTCGGAGAACCATCCCTGGGAGAGTGCCACCGCCTCTGCAGAGTAGTCTACTGCCAACAGTGACTTTGGCTTGTACTTCCTCGCGATCCAGCTGGCCCCGCCCCCCCTGCCAGACCCTATCTCGAGGACCTCTCTGCCCTCCATCTCCACGTCCCTGATGTTCATGTTGTAGAGTTGGATGAACAGCCTGTCTGGCTCGTCCCCCTCGGAGAGTTCGAGGGTGGAGTCATCTGTGAAGCCGTAGTTCATGAATCGGAAGTTCGGGTCCGTCTGAGAACGTGCCATCCTCTGGTACAGGCCCCTCCACATCCGCATCCGAATGCCAGACGGGGCGAGTCGCATCACCGTGTAGAATGCCCTTGCAGGGAGGCCCATTGCCAAGCTAGCACCTATTCCTTCCACTTCACTGAGCAACCGATGCTCTCGGTCCTTTCGACGGAGACCGTCGCCCCGGAAGCGAGCTCCTCCATGGCATCCTCCAGTTCCGAGGTCTTGGCATGGGAGGGGTCTCTCGGGGAGTCGTCCATTCGTCCCCTGTATACCACCACCGAATCCGAGTTCAGGAGGTAGAACTCCGGCGTTCTCTCCGCTCCGTAAGAAAGAGCGACATCCTGCGAGGCGTCATGGAGGTATGCGTAGGTCATCCCCCTGTTGGCCCTTTTGACCATGTTGTCCCAAGAGTCGGATTCGTACTTCACGGGGTCGTTGGAGTTTATTCCCACGAATCCAATCCCGTTCTTCCTAGCGACTTCCGCGGCATTCTCTATCCTGGGCTCGGAGCCGACTACGTATGGGCAATGGTTGCATGTGAAGAAGACCACGGCACCTTTCCCCCCCATTACATCCTGGAGCGAGAGTGTGCCTCCCCCGGAGTTTCCGTTCGCGTTCGGGAGTTCGAAGTCGGGTGCTATTGATCCCGGTTCAACCATCTGCTGAGAGTGCATGTCAGGTCGTCAGAGCGGGTGGTGTTCAATCCTTTGGAAGGAGTGCTTCTCTCCGGGAGTTGATCTGCGCCCTGCATTCCTCCAGCCTCCTCCTAGCGAGCCTGTTCTGGGAATCGACGTCGAGGACCTTCCTCCAAGCGCCAGCGGCCTTCTCGGTGTCTTTCCCTTCATGGAGGATGGCGGCTATCCTCAGTCTGGCATCGAGGTGCTGGGGGTCGGCCCTCACTGCGCCCTCGAAGTCTGACATCGCCTCATCGGACCTCCCGAAGTCTAGGTACAGGAGTCCTCTCTGGTACCATGCCTCGGATAGGCTTGGGTTCGTCTCTATCGCTTTGTTTAGTGGCTTCTCTGCCTGCTCTGACTTCTCCATCGCGATCATGCAGGTGCCAAGGTGGACGAGCCCCATGGAATGGCTGCCGTTCAATCTGAGGAGCTCGCGTAGCTCGGACTCGGCTTTCTCCCAGTCCCCCTGATTCATGAGTATCTCGGCTTTCCTCAATCGGGCTAGTTCGTGATTGGGACGGTCCTCGACCAATCTGTTGGCATCGTCCAGAGCCAGTGCCAGATCGTCACGGAGCAGGGCTGCCGATGACCTGTTGAGTCTGGCTCGAGTATGGTTGGGATCGATGAGGAGGCTCTGGGAGAAGAGTTTCGTGGCCTCCTCGAGGCGCCCGTGCCTCGCCGCAATTATGCCTCGAATGAACGGCACAGTCGGGTTGTCCTTCAGTGTGGTGGTGGCCTCGAGGGTGAGTGCGTTTGCCTGTTCCAGATCTCCTGTTTCGAGGGATAGTTGCGCTTCCTCGAGGGCGATCGATGGGTGGTCTGGAATCAACCTTCGTGCTCGTACCAGTGCTACATCGGCCTCATCGAATGCCTTCTGGTACCTGAGTGCCCTTGCCCTCCCGAGCCAGGCGAGGCCCGATTCCCTGTCGATTTCCACGGCCCTGTCGAACGAGACGAGCGCATCGATAACGGGCATGGGGTCGATTTTCCCCGTTTCATCTCGGTGTTCGTCTGATTCCACCAGGCTTAGTCTGCCTTTCATAACATGCAGCGTGGCTGAGCTCCAGGATTCCTCGGGTGCATCGTCTAGAGTCTTCCGTGCGGACTCGGCGGAGCCGCTGGCCAGCCAGAGTTGGCTAAGCTTGCCCCTTGCCTCTGCGTCGCCTGGTGTTCTGGATAGATGCTCCTCGAGGACCTCTATCGCAGCATCGGTCCTCCCATCGTTATCGAGAATCTCCGATTCCAGAATCACTGTGTACTCTCCGAGTGCTTTTGCCCTCCTGATGCACTTCAGGGCGTCCTTGATCTTCCCCCTGTCCGCAGCGACCAGTCGTGCCTTCAGTGACCATGCCTGTCCGAAACCCTGGTCTATCTCGATCGCGTCCTCAACCGATTCAAGTGCTGCTCTGAATTCCCCTAGGAGGAGTTGCTTGGCTGCCTTCTCAATCAAACCAGGAGCGGTATTCGATTGGGTCGCTCCACCAACGTCTGAGTCTCGCGCCCTCTGGGCGATGAGGGATAGTTCGCCCTCCTCTTCCGAGGGTGTTGATGCCACACCTAGAGCCTCTAGCCTCTTTCTGTTTCTGATGAATCTCTCGTCATCCGTACTGTCTAGGAGGATCGACTGCTCGTTGAGGACCGCGATGTCGTCTGGGACGATCGCCAGCAGCCGCTCTAGTGTCCTGTCTAGGGAATCGAAGTCTCCGTTGCCTCTCTGAATCTCGGAGAGAGACCTGAGCGCTGACTCGTCTTCTGGGTCTAGGTCATTTGCCCTC
>Ga0208522_1000393_pt1 | contig 29881 bp, 30 predicted proteins | sample ETNtaG_25_FD_185763 | JGI IMG/M metagenome (GOLD analysis project Ga0208522, IMG submission 185763) | Marine microbial and viral communities from oxygen minimum zone, Eastern Pacific Ocean - ETNP201302SV86 (SPAdes) (version 2) | ecosystem: Environmental > Aquatic > Marine > Oceanic ... | reverse complement strand
TATGAGAATATTTTTTGTTTTTCTATTTTTATTTACACTTAATTGCTCATCAAATAAAGTATCAAATAATCATGGATTTAAATCTTTACAGGAAAAATTTAAAAAAATTACAATTAATAAGACAAATAAAAATGATATGTTAAAAATCATTGGCCCCCCTTCTTCAGTAAGTAATTTCAATAAGAATAAATGGCTTTACATTGAAAGAATGAAAACAAATCAATCAATATTTAAACTTGGAATCAAAAAAATTAATAAAAATAATATATTGATAGTTGAATTTAATAACAAAGGAATTTTAAAGAATAAAAAAATTTTAAAATTAAATGATATGAATGATATTGAATATGTTAAGGCTATTACTGAAAAAGATTTTAAACAAAATAATATTTTGTTTAATATACTTTCAAGTTTACGTGAAAAAGCAAATGCTCCCACTAAAAATAGAGCAAAAAATAGATAACAAATTAATTTTATCCAGCTATTACAGCTAACAATAATAGTGCAACAATATTTGTAATTTTAATCATTGGGTTTATAGCTGGTCCCGCGGTATCTTTATAAGGGTCACCAACAGTATCGCCGGTAACTGCCGCTTTGTGCGCATCAGAACCTTTCCCGCCAAATTTTCCATCTTCAATATATTTTTTTGCATTATCCCAAGCACCACCACCAGCTGTCATTGATACTGCTACAAATAAACCTGTTACAATAACACCTAATAGCATAGCACCTAATGATGAAAGTGCTGCAACTTGACCACCTATAGGTAATATAATTATATATAAAACAATTGGTGAAAGAACAGGTAATAAAGAAGGAACTATCATTTCTTTAATTGCAGCTTTGGTTAATAAATCAACAAGTTTACCATAATCAGGTTTCGCTTTTCGTTTCATAATTCCAGGTATTTTTTTGAATTGTCTTCTAACTTCAACAACTACTGCTCCTCCAGCTCTACCAACAGCTTGCATGCCCATAGAACCAAACAGATAAGGCAACATACCTCCAATTAATAGACCTACTACCACAAAAGGATTTGATAAATCAAAAGTTACAACAATACCCTCCAATTTAGATCCAACTTCCGTAGAAAAATATTTTATATCTTCTGTATATGCTGCAAATAAAACTAATGCTCCCAATCCTGCTGATCCAATAGCATAACCTTTTGTAACTGCTTTGGTTGTGTTTCCCACAGCATCTAATGCGTCTGTAGTTTTTCTAACATTTTTTGGTAAATTTGACATTTCGGCTATTCCGCCAGCATTATCAGTAACCGGTCCATAAGCATCTAATGCAATTACCATGCCAGCAAGCGCAAGCATAGTTGTTACTGCAATAGCAATTCCAAATAAACCTGCAATATAATTAGTTATTAATATACCGGCTACAATAATTAAAGCGGGTATGGCAGTAGCTTCCATTGAAACAGCAAGACCTTGGATAACATTTGTTCCATGTCCAGTAGTAGAAGATGCGGCAATACTTTTAACTGGTCTGTAACTTGTTCCTGTATAATATTCAGTCACCCATATAAGTAAACCTGTAATAACCAATCCAATAACACCACAAAAATACAAACTCTTACCATTAAAATTATTTTCTCCAACAATGTAATTAGTTTCAAAACCAATAACATAATCGGTAACTGGATATAAAATTACTAATGATAAAACAGCTGTAGCAATAAAACCTTTATATAAAGCATTCATCACATTTTTTGAATTTCCTAATTTAACAAAAAATGTTCCAATAATTGAAGTAAGTATACAAGCGCCACCAATAGTTAAAGGATAAACCATCATATTTATATCACCATGAAAAAAAATTGAAGAAAGAACCATTGTAGCAACAATAGTTACAGCATAAGTTTCAAATAGATCTGCAGCCATACCTGCACAGTCACCAACGTTATCTCCAACATTATCAGCTATTACTGCTGGATTTCTTGGGTCATCTTCTGGTATACCGGCTTCAACTTTTCCTACCAAATCAGCTCCTACATCAGCTCCTTTAGTAAAAATTCCACCGCCTAATCTGGCAAATATAGAAATCAAAGATGCTCCAAAACCTAAAGCAACTAAAGCATTAACTATTTCTCGCTCGTCAATCTCCATCTTAAGTAAAATAAAATAATAAACTGCTATAGCTAATAATGCTAATCCAGCAACCAACATACCTGTAATTGCTCCAGATTTAAAAGCAATAGATAAACCGTTAGCAAGTCCTTTTCTAGAAGCTTCTGCTGTTCTTACATTAGCTTGAACAGAAACAAGCATACCAACATATCCAGCGATACCGGATAAAGTAGCTCCTATTAAATAACCTAATCCAACCAAGAAACTAAATGCAAAAATAATAATAACTAAAACTACAATTCCAACTATTGCTATTGTTTTATATTGTCTATTTAAATAAGCTTTAGCTCCAATTTGAATAGCAGATGCAATTTCTTGCATTTTATTGTTTCCTGGACTTGATTTAATAATATTAGAACCAGTAACATATCCATAAATGATTGATAATAACCCAGCAAATATTGTGTAATATAAAATAGTTTCAATTGAAGCGTTCATAGAATCCTTAAAATAATGTTTTATTTAATTTTAAAGTGCGGACATTACAAAAAAAAACGTAAAAGGCAATATTTAACTTTTTAAAATTTATGTGAATAACCTTGGTAAATTAGAGATTTTAAATGACTTTTATGACTAATAATTTTTCTTTGTTTATATATATTCGTAGTAGTTCCGATTTTAGTAATTTTAAGATTGATTCTTTTTGCCAATCTCTTGATATAAGATCTATTTTTTTTAGATGAAGTAAATAATACCTGATAATCGTCTCCTTTCGAAATGAAGTTTAATGATTCTTTATGATTCTTTTTTAAATAGTTATTTAAATTTTTAGATAATGGAATTTTATCTAGATATATAAGATATCCAATTTTTTGATTATTTATCAGTTTATTTAAATCAGCAAACAAACCATCTGAAATATCAATGGATGAATTAGCAATTTTGATTAAATATTTATGCAATATAATAGGCAAATCTGGAAGAAAATATTTTCTTATAAAATAATTATTAAATTTATTGTTAATATTTATTTTTTTTTTTAGAATACTTAAACCAATAAAACTATCACCTAAATTTCCAGTCACATATATATCATCATACTTTTTAACATTATTTCTTCTGACAATTTTTTTAGATATGCCTAATGAGACAACTGTAAATGAAGATATTTTAGAGACAGAAGTATCACCTCCAGATAACAAAATATTATATTTTTTTTGTTCTTCGTTAATTGATTTTGAAATTAATTTAAGATTTTTTTTGTTGAAATGTTTCTTATTACCAGTAGCGGAAAGTAAAAAATACTTGGGTTTTACACCTTTGCAGATCAAGTCTGAAATTGATGATCTAATAACTTTTTTTATTACTAATTCAGGATTTTTAAAATTTACATAATGTACTCCCTCATTATAAGTATCAATTGATAAAACTATTTTGTATTTTTTATCAAAGAAAACATCATCGTTTAAATTTAAAGCTCCAGGATTTTTTGTAGTAAGTTTTCGGAAATAATTTTTAATTAATTCAAACTCATCCATTAGAAATTCTGATTTTTTTTGAAATTTTGTCTAATAATGCATTCAAATATTTAGTCTGAGATTCATCAATAAAAAAATTAGAAGCATTTAGATACTCTTTAATAATTATATTAATTGAAGTTTTTGGCTTATATAAAAATTCAAAAATTGCACTTTTAATAATAACTTGAAAAACTTTATCTAAATTTTTCATATTTAAATCTGCATGAAGGTGTTTTATTATTTCTTCATTTATAACCTCATTACGCTCTACAGTACCATTTACGACATCTTTGATAAATTTTTTAAATCTGTGTTTGGGAAATATTAAATCTTCCTCTTTATTAAAATATTTACCATAAAGTTTTTGAATAATTATTATTCTTGGATTATTTTTTGAACTATATTGTAGTGTCATTTTATTGAGATAAAACAGATATTACGGCTCTAGAAGCTTCTCTACCCTTCTTCTTTCTATTAATGGCCTGTTTCATATTCAAGCATGTTATTATACCATTTCCTATAGGCTTCTTATTATCTACAGAAAGTTTCATTATAGAGTCAGTAGTTGCTTTAGAAATAAAATCGAAATGAGGAGTTTTGCCTTTAATGACACAGCCAAGAGCTATAAATCCATTAAATTTTTTAATGTTTTTAGAAATAGTTACTGGTATTTCAAAAACACCAGGAACACGTATAGTTTTAATATTAAAAGAATGCTTAATTTCTTTTTTTGCACTTTTCATGAGGCCAGAGGAAATATCTTTATAATAATCAGCAATAATTATTAAAATTTTTTTTTTCATTTACTTTATTATTTCTTGTTTTGTTATTTTAATTCCATATCCATCTAAACCTACTACTTTTTTTTTAGAACTTGTAACCAATATCATATTTTTTATTTTTAACGATTTAATTATTTGAGCACCAATACCATAATTTTTAATCAACTTATCATGTCCTTTTTTATAAAATTCATTACTTTTATATTGCTTTAGAGTTTGTGTTACAGATTGTAAATTAGGATCTCTTATAAAAATTAGAACACAATTATTAAATTTTTTAAAATATCTTAATGTTTTATTAAAAGAATTGGGTAGTTTTTGATTTATTAGATAGTTTTCTACTACATTAGATGAAATAACTCGTAAGCGAGGAATAATTCCTTTTTTAATTTTGCCTTTAATTAGAGCGAAATGTTCTGAGCCATCTAATAGATTTTCAAAAATCATAATCTTATATATCTGCTCTTGAACTTTAATTTGAGAAGTTTTTTTTAATTTAATTAATTTTTCTATTTTTAATCTATAAGAAATTAAATCTTCAATTTTTGCTATTTTTAACCTATGTTTTTTTGAAAATTTAAATAAATCATCTCCCTTTGCCATAGTTCCATCTTCATTCATAATTTCGCAAATAACAGCTGCAGGAATTTTTTTTGATAATTTAGCAATATCAATAGATGCTTCAGTGTGACCGGCTCTAACCAATACTCCTCCATCTTTTGAAATTATTGGAAAAACATGACCTGGGGAAACTATGTCTTTTTTATTTGCGTTTCTTTTTGTAGCAATTTTAATTGTTCTAGCTCTATCTTTAGCAGATATTCCGGTAGAAATTCCTTTTTTAGCTTCAATTGAAATTGTAAATGCAGTTTGGTTTCTTGATTGATTAACTGGTGCCATGTAGTTTAATCCAAGCTTTTTTGATTGACTTGAATTTAATGTTAAGCAAATTAATCCTCTACCATGTTTTGCCATGAAGTTAATTTTTTGTGAATTTACATCGGATGCAGAAAAAACTAAGTCACCTTCATTTTCGCGATTTTCATCATCAACCAATATATACATTCCTCCTTTTTTTGAAATTGAGATGATACTTTCTATTGAGCTGTATTTATTTTTTTTCATTGAAAAATTTTCTTACATATTTAGATAAAATATCGATTTCAATATTTACTAAATCATTTTTTTTAAGTTTTGAAAGATTGGTCATTTTTAATGTATATGGTATTGTCCATATTTCAAAGTTAACATTTTTTATTTTTGAAATAGTTAATGAAACACCATTAATTAAAATTGATGCTTTTTGTACCAAATATTTTTTAAATTTTTTTGGAATTATAAATTCAAAAACATATGATTTATCGATTTTTTTTACATTATTTACTTTGCAAATAGTATCCACGTGCCCCTGGCAGACATGTCCTGAAATATTCTGACCAAATTTAAGTGGTAATTCTAGATTAATTTCATCATTAATTTTAACATATTTGAATTTAGTTTTTTTTAGTGTTTCGTTAGATAAATAAAATTCAAATATATTTTTGCTACAAGAAATTAGTGTTAAACATACGCCATCACAAGAAATGGAAACACCTAAATCTTTTTTTGAAAGCTTAATATTTGATTTTAAGAAAAGATTAATTCCTTTTGTGCGTTTTTGTATTTTGCTAACTTTTCCCTTATGAAATATAATACCATTAAACATTTTTTTAGTAATAATGTATTAATGAGTCTTTATCTAGATATGTATTAATTTTTTTATTATTTTTAAAAAATTTATCTAAGTTTTTGTTAATATTTTCTACGTTAATAGCATTTTTATTATTTATATTTTTACTGCTTTTAAATAGATAAAATTCATTAAACAATTTTTCGTTTAAAATATTGTTTGTTAAAGTTTTACCACTCTCTATAAGCAAATTGTGAACACCCATATCGTATATTTTGCTAAAAATTTTTTTAAAATTTATATAACCGTATTTGTTAATATCTAAATATACTAAATTTATTTTATAATATTTTAAATTATTTAATTTTTTTTTATTTTTAGAATTATGAAAAATTACAGTATTGTATTTAGTTGAATTTTTAACTATATAACTGTCCATATTAATTTTTAAATTTTTATCTATAATTAATTTAACAGGTGAAAAATTTTCTAAACCTTTAATTCTGCAATTTAATTTAGGATTATCTCTATTTATTGTTTTATATGATGTTAAAATTCCTTGATATTTATATCTTAATAGATGTCCAACTTTTCTAGAGTGTTCATTGGTAATAAATTTGTTATTTTTTAAAATAAATAAGTTTGATGAACAAGCAAGTTTGCCTACAACGTAGGGCAATTTATTTTTTTTAATATAGTCATAGTTTTTATATAATTTTTTAACTTTATTTCTTAATAATCCAGATTTAGTAGTAATGTTTTTTGATTTTAGAATTTTTTTTGATTTGCCAAAACATTTTAAATCAGGATCTTCTATTGAATAATAAACATTTTTAACTTTTGTTTTAATAATTGTTTTTGTACATGGAGGAGTTTTTCCATAGTGAGAACAGGGTTCTAGAGTTAAATAAATAGAAGAGCCTGAATTTTTATTTTTATTTTTATTTAAAGCTATTGTCTCGGCATGAGGTCTTCCATTTAAATTAGTTACACCATATGATATTATTTTTTTATTCTTTACAATAACACACCCTACTGAAGGGTTTGTTCCCGTTAATCCATTTTGATTTTTTGCTAAATTAATAGCAAATCTCATATATTTTTTATCAAATGAATTAAATTTATCTTTTTTTAAAGACATCAATCTTATCTACAAATTGAACAAAGTCTTTCTCTTCTCTAAAATTTCTATATACAGATGCAAATCGTACATAAGCAACTGGATCCATTGCTTTTAAACCTTCCATTACCATTGTCCCAATTGTATTTGATGAAATTTCACTTTGACCTAATTCTTCTAAAGATCTAGAGATTTTAGAAATAAATTTTTCAACAGTTTCTGTGTCAATAGGTCTTTTCTTTAACGCAACATATATAGATTTTGATAATTTATCGCGGTCAAAAGAAGATTTTCTTCCATTTTTTTTAACAACTACAAGTTCTCTAAATTGAACTCTTTCAAATGTAGTAAATCTTTGACCACAAATACAAAGTCTTCTTCTTCTTATAGTTGTTCCGTCTTCAGTTGGACGAGAGTCTACAACAGAAGTTTCTCCTTTTTTACAATGTGGGCAAATCATAAATGTTCCTTATCTTAAATGTTTATATATAGGAAAATTAGAACATAAATCTACTACTTCTTTTTTGACTTCATTCTCTATTTTACTATTGTCATTAGGGTTTTCAGATAACCCTTTAATTGTTTTTGTTATTAATTCTCCAACCAATTTAAACTCATTTAGACCAAAACCTCTTGTGGTTGCAGCTTGAGAACCTAGCCTTATTCCTGATGTTATCATTGGACTTTCATCATCAAATGGAATTCCATTTTTATTACATGTAATATTTGCTTTTGACAAACTTTCAGCCGCTAAATTACCTTTTACTTTAAATGGCCTTAAATCTACTAACATTAAATGAGTATCAGTACCTCCTGAATAAATTTTAAAACCATTATTTATTAATGTTTCAGAAAGTATTTTGGCATTAGCTAATACTGATTTTATATATTCTTTAAAGTCAGGTTTTAAAGCTTCATGAAAGCCAACGGCTTTGGCAGCAATAATATGCATTAATGGGCCACCTTGATAACCTGGAAAAACAGCAGTGTTAATTTTTTTAGAAAAATCTTCATGATTAGTTAATATAATTCCTCCTCTAGCACTTCTAAAAACTTTATGTGTAGTTGAAGTAACTACATGAGCATGATCGCATGGATTTGGATATCCTTTTCCAGCAACCAAACCAGAAAAATGAGCCATATCTACCATAAGATATGCCCCAACTTTATCAGCTATTTCTCTGAATTTTTTAAAATCTATTACTCTAGAGTATGCGCTACCTCCGGCTATTATAAGTTTAGGCTTATGTTCAAGAGCAAGTTTTTCAACATTTTCATAATCAATAAGTTCTGATTCTTTATCAACATCATAACCAATTGCATTAAACCATTTTCCAGACATTGAAATTTTTAAACCATGAGTTATGTGACCACCAGAATTCAAACTCATTCCCATAAATGTATCTCCGGGTTTCAGTAAAGCTAAAAATACAGCTCCATTAGCTTGAGCTCCAGAATGAGGTTGGGCATTTGCAAACTTACAATTAAATAATTTTTTTAAACGTTCTATTGCTAACGATTCAGCAACATCGACATGCTCACATCCATTATAATATCTTTTTCCAGGATATCCCTCAGCGTATTTATTTGTTAAAACTGATCCTTGGGCTTCCAAGACAGCTTGAGATACTATATTTTCAGAGGCTATTAATTCGATATGGTTTTGTTGTCTTATCAATTCTTCATTAATTGCTTTAAATATTTCCGGATCAATATCTAATAAACTTTTTTCAAAAAATTTTTTATATTCTGAATTTTTATAATCTTTTTCATTTGACATATTTTATTTTTAAAATTATATTTTTTTAATTCTTTTTGTGTGCCTGCCAGATTCAAATTTAGTATTTAAAAAAGTACTTACATATTTTAAAGAATTATTTTTTGTTAATAGTCTTGATCCCAATGTAATGATATTTGCATCGTTATGCAATCTTGATAATTTTGTAGATTTTAAATTAAAACATTGAGCTGCGCGTATATTTTTATGTCTGTTTGCAGTTATATTCATACCTATACCAGACCCACAAACTAATATCCCAACATTATTTTTACTAGTTTTAACTTTTTTAGCAACTTTGTGTGCATAATCAGGATAGTCAACTTTTACATCGTCTTCGGGACCCAAGTCACTGTATTTAATTTTTTTTTTATCTAAGAAGATTTTAATAGATTCTTTTAATTTATAACCCGCGTGATCAGATGCAATAAAAATCTTTTTCAATTTAAAAATTTATAAACTAAAATCAATTAAATTTATAGTCCAAAACACATGCTACCAAATGCACTCTATTTTCTTCACCGCCGTTAAATGCGTTGTGGTATTTTACATTGTTTGTAATCCAAGCCGATCCATCTGCAGGAAGATGTTTGGCTGTTTCTTCAATTACCATTATAGAACCTGGATTTGTAATTATTGGGATGTGTAGCCTAGGCTCAGGATCTCTATGCCAGCTTAATGTTGACCTAGGTTCTTTTAACAATATTCTTACTCGACCAAGTTTAAATCTTTTTGAAAGTTCATCATATACTTCTTTAAAATAAGTATCATTTAAATCCTCAACAAACTCTGTATATGCATCTTCATCAATTTTTTTTGCTCTAATTCTTTCTATTCCTGAACTATCAGGTTTAGTCCAATAAATACCTTTAACATTTTCTCCTTTTATAGATTCCGGATTTCCTGGTATTTGATTCAATGATATGCCTGCTATATATTTAGTCCCTAATGCGTCATCATAGCTTTTTCTTTGAAGAACAATTTTTAAAGCCTCCTGAAGCTTAAAAATATCAAATTTAATATCTTCTATCTTGTGAAAGTCTCTAGACATAGTAATTTTGTAAATACAATATATAATATTATTATATATAAAACTAATGTTGCATATATAGTTAATTGGGAATGATTATCACTGGAAAATATCCAAATTTAAGGCTTAGAAGAAATCGTAAAAGTGAATGGATAAGAAGATTGGTTCGAGAAACAAATCTAACTGTCAATGACCTTATATTGCCTATTTTTTTAACAGAAGGAATTAATAAAAAAATTCCAATTAAGTCAATGCCTGGTATTTATAGATATTCAATAAATAAGTTGTTAGGAATTCTCGACAGAGCTATTAGAAGAAAAATTCCAATGGTTGCGCTATTTCCTTATACTAATCCAAATATAAAAGATGTGCTTGGCAGTGAAGCATTAAATGAAAATAATTTGGTTTGTCGTGCAATTAGATATATTAAAAAAAGATATAAGAATGAAATAGGAATAATGTGTGATGTGGCCTTAGACCCATATACTTCACATGGTCATGATGGTATTTTAAAAAAAAGAAAAATTTTAAATGATGAAACTATAGATATATTAGTTGAACAAGCGTTACTGCAAGCCAAAATGGGTTGCGATGTAATTGCTCCTTCTGACATGATGGATGGAAGAATTAAAAGAATTAGGCAAAGACTCGATAAAGAAAACCTAAAAGATGTTCAAATTATTTCTTACGCGGCTAAATATGCTTCGAATTTTTATGGACCTTTTAGAGAGGCTGTCGGCTCTAATAATGTCTTAAAAGGTGACAAAAAAACTTATCAAATGGATTTCAGAAATTGTAATGAATCTCTTAGAGAAGTTTCATTGGACATAAAAGAAGGTGCCGACATGGTTATTGTTAAACCTGGAATGCCATATTTAGATATTATTAGAAGTGTAAAAGATAACTTTAAAATACCTGTAATAGCCTATCAAGTATCAGGTGAATACAGTTTAATAAAAAATGGAATACAAAAAAAAATTATTCACGAAAAATCTATAATCGAATCATTAATGTCATTTAAAAGAGCCGGAGCTAACGCTATAATAACTTACTTTGCTGATACAATTAATTTAGATTTGTTTAATTAAATTTCCTAACTCTAAACGAGACAAAGGAAAATTTATGCTGTTAGGCTTAAGTATTGATTTGTCTAAAAATTCTCCAACAATTTTAAAACCATTAATAATGTCTTTTTCATTATTTGGATTAATATTATTATTAATCAAAAAATTAGGAATTATTTTATTAGTAGATTCAACTATAAATTTTTCATCTCCATCAACTATTATATTTTTAACATAGTTTTTAAAATCAATATCATATCCTATACTTTTAAAAAAATTAAGTTCCCAAAGTATAAAGTTTGTTAACCAATTATCATTATCCAGGAGTACAAAAAAATTACTTAATAATTGATAAATAGTTTTATTTTCCTGATTCTCAACAGTTAAAATTTTAACAATATTCATGGTGTAAATTATACAATACAATTTTTTTTTGTTGTCCAAATATATAGGCGTGTTTGCTTCATCTATCTCAACTTTAAAGTAACCAAGTTTGGCATCTTGTTTGAAATTAAAATTTAAATGAAATTTATTACCTATTAAAAGATAATTTTTGATTTTTTTAGAAGTGGCACCAAATATAACTCCACTTACTTTACCATTATTTTCTGTAAAAAATTCGGCTATTGCAGAATTTTCATTGTATTTATTTAATGTTAGTAAGTATCCTTTATCCTGCCATCTCATGATAGATCTAGTTTGTTTAAAAGTAAACTCGCAGCTGACTGTTCTGCATTTTTTTTAGATGTACCACTTGAATATGTAAATTTTATATTTTTAATTTTTACACCGACTTTGAAGTTAGGTTTATGTCTAGGTCCTGTATTAGATACAACTTTGTATTCTGGAAGAGATTTAAATTTTTTTAGAGAGAATTCTTGTAATTTAGTTTTGGCATCAATTATGGCTTCAATAGAAATCTTTAAATAATCTTTCCAAACCTTTAAAATAAATTCATTAGCAATTTTAAGACCTTTATCAAGATATATTGCTCCAATTATAGATTCACAAATATCAGAAATAATATTATTTTCAATTTTTAGTATTTTCTTTTTAGTATTTCCAACTAATACAAACTCATTAAGTTTTAATTTTATTCCTATTTCATAACATGTTTTTTTATTTACAAGATTTGAAAATTTTTTATCTAATATTCCGACTTTCTCATTAGGATACATTGATATTAATATATTTGATATTGTCAGTCCTAAAACTCTATCACCTAAAAATTCTAAAGTTTCATAATTTATTTTTGAATTATAACTTTTATGAGTTATTGCCTGGATTAATATATCTGCATCATTAAATTTTATATTTAAAATTTTTTGAAGTTCTTTAATTTTATGTTCCATTATTATATTTTTTTAAAAAACCTTTTAAATCTCATGATTTTATCCCATTGCCAAATTTTAAAAATACTTCCAATTTTTGCATCAGAAGAAAAAAATAATATTTGAGCTTTTCCCACAAGATTATCTTTATGTACATAACCTACTTCAGATAAGAAGCGACTATCTTTTGAACAATCTCTATTATCTCCTAAAAAAAAGAAGTGCTCATCAGGAACAATAAATTTATCAGAGTTATTATAACTATAATCATTTCTATATGAGGCTGTGTAAATTTTTCCACCAGGTAATTTTTCTATAAATGTTGTAACTTTAATTTTTGAATTCCCACAGTATAAAATTTCATTTTTTGATTTAATAGTTTTTAGAATTTGATTTCCATTTAAATATAAATTACCATCAATAAATTGAATTATATCTCCGGGCAAACCTATCAATCTTTTTATATAATCTGTTCTATTGTCAGCTGGCGTTTTAAATACAACAATGTCACCTCTTTTGGGTAATTTGTACAAAATTCTTCCATCAAAAATTGCCGGACTAAAAGGAAATGAATGTTTGCTATACCCATATGAAAATTTTGTAACAAACAGTCTGTCGCCAACAAGTAAAGTTGATTCCATTGATGACGAAGGAATATAAAAAGGCTGTATAAGAATTGAACGAATAAAAATTGCTATTATTAGAGCATATAAAAGTGTCTTAATATTTTCTACTATAAATTTTTTAGTCATTTTTTTTATTAATTATTACATATGCTATTGAATGTTTTTTTTCATCAGATAAAGAAAGAAATATTTTATACTTGTTCAGTTTAAGTTTTTTTTTAAGAAATTTTTTAATGTTATTAGATATATTTATAAATGGCCTACCTTTTTTATCTTTCGTTATATCTATATCTTTAAAATTAATATTGTTTCTAAATCCTTCGCCTAAGGCCTTTACAAAAGCTTCTTTGGCTGCAAATCTTTTTGCAAAATAATTGGTCTTATTATTTAAATTTTTTGATTTATAAATTTCATTTTGAGTAAAAACTCTATTGACAAAGCCTTTAATTTTTAATGAATTTTTTATTCTCTTATTTTCTACAATATCAACGCCATTACCTATAATGTCCATTATTTTAATATTTTTTTAAATCTACTAATTGTTTTTTTTAGACCGAATATAATTGACTCACCAATTATAAAATGACCAATATTAAACTCTTCTATTTCTTTTACATTAGATAAAATCTTAGCAGTTTTATAATCAATGCCGTGTCCAACATGAACTTCTAAACCTAAAGATTTTGCAAGTTTTGCACAATTTTTGATTTTTTTAAGATGATTGGCAAATTTTTTATTTTTTTTAATTTGGTTAGAAATTTTTCCTGTATGAAGTTCTATACATTTAGCATTAAGTGATTTTGAAATAATTACATTAGAAATTGTTGGATTAATAAATAAACTAGTTCTAATTTTATATTTATTTAAAGTATTTATTGTTGATTTTAATTTATTTTTATACCTTTTTAAATTCAGTCCGCCTTCAGTGGTAACTTCATTTCTTTTTTCAGGTACAATACAAACAAAATCAGGCTTGTGTTTGATTGCTATCTTCAACATTTCAGAATTTGAAGCCATTTCTAAATTAAGAGGAATAGATTTTATTGATGAGATTAATTTTAAATCATTGTCATTAATATGTCTTCTATCTTCTCTTAAATGAATGGTTATAGAGTCCGCTCCATATTCAAGAGCTTTTTTAGCAGTTATATAAGGTTCTGGATGTTTCTCGCCTCTTGCTTTTCTAATTGTTGCCACGTGATCTATATTAACACCTAATCTAATGGTCATTTTAAAAACCTGCTACCAGGTTTTGTTATAGGTATATTTTTCAACTCAGTTGGTATATTTTTTTTATTAAAAGTTGGTACATTTAATTTAATTTGTGAAATAATTTTTTTATTTTTTATTTTTAAAGCAATTCTTGAAGATCTATCAATTAAACAAGCATATCCTAGTAGTTTGGCTTTAGATTTTTTTATCAATTTTTCACATTCTAAACTTGATTTTCCTGTTGTTATTACGTCTTCTACAATTAGAACTCTAGAATTTCTTTTAATTGAAAAACCTCTTCGCAATTTAAAATTTCCCTTTACTCTTTCGCAAAAAATTGTTTCTATCTTTAATAATCTTCCTATCTCGTAACCTATAACTATTCCACCTATTGCCGGAGATAATATTAGATCAATTTTATTAAAATTTTTTTGTATTTTTTTACTTAATGACAAATTAAATTTACTTGAAATATTGGGGAAACTTAATAATTTTGCACATTGAACATATTGAGGTGAGTGCAGACCAGAAGATAAAACGAAATGACCTTCTAGTAGGGCTTTAGTTTTTTTTAAAACCACCAAAGAGTCTTTTAAAGAAAGCATATTTTTTATTTTTATGTCTAATAATTTTGAAATTATATTCTTTTTGTTTTAGTTCACTAATTAATTTTGTAAAGTTTTTCAAATCATGAATAATCAGATTGAATCTAAAATTTATTGAATTTTTGGTTTTTTCAAGCATTTCTACACTAGAAATATTTACATTATTTGTACCAATCATTGTCGTTACATCACCTAATTTTCCAGGCTCATCAGGAAGCGAAATCCATAAAGTTGTATTGTATTTTTTTATCTTTGTAGGCTTTGTATTTTCTCTATATTGCCAATATCTTCTAATAGCAGCTCTAGCCTTTCCGGTTTTTGTGCTAGTTAACCAGTGTAAAGATGGAGAGACTTTTTTTGAAGTTATTATTTTTACAACATCTCCATTCATTAAAGTTGATTGTAAAGCACTTTCTTTTCCATTTATATCACATCCTATAGCTGTATCGCCAACCTGAGTATGAACAGCATAAGCAAAGTCTATTGGTGTTGCTTCTTTAGGAAGTTTAATTACAGAACCTTTTGGAGTAAAACAAAAAACATTTTCCTGGAACATTTGTAATTTAGTGTATTCATAATAGTCTTCAGGATTTTCATTTTTATCAATAATTTCAACTAGATCAGCCAACCAATCATATTCTTTCCAAGTTAGTGAGTTAAACTTTTCAGAAGATTTATAATTCCAATGTGAGGCTATACCTCTTTGGGCAAATTCATGCATTTGTTTTGTTCTTAGTTGAATTTCAATAGGTCTTTTATTAGGTCCTATAATTGCTGTGTGTATCGATTTGTATTTATTAATTTTAGGTGAAGAAATATAATCTTTAAATTTTCCGGGTATACAGTTCCACTTGCTGTGAAAAAAACCTAAAGTTTTGTAACAATTCTCAATATTTTTTAATATAATTCTAAAACCTATAATATCAGTAATTTGCTCTAATGATGTACGTTTCTTTTGAATTTTTCGCCAAATAGAAAAAGGCGTTTTTTCTCTACTGAAAATTTCAAAATCAATATTATTTTTTTTTAAAAGATTTTCAAATTCATTTAAAACTGAATTATAATTAATTAAATTATTATCTTTAATTTGATCCAATCTATTTTTAATTAATTTTCTGGCATCAGGGTTTAATATTTCAAAAGATAAATCTTCTAATTCATCACGAATTCTATTCATGCCCATTCTATCCGCTAGTGGTGAATAAATCTCCATAGTTTCTCTTGCTATTCTTTCTCTCTTTTGTTTTTCTTCAATAGATTTTAAAGTTCTCATGTTATGAAGTCTATCGGCCAATTTTACCAACAAGACTCTAATATCTCTTGATGTTGCTAGAATTAATTTTCTAAAATTTTCGGCTTTTGAATTATAAATAGCTTGATTTTCAAATTCTGAAATTTTTGTTACTCCTTCAACTAAATCAGCAACTTCTTTGCCAAATTCTTTTTTAATAGTTTTATAAGTTGCGTGTGTATCTTCGATTGTATCGTGTAATAGACCTGTAGCGATTGTAGCACTATCTAATTTTAAATCTGTGAGTATGTCGGCTACAGCTACAGGATGAATAAGATAAGGGTCGCCAGACATTCTTTTTTGATTTTGATGAGCCTTTAATGCAAAATCATAAGCTTTGGTTAACGTTTCTGGGTTAAGAAATTTATTATATGATTTTACTTTATCTATTAATTCGCTCGAATTTAACATTGAATGTATTATATCATTAAATTAACTAAATTTAATGCTTTTTAAATCATTACTGGGCAAAGATGAAAGTAATTTTACTATATTTTTTTTGATCTTTGGATGAAACCAATTTTGGTTTAACTCATATAAGGGTAATAAAACAAAGTTCCTTTTATGCATATTTATATGGGGAACTTCAATTTTTTGATGGTTAAATTTAGTAAATATACATTCGCCATTAAAATCAATTATGTCTATATCGCATATTCTTGGATAATTTTTTGGAACTTTTGATCTTCCAAGTGATTTTTCAATTAATTTAATTTGTTTAAATAATTCATGTAATAATAATTTTGTTTTCACTAATAAAACTGCATTTATAAATTCAGGAAATTTCGAATTAGGCCAAGATTTAGTGCAATAAAAACGAGAAATTTTAATAATGTTAACACCAATTTTAGACAAATTATATTTAGCACATTCAAGGTTTTTTATTTTTTTACCCAAGTTTGATCCTAGGGCTAAATAAGCATAATTAACTTGATTTCCTAAAATATCTTGCTTTTTCACGATTCCAATCTTTTGTTTTTTTTGAATGACGTTTATCATATTGTTTTTTACCTTTAGCAACAGCTATTTCTATTTTAGCCTTGCCTTTCTTAAAATACATTTTTGTTGGAATTAATGAAAAACCATCTTCGTTTATTTTGCCTACTAACTTATGAATTTCTTTTTTTTTAAATAATAATTTTCTCTCGGAATAAGGATTGTGATTTGAATAACTTGCTTGTTTGTATAATGGTATATGTGAATTAACTAAAAAAATTTCTCCATTTTTTTCAACTGCATAAGATTCAGCGATATTGATCTTTCCAGATCTAACAGATTTAATTTCAGATCCTCTTAAAACAATACCTGCTTCGATTATATCTTTAAAAAAATAATTAAAAGAAGCTTTTCTATTGATAGTAATAATTTTTAAACCACCGGTGGGTTTTTTATTCATTTAATAATTTTGCAGAAACAAGAGAATTTTTCACTTTCAATTTTGTTTCATCCATAATTTTAACTAATGGCAACCTTACAGCATCATCGCACAAACCAAGTAATTTTGCTGCATATTTAACTGGAGATGGATTACTTTCAATAAATAATGCCTTATGAACAGGTTGAAGTAAAGTATCAATTCTTTCAGCTTCTTTTATTATATTGTCACTATTAGACTTAGAGAATTTTTGCATATCTGAGCATAATTTAGGTGCAATATTTGCTGTAACTGAAATGATTCCTACACCGCCTCTTTTATTAAATTCAAATGCAAGTCCATCTTCACCAGTGAGCTGTATAAATTCAGGACCTAACTTTTTTATCGTTTGGTCAAGTCTATTCAAGTCACCAGTAGCATCTTTAACACCAGTAATATTTTTAAGTTCGAATAACCTTGCCATAGTGTCAACTGACATATCAATTACACATCTACCTGGAATATTATAAATTATAATAGGAAGATTTGTATTATCATTTATAGTTTTATAATGTTGATACAAACCTTCTTGGGTAGGCTTGTTATAATATGGGGTAACAATTAATACCCCATCAGCTCCAGCTTTTTCAGCATGTTTAGTTAATGAAACAGCCTCGTCTGTGGAATTAGAACCTGTGCCAGCTATAACGGGTATTCTTCCCTTAGCTTCATTAATACATAACTCAATTACTTTTTCATGTTCTTTATGTGATAAGGTTGGAGATTCTCCGGTCGTTCCTGCTGGCACGAGACCATTAGTGCCATTTTCTAGATGAAAATTAATAAGCTTTATATAAGTTTCTGCATCAAGTTTACTATCCTTGAAAGGTGTTACTAAAGCAACATTTGAACCTTTAAACATAAATATTTATAACATAAGTTGTCGTTTATTTAAAAAAAAATGCTACTTAAATCATTAAAATATATATTAGCATCAATATTCTTTCTATTAAGCTTTGGATTGGCTTTTTCTGATGATTTGATTATACCTAAAAAAAAACCAAATTTGCTATCAGGTGATAAAGTTAAAAAAATATCTAGTAATTTTATTCTTCCTAAAGAAAAACCAAGTAACAAAAAAAAAACCATTATTAAAAAAGAAGAAAAAATAATAAAAAAAAAAATAACGAAAATTGATGGTGTAATAATCCCTAAAAACAAGCCTTTAATCGTAAAAAAGGAAAGATTAAGAAAAATAACAAAATCTAAATACTATAGTGATAGAGATTTAAATTATGCAAAACAAGCAATTTCTTTTATGGAAAAAAGCAATTGGAAAGATGCAAAAAAAGTTGCAAAAAAGGCAAGAGCAAAATCAATTCATAATTTTATTGAATGGAAACATTTACTAACTTTAGGAAATAAAGCTACATTCACAGATTATAAACATTTTATAGAAAAATTTAATAATTTTCCTAGATTAGATAGAATTAAATATTTAGCCGAACATAAAATATCATTAAATAATCAATCTCCTAAAGAGATAGTTGGCTGGTTTAATAAAAATCAACCAAAGAGTGGTTTTGGTGAAATGATTTTAGGTGAAACTTTAATAAAACTTGGAAACAAGGAAAAAGGAGTAAATTTAATAAAAAAAGGATTTATCAGAGCAGATTTAAGCAGAAGTGATTTAAAATTATTTAGAAAAAAATTTAAAAAATATTTATCTACAGAAGATTACATTAAAAGAGCTGATTATTTGGCTTGGGAAAATAAATATTGGGATTTAAAACGTATGCTCAGATATTTGCCTAAAGATTATAAATATTTGTATACAGCTAGACAATTATTGATGAGTAAGTCTTATGGTGTTGATACTGCTATAAAAAGAGTACCTAAAAAGTTAAAAAAAAATCCTGGTCTAAATTATGATAGATTAAAATGGAGAAGGAAAAGAGGTAGAATTGATAGTTCTTTAGAAATTTTACTAAGTATAAAAAATAATAAAGAATATATGGTAAGACCTGATAAGTGGTGGGTTGAAAGATCAATTTTAGCTAGATCCTTAATATATAAAAAAAGATATGAAACCGCTTATAAACTTACAAGCCGTCACGGATTATTAGAAGGTTCTGAGTTTGCAGAAGCTGAATGGATGAGCGGTTGGATTGCTTTGAGTTTTCTTAATGATCCTTTGTTAGCAAAAAATCATTTTGCAAAATTTTACGCAAACGTTCAGTATCCAATTAGTTTATCTAGAGGTGCTTATTGGCTAGGAAGATCTTATGAAGAACTTAAAAACTATGGTGAATCAGAAAAGTGGTACCTGATAGGATCTGAATTTTTAACAACTTACTATGGTCAATTATCACATATGAAAGTTAAACCTAAAGAGAAATTTCAATTAAATGATTTAATAAAAATAGATAAAGATTATGCTGAAAATTTTTATAAAGATAAACTTGTTGCTACAGTTTATCTTTTGTATGATCTAAAAAAAAGCAAGTACACAAAACACATTTTGAGATATTTGGCCAACGACAATGTAATTAAAGGAAGTGAAATTTTAGCTGCTAAATTGGCTACGGATATATCTAGATTTGATTTTGCTATTCAAATTTCTAAAATTGCTTCGTATCAAAAAAGATTTCATAATAAATATAATTATCCAATAATAAGTACACCTTCAAAAATTGGTAAAAGAAAAATTCCAGAATCTTCTTTGATTCTTTCAATTATTAGACAAGAAAGTGAGTTTGATACAAGTGCCAACAGTAGAGTTGGAGCTCAAGGTTTAATGCAATTAATGCCTTACACGGCTAAAACTGTTTCAAAACAAGCTAAATTGAGTTATTCAAAATCCAAATTAACAAAAAGTCCTGAATACAATATTAATTTAGGTTCATATTATATTGCTGGATTAATTTTAGAATATGATGGGTCCTATCCTTTTGCTGTAGCAGCTTATAATGCTGGACCGAAAAGAGTAAAGTCTTGGAAAAAAATAAATAAAAATCCTCAAAAAGGTCAAATAAATTACGTTGATTGGATTGAGCTTATTAAATTTAAAGAAACAAGAAACTATGTTCAGAGAGTATTGGAAAACTATAATGTGTATAGATACATTTTGTCACAAAAACCAATATATCTTAATAACTTCTTTAAAGATAAAGTTTTATACTAATGGCGGAGAGTGTGGGATTCGAACCCACGGTACATCTTTCGACGCACGACAAGTTAGCAACCTGCTGGTTTAAACCAAACTCACCCAACTCTCCTTCTATGTTTGTAGTGTGTAACTTGAAATCATTGAATATTCAATATTAATCAAGTAATTTCATGCAAATATGAAAAACAAATATTCTATATTTTCACTAATAAAAAATGCTTTTAGCTATCACGAAAATTGGAAAAGAGCTTGGAGAGATCCTGAGCCTAAAAAAGAATATGATGCAGTAATTATTGGTGGTGGTGGTCATGGTTTAGCAACAGCTTATTACATGGCTAAAAAACATAATATGAAAAATATAGCTGTTGTTGAAAAAAGCTGGATTGGTGGAGGTAATACTGGAAGAAACACTACTATAATTAGATCTAACTATCTTTGGGATGCTAGCGCAGGATTATATGATCACGCTTTAAAAATTTGGGAAGGTCTGTCTCAAGAGCTTAATTACAATGTAATGTTTAGTCAAAGAGGTGTAATGAATTTAGCTCATAATCTTCAAGATGTAAGAGATTTAAAAAGAAGAACTCACGCAAATAGACTAAATGAAATTGATTCAGTTTGGTTAAATACTGAAGAAGTAAAAAATTTTTGCCCTATAATAAATACATCTCCCGATATTAGATATCCTGTTTTAGGTGGTACTCTACAAAGAAGAGCTGGTACAGCTCGTCATGATGCTGTTGCTTGGGGTTATGCTAGAGGAGCTGATAGCATGGGTGTTGATATAATTCAAAATTGTGAAGTTAAAGGAATAAAAAGAAGTGGTGATGCAGTCGAAGGTATTGAAACAACTAAAGGATTGATAAAAACAAAAAAAATTGGTGTTGTTGCCGCAGGTCATTCAAGTGTTATTGCTAATATGGTTGATTTAAAATTACCTCTTGAGAGCAAACCTTTACAGGCACTCGTTTCAGAACCAGTAAAACCAATTATAGATACTGTAGTTATGTCAAATGCTGTTCATGCATATATAAGTCAATCAGATAAAGGAGAACTAGTTATAGGCGCCGGCACAGATGCTTATGTTTCTTATACACAAAGAGGAAGTCATGATGTTATTGAAGGAACGCTAAAAGCTATATTAGAGCTCTACCCTATCTTTAGCAGAATGAAAATGCTAAGACAATGGGGAGGAATTGTAGATATTTGCCCTGATGCTAGTCCAATAATTAGCAAAACTCATATTAAAGGATTGTATTTTAATTGTGGATGGGGAACTGGTGGATTTAAAGCAACACCAGGATCTGGTGATTTATTTGCTCATACTATAGCCAATGATGAACCACATAAATTAAATGCAGATTATAATATTAACAGATTTGTAAATGGCAACCTTGTTGATGAACACGGGGCAGCTGCAGTAGCTCACTAATGTTTTTAATTAACTGTCCATATTGTGGTGAAAGAGACCAAAGTGAATTTTCCGCAGGAGGAGAAGCTCACATTGTAAGACCTAAACAACCAAACGAATTAAACGATGATCAATGGGCAGATTTTTTATTTATGAGAAAAAATATTAAAGGAGTTCAATTTGAAAGATGGAACCATGCTCATGGATGTAGAAAATGGTTTAATATGGTTAGAGATACTTCTAACGATAAAATTGAAGCCGTCTATAAAATGGGCGAAAAACCTCCTGTAAAATAAATATGTCTAAAGATTTAAGAATAAATAATAAAAATTTTGTAGATCAAAATAATAGAATATCATTTAAATTTAATGATCAAAGTTTATATGGGTATAAGGGTGATACTCTAGCATCAGCTTTATTAGCAAATAATATTCATCTTATAGGTAGAAGCTTCAAATATCATAGACCAAGAGGAATAATGACTTGTGGTTCTGAAGAACCTAATGCCATTGTTCAAGTTGGAAATGATACATCTATGACCGAACCTAATGCTAGAGCAACAGAAATAGAATTGTACGAAGGATTAGAAGCTTCGAGTCAAAACTGCTGGCCGAGTGTTAATTTTGATATTGGAGCAATAAATAACTTTTTCTCTCCATTTATTCCTGCAGCCTTCTACTATAAAACATTCATGTGGCCTGCTAGCTTTTGGGATAAATATGAATACTTTATAAGAAAATCTGCAGGATTAGGCAAATCGCCTACTGAACCTGATAAAGATATTTATGATCATAAATATTTGCACTGTGATGTTTTAGTTATTGGTGGAGGGATATCTGGAATAATTGCCGCTAAAACAGCTGCTAATAAAAACTTAAATACAGTTCTATTAGATGATAAAAATGCCCTAGGCGGAACTACTCTTTTTCAAAATAATGAATGTTTTAAAATAAATAACTCAAATTCAAATGAATGGTTAAGAAAAGAAATTGAAAATTTAAATTCTTTTGAAAATTTAACTGTAAAAACTAGAACAACATTGGCAGCATATCATAGTTACAATTATCTTTTAGCTAGAGAAAACTTAACTGACCACTTAATTTTAAATGAAAAAAAAGACAAAATTCGTCAAAGACTTTGGAAAATTAGAGCAAAAAAAGTAATTATAGCCACAGGATCTATGGAAAGGCCATTAATTTTTAATAATAATGATAGACCGGGGATTATTCTTTCATCTTCTATTAAAAAATACTTAGATTATTATGGTGTCAAATGTGGTCAAAAAATATCATTATTTACAAACAATGACACTGCTTATGAAACAGCTATCTCTTTAAATAGTAGCGGTGCTACAATTAATTCAGTAATTGATATAAGAAATAAATCCAATTCATCAATAGTCAAACAGGCTGAAAAATTAGGTATAAAAATTCATTGGAATCATACAGTTGTTAATACTAATGGTTATAAAAGAATTAATTCAGTTGAATTAATGAAACTATCTGAAGATGGTACTAGAGTAGAGGGAAATAAAATAAAAGAAGAATGCGATTGCTTAGGTATTTCTGGAGGCTGGACTCCAAGAGTACATTTATTCACACAATCAGGCGGTAAGCTGAAATTTAGAGATAAAGATAATGTTTTCATAACTGATAAATCTCCTTCTGAACAAATAAGCATAGGTTCATGCAATGGTGATTTTGATTTGGATGATGTTGTTAATAATTCAAATAATCTAGTTAAAGAATTTTTAAATATAAATAAATCAGACTATGAAAATTTAGAAATAAATTGTTCTAAAGAAGTAGATAAAAAAAATATTTGGCTACTACCTTCGGACAAACCTTTGGGTAAAACTAAACCATTCTTAGATTTTCAAAACGATTCAACTGCAAAAGATGTAAAATTAGCTTTAAGAGAAGGTTTCAAATCAATTGAACACGTAAAAAGATATACAACAACTGGTATGGGTACCGATCAAGGAAAACTTTCAAATATGCATGCTCTTGGAATTATTGCTGAAACTACTGGGATTAAAATGAATGAATTAGGAACAACTACATTTAGACCTCCTTATACTCCATTAACTTTTGGAGCAATTGTTGGAAGAAATGTTGGAGAATTTTTTGATATCACAAGAAAAACTCCTATGCACAATTGGCATGTTGAACATAAAGCTGAATTTGAAAATGTAGGTCAATGGAAGAGAGCTTGGTATTATCCACAAGAAGGTGAAAATATGGATAAAGCTGTTCAAAGAGAAAGTAGAGCAGCAAGAGAAAGTGCTGGTATTTTAGATGCTTCAACACTTGGTAAAATAGATATTCAAGGGACTGATGCTTCAGAATTTTTAAACAGAGTTTACACAAATGCATGGTCAAAATTAGAGGTTGGTAAATGTAGATATGGTCTTATGCTAAATGAAGATGGAATGGTTTATGACGATGGTGTTACTACAAGATTAGATGAAAATCATTACATAATGACTACGACTACTGGGGGTGCAGCTAATGTTCTTTCTAAATTAGAAGATTATTTACAAACAGAATGGCCAGAACTAGATGTTTATTTAACTTCAGTTACCGATCATTATGCAACAGTAAGTATTTGCGGACCTAATTCAAAAAAAATTATTGCAAAAGTAATTCCTGATTTAAAATTATCAGATAAAGAATTCCCTCATATGTCTTTTAAACACGCAGTAATTGATGATGTCAAATGTAGAGTTATGAAAATTAGTTTTACAGGCGAACATAGTTATGAAATTAATATTCGATCTTCATATGGAAAATCTGTTTGGGAAAAATGTTATGAAGTAGGCAAAGAGTTTAACATTACACCTTATGGAACTGAAACTATGCACTTACTTAGAGCGGAAAAAGGATTTATTATAGCTGGCCAAGATACAGATGGAACTATTACGCCAGTTGACTTACAGATGGATTGGATAATTAGTAAAAAGAAATATGATTTTATTGGTAAGAGATCTTTGTACAGAAGTGATACAATCAGAGAAAACAGAAAACAATTAGTTGGTTTATTAACGGATGATCCTAAAGAAGTTTTAGAAGAAGGAGCACAAATAGTTTCCGAAACTAATAAAAAGCCAATTGAAATGCTTGGACATGTAACTTCTAGTTATTTTAGTCCAAATTTAAATAAATCAATTGCATTAGCTGTGATAAAAAATGGCAAAAAATTAAAAGGCCAAAAAATGTTTGTGCCTATGAGTAATAAAACAATTGGCGTAACTATCTCCGATACTGTTTTTTTAGATAAAGAAAATAAGAAGCTATATGCTTAATTATAATTCACCAATTAACGATACAAAAGAATACAACAAACTTAAAATTTCAGAAATTGAATCAACATTTAAACTAAATTTAAGAGGTAAAAAAAGAGAATTTATATCAAATATTGGACAGGTTCTTTCAATTATGCCTCCTGTTGAAGCAAATACTTCATCTCTAAATGAAGATTTAAATCTACTTTGGTTGAGTCCTGATGAATGGTTGCTTTATTCAAATGACATAATAAAATCGAATGATTATGATAAACTAGAAAGTGAACTAGTTAATTCTATATCAAAACTTAATTATGGTTCTGTAACCAATGTAACTGATCATTGGGTTATGATTAACTTAAAAGGTGATAATGTATATGAATTACTTGCTGGCTCTTGTCCGTTTAATTTTACTAGTTTTAAATCTAACAAAAGGTCAGTAGTGCAAACAATTGTGAATCATATAGATGTAATTATCCATAACAAAAATAATAATGATTTAAACTTATTTGTTAGAAGATCTTTTTCAAATCATCTATGGTCATGGCTTAACGACAGCTCTAGATTTATCTAATTGATTTCTTAAATAATATAGGACTATAGATAAATATATCAATGAGTAAGTCCAATTAAATATTACCCATAACCAAAAGAAAGTATTAAAGTCAGCGCTATAATATTTTGCCAAATAAAAAACTAAAATAGGTATAAGTAAATTTCTAAAAACATTGGAAATCATTGCATTTTCAGATTTTTTTAATGACATAAAAAATCCATTTGAAATAAAAAATAATGGATAAGCTGGCAATACAATTGCAGAAATTCTTAAATATCTTTTTCCATAATCTATTACTTCAGGATTATTTGAGAACATACTAGTCACAACATCTGCTAGAACAAATACTAATATTGCAGCAAAAAACATTATAGAAAGTGCATATTTAATTGCTGTAAAGAAAGTCAATCTTATTCTATCAAAATTCATAGCACCATAATTTTGAGCAATAATAGAAATAATGGCTGTGTTTATTCCCAAAACTGGTAGAAATAAAATTTGTTCAAATCTGGATGCAGCACCATAACCTGCAGTAGCATATTCACCTTCTTGGCCAACATAAATAAAAATAATTGCACTTGCGAATGAATATGCACAAATAGATACAATTATTGGCATCGATTGAAAAAAAATATTTTTAAAATATATTAATTTAAGTAAAAAATATTCTTTATTTATTTTTCTAACTCTATTATTTTCTAAAACCTTTTTTAAAATAATTATAAAAGATAATAATTGAGATATAATTGTCGCTACACCAATACCTTTTACACCCATCGCAGGAATAAATAGAAATCCAAATATTAATATAGGATTTAAAATTATATTTAATAAAAAAGATAAGATCAAAACATTTCTATATGTTTTTGTATCTCCTTCTGCATGTAATAAAGAGTTTAATGAAACTACTGAAATGAAAAATATAGATCCATAAAATATAATGTCTGTATATTGAAGACCTAGATTAGTAACTTCATTTGAAGAACCCATAATTTGGAATATTTTTTCTGAATAATTTAATCCAAATAAAGAAATAATTATTGAAATAACAATCCCAAAAAAAATAATATGTGTAAAATAATTTAAAGCTTTATTTTCATCTCTTTCGCCAATACTATTTCCAATCAAAGAAGTTCCTGCTACAGTTACACCAATCGATGCAGCTATAATTATAAAATAAATAGGAAAAGATTTGCTTAAAGCTGATAGAGCTTCTGGAGATATTCTGCCGGCATAAAATGTATCAACAATATTATAAAGTGTTTGAAAAAGAGTTCCAATACTTGCTGGAATAGCAAGTTTTCTAACTAATTGTGGTATATTGTCTTTTAATAAATTCATTTTTAAATATTGAAATTAATATTCTTTTTGAAAAATATGCTTTTTACCGGTTTTTTTTGCAATTAAAATTTGTTTTTGCCTCATTCTAAATCTTTCTCTTTGTGAGCTAGTTAAATTATCATGGCATCTTGGACAAGAAACACCTTTTTCGTATTTATTTGATTTTTTGTCCTTTCTAGATATAGGTTTTCTACATCCACTACACATTGAATAGGTTCCAACAATTAAATTATGTTTGAGAGAGATCCTATTATCAAAAACAAAACATTCACCTTTCCATAATGATTTATTTTTTTTTACTTTGTCTAAATAGTTAATAATACCGCCTTTTAATTGAAATATTTTTTTAAAACCTTTTTTTTCTAAGTATATAGATGCTTTTTCACATCTTATGCCTCCAGTACAAAACATGGCAATTGGAGTTTTTTTGTTTATTTTTTTCAAATATTTTGGAAATTCTATAAAATTATTGATATTAGGATTAATTGCATTTTTGAAAGTACCAACATTATATTCAAATGGTTTTCTCGCATCGATAACAAGATTATTTTTATTTGAAATAATGCTGTTCCATTTTTTTGGTTCTACGTGACCTCTTGTTCTTCTTTTTGAAACTTTAATTCCCATTGGAACGACTTCATTTTTTATTTTAACTTTTGATCTTCGAAACGGTTGAAATTTACTTATTGATAAACTTTTACTATCGTAATTTTTAAAATTAAATATTTTCTTAATTTCTTCTATTGCAAAATTTAAATTTATTTTTTTACTGGCTATCGTGCCATTAATTCCCTCTTTTGAAATTATTATTAACCCTTTAATTTTGTTTTTTATAAAAAAGCTTTTTAAAATTTCCTTTTTGTTATTAATCTGTATAATTTTTTTGAACTTATATAGACCTGAAATATAATACATTATAATTTTCTACAGATAGTAACACCATCACCTATTGGCAAAATAGTTTTTTCAATTCTTTTATCATTTTTAATATATGTGTTAAAATCCTTAATTATATTTGTCATCCTATCATTTTTATTATTATTAATTACTTCTCCTTTCCACAACACATTATCTATTAAAATTAATCCATTGTTTGATAATAATTCAAAAGATAAATCATAATATTTTATATAATTCTCTTTATCGGCATCAATGAATATTAAATCAAAAGATTTTTTTTCATTTATTAAATTATTTAAATTTTCAATAGCGGACCCAATAATTAAATTAATTTTATTATTTACTTTTGCCTTTTTAAAAAAAATATTAGCGGTTTCTGATGTTTCTTTATTTTTGTCTAAGCAAGTAATAAATCCTTCGCCTTTCATTGCTAGGGCCATTGATAAAGCGCTATAGCCCGTAAAAGTTCCAATTTCTAATATTTGCTGTACGTTATTAATTTTTATTAGTAACTGCATAAAATATGCTTGTGTAACTGAGATTTGCAGCTTTTTTATTTCTCCTAATTTATTGTTGTATTCTATTATTTCTTTTTGAACGGGATGCAGGTCGTACGAATTATTAGAAATATACTTTTCTAAAGTTTCATTTATTTTAATGTTTTTTGTCACTTAGACAATTTATCTTTTAGTATTTCATTTACTAATTTTGGGTTAGCTTTTCCTTCAGAGACTTTCATTACTTGACCAACAAAAAAACCAAAAAGTTTATCTTTTCCTGATTTATATTCATTTACTTTATCTTGATTATTTTTGATTATATTATCAATTAATTTTTCAAGTTGTTTTGGATCGCTTTCTTGTTTCAATCCTTTTTCATTAACAATTGCATCTGCGTCTTTGTCGGATTCAATCATTAATTCAAATACTGTTTTTGCTATTTTTCCAGAAATTGTTCCATTTTTTATTAGATTTATTAGTTTTGATAAATTTTTTGAACTTATCGGACTTTTAGATATTTCAAGGTTTTTTTCATTCAATAAAGCAAATAATTCACCTGTTATCCAGTTTGTTGCCAATTTAATATCTGAATCTTTAATTACTTCTTCAAAGAATTTAGAAGTTTCTATGTCAGATACAAGAATTGTTGCTTCATAAGGAGTTAAATTAAATTTCTCGATAAATCTTTTTTTCTTCTCATCAGGAAGCTCTGGTATTTCTTTTTTAATTGTATCTATTAAATCATTTGAAACTTCTAATGGTAATAAATCTGGATCAGGAAAATATCTATAATCATGAGCATCTTCCTTTGATCTCATTGATCTTGTTTCATTTTTTTTAGTATCAAATAATCTTGTTTCTTGATCTACAATTTTGTCATCTTCTAGCAAATCAACTTGTCTATTTGCTTCATAAATTATTGCCATTTGCATAAATTTTATAGAATTTACATTTTTTATTTCACATCTGGTTCCTAATTTTTCTTCACCTTTCTTTTTAACTGAAACATTTACATCGGCTCTTAAAGATCCTTCTTGCATATTGCCATCACATGTACCTAGATATCTCATAATAGATCTTAGTTTTTTTATATAAACGTTTACTTCATCTGGTGAGCTTAAATCTGGTTTACTAACTATTTCCATTAATGCAACTCCAGATCTGTTTAAGTCTACCATTGTGCTATCAGGATCAATATCATGAATGCTTTTTCCTGCATCTTGTTCTAAATGTAGTCTCTCTATTCCGATTTCTTTTTG
>Ga0208522_1000391_pt1 | contig 29947 bp, 20 predicted proteins | sample ETNtaG_25_FD_185763 | JGI IMG/M metagenome (GOLD analysis project Ga0208522, IMG submission 185763) | Marine microbial and viral communities from oxygen minimum zone, Eastern Pacific Ocean - ETNP201302SV86 (SPAdes) (version 2) | ecosystem: Environmental > Aquatic > Marine > Oceanic ... | reverse complement strand
ACTTCTGTATCAAATTTATATTTATCTAAAGTATTAGATAAAACTTTATCACTATTAGAATTAGGTCAGATTCAGATGATCAATTATCCTGATTTTTTTAAAAAAGGTTATTTGCGAAAAAAAGATAAAGATGTATATCATTATCTAGATCGAATTGCAAGCAATAATAAAGATGGGCAGGAAAGAGGGCTAAGTCATAGGATAGTTAGAGCTTTAGTAGAAATAAATAATATGAAATCTGAAAAGGAATTGGTAGATAAAATAAAGCATATTAGAAAATATCTCAGTGAATGTTATGACGGTGAAAAGAATACTAATGAAGTCCAACAATTGAAAAGTATGATAAGAGAATTTGAAGAGGAATTAGTTTGGGCGCATTATGGAGTTCAAGTCAAAGATGTACATCATATGAGATTGGGCTTTTACTCTGGAGATATTTTTACTGAAAGTCCTCAAAGAGAAAGAGATGTTGAACCTATATTGCAGCAATTAAAAAAGTTAGATCCATCAATTATTTCAGTAGCACTTGACCCGGAAGGAAGTGGACCTGATACACACTATAAAGTATTACAGACAATAGCAGAAGCAGTAAGATTATGGGGTGAAGAAAAAGATTTATCAAAAGTTAAGTTTTGGGGATATCGGAATGTATGGTATCGTTTTGATTGCTCTGAAGCAGATATTATTGTACCTGTATCTTTAAACTCCATGGCCATGTTAAGAGATACTTTTATGAATTGTTATTTGAGTCAAAAAGAAGCATCTTTCCCTAGTTATGAACTAGACGGCCCATTTTGTGATCTAGTTCAAAAAATATGGGTGGAACAACATCAATTAATGGAATTAGTTCTGGGTCGTGATTATTGGTATCAAAATGATCATCCTAGACTTAGGGCAACACATGGACTATTGTTTATTAAAGAAATGAATGGTGAGGAATTTTTGAATCAAGCAAGAAGCTTAGAAAAGCTAATAGAAGGAGAAATAACTATTTAACTTTTCTATAATTTGCATTCATTCTATCCAAACGTAAGTAATTCCATTTCATTCTTTTATTAAAACTTCTGAAATTTAGTAAATGCCGAGGTGACCAAAGGACTTCAGCCATGGCACTCATCCTTGGCAGAGCCATATACTCTGCTTTTTCATTAGTAGAAATATATTCTGTCCAAAGGTTTCCTTGTCCACCTAATATTAAACGTTCTTTGTCTTTGTCAATTTGTTCGGGTATTGGTTCAAATTGATAAACTTTCTCTAGCGGTAAGAAACCTCCAATTGCAAGTGGTTCGTTATCTTTATCTTTTGATTGATAGTAATCAAAATATGCATGAGAAGTTGGAGACATAATTACTTCATGACCCGCATTTGCTGCCGCTATGCCACCTTCCATTCCACGCCAGGATTGAACAATTGCTCCAGGAGCTAATCCACCCTCAAGAATTTCATCCCACCCTATCAGGCGTTTGCCCAATCTGTTTAATATTCCTTCGATTCTCTTTATAAAATAACTTTGCAGTTCGTTTTCATCAGCTAAACCTTCTTTTCTCATTCTTATCTGATCTAAATCATGATCTCTCCATCGCTCTTTAGGACATTCATCTCCACCAATGTGTATGTACTCACCAGGAAAAATCTCTGATACTTCAGTTAAAACAATTTCAAGAAATTCAAAAGTAGATTCTTTGCCGGCGCAAAAAACTTCTTTATGAACACCCCAAAGTTTTGCTACTGTATGTGGGCCACCTGTGCATGATAATTCAGGATAAGCGGCAAGTACAGCTCTAGAATGACCCGGCATTTCTATCTCGGGGACTACCGTTATATACCTTTTCCTTGCATAAGCAACAATATCCTTCATCTCATCTTTTGTATAATAACCACCGTATCTTTTACCATCATATTTATTAGGCTTATCTCTGTAGTGCCCAACTAAACTTTCATCACGATACGCACTGATTTCTGTCAATTTTGGAAATGATTCAATTTCAACGCGCCAACCTTGATCTTCAGTAAGATGCCAATGGAAAACATTCATTTTATGCATTGCTATATAATCAATATATTTTTTTACAAATGAAATATCAAAAAAATGTCTGCCTACATCAAGATGCATTCCTCTCCATTTAAACCTTGGTTCATCAATTATATTCATATTTAATAATATTATACCTTTATTACTCTTTTGACTAGAATCAAGGATCTGATTGAGTGTTTGCATACCATAAAAGATTCCATTTGGTGAATTCGCGAGAATATTTATTTCATCATTATTTATATTAAGAGTATATCCTTCAGTCTTGATACTATCATCAGATTGTATAATTAATGAGATAATTTTATCAGAATCATCATTCAATTTGATTTTATGGTCGTTGCTAAGGTTGCGAGTTAGTATCTTTTTAAGATCATCAAGATCTAAGTGCTCACCATTATGTTTAATTGCCCAATCATCATCCAATATAGTTTTCCCAGAAGAACGTTCGATATAAGTTGGTTGAGGTATAAGGCCTAAGTCATCATAATTAGTATTTAGCGCACATCCTAAATAGAAAAGAGAAAAAGTTGATATAAATGTAATCGCTTTCATTCTACTCTATAATGATATCATCTTCCCAAATTCTGCAATATTAAAACCCGAGTCCAATATTTGTTTTTGCGCATCTGAATTTTCAATTAAAGCAGGGTTGGTATGATTCAAATGGATAAAGAAAATATCAGAAATATCTGATATTGATTCCATTAGGTCTATTGATTCTATAATAAAAGGGTGGGGTATCTCTGACATATCTCGTCCAGGTATTTCTCCATTTTGATAAAATGAACCATCTAGTATTGCGATATCATTATTCGAAACAATTTTCACAATGTCTTTATCAAATTTGTCCCACTTATCAATATCTGGAATAAAAATAATTGATTTATTAGGACCTTGAATTTTATAACCCACAGTCTCTGAAAATTCATCTCGATGTGGAACTAAAAATGGAGTTAGAGAAACTCTATTATTCAATTCAATAGTCTTTTCATTTTTCAATTTTTTTATTGATATATTCTTTAAAGCTACAAGTTGGCTCCATGGGCCATTTTTTCTTAAATATTTCCCCATTTTTGGCATAGCATATACGGGAACAGATTTTGATCCCATTACTTCTCTCCCTAGATGCATTAAGCCGGTGTAATGACCAATGTGAGCGTGCGTAAGAAAAACCCCTTTTAACTTCTTAAGATTATTTTCAGTAAGGACTCTAAATTGTTCAGGAAAGTCAGGTGTTGCATCAATCATCCATACCTCATTTGAATTTGGATCAACAATTCCTAAACTTGAGACCATAAGATGTTTTTTTGGATCTGCCCATCTATTATCACAGCAACTTTTTGAACATCCAGCATGCGGTACTCCACCATCCTGGGCAATTCCTAAAAAAACTATATATGGATCTTTATAAGGTGGCTTTGAGCATCCTGTTATTAATAAAACGAAAAGTAGAATTGATAATAATTTTTTCATTTAATGTTTGTTAGAGCATTTATAATTTGGTCTTGTAATCTTTTATATTGATCAGATGAGCCCTCAAAACCATTCATAAAAATAGAAAAAATAATAGGATTTGACTCATCATTAATAATATATCCTGAAATAGTAGTTACTGCTGCTAAGGATCCTGATTTTATATATGAATTTAATGGAAGATTTCTATCTTCTACCGTTCCGTTCTTGCCGCCATTTGGTAACGAAAGCAAAAAAATATCTCGTATTGATTGTTTATTATATGCCCAACTTAAAATTTTGATCATATGATTAGGGCTAGAATAATTATATCTAGATACGCCCGAACCATCTTTTATGGAAAAAGATGTTGAATCAAGTCCAACTTCATTATGTAAAAACTCTCTAGTTCGGATAAGCCCATCTTCCCAGTTCCCTTGTGATTTATTCGTCTCATATCCAATAGCTTTAATTAGTAATTCTGCAGTTAAATTATCGCTTTCAACCATCAGATTTTGTAGTGTATGCGGTAAACTTTTTGATTTATGTACTGCAATCTTTTTTGATGAATTTGGTTTTACACCTTTTTGTATTCCTATGATATTGATTCCATAATTATTCAACATTTTTTTAAACAAATTACCAGTGTATTCAGTAGGATCGTGAATATTTCTATAAATTGTATCTGTTGATGTGGTATCTAAAATATTTCCCGAAATGTTAAATACATTTGTTTTGCCTTCCCAATCGCGTTCAACTTTAAACTCTTTAAAATTAACAGTATCATTTACGGTTAACGAATTGTTAATGATGGAATAATAATTGGATTCAGGAAAACTAGATATTCTAGCCGGTTGTCCAATCTCTCCTGGATTTACAATAAAATCTACACAATTATCATTTACAGAGAGGGCGCTTATTTGTGCAGCATACCACCATGATCCTTCATCCCACATCCATCCTTCACCATAAGTTTTTTGATCGAATATTGAATCATCTAGGACTAGGATTTTATTTCCAGAAATTTGCGTCGAAACTATAGATGCCAATGAATCTAATTCATCAATAGAAAGATCTGGATCGCCACCACCAACAAGGTAGAGATATTTCTCATCAATATATATCTCCGTACTAAAAGTATAATTCGTATCCAGTAGAGTGAGAGCTGAAAGACATGTGTAGATTTTATTATTACTTGCTGGATTAAATAAAGCATCACTGTTAAGATCGAAAAGAACTTCATTTGTTTTTAATGATATGGCTTTAATCCCCAAGTTTGTTGAGAGATTTGAAGCATTAATTAAAGAATTAATTTTGTTATTTAATGATCCTTCAGTCTTATAAATATTAGGTGCTTGAGAACAACTAGAGAGGAAAAGTGCAAAAAGTATTATCCAAAAATTAATCATATAAATGATATTTTTTTGATGCATCATTAAAATTATCTAATGATGCATCAAAAACTCCATTTGAATGAAGTGAATCTAAGAAATTCTCTTTGCCCCATAATTTTTTCATCCGTGATTTATTTATCTCAAAACTATCTGGAAATTCTTTTGATATTATTGATAAAATACTAAGCGCTGTATTAACACTATTATAATCATTTCTATTTGTAATAATAATTTCTATTCCATTACACACCTGATTTTCATACTTAGGATTATTAGCCACACCCTTAATGTCAATCGGAATATATGAGATTGGTTTAAATACAACACCAGCTAGATTTAAATTATTTAATTCTATAGATAGTTTTTGTTTATTAATCCAAGGTGCACCAAAACGTTTAAATGGTTTTTTACTCCCTCGACCCTCATTGATATTTGTGGCTTCAAATAAACACATCCCGGGATATGCAATAGCTGTTTCCAAATCAGGTATATTTGGTGATGGATTTACCCAATTTGTATTGATTTCATCCATCCAATGGCCACGTTGCCAACCAAGCATTGGAACAATAATTAATTCGGGCGTCGCATCTATCCATTTTTCACCAATTATCATTTTGGCGAGCTCACCAATAGTAAGCCCATACCTTATCGGAATAGGATAGTATCCAACAAATGATTGATTCTTTAAATCTAAAATAGGTCCTTCAATTTTAATCCCAGTAATTGGATTAGGCCTATCCAAAACCATTATTGGAATTCCTTGTTGAGATGCAACTTCCATAATTTGGCCTAAAGTACTGATATATGTATAAAATCTTGCACCAACATCTTGAATATCGTAAATAATAACATCTACACCTTCTAATTGTTCTTTTTTTGGTTTCCGACTATTACCATATAGACTAGCAACTGGGGGTAGGGTGTTTAGTTGGCCATTATAATTAACTTTTTCTCCATCAGCAGCTTCACCAAAGAGACCATGCTCAGGAGAAAATATTATTTTCAATTTTACATCTTTTTGAATCATTAATCTTTTATAATTCGGAACTCCATTCTTATCGAGTCCAGAATGATTGGTTACTAAAGCAATTGATTTGTTCTTAATTAGATCCAATTTTTCTTCAAGTAAAATATCTAATCCTATGCGAACCTGAGATAGATTGTTTATTGTATCAAAAGGGTTGTTTTCTGAATCAACTTGATGGATTGATTTTGGTTGAGTGACACATGCCGTGATGACAAGTGAACTTAGAAAAAAAAATCCTTTCATTATTTTAGAAGGGTAAACCTTTTTGTAACAAGCTGGTTACCCTGAGATAATTTAGCTATATAGATTCCCGACGGGGCTTCAGTTCCATTTTTTAAGGTACCAGTCCAATTAAATTTTTGATTTTTTGTTGGCAATGATTGAACAGACATATTAAATAATTCTCGACCCAGTATATCAGTAATTGATAGATAAGCAATGGGGGTATGTCTAATTATTTGAAATTCTATTGAAATTGATTTATTTGATGGATTTGGATAAAGTGCGGTAATCCGTGGCTTATCAGGAACTAACTGATTTTCATCCATTATAGATGTAAACGGTCCATCTAGGTAATGCATCACTCTTTTCATAATTATATTTCTTTTATTTTCAGGGTAGATACTTTCAAATCCTATTGTCAAATAGACGAGCCCTCCCGAAAGTGGACTGCCTCCAAATCCACCTCGATAAGAGATGCCTGCTCCTCCACTTGAATCATAATCTACACCTTCAAATTTTAAATTGATTTCTTCATTCGAAATTGGTTTAATACCATCAGGCCAATCGACGTCATAACTGCCTTGAGTTCCATCATCAAATGATAAATTGACGCCATCAAATAATGTTCCTTGAACACCATAGGCATTGTAGTTGCTCTGCCTTCCGCCAGCTGCATCTGATATGTAATTAGCTCGTAAGAACTTTTCATAAAACAGTTTATCATTAGTATCTCCTTTATCTGATAGGTCATAACCAACCTCTGATCCAGAAACAAATAATTTTCCACCATCCATTAAAAATTCTTGAATTAAAGACTGTTCTATATCATTGAAAGAAGAAGTTGCTGTTCCTTCTTCGCCGAGGATCCAATCTACAATTTGATAGTCAGTTAATTTAATATATTTATTAATTATAGCTTCATTAGAAGCAGAATCAAAAATATAATCATTATTATGAAGTGCGCTTCCATGCTCTTTGATAAAGTCAAATGTGTTATTAGTACCAGTCACTCTATCAAAACCATTAACAATTAATACTTTTGGTGAATTTGCTGAAGGAATAACCCCTAGTACTTCAGTATGCTTGCTTGATCCGTAAGCATTAATTGCTTTTAATTTTATAAAATACGATTCATTATCATTAAGGTTTTCTAATAGAATGGGTGATGAGGAAAATTGGCCTAGGCTTTCAGTTTGGTTGGAATTTGAATATACACGAATTACTTCGAAAAAAGTGGCATTATCAGATCCTAAAAATTCAATAGAAGCTAAACCTTTACCTACGTTAACTACGTTGAAATTTGTTGGAGTTAATGGTGCTGATTTAGCGCCCATTTTTTCCTTAAGTGCGTTCCATAATTCATCATATCCTTCATCGTATCCTAATGCCCAAATTCCAACGCCACCTAATTTTTTTGATATAACAAAATCATATTTATTTGATAATGATAGGCTGTCATCATACCATGTTTGGAACCAACTTGGGTTTTGATATCTATACCAAGGAGTTTGAGAGTCAGAATCCCAAAGTTTACCATATGATAAAGCTTTTGATTCAGCGGTTGAGAAAATTACAGCTGTACCATCATTAGTTGTGCTCGCACCTTTATCGCCACCATTAGATGGCCATTCATATCCATAATAGGGGTTACCTAAAATAAGTTTATCATAATTATTGTTTGTTATTGATAAATATGTATTTACTGTATTTGTTATATTGTACGACCCGCCAGTTAAAGGAGCGACAGGACCTGTAGTTGTACTGCCTTTCCAATGGTAATCATAACCCATAATAAATAAGCCATCACTTTCAGTAGCTAACGCATTAAAGTCCCAAGCGTTACTCCAATCAACTGCCGGAGTTGCCAGTGTTACTTGTGCATTTGGTATGGAATCCCTAAGAGATTTCCGAAGATTTTTCACAAAAGAAACCAAGTTATTTTTTTGCGACTCAGGGAATGATTCAAAGTCAATATTAACGCCATCCGCACCTGCCCTGTTTACTTCATATAGCAAATTCTTGATCAAACGATCACGATAACTATTGTGACTAAGTAATGTTTCAATATCTGATTTATCAAAGAGCGTAACAGTTAATACAACTTCAACGCCATTAGCATGAGCTTTGTTGATTAGATCAGTTGCTGGCCAGCCATGAAGATTAGTTAAATCTCCAGTACTATTTGTTTCTGCTGAAAAATAAGCAATAGTTGTAAGCAGATCATAATTATATGACTGCCATTTTGTTCCTTGCCAATAGGGGTGATATCCAAAAACCTTTTTTGATGGATCATCTCTTCGAGCTTGGATTGGATCTGCTGGACCCAGATAAGGTTTAAATAACGGCTCAAGGTAATTCTCTTTATTATAGTTTAACTCAATTTGATGGATACTTTTGAAATTCTCTTGCCCAAATCCAAATGAAAACAAAATTATGAATATGAAAGGTTTATACATCACAAAGGGTAAATATATCATTAATGGTTTCTCTTTTGCGAATCAATTTCACTGAACCCTGCTCTAATAATATTTCAGCAGCTCTTGGTCTGGTATTAAAATTATTTGACATTGAATAACCATAAGCTCCTGCATCCATTATAGCGATAAGATCACCTTCATTGACTCTCTGGAATGGTCTTTGGACTGCAATTCGATCAGTATTTTCGCATATTTGTCCAGTAAAATCATATGTACCTTTGTCTTCAACTTGATTACCAACTTTATAAATTCGATGGTATGCACCATATAAAGCTGGCCGCATTAATGTTTCCATTCCTGCATCAATTCCGATAAAATTTTTATAACTATTTTTTGTTCCGGTAACGCTCGATAAAATAATACCTGAATCGCCTATAATGGATTTCCCTGGTTCGATCCATAATGCAGGCGCATTTTCTTTATCAGTAAAAGTATTGTAATAAACATCAGATAGGGCTAAAAAAAGCTGATCGAAGTTAATTGGTTTTTCCTCATCACGATATGGTATGCCAAATCCTCCACCCATACTGATAAAATCAAATACTATATTAGTCTCAGATTCAATCGATTTAGTCTGATTCAAAATAGCAGTTAAAACCTCAATGAAGTGAGTCTGATCTAAGTTACCTGATCCAACCATACATTGGATACCAAATTTCTTAATTCCAGCCTCTTTTGCCTTTTTATATGCTTGAATTATTTTATCAGTTGGTATTCCAAATTTTGCTTCTTTCCCGGCAGTAGTAATTTGAGAGAAAGTCCCCTTCCCAAAGCCAGGATTTAACCTAAATGATATTCTTTCGGGTTGCTTTATTTGCAGTAAACGATGAAGTGATGTTTCATCATCTAAGTTAATGTTACATCCTTTATCAAGTGCCTTAAGAAGATCCTTTGGAGATTCATAATTCCCTGTGTAGATACATTTTGAAAGGTTCATCCCTGCTAACTCAGCTGCGTATATGTCCCCTGGACTTGAACAATCTCCTCCCATATCAGAACAAGTTTTAAGCATTGTTTTTAAGAGGTGTGGGTTACTGTTTGATTTTACTGCATAACAAATGTGGGACTTGTGAAAGTATTTAGAAAGCCCTGTTTTAAGTATATTTACATTATTTATTATTCTATTCGCATCATATATGTATAGTGGGGTGCCATATTCTTTAGCTAAGGATTCCATCAAATCCGAATTACTAATTAGTTGCTTAAGAGGGTGCATTAATATTTATTAATGACATGGTTAAATTTAAAACTTATTCAATATCTGTAATAAGTTATTAGTACTTAACATAAATTATTAATTTTGGTAGTGAAAAAAAGTTTATTTATTTATTTATTATTGTTGTTTGAACTAATTGCAAGCTCCGTTTTGTATGGTCAAGCAATCTCGATTAATCAAATAAAATCAGGTATTTCATATTCTATAAATAATAACCCGTCAAATTTGATTTTAATTGGAGGATTACTAGGGTCGGGAATCTCAACTAAGTACGATGATAAAATTCAAGAAGTATATCAAGGGAAAATTCTAGGAAAAAGTGCAGCAAAACTTGGTGATTATTGGGGCATCGCTGGACAGTTTATTATACTAAGTAGGCTTAAGTTAGGAAGTGATGATTTTAATTATGCTACATCAGCAATTATTGCAAATGGTCTCTGTACCTATGGTATAAAATTTATTACAGGGAGAATGCGCCCAGATGGGGCTAACAGAAGGTCTTTTCCTTCGGGGCATACCTCAAGCAGTTTTCTTGCAGCAACAATTGCAGATGATTTATATGGAAGTAAAATAGGCGTACCCGCATATTTATTAGCTGGGTTGACAGGTTTAAGTCGTATTCACGATAATAAGCACTATTTAAGTGATGTAATTTTTGGTGCGAGTTTAGGGATAGCTTTAGGAAAAGGTTTTGGTAATGATGCAAAGAAGAAAACATTGCAAAAAATTGATGATGGTGGGATAAAAATTAGAATAAATAATTTAAAAGAAAATCCTAGGATACATTTTTACTGGTCATTTTGAAAAAGATACTAGCAAAATCAACAGTTCTAATTATTTTTTTTATTTATTTTATCGTTTCAATATTGATTATAATAAATTTATTTAAGAGAGGTTGGTTAAACTGATGTTTAGTGCTGAAATATATGATAAAAGGCGAAAAACACTCGCTGAAGGTATAGATGATGGATTAATATTATTAATGGGTAATTCACAATTACCAATGAACTATCCTTCAAATTATTTGCGTTTTAGACAAGATAGCAATTTTCTTTATTATTGTGGACTTGACCATCCAGGGTTAAATATGATAATTGATTCCAACTCTGGTGAATCAATGTTATTTGCTGATGACCTAACAGTTCAAGATATAGTTTGGGAAGGTGAACGAACTTCTGTTTCTGAAATGGCCGAGACTTCAGGAATTCAAAGAGTATTTTCTTCAGAAAAATTATCATCCTATCTATTAAAATCTAATCCAATTCATTTTTTGCCATTGTATCGAGAAGATCAAGAGATGTTTTTACAATCCTTACTTAATAGTAGTAAAACTGATGCTTCAAAATCATTAATAATGAAAGTTATTTCTCAGAGATCAATAAAAACTGAAAATGAATTAGAAGAGATAGAGTCAGCTCTTGATGTAACGGCAGAAATGCATAAAATAGCGATGCGTCAAACAGGAGATGGTATTTCAGAACAAAAAATAGTGGGTAAAATTGAAGGCTATGCATTGGAGAACGGGAGACGTCTTGCATATCCAATAATCTTTACTGTACATGGTGAAATATTGCATAATAATAATTATATAAATACCATGCGCTCTGGTCAGCTTGCGCTAAATGATTCGGGAGCAGAATCGCCTCTTCATTATGCAAGTGATGTTACAAGGACATTTCCAGTAAACGGAAAGTTTACAGATATACAGAAAGATATATATAATATTGTCTGGAATATGCAGGATTCAGCATTTAATTATTGTAAACCAGGGAATTCTTATAAGGATGCTCATTTAACAGCATCTAGAATAGCAGTGGAAGGATTAACTAATATGGGAATTATGAGAGGGAACCCTGATGATGCTGTAGCAGCAGGAGCACATGCATTGTTTTTCCCACATGGGTTGGGACATATGTTAGGTCTAGATGTTCATGATATGGAAGGCCTTGGTGAAGACCTTGTTGGATATAATGAAATAAATGGTCGAAGCGATCAATTTGGATTAGCTTATTTAAGACTAGCTAAAGAATTAGTGGAAGGGTTTGTACTTACAGTTGAGCCTGGCATCTATTTTATTCCTCACTTAATTGACCAGTGGAATGCCGAAAATAAATATAATGAATTTATTAATTATGATTCATTAGGCAGGTTTATAGATTTTGGAGGTATTCGAATCGAGGACAATATAGTAATTACTGAACAAGGATATCGTATCCTTGGCCCACACATACCTCGAACAGTTGAAGAAATTGAGGAAATCATGTCTTGATTATTAGTATTAATTATTTCAAATAATGTAATCCTGATGAACTATAGTAATATTTTGTATTTATTAATTTTATATTCTTATCCGTGACAAGTGTTTTTGATACGCCAGCTCCAAACTTCTCTATTAAGGATGCTGAGAGAATAGCTTCGGATCATTTTGGTGTTAATGGATCTGCAGATTCATTAGTTAGTGATAGAGACCAAAACTTTTGGATTAAATCGCCCAATAGAAATTTTGTACTAAAAATTTCAAACTCTATGGAAGATATAAATGTTATAGATATGCAAAATGAGGCAATGCAATATATTTATCAAAAAACCCCTCATATTGATTTGACTCATCCAATCGAATCCAATAGTGGACAAAAAATACTCCAAATTGAAAAGAATAAAATATGCTACTCTGTAAGATTATTAAGATATGTGGATGGCGAATTTCTTAAAGATATAGAATATGGCTCAGATTTGCTTTTTGATTTGGGCAACTTTTTGGGGTGTTTTGATTTAGCTTTAGAAGGGTATGACCACCCATCAGCACACCGCACTTTTGTATGGAATACCAGATGTACTAATGAATTATACTCGCAAATAGCTCAAAATAAGACCGATCAGAAAATGATTAGTCATTACTTAGATCTTTATAATAAGCAAGTATTGGTTAACGACGAACACTTGAAAAAAATGATAATACACAATGATGGAAATGACCAAAATATTATTATTAATTCTAGTCGAAAGATTACCGGAATTATTGACTTTGGTGATATGATATATTCCTATCGAGTATTAGAACCTGCGGTTTCGATGGCTTATGTTGCTATTGAAAATGACAATCCGTTACCATTAATAGCTTCTATCTTAAAGGGGTACAATGAAATAATGCCGCTTAATATCTATGAGTTGAAATCGGCAGTCTATCTTATGTGTTTAAGACTTTGCATTTCTATTTCAATGGCGACCTATAGAAAAAAAATGTTTCCAAAAAATAAATATCTGATTGTATCCGAATCAAAAGCCAGAAATTTTTTAATTAATATGTTAGATGATAATATCAGTAAATGGGAAAATGAATTAACAGAACATGTCCGATCATAAAAAAATTCTAGAATTAAGAACACAATATCTAAGCCCTTCTTTGAGTTTATCATATGAAGATCCAATCCATATTGTTAGAGGTGAGGGGCAATATTTGTATGATGCTGAAGGTTTGCGCTATTTAGACGCAGTAAATAATATTCAACATGTAGGACATTGCCATCCAAAAGTTGTGAGTGCTGCAATGGAACAAAATGCCCTTCTCAATACAAATACACGATATTTAGATGAAACAATAGTGCGATATGCAAAATTATTAACAAAAAAATTACCTGAGGGGTTGGACGTTTGTTTTTTTACTAATTCAGGAAGCGAATCCAATGACCTTGCTCTTAGAATTGCAAGATGCATAACTGGATCAAAGGAGACAATTGTTCTTGATGGAGCTTATCATGGACATCTTTCGTCATTAATTGAAATAAGCCCTTATAAGCATAATGCGCCAGGGGGTGAAGGCCCCCCAGATTTTGTATACTCGATTCCACTCCCAGATTCATTCCGAGGTATTTATAGAGGAGATAATTGTACTGCAGATTATGTTAATGAAGTAAAGAAGGTTATTTATAAAATAAATGATAGTAGTAAAACGCTGTCAGCATTTTTTGTAGAAGCTTTAATGGGCTGTGGAGGACAAATAGTTTTGCCAGAAGGATTCATAAAAAAATCATTCGAATTAGTTCGTATGTCTGGTGGCCTCTGTATTGCAGACGAAGTACAGATCGGATTTGGCCGTATGGGAACCGATTTTTGGGGATTTGAAACATGTGGCGTAATCCCAGATATTGTTACACTTGGTAAATCAATAGGTAATGGTCATCCTTTATCAGCAGTCGTAACAACAAAAGAAATTGCAGATCAATTTAATAATGGCATGGAGTATTTCAATTCATATGGTGGGAATCCAGTGTCTTGTGCTATTGGTGAAGCAGTACTTAATGTAATTGAAGATGAGGGGTTACAAGAAAATGCGGAAATAGTAGGAAGCTATTTGATAGAAGAATTGTTTAAACTTCAATCTAAATACACTTTTATTGGTCAGATAAGAGGTCAAGGATTATTTATTGGTATTGAGTTGATAAGCAATACTGATACATTGAAACCAAATAAAACTTTAGCTGCTAAGATAGTGAATCAAATGAAAGATGCAGGTATATTAATTAGTATAGATGGCCCGGATCATAATGTTTTGAAAATTAAACCACCCATGGTTTTTAACCTTGAAAATGCAAATGAATTAGTAATTAATTTGAAAACAATCTTTGATAAGAATTATGATAGTTAGAATAAAAATAATCTTTATTTGCATATTGGCAAGTATGATATTCAGCTGTGACTTCGGTAAAAGTCTTGAATGGGAAAATCCAAATATTTTTTCAATTAATAAGCTTCCACCTAGGTCGCATTTTTTTGCATTTGAATCTGAAAAATTAGCGAAGGATAATAATCGTAATAAATCTGAAAACTTTTACGATTTAAATGGAAAGTGGAAATTCAATCTATCGCCGAATCCCAAAAAACGTCCAATAGATTTTTATCAATATGATTTCGATGATTCTAAATGGTCAGAAATTATGGTACCTGGTAGTTGGGAACTTCAAGGGCATTCATTTCCCATTTACTTAGATGAAGAATATCCATTTGACCCCAAACCGCCTTATGTGCCTCATAATTATAATGCAGTTGGCTCCTATCTGAAAACTTTTGAAATGAAAAGAAATTGGCTGGATCGAGATGTATATATTCACTTTGGTAGCGTAAGATCAGCCTTTCACCTTTGGATTAATGAAAAATATGTTGGATATAGTCAAGGGTCAAAGACACCCGCCGAGTTTAATATAACTGATTTTGTTAGAGTGGGGAAAAATCAATTAGCGGTTGAAGTTTATCGATTTTCCGATGGGTCTTATTTAGAAGGCCAAGATACCTGGAGAATAAGCGGATTAGAAAGAGATGTCTATCTATACAGTCGCAATAAAAGTAGGATTACGGATTTTTTTATTAATGCTGACCTTGATTCAACATACAGAAAAGGACTTTTCTCTGTCAATATAGATTTAGAAAATAAAAATAATGAAATAGATCAATTAATCGTTCGGGCCAAGTTATTAGAACCTCAAAGAAGGAACCGCATTATTTTTGATTCTACAAAAATTGTTCCGATAGATTCGCTTACTTCTATTTTTATTCAATCAAGCGTTAGGCGAGTCAAGCAGTGGTCTGCAGAAGATCCTTATCTATATGAATTGCAACTTTCTTTGTTAAATACTGAAGGTGATTTAATTGAAACAATGAACCATCAAGTGGGATTTAGGAAAGTTGAAATCAGCAATGGTCTTTTCAAAATTAATGGTAAACCAATAATGTTTAGAGGCGTTAATCGCCATGAGTGGGATCCGGTTAGAGGTAGGTCAATAACTGAATCATCTATGATTGAAGATATAAAATTAATGAAGGAGCACAATATTAATGCAGTTAGAGCATCACATTACCCTAATCAAGAAAGATGGTACGAACTATGTAATCAATATGGCTTATACGTAGTAGATGAGGCCAATATTGAAGCACATGGTATGAGATTTCATGAAAGTAGCTTTGGTTTCATTACCAATGATACGACATGGACATCACAGTGGATAGATAGAGGTATTCGAATGCTTGAAAGAGACAAAAATCAACCATCTATCATTATGTGGTCAATGGGCAATGAAGCAGGTGATGGTCAAAATTTTGTTAACCTATATAATGTATTGAAAAGCAAAGACCCAACCCGACCTGTTGTATATGAGCCTGCTGAAGATAATTTTCATACTGATGTGGTTTTCCCCATGTATAAGAATATTGAATTTATAGCTGATTATGCTGAAAAAAATACGGATCGACCTCTTATTTTATGTGAATATGCGCATGCCATGGGTAATAGCGTTGGTAACTTAATTGATTATTGGGAAACTTTTGAAAAATATGACTTGCTTCAGGGTGGCTTTATTTGGGATTGGGCAGATCAAGTAATATCTCAAACCAATTCATCAGGTAAAGATTATTGGGCATATGGGGGAGATGTTGGTTTAGAGTTTGTGGAAAATGATTCAAATTTTTGTGCTAATGGTTTAGTCGCAGCAGATCGCAGTTTAAATCCACATATTTATGAAGTGAAAAAAATATATCAACCGATAAATTTTCAAGAAAAAAACTTAAATAGAGGTAGTATCATCATAACAAATAATTATGATTTTCTTAACCTATCTCATCTCAAATTTTCATGGAATATTAAAGGCAATAATAGAACTGTTGGTTCAGGTAATCTAGCTAACTTAGATTTAAGTCCGGGGCAATCTCAGACTATATATTTTGATATATCAAGTATCAATATCAAACCCGGTGTTCATTATTTTTTGAATGTTATAGCAAAAACAAAAAATAATAATGCTCTATTACCAAAAGGTCATCTTGTCGCATGGGAACAATTTGAATTGCCCATTTTTAAGAAGTCAGTTCCACAAGATCCATCATTGTTGCCAACGGTTAATATATATGAAGATGATTCTGGAGTAGAGGTTTATTCAGAACGTTTTAAAATATTGTTCAATAAAGCACTAGGCCAGATTAGCGAGTTTATTGTAGAGGATAATGTTAACTTGCTTATCTCTCCAGCAGAATCACATTTCTGGCGAGCACCAAATGATAATGATTTAGGTAATCAGATGCCCAGCAGAACACAAGTTTGGAAAAATGCAGGGCAAAGAATGAATACTTTAGATTTTAAAAGTTCATTAACGAATAATGTTGCTAAAATTGAAATTTCTACACAAGATAGTATATCAAAAGCTATTGTTACATCTAATTATAATGTGTTTGGAAATGGTGCTGTTAAAATAAAACAAAATATAGAATTACAAGACACCTTGCTTCCTGAAATTCCACGTATTGGAATGAAATTTTCAATGCCAGAAGATTATGATGACGTTTCATGGTTTGGTCGAGGGCCTCATGAATCTTATTGGGATAGAAAAACATCTGCAGCAATCAATTATTATTCTGGATCCGTATGGGAACAAACTTTTCAGTATGTTCGACCTCAAGAAACAGGCAATAAGACGGACGTTTATTGGATGGCTCTTTCGAATGGTAATAATGGATTGATGGCGATTGGATTACCGCAATTTGACGGGAGTGTACATCAGTATCCTTATTCCGATCTTGATTATTACCCCGGAACCCAACGACACGGAAAAATCGATTTATTCCCTAAAGATCAAGTAGATTGGCTCATTGATTACAAACAAATGGGTGTAGGAGGTGATAATAGCTGGGGAGCAAAACCTCTTGATAGATATACTTTATATCCCCAAAACTTTGAATTTTCTTTTATACTTGTTCCCTTTAGTGATGACAAAGATATCGAGGAGCTTTCAAAATTAAGGTTTAATGATTGATTAAGGACAGTAGATGAATGCAATATCAATAGTCACTTTTATATTAGCCACTAGTGCTGTAGGATTTTTTACTTATCGTATTGTGCGAGGTTTGAAAAAATCTGATAATGCTAGCGAGGAATATTTTACTGGAGGCCGGGCTTTGGGATGGCCTATAGTTGCAGGGTCTTTATTATTAACTAACTTATCAACGGAACAATTAGTTGGATTAAATGGTGCGGTATATGGAGATAAAGCTCTTGTAGGTGTTGCTTGGGAGGCTTTGGCTGCATTTGCAATGATTGCAACGGCACTGGTTTTTCTTCCCCAATATCTTGCTAGCGGATTTACAACAACCCCAGCTTTCCTAGAAAAACGATTTGATAAAACTACAAGGTCAATGGTGTCAGGTTTATTTTTATTTGGATATGTTACAGTTCTTTTGCCAGTTGTGTTATACACAGGTTCATTAGCACTGATTGGAATGTTTGATTTAAACTTATCTTTATGGACTGTTGTAGCTACCATTGGAATTCTTGGTAGTGCATATGCTATTGTTGGCGGTTTAAAGTCAGTAGCAGTCAGTGATACATTAAATGGTATTGGCTTATTAATTGGTGGATTAGCTATCCCAGTATTGGGATTGTGTGCACTTGGGAATGGATCTTTTTTTGAAGGGATTGGAGCATTAGCCCGTAATAATTCTGAGTACCTAGCTGTATTAACTCAAAAAAATACGGATGGCAATATAGTATCGGTTCCTTGGCCGACTCTTTTAACAGGAATGATGTTTATTCAAGTATTTTATTGGTCCACTAATCAGGTTATTGTGCAAAGAGCTATGGCAGCAAAGAGTTTGGAGGAGGGTCAAAAAGGCGTATTATTTGCATCGGCCATGAAACTAATAGGGCCTTTAATGCTCTGTCTCCCTGGGATTATTGCGCTGCATATGACAGACCTTAACATAGATAGACAAGACCAGGTATATGGCGCAATTGTACGATATGTATTACCAGATTGGTCTTTAGGCCTCTTCGCTGCAGTTCTGATGGGGTCCATACTAAGTTCTTACAATTCAGCAATAAACAGCGCTTCTACATTATTCTCACTTCAATTTTATAAGGGTTATATCAATAGAGAAGCAAATGAAGAAAAAATTGTATCCGTTGGTAAGAAGTTTGGAATTGCATTGGCTGCTACATCTATAATTATTGCTCCTATGTTAGGAAAAATGCAGTCTATTTTTGAATATCTTCAAAAAGTAAATGGGTTATATAGTGTTCCAATTATTGGTATCTTTTTATTGGGTATTACCACCAAGCATGTCCCCGCCATAGCCGCAAAAGTGGGGATGATTGTAGGAATGTTATTTTATTCATTCTTTACATTTGTTAATGTCAAAAATGTTCCTCCATTTTTTGCTGATTCTGGAGGAGAATTACACTATCTGCATGGATATTTTATCAGTTTTCTTTCTGCAATTGTAGTGATGCTAATTATTGGGAAAATAAAACCAAAAACTGATGAAGAAATTGCCATAAGTGATCAAAGAGACCCACCGCCTGTTGATATGACACCATGGCCGAAAGCGAAACAGGCTTCTATTGCAATTATGTCTACAACTGTAGGTATCTATGTCTTATTAACATTAGCGGCTCAATAGAGAATATTTTGATCAGGTTAGATAGAATAAATAAATATTCCGTACCTGACGACTGGATGAAGATAAAAACTATTGAAGCTCACACGGGTGGAGAACCTCTCCGTATAATTATAGACGGTTACCCAAAATTAAAAGGTAAAACTCTTCTAGAGAAGCGCAATGATGCATTGTTAAACCACGATCATATTCGAAAAGCCATTATTTGGGAGCCACGCGGACACGCTAACATGTATGGTGCTATTCTTGTTGAGCCAGATTCACCAGAGGCTGATATAGGTGTCATTTTCATGCATAATGAAGGATATTCTACAGGTTGCGGCCATGCTGTCATAGCATTAACTAAAGTATTAATCGAAATGGGTTTCATGCAAATGGTTGAGCCTGAAACAACAGTTAAAATGGATGTTCCTTCAGGATATATTGAGTCTTTTGCTAGAATAAATGATGGAAATGTTAAAGATGTTCGTTTCCAAAATGTACCTTCTTTTGTCCAATCCTTAGATGCAACTATTGATATTCCTGATATCGGTATTATAGACTATGATTTGGCATTTGGAGGAGCATATTATGCTATTGTCAATGTGAATCAGGTGAATTTGAAGTGTATTGAAAAATATCATGATGCACTTATTAATAAAGGAATGAGAATTAAACATGCAATTATGAATTCAGTGGAAATTAAACATCCAATAGAACCTGAGATGAACTTTCTATATGGTACTATTTTTACTGATTTAGCTCAAGATTCAACAAATCATAGTCGCAATGTCTGTATTTTTGCTGATGGAGAACTGGATCGTAGTCCTACTGGTACTGGAGTAAGCGCACGTGCAGCTATTCATTATAAACGTAATGAAATAAAGCTGGGCGAATCAATAACCATCGAAAGTATTTTGGGCTCCAGTTTTTCAGTAAGAATTGACAGAGCAATCGAATATGGAAAATATAACGCAATTATTCCTGAGGTGACTGGAGATGCGTACATTACTGGGATGAATACATTTTTTATTAATCCTAATGATCCATTAAAGGATGGGTTTATTTTTAATAAGGAGTTAATATGAAAAAATTTATGAATCGTAGAAATTTTATAAAAACGTCAGCAGTGCTTGGTACCGCAGCATCAATAATGCCATCAAGTTTGTTCGCTTCAGCATCAAATAAATTACAAGTTGGCGTTATAGGTACTGGACTTAGAGGGCAAGGGATGGCACGATTATTATTAGACCGTCCTGATTTAGACATACCCGTTATTTGTGATATCGATAATAAAATGATTGATATGGTTTTAAATGTTTTTGAAAAACAAGGGCGACCGATGCCAAAGATCTATAAAGATGGTCCAGAGGATTTTAGGAATATGCTATCAAAGGAAGACCTAGATGGTGTATATATCGCAACGCCTTGGGAATGGCATCATCCTATGGCTATTTCTGCTATGGAAAATAATATTCATGTTGGGACCGAAGTTCCAGCTGCCTTAACAGTAAATGAATGTTGGGATTTAGTTAATACCTCTGAGAAAAAAAATAAACTTTGTATGATAATGGAGAATGTTAATTATCGCCGAGATATTATGGCAGTTCTTAATATGGTAAGGAAAGGATTTTTTGGAGAGTTAATTCATTGTCAAGGTGGTTATCAACATGACTTACGCCATGTAAAATTTAATGATGGTAAGGGGGCATATGGAGGAGGAGTTGAATTTGGTGAAAAAGGGTTTTCCGAAGCACGTTGGAGGACACAGCATTCTGTAGATAGGAATGCCGACCTTTATCCTACCCATGGATTGGGTCCAATCAGTCCAATGCTTAATATTAATCGTGGAAACCGCATGATCCATCTTACATCAACCGCTTCTCAAAGTCGAGGATTACATAATTATATTGTTGAGCATGGTGGTGAAGATCATCCTAACGCCAAAATAAATTTTAAATTAGGTGATGTAGTATCGACAGTAATTAAATGTGCGAAAGGTCAGACTATTATGTTAAGTCATGATACTAATTCACCAAGACCATACTCTTTAAATTTTCGCGTTCAAGGCACTCAAGGTTTGTGGATGAAGGATAATAAATCAATATATATTGAAGGAAAGAGCGCTACAAATCATAAATGGGAATCTGATGAAGAATACCTAAAAGCAAATGATCACCCTCTCTGGAAAAGATTTGAAAATCAAGCAACAGGTTCTGGCCATGGCGGTATGGACTTTTTTATTGTGCGAGCTTTTGTTGAAGCTTTAAAAGGTGAAAATGTCCCTGTAATTGATGTCTATGATGCTGTAAGTATGAGCGTGATCGTTCCATTGTCAGAAAAATCAGTAAAACTTAATAGTGCATCAATAAAAATTCCAGATTTTACTCGAGGAAAATGGAAGAATAATAAACCAATCTTTGGTTTGGATGATCGTTATTAGATGACACTTTCTACACTTGATTGGGTCATAGTCGGCCTATATTTTATTTTATCTTTGACTGTTGGAATTTGGTCTTCGAAAAAAGCCGGCAAAGATACAAAATCCTTCTTTCTAGCTGGTAGAAATATGCCTTGGTGGTTATTAGGCGTAAGTATGGTAGCAACTACATTTTCTACGGACACACCGAACCTTGTTACTGATTTGGTAAGACAGAAAGGAGTCTCAGGTAATTGGAGTTGGTGGGCATTTTTATTGACGGGGATGTTAACTGTTTTCGTTTATGCTAAATTGTGGCATCGTTCTGGAGTCTTAACAGATATTGAGTTTTATGAGCTTAGATATAGTGGCAAGGCTGCAGCATTTTTAAGAGGATTTCGCGCATTATACCTGGGGTTAATTTTTAATGTCCTCGTGATGGGCACTGTTAGTTTGGCAGCGGTAAAGTTTGGAGAGATTGTACTTGGATGGCCAGGGTGGATGACTCTTTCCATTGCATGTTCGATCACATTAGCTTATTCAACTATGGGTGGACTTAAAGCTGTAATTATTACAGATTTTATTCAATTTATTTTAGCCATGATAGGATCTGTTTGGGCAATGCTTTTTATTATAGGATTGCCTGAAGTGGGAGGGCTAGCTCAACTGATAACACATTCAAATGTAATAGATAAACTTTCCATTCTTCCAAGTTTTTCAGATCCAAATGTATGGGTTCCTGTAATGCTAGTACCTTTGGCCGTTCAATGGTGGGCAAGTTATTACCCTGGTGCTGAGCCTGGAGGTGGAGGATATATTGCCCAAAGAATGTTTTCTGCTAAAGATGAAGAGAATGCTGTAGGCGCTACTTTTCTATTTAATATTGCACATTATGCACTACGTCCATGGCCTTGGATATTAATTGCTTTATCCTCTTTAATAATTTTTCCAGAGTTAAGTGACATACAGAAAGCATTTCCCAATTTACCTGTAGATAAATTGGGTCATGATGTAGCTTACCCTGCCATGCTAAGTTTATTACCTTCGGGACTTCTGGGATTAGTTGCAGCTTCGCTTATTGCAGCATTTATGAGCACGATGTCTACTCAATTAAATTTGGGTGCGAGTTATCTAGTTAATGATTTTTATCATCGATTTATTAAGCCGGATGCATCTGACAAAGATTTAGTTAGAGTTGGTAGGTTGTTTACAATTCTATCAATTTTTCTTGGCGGAGGACTTGGTTTATTCCTTACTAGCGCAGGACAAGCATTTACTTTATTACTGATGATTGGAGCAGGAACAGGCCTAATCTATATTTTACGTTGGTTTTGGTGGCGGATTAATGCATACACTGAAATTGTGGCCATGATAAGCTCACTAGCTATAGCCACTTATTTCAATTTTGGAAATTCATCATTAGAAGAATGGGAAAAAATTGTTTTTGGAGCAATGCTTACAACTATAGTGTGGGTTGTTGCTACTTTTGTCACGCCTCCAGATGATGAAAAAACACTTCAAAATTTTGTAAAAAAAATTAATCCTGGCGGACCAGGCTGGTCAAAATATTCAATGACGACAGGAGAACCTTGGGTATTGCCAAAAGGTATATTATTAATGGTTTTAGGATGTATAGCAGTTTATAGTATACTTATTGGAGTTGGTCAATTGATCTATGGTAACCCAATAGGATATATTCTTATTATTTTATCAATTATATCCGGGTTTGGACTAAAACAACTTTGGAAATAAGCACTCCTGGTAGAATTTGTTTGTTTGGTGAGCATCAGGATTATCTTGGCTTACCCATAATAGCTATGGCAATTTCTCTTCGTAGTTATATTAAAGGAGAAAAAGTCGAAAATCAACAAGTTACAATTCATAAACCTGACTTAAATGATTCGGAGTCATTTTCTTTAGATAATTTAGATTACGATTGTCAAAGAGATTATTATAAAAGTGGTATTAAAATTTGTTTGAATGAGGGTTTAAGCTTTTCACATGGATTTAACTGTGAGGTATCTAGTAACATTCCTTTTCAAGCTGGCACTAGTAGTTCATCTGCTATAATGGTTAGCTGGGTTCATTTTTTATCAAGAATGGCTGATGAACCTGCAGACTGGGATTTAAATAAAATTGCAGAAGTTTCTTATAAAGCAGAAACATTAGAGTTTGAAGAGCCAGGAGGGATGATGGATCAATATACAACATCCCTAGGTGATTTTATTTACCTTGAATCAAACTCAGGTATTTTAGTTGATAAAATAAATCCAGAATTGGGAACTTTTGTACTTGGTGACTCATTACAGCCAAAAGATACGATAGGTATATTATCCCGGTGCAAAGATTCAAGATTAGAAATAATAAAGAAGCTAGAATTCCGTAATCCTGGGATTGATTTTCAATCATGTAATGCAGATCATGATCTAACCAATTTAGATGAAGATGAAAAAGAATTATATTTTGGTACAATAAGAAACAAAGAAATTCTTAATCAAGCTTTAGTGGAGTTGAAAAAAGATAAAATAGATCATGGGATGATAGGGAGGTTGCTCAACGATCACCAATCGGTTTTACGAAATATACTTCGTATAAGTACGGATAAAGTAGATAATATGATAAATGCTGCATTAAATGCAGGTGCTTATGGAGGAAAGATCAATGGTTCAGGTGGTGGAGGTTGTATGTTTGCTTATGCTCCTGAAAATCCTGAAAGAGTAGCAGAAGCAATTGAAGATGCTGGTGGAAAATCATATATAATTTGTTCTGACCAAGGTACGAGAATTGAAAAATAATTTAGAAGAAAGGATATCTAAGCAGTGGGTAGTCTAGCACTTTTAGTTATGGCGGCAGGAATGGGCTCAAGGTATGGAGGGTTAAAACAGCTTGATCAAGTAGGCCCTAGTGGCGAGACCATCATTGATTATTCAGTATATGATGCTATAAAAGCTGGCTTCACAAAAGTTGTTTTTATTATCAGAAAAGATTTTGAAGATCAATTCAAATCTGAAGTCTCAAGTAAATATTCTAAAAGAATTGATGTGGAATTTGCTTTTCAAGAGGTCAGTAACTTACCAAGTGGTTTTACAAGCCCAGATGGTAGAGAAAAGCCCTGGGGTACCGGGCATGCTATTTTATCTGCAAAAGAATTAATTCGTGAGCCTTTTGTAGTGATCAATGGGGATGATTTTTATGGTAGAGAATCTTTTAATGTAATTGCAGATTATTATATTACTGGAGGAAATCAATTCAGTATGGTGGCATTTAGATTAGATAAAACGCTGTCAGCACATGGAGCGGTTACAAGAGGAGTGTGTAGCACAGAAAAGGAAAAATTAAATTCGATTATTGAGACTGAAGATATTGAAGAAAAAGATAATATTATTCTATCTAATCGAGATATTTCATTTGATGGCAGTGAACCTGTTTCAATGAACATGTGGGGTTTTACACCGTCACTATTCACTTACTTATCGAAAGGTTTTGTTGATTTTCTCAATGCTGAAGGTAATGAATTAAAAAGTGAATATTTAATTCCATCCGTCATCAATAATCTTATCCAGAATGAGCTTGAAAATGTGCATGTCCTTAGAAGTAATGCATCTTGGTTTGGAGTGACATATAAGAATGATAAACCTGTGGTTAAAAGAAAAATTAATGAATTGATTAAATCATCAATTTATCCAAGTCATTTGTTTGAATAAATCCTTTGAAATATCAACCATTATTCCAACCTATAACCGAAAACACACATTAGGAAGAGCAATTGATTCTGTTTACGATCAAAGCTACAATGTAAATGAAATAATACTTGTTGATGATGGCTCTAATGATGGAACTAAAGAATGGATTAACCAACAATATCCAAAAATAAATTTCATATCCCAAAGTAATTCAGGTGTGAGCTCAGCCCGCAATTGTGGGATTAAAGAAGCGAAGTTTAACTGGATTGCATTATTGGACTCTGATGATGAGTGGTTACCAGATAAAATTCAAAAACAGGTTGAATATTTAGAGTCAAATCCTGATTATTTATGCTGTCATACAAATGAGATTTGGATTAGAAATGGTAGACGTGTGAATCAAATGAAAAAACATAAAAAATTTGGGGGAAACATTTTTTTTAATTCTTTAGATATGTGTCGTATTTCTCCCTCTTCAATTTTATTTCACAAATCAATTCTAGATCAAGCTGGATATTTTGATGAGAAGTTTGCTATTTGTGAAGATTACGACTTATGGCTTAGAATTTCAGCAAAGTTTCCGATATTATTTTTAGATATCCCCTTGATAAAAAAATATGGTGGACATAAAGATCAATTATCTAAGGTTTCAGAAGGAATTGAAAAATATCGTATAGATGTACTAGAAAAACTAATTAACACAAATTTTTCAGACGCACAGCTTACAGGCATCCGATCAATGTTAATAAAGAAATGGGAGATATATTCTAAAGGTGCCAAAAAAAGAGGGAAAATAAATGAATATAACTTTGCTATAAAAAGGATTAATGAATTATCATCTGAAGCATGATTATATTAAGGCAGTTATATATCTGATTTTCATGTAAGAATCAAATTTTATTGAGGAGGAAATTATGATTCGATTTAAACGATTTGCTATTTTATTATTTATCTTTTCTTTTGTTGTTGCCCAAACAAATCGAAAAGGTATAGCACCTGGTCCTGATAGAGCTGAAGGAGAGGGACCTTTTAACCGATTAATTATTAGAGGAGCAACTGTTATTGATGGGGCTGGTGGTCCCCCTAGAGGACCGGTAGATATTGTCATTGAAAAAAATAGAATTACATCTATTTCAGGTGTGGGTTACCCAGGTCTGCCAATCAATGAGAAGCGGCGGCCCAAAGAAGGGGACTACGAAATCGATGCGCATGGATCTTATGTTTTACCTGGATTTAATGATATGCATGTACATGCTGGAAGTGTACAAAAAGCACCAGATACCGAGTATGTATATAAACTTTGGTTAGCTCATGGAGTGACTACTGTTCGAGGAGTTGGTCTTGGCTCAATGGAGTTTAGTTTAAGTGAAAAGGAACGTTCAGCAAAGAATGAGATTACGGCGCCAAGAATATGGGCATATCAACGTCCAGGACAAGGGAAAGATTGGAAGGGTGGCTCAGTTCGCGATGCTGAAACTGCTAGAAAGTGGGTCAAATATGCTGCAAAAAAAGGAATAGATGGTTTAAAGCTAGGTGCTTACGAACCAGAAATAATGGCTGCATTAATAGATGAGGCTAAAAAACATAATTTAGGTACTACTGCTCATTTAGCTCAAACTGGAGTAGCACGTATGAATACTATTGATGCTGCACGTTTAGGTTTAGGTACACAAACTCATTATTATGGTTTATTTGAATCCATGTATGAGAATAATGATATTCAACCTTGGCCCGTAGATATGAATTACAGTAATGAACAGCACCGTTTTGGTCAGGTTGCTAGACAATGGAAATTAGTGAAACCCAATGGAGAAAAATGGGAATCTTTAAAAAAAGAATTGATTGAGCTTGATCTTACTATGGATCCAACTATGACAATTTATGCGGCAGGTCGAAATGTTATGTTTTCAAGAAATGCTGATTGGCATGACATTTATACTTTACCATCCCAGTGGGATTATTATACGCCAAGTAGGCAAGCACATGGATCATATTGGTTTGACTGGACTACACATGATGAGGTTGCATGGAAGAAGTTTTACCAAGTTTGGATGCAGTTTTTAAATGAATATAAGAATGCTGGCGGTCGAGTTACGACTGGGTCTGACTCTGGTTTTATATATAAACTATATGGATTTGGTTACATAGAAGAATTAGAATTATTGCAGGAAGCAGGTTTTCATCCTTTAGAGGTTATCAGAGCCGCTACCTTACATGGAGCTGAAACATTACATAAACCATTAGGAACAAAACCGGATTTTGGAGTTGTTGCTCCCGGATATTTAGCTGATTTAGTAATAGTGGATGAAAACCCATTAGCTAATCTTAAAGTATTATATGGAACTGGTGCTGTCAAGATCAGTGATGAGAATGAAGTTGTGAGAGTGGGTGGAATAAAATATACAATTAAAGATGGAATCGTTTATGATGCTAAACAATTATTAAAAGATGTTGAAAATATGGTAAAAAAAGCAAAGCGCCGTGATGGTGAATTGCAGAAATACTAATTATATAATATGAAAAAAACATTATTTACTCTAATAAGCCTTTCATTTCTTGTTGCGCAAACTCCAGATCGGATCAATAAGAAAATTGATAAAATGGCTGATCGTTTAGAGAAAAAAGTGATTAACTGGAGGAGAGATTTTCATCAAAATCCTGAGCTATCAAATAGAGAATTCAAAACATCAGAGAAGGTAGCAAAGCATTTAAAGAGTCTTGGAATAGAAGTACAAACAGGAGTGGCTCATACAGGTGTTGTTGGATTATTAAAAGGAGGTAAGCCTGGTAAAGTTGTAGCTCTAAGAGCTGATATGGATGCGCTCCCTGTTAAGGAAAAAGTAAAGCTACCTTTTGCATCTAAAGCAAAAGGGATTTATCAAGATAAAGAAGTGGATGTTATGCATGCCTGTGGGCATGATAATCATATTGCTGGAATGATGGGGGCAGCCGAGATTCTTGCTAGTATTCGTAAAGACCTTCCAGGTACAGTAAAATTTATTTTTCAACCTGCTGAGGAAGGAGCTCCTTTAGGTGAGGAGGGCGGAGCAACTCTTATGGTTAAAGAAGGCGTGATGGAGAAACCTGAAGTTGATGCTATTTTTGGTTTGCACGCATGGCCAGGATTAATTGGCACAGCTCAGTATCGGTCTGGGCCAACAATGGCCGCTGCTGAACGAATGAGGATAACCGTAACTGGCGTCCAAACTCATGGTGCAAAACCATGGGGAGGTGTAGACCCTATAGTAGTTTCTTCTCAAATAATAATGTCATTACAAACAATTGTTGCAAGGGAAGTTGATATCACTGAAGTTCCTGCCGTTGTAACAATTGGGTCTATACATGGAGGTGTACGCAATAATATTATTCCTGAAGAAGTAGTAATGGAGGGTACAATTCGTACTTTTAAGAAAAATATCCGAGATCAAATTCATAACAGTATCAAAGATAAAGTAGAAATGATTGCTAGTGCTTCTGGTGCAAAAGCAACAGTAGAGATCTTCAGTAATATCGCCAAAGTAACCTATAATGAACCATCATTAACTGAACAGATGTTGCCCTCTCTTCGTAGAGTCTATGGCAAAGAAAATGTTTTTGTAAGACCCTTTGTTACAGGCGCAGAAGATTTCCCATTTTTTACTGATCATGCTCCAGGTCTGTATTTTTTTAATGGCGTTGCAGTGGATCCATCAAAAGCTTATTCAAACCATTCACCATATTTCTTTGCGGATGAACGCAATCTCAAATACGGCATGAAATCAATGGCTCAACTTGCTGTAGATTATTTATATCTAAATAAATAAAACTTATTTGGGTATGGCAATTGATAATTTCCATCCAAATTACTTTCAATAATATTAATTGTTGATATGCGAGATCTTGGAAAATGGATAATCTATTTTGGGATAGGTCTTGTCCTTGTTGGTTTTATAATTAATCAATTTTCAGATAAGCTTGGATGGATTGGTCGCTTGCCAGGGGATATTCGCTTGGGGTCTGATAATTTTAGATTTTACTTCCCATTCACTTCGTTAATTATCTTAAACCTTATTTTTTATTTCATCATGAAAATTTTTCAATGGTTAAAATAATAATCACATTATATCAACTATTTGGAGTGCAGGATTGATAACAGAACCTATCTTAATAATTAATGGAGCGATGGGAACAGAGCTAATGGATAAAGGTGTTGAACTTCCTCTACCCTTATGGTCTGCTGAAGCCAATATAAATGCTCCCGAAATAGTACAAGGTATTCATCAAAATTATATAGATGCTGGAGCAGATATAATTACAACAAATACATTCAGAACAACAACATGGTCATTTCGTCGAGCAGAATATTCACCAAAACGTGCTTCAGAAAAGGCCAAAGAGAGCTTGATGAGAGCAGTTGAATTAGCACGCTCTGTTAATCCAAAGATTATTGCTGGATCAGTAACATCAATCAATGATTGTTATGAGCCAAATGAGTTTCCTGGTAAGTCAATATCAGAAGATTCATATGGTGAAACATTTGAATGGTTTATTGAAGCAGGTATTGATAATATTTTTTTAGAGACAATGGGACATTTAGAAGAAATTAAAATAGCTGTAGAAGCTTCGATG